>Ga0208881_1000801_pt1 | contig 11019 bp, 9 predicted proteins | sample Knorr_S23_td_AAI_FD_185610 | JGI IMG/M metagenome (GOLD analysis project Ga0208881, IMG submission 185610) | Marine microbial communities from Southern Atlantic Ocean transect - Knorr_S23_td_AAIW_ad_876m_LV_B (SPAdes) (version 2) | ecosystem: Environmental > Aquatic > Marine > Oceanic | place... | reverse complement strand
GCCACCTACGGAAGGGATAACCGCTGAAAGCATCTAAGTGGGAAGCCCGTTTCAAGATGAGATCTCCCACCGGGTTAACCGGGTAAGGCCCGTGGCAGAACACCACGTTGATAGGCCGGAGGTGTAAGTGCGGTAACGCATTCAGCCGACCGGTACTAATCGGCCGAGGGCTTGGTTACACATCGACAATCGTTGTCGATGTTCGTGTTCGCTGTGGAGTACTGGAGAGGCCCGTTGGCCGCTCTTGACAACAGAATCGTGTCCGTGCCGGTCCGCCGGCAGGGACGCAACCGGTTTTCGGTGGCTATGGCGGCGGGGTCACACCCGTTCCCATTCTGAACACGGAAGTTAAGCCCGCCAGCGCCGATGGTACTTGGGACGAGTGTCCCTGGGAGAGTAGGACGCCGCCGGATTTCGAACGCTGCGAGCGGGGCCCCAGGGCCCCGCTCGAGCGCGTTTTGGGGACGGTTCCTCCTGGGGCCACCCACCAATGGCCCAGAGCCGGCTTCCACGGTCGCCTGGTACCCGACCCGGTGACCGACGGCCACGAGGGCGGGGGCTGTGGGTCCATCGGATCGCCGTCAGTCCCCACGGCGCTCCGACGCCCTACCGGTAGGGTCCACGCCCATGGCACCCCCGGCTGAAAGCGGTTCCCCGTCGCGCGGCGGTGATCGGTCCGGCCGCGGGGGGCGTGGTTCGGGCGGTCGTGGTTCAGGCGGTCGTGACGGTGACCGGCGTGGTTCGGGCGGCCGGGATGGACGGGGTGACGACCGGCGGCCCAACCTTGACCGTCGCCGCCGGGCACCTGATTCGGCCGGCCCTTCCACCTGGGGTGGGGTGGCACGCCGTGGTGCCGGTCGGCTCGAGCGCGAGGAGTACGAGGACCGCCCCGAGCGCGCCGAGCTCACCGCCGAGCGGACCACGCGGCCTCGCCGCCCGGAACCTGACCGGTCCGACCGGCTCCGTAGGGAGGCCGCCGAGGCGATCAGCCGGGGCGCGGCGGTACGTAGGCCGGAGCGTTCACCGCGGGCCCTGGCGAGGATCCCCCTTCCCGACACCCCGGTCCGACTGCCCGACGCCGACGTCCTGTTCCGTCGGGCGTTCGGGGACCGTGCCGGTGGCCGTGCCCTGGGGCGCCTTGAGGAGGCTGCCCGGGCATTCAGAGACGAGCGCTTCCAGGATGCTCGGAGGATCCTCAACCAACTCGTGGAGCGGGCGGACCAGGTACCCGAGGTGCTCGAGCTCCTGGGCCTGGTGCACTACCGGATGGGCCACTGGCGGGCCGGTGCGAAGCGACTGGAGGCCTTCCGGGAGTTGACCGGGAGCACCGAGCAGCATCCCGTGCTGGCCGACTGCCACCGTGCCCAGGGCCGGTGGGACGACGTGGACGCACTCTGGATAGAGCTCCGTGACGCCTCGCCCAGCGCCTCGCTGGTGACCGAGGGTCGTCTGGTGGCCGCCGGAGCGATCGCCGACCAGGGTCGACTGGCCGAGGCGGTCCGCCTCCTGGAGAAGGGCTGGAAGATCCCATCCCGTCCACGGGACCACCACCTGCGACGGGCCTACGCCCTGGCCGACCTGTATGAGCGGTCGGGCGCCAACCCCCGGGCCAGGGAACTCTTCGCCTGGATACGGGGGCACGACGGCGGGTTCGCAGACGTCGCCGACCGGGTCCGCTCCCTGGCCTGAACCGGGGCCCATCGGGGCCGCCGGGCACCGGTTTAACGGGCCGCACGATCAGTGGGCGCGCCCCCTATGGTGAACCCGACCCATGGTCCCACGACCGCCCACCGCACGAGGAGCCATCAAGGTGGACATCGCATCCCTGCTCGGTGACGACGCCGCATACCTGCTCGACCACGTATCGACGACCATCGGCGCCGACCAGCTGACCACCCCCGGACCGGACTCGGTGAATGAGGTGTTCGGCCAGTCGGACCGCCCGCCCCAGGTCCTGCGCAACCTGCAGGCCCTGTTCGACCACGGCCGCCTCGCCGCGACCGGCCACGTGTCGATCCTCCCGGTGGACCAGGGCATCGAGCACTCGGCCGCGGCGTCGTTCGCTCCCAACCCGGCGTACTTCGACCCGGCCAACATCGTGGAGTTGGCCGTGGAGGGCGGCTGCAACGCGGTCGCCTCCACGTTCGGAGTGCTGGCCACCGTGTCACGTCGCTACGCCCACCGCATCCCGTTCATAGTCAAGGTCAACCACAACGAGTTGCTGACCTTCCCCAACAGTTTCGACCAGGTGATGTTCGGCTCGGTCACCCAGGCCCACGACCTGGGAGCGGCCGGTGTCGGTGCCACCATCTACTTCGGCTCCGAGAAGTCCACCCGCCAGATCCAGGAGGTGGGCGACGCCTTCGCCCACGCCCACGAACTGGGCATGTTCACCGTGCTGTGGTGCTACCTGCGCAACGAGGGCTTCAAGGTCGACGGCGTCGACCACCACGGTTCGGCCGATCTCACCGGCCAGGCCAACCACATCGGCGTCACCATCGGGGCTGACATCATCAAGCAGAAGCTCCCTGACACGAACGGCGGCTACAACGCCCTGCCCGGCTACGGCAAGACCCACCCGCTGGTCTACGACGAGCTGACGACCGACCATCCGATCGACCTTTGCCGTTGGCAGGTGGCCAACTGCTACATGGGACGGATCGGCCTGATCAACAGCGGTGGAGCGTCCTCGGGTGCCGGCGACATGTCCGAGGCCGTCCGCACGGCGGTCATCAACAAGCGGGCGGGTGGTATGGGCCTTATCAGCGGGCGCAAGGCCTTCCAACGGCCGATGGCAGAAGGCGTCGAGCTCCTGAACGCCATCCAGGACGTCTACCTCGACGACTCGATCACCCTGGCCTGAGGGGCCGGGTCGGCATCGGTGAGCAGGAGAAGCAGGACGGGGGTCTACGCGACGTGGCTGACGATGTGATCCTGGTCGACGAGCCGGCCAGCGGTGTGCGGCGTATCACGTTGAACCGCCCCGGTAAGCGCAACGCCCTGAACCATCCCCTGCGCGGCGCCATCTTCGAGGCGCTGGTCGCACACGACACGGACCCGGACGTGCGGGTGACGATCATCCGGGGCGCCGGTACCTGCTTCTCGGCCGGTTACGACCTGGGCGGTGGCAGCGACGGCCACGAGTTGCCGTTTCCCACCACCCCCGGTGAGGGGCAGTGGCCCCGCCACGTGGTCGACGGCTGGATGGGCATATGGGACCTGGCCAAGCCGGTCATAGCCCAGGTCCACGGCTGGTGCCTGGCCGGGGGGAGCGAGCTGGCCACCGGCTGCGACCTTGTCTACGTCGCCGAGGACGCCCGCATGGGGTACCCGGCCGTGCGGTTCGGCGTGCCTGACATGCACTTCCACGCCTGGTTCCTGGGGATGCGTCGGGCCATGGAGATGATGATCACCGGCGATGCCATCACCGGCGTCGAGGCGGTGGCAGAGGGCTGGGCCAACGCAGCCTTCCCCGTTGACGAGTTGGACGAAGCGGTGCTGGCGGTGGCCGGACGCGTGGCCGCTCTGCCGCCCGAGGTGGTGCAACTCAACAAGCGGGCGGTGCACCGCCAGATGGAGTACATGGGGATGCGGGCCGGTCTCCGGGCGGGGACGGAACTCTGCGCCCTGGGTACCCACTCGGCGGCGATGGCCGACTTCCTGGAGAAGGCCCGCGGAGGGGGACTGACCGACGCCCTCCAGGCTCGTGACCAGCCCTTCGGCGACTACCGGACCTCCGAGGGCTGACGACAGCCGGCCGGTGTGACCGATACCACCGTCGGAGGCACCCCAGATGGTTATCCCGTCGGGGGCGCGCGGTTAGGGTCGGCACCGTTGACGAGCGGTCGGAGCAACGTGGCCCGGGTGGAGGAAGCGGCGTGACGGACATCGCAGACGCGGCCCTGGTGTCGGAGGTCGACGAGGTCATCATCCGGTTCGCCGGCGATTCGGGCGATGGCATGCAGCTCACCGGAGACCGGTTCACCAGCGCCAGCGCAATCTTCGGAAACGACCTCTCCACCTTGCCCGAGTACCCGGCCGAGATCAGGGCACCTGCCGGCACCATGGCCGGCGTCTCGGCCTTCCAGGTCCACATCTCGGACCACGACATCACGACTCCGGGCGATGCCCCGGACGTGCTGGTGGCGATGAACCCGGCGGCACTCAGGTCCGACCTCGGAACGCTGGTACCCGGCGGCACCCTCATCGTCAACAAGGACACCTTCGAGGAACGGAACCTGGCAAAGGCCGGGTACGACCACAACCCGCTGGAGGGCGACGACCTGGCCGGCTACCAGGTGATCGAGGTGGCCATGACCACCATCACCAAGGACGCCTGTAAGGACCTCGGGGTGAAGCCTCGGGACGCCGACCGGTCCAAGAACTTCTTCGCCCTGGGCCTGGTCTCCTGGATGTACTCAAGGCCCGTGGAACCAACGCTGGACTGGATCGATGCCAAGTTCGCCGGCAGGGACCTGGTGATCGCGGCCAACAGGGCGGCGTTCAACGCCGGACACGCCTACGGCGAGACGACCGAGCTGGGTGCGCAGCGTGTGGTCGTGAAGGCCGCCCCGCTGGAGCCGGGCACGTACACCAACATCAATGGCAACACGGCCCTCTCCTGGGGTCTGGTTGCCGCCTCGCAACTCAGCGGCCTGCCCCTGTACCTGGGGTCGTATCCCATCACGCCTGCCACCGACATCCTCCACGAGCTGTCCAAGCACAAGGCATTCGGGGTCACCACGTTCCAGGCCGAGGACGAGATCGCCGCGGTGGGAGCGGCGATCGGCGCCTCCTACGGCGGTTCTCTGGGCGTCACCACCACGAGCGGTCCGGGCCTGGCGCTGAAGGGGGAGGCCATGGGCCTGGCTGTCAGCCTGGAGCTGCCGCTCATCGTCGTGGACATCCAGCGGGGCGGGCCGTCCACCGGGCTGCCGACCAAGACCGAGGCCGCCGACTTGATGATGGCCATGTACGGCCGCCACGGCGAGTCGCCGATGCCGATCGTGGCGGCACGCACGCCGACGGACTGCTTCCACGTGGCCATCGAGGCGGCGCGTATCGCCCTGACCTACCACACTCCCGTACTGCTCCTCTCGGACGGCTACCTGGCCAACGGCTCCGAACCTTGGCGCCTGCCCGACGTGGCCGACCTGGAGCCCATCGAGGTGGAGTACGCCACCGAGTTCAACCAGACGAACGAGGACGGAGAGGGCGTCTTCTGGCCGTACCTCCGGGACGAGAACCTGGTTAGACCCATCGCCCTGCCCGGAACCCCGGAGCTCATGCACCGCATTGGCGGCATCGAGAAGGAGGACGGCAGTGGCAACGTCTCCTACGACCCGGACAACCACGAGCTGATGGTCCGCCTGCGGGACCGACGGATCGCCTCGATCCCGGTGCCCGACGTGGAGGTCGAGGGCGACGCCGATGCCGACCTGCTGGTGGTCGGGTGGGGTTCCACCTGGGGTGCCATCACCGGTGCCGTGCGACGGGTCCGGGCCGGTGGCCTCAAGGTGGCCAGCGCCCACCTCACCCACCTGTACCCGCTGCCGGCCAACCTCGGGGACCTGCTGGGTTCCTACGAGCGGGTTCTGGTGCCGGAGCTGAACCTGGGCCAGCTCGTGAGGATCCTGCGGGCCGAGTACCTGGTGGATGCCGAGCCGCTCACCAAGATGAAGGGCCAGCCGTTCACCGCCGGCGAGGTCCAGCACGCCATCCTGGAGCGCCTCGACGGCATGGGAGGAGGTCGATCGTGACCGACGTGCTCGACCCGGGGACCGAAGCCGAAGCCGACGCCGTCCCGGAGACCACCAGGGCCGACTGGTCCAGCGACCAGGAGGTCCGCTGGTGCCCGGGGTGCGGGGACTACTCGATCCTGACGGCCATGCAGCTGCTCCTGCCGGAGTTGGGCGCCCGCAGGGAGAAGACGGTTTTCATATCGGGCATCGGATGCGCTGCCCGGTTCCCGTACTACATGAACACCTACGGGGTTCACACCATCCACGGCCGGGCTCCGGCGGTGGCCACCGGCCTGGCAATGGCCCGCCCGGACCTGGACGTCTGGGTCATCGGCGGCGACGGCGACATGCTCTCGATCGGCGGCAACCACCTCATCCACGCTCTTCGGCGCAACGTCAACCTGAACATCCTGCTGTTCAACAACCAGATCTACGGGCTGACGAAGGGCCAGTTCTCGCCGACCAGCCAGAAGGGCAAGGTGACCAAGTCGTCGCCCGTCGGCCTGGTGTCCCGTCCGTTCAACCCGATCAGCGTCGCCCTGGGAGCCGAGGCCACCTTCGTGGCCCGGACGCACGACCTGGACCGCCGGCACATGCAGGAGGTGTTCCGCCGGGCCTACGAGCACGAGGGGTCGTCGTTCGTCGAGGTGCTCCAGAACTGCAACGTCTTCAACGACGGCGTGTTCTCGACCATCACCAAGAAGGACGTCCGGGACGACATGTTGATCGACCTGCACCACGGCAAGCCGATCCTGTTCGGCTCCGAGAAGCAGTACGGCGTGGCCCGTCGACCCGAGGGCGTGGTGATCGTCGAGGTGGCCGAGGTGGGGATCGAGTACATCCTCGTGCACGACGAGACCATCCGGAACCCGTCGACCGCCTTCTCGATCTCCCGGCTGGCCAAGACGCCGGCCACGCCCACCCCGATCGGTGTGTTCCGGGCCATCGACAGCGGCGAGTTCGGCAGGTCGGTGGCCGCCCAGATCCGCGAGGTCCAGGCCCAGATGGGAAGGGGCGACCTGGCGTCGCTGCTGCGCTCACAACCGACCTGGGAAGTCTGAGGCCCGCCGTCGCCCCTTCCGGCGACCGCTGACCCGCTAGCGACTAGATGGCCTGGGCGCTCGACCTGGACGGGGTCGTCTGGCGGGGGACCGACGGGATCCCCGGTTCCGCCGAGGCCGTCCGCCTCCTCCAGAATGCCGGAGAGCGGGTTCTCTTCGTGACCAACAACTCGGGTCGGCGCGTCGTCGATACCGAGGAGAAGCTCGCCGCCCTCGGGATCGACGCCATGGGTGGCGTGGTCACCTCCGGCATGGCGGCTGCCCGCCTCGTGGCGCCCGGCGAGCGGGTGCTGCCAATGTGCGGACCGGGCTGCCGCGAGGAGCTCGAGGCCAGGGGGGCCGAGGTGGTCGACGCCGGACCGGTAGAAACGGTGGTCGTGGGATTCCACGAGGACTTCGACTACCGGGGCCTGGCCGCCGGCATGAGGGCCGTGCTGGCCGGTGCGCGCATCCTGGCCACCAACGACGACGTGACTTTTCCCGCCCATGACGGCCTGCGGCCGGGGGCCGGGTCTCTGCTGGCCGCGTTGGTGGCCTCCACGGGCGCCACCCCGGAGACGGCCGGCAAGCCCTACGGGCCGATGTGCGACCTGGTGCGGGAGCTGGCAGGTGACACCGGCGTCATGGTCGGCGACCGTCCCGACACTGACGGGCGCTTCGCCCGTGCCATGGGGTGGCGGTGGTCGCTGGTGCTGTCCGGGCTGATCGAACCCGAGGACCTTCCGGTAGATCCCGTACCCGACACCGTCCACGACGACCTGCTGGCCGCCGTCCGGGAGAGCCTGGGGTGAACGCCCGCCGACGCCTCGACCGGGAGCTGGTCCGACGCGGGCTGGTGCCGGGCCGCACCGTGGCCAGGGAGGTGATCGGGGCGGGTCGGGTGACCGTGGACGGGGCGCCGGCCGGCAAGCCGTCACGGCTGGTCTCGGCCGATGAGGCGGTGGTCGTCGCCGGCCCACCGCCCCGCTACGTGAGCCGGGGCGGTTCCAAGTTGGAGGCGGCCCTCTCGAGATTCGGCCTGGACCCCGACGGGCTGCGGGCCGTCGACGTCGGGTCCAGCACCGGTGGGTTCACCGACTGCCTCCTCCAGCACGGTGCGGCGGCGGTGGTGTCCGTCGACGTGGGGCGTGGCCAGCTCCACCAGAGGCTCCGCGACGACAAGCGGGTCACGGTGCACGAGCGGACCAACGTGAGGGGCGTCGACGGACCGTCCCTGGGTGCGCCGTTCGACCTGCTGGTGTCGGACCTGTCGTTCATCTCGTTGCGGACGGTGATGGCCGACTTGGTCGGGCTGGTGGCCGAGGGTTCCCCGATGGTGCTCCTGGCCAAGCCCCAGTTCGAAGCTGGAAGGGCCGAGGTGGACCGGGGGAGCGGGGTCATCCGGGACCCGGCGGTGTGGGAGCGGGTGATTGTCGAGCTGGAACGGTCGGTTCGTGCCCACGGAGCGGCCATCATGGAGGGTATGGCTTCTCCCATCACCGGCGCCGACGGCAACGTGGAGTTCCTGCTCCACGTGCGGGCGGGCACGTCCGACGTGCATTCGCCCGCAGGGTTCGACCCGGCTGCCCTGGTGGCTTCGGTGGCAACCGGGGGTGGAGCCTGATGGCCGTCGTTCTGCTGGTCATCCACGAGGACCGTCCGGAGGCGGTGGCCCAGGCGGATTCCCTGGCTGCCACGCTGGCCGCCGACGGCCACACGGTGGTGCGTTCCGACGCCCCCGGCTTCGACAGGGGCGCAGTCGACGGCAAGCTGGACCTGGTGGTCAGCCTCGGCGGTGACGGGTCGATCCTTCGGGCCGTCCACCTCCTGGACGGCAGGCCGGTACCCGTGCTAGGCGTGAACCATGGCGAGTTGGGTTACCTGACCACCGTCGAGCCCGACGAGGCAGGCGCGGCCGTCGGTCGGACGTTGGCCGGAGACCATGACATCGAGGAGCGCATGATGCTGCGCATCGAGGTCCGACGGGCCGACGGTTCTCCCCTGGTGGTCGACCATGCGCTGAACGAGGTCGTGTTGGCCAGGACGGCGGCCAGCCAGACGGTGCGGGTCGGCGTGTCGCTGGATGGCGAGTTCCTCACCTCGTATGCCGCCGACGGCCTGATCGCCGCCACGCCCACCGGTTCGACGGCGTACGCCTTCTCGGCCCGTGGACCCATCGTGGATCCGGTCCACCGCGCCATCCAGTTGACCCCCGTCTCCCCCCACATGCTCTTCGACCGGACCATGGTGCTGGACCCGTCGACCGAGGTCGGCATGGAGGTGCTGGGGCACCGGGAGGCCACCTGCTCGGTGGACGGCAGGGAGCTGGTCGTGCTGGGTGGGGGCGACACGGTGGTGTGCACTGTCGCCGATCGGATGGCCCGCCTGGTCACCTTCGGACCCCGTGACTTCAAGCACCTGCTGGTAACCAAGTTCGGCCTCGAGGACCGGTGATCGCCGGCGCTGTCACCGGCCGGTGGCAGGATGCCGCCATGACCCGGACCGCCCACGACCGGAACCTCGGCGACCGTTCACCGGGTTCGGCCCGACGGCGGGGCTGACCGGTGCTCGCCGAGCTACGCATCACCGGCCTGGGCGTCATCGACGAGGTGGACGTGGTATTCGGTCAGGGGCTGACCGCCGTGACGGGCGAGACCGGGGCGGGCAAGACGATGCTCATGGGCGCCGTCGACCTCCTCCTGGGCGGGCGGGCCGACCCGTCCATCGTGCGACCGGGTGCTGCCGAGGCCGTCGTCGAGGGACGCTTCGTCGTAGGAGACGAGGAGGTCGTGCTCCGGCGGGTGGTGCCGGCCGACGGTCGCAGTCGCTCCTACGTGGACGGTCGCCTCGAGACGGCCGCATCGCTTGCCGAGAATGGGCGTCGTCTAGTGGACCTCCACGGACAGCATGCCCACCAGCGCCTCCTGGCGGCGGCGGCCCAGCGGGATGCCCTGGACCGGTTCGGAGCCGTCGACCTGGGCCCGCTGGTCGAGGCCGACCGGGAGCTGGCCACGATCGACGCCGAGTTGGCCGCACTGGGCGGAGACGAACGGGCCAGGGCCCGCGAGATCGACCTGCTCCGATTCCAGGTCTCGGAGTTGGATGCCGCCGGCCTGGTGGATGCCAGCGAGGACGACCGGCTGGCCGCGGAAGAGGCGCTGCTGGGCGACGCCGTGGCACACCGGGAGGCGGCCCTGGAGGCATTGGCCCTACTGGACGGCGACGGGCCGGCATCCGATTCCCTCGGGGTGGCGCTGGCCGAGTTGGGCGGTCGATCGCCGTTCGGGTCCCAGGTGGACCGCCTGGCCAGCCTGGTTGCCGAGCTGGGCGACCTGGCCGGCGAGCTCCGCCGGGTGGCCGAGGGCCTGGAGGAGGACCCGGTCCGGCTGGCAGCGGTGAGCGAGCGGCGGCGCCTGCTGGCCGAGCTCCGGCGGAAGTACGGCGAGCACCTCGCCTCGGTCATGGAGTACCACGCGGAGGCCGCAGCGCACCTCGCCGGCCTGGAGGACCATGAGGCGATCGCCGCAACGCTGGACGCCCGCAGGACGGCTGCCGTCGCCGCCCGGGCGGCTGCCGCCGCCACAGTCCGAGCGGCCCGGATACGGGTCGCTCCCGTCCTGGCCGCCCGGATCCAGGAGCACCTGCGCTCGTTGGCCATGGCCACGGCGACCGTTGAGGTCACGGTGGACGGCGAGGACGGTGCAGAGGTGGTGCTGTGCCTCTCTCCCAACTCGGGCACGCCGATGCTGCCGGTGGCAAGGGTGGCGTCGGGCGGCGAGCTGGCCCGGACGATGCTGGCCGTGGGCCTGGTGCTCACCGCCTCGCCGCCGGTGCAGGTGTTCGACGAGGTGGACGCCGGGGTGGGCGGGGCGGCCGCCCACCGGATCGGTGAGGCCCTGGCCGAGCTGGCCGGTGATCGCCAGGTTCTGGTCGTGACCCACCTCGCCCAGGTAGCCGCCTACGCCGACCAGCAGTTGGTGGTCGTCAAGACCGACGACGGCCGAAACACCGTGGCCACCGTGGCGGCGCTGGACGGCGAGGAGAGGGTGGTCGAGCTCTCCCGGATGTTGTCCGGGTCGCCGGAAAGCGACACGGCCCATGGCCATGCAGAGGAACTCCTGCAGGCCGCCCGTGGCCACGGGTCCTGACATCGACGATCCACGCCGGGGCCCGTCCGTCCCGGCGATCGCGTGACCACCGACCGGCTGCCGGTTCCGCGCGCGTTCCCGGGACCCGGG
>Ga0208881_1000796_pt1 | contig 11058 bp, 6 predicted proteins | sample Knorr_S23_td_AAI_FD_185610 | JGI IMG/M metagenome (GOLD analysis project Ga0208881, IMG submission 185610) | Marine microbial communities from Southern Atlantic Ocean transect - Knorr_S23_td_AAIW_ad_876m_LV_B (SPAdes) (version 2) | ecosystem: Environmental > Aquatic > Marine > Oceanic | place... | reverse complement strand
ACCAAAAACATTTTTAGGCCGGGAGGAGCAGGATGGAAAGAGATAAGGCAATGAAGTTCATGCGCGATCTTCTCAAGGCATTAGTTGAGAGAGATGGGTCTGATTTGTTTATTACAGTTGGGTTTCCTCCTGCGATGAAAATTCATGGAAAAGTAACCCCAGTTTCAAAGACGAAACTTACTTCTGAAAACGCCAAGTCATTGTGTAAAGCCATAATGAATGATAAACAATCAAAAGAAAAACGTGATGTTTTAAAAGCTATGGGGGCTCAGGTAATTATATGTCCAACTGATGTTCCTGCCGATGACCCTAAATCATATTATAGTGTATCTAGAAAGATAGCTGAAGACACTCCAAACTCTTGGTATGTTAATCAATATGATAATCTATCTAACTCTAAAGCTCATTACGAAAATACAGGTCCGGAGATATGGAATCAAACTGATGGTAAAATAACACATTTTGTTGTTGGAGTTGGAACTGGTGGAACCATCTCAGGAGTTGGAAGGTTTTTAAAAGAGAAAAACAAATCAGTTAAAATATGGGGTATTGATACTTATGGGTCAGTATTTAAAAAATATCATGAAACAGGTATATTTGATGAAAATGAAATTTATCCATATAAAACTGAAGGTATAGGAGAAGATATTTTACCAAAAAATGTCGATTTTAAAATAATTGATTATTTTGAAAAAGTAACAGATAAAGATGCTGCAATTTTTACACGAAGATTAGCAAGAGAAGAAGGTATTTTTGGTGGATATTCCTGTGGTGCTGCTATATCTGGTATCATTCAACTAAAGAATCAATTATCTAAGGGTGATATTGTGGTAGTACTACTTCACGATTCTGGAAGTAGATATATCGGAAAAGTTTATAATGATGAATGGATGAAAGAGAATAATTTTTTATAGAACTAATCTCTAAAAGTGTTGCTTGGAAAAACAACTTTACTTTCAAAACCATTTTTTCCAACTGTAGAGATGCCAAACAAAAAATTATCAATCACAATTCCTTGTAATTCATATTGTCCAATATCACCAACGAACTTACTATTATCCCATGTTGGAGAAGTTGTTTCTCGCCAATAGATTTTATATCCTAAAATAGAAGGGTCTTCAATTCTATTCCATCTAAATTTTACATTAGGTTCAACAATTCCTCCAATAGACAAACTAGTAATTTCAGGTGGGGAAGAAGCAAGGCTTGCAAGAGAAATTGCATTAACAGCTGTTAGTTTTTTTGCATAATCAAAATTTACTCCACTTAAAACATCTCCATACTTAATACCGTTTTCAATTCTTATATCGTTATGTTGCCTATTGTAATTCTCATGAGCTTCCATAATTCTTATTGCAGCAAACCCTTCATCATTAAAAGGCTTATGATGACCTCCTCTACCAAATCTATCAAGTCTGTATATCAAAATTGGGTTTAGCTCTGGCATAAACTTTTTGACAGTTTTATTAATATATCTGGCAAGTTGCCTAGATATACCATCAATTTCACCACCTTGTGATCTCCGTGCTTTCCTTTCTGATACAGTTTCTTTAACTGATACAGGCTCAGAAAAAATCCTAAAACTTCTATTATCAATTACTCCATCAACTCCCTCTATATTCCCAATCATATCATTGTTTAAAACACCTATTATATCCCAGTTATTTTTTTTAGCATATTGTGCCAGACTAATCCCACCAAGTAATCCTTGTTCTTCTCCACTCAATCCTACATATATTATACTATTGTCAAATTTATACTTAGATAGAACCCTTGCAGCTTCTATAGTTCCAGCCATTCCACTTGCATTATCATTTGCTCCAGGAGAATCATCTATATAATTGGTAGGATCAGATATTCGAGAGTCAATATCTCCACTCATTATTACATATCTATTAGGGTATTTTATTCCTTTCTGAATAGCTACCACATTATAAATCCATGTAGGTTTAATTACTCTTTCGCTATTCTCCCTAGTTGCAAAACTCTTTTCATAATAAACTTCTAAACATTTATTACAAGATTTTGAAATATTCTCAAATTCAGACTTTATCCATCTCCTAGAGGCTCCAATTCCCCTTGTTTCAGATAAAGTATCACTTAAAGAGTGTCTGGTTCCAAAGGAAACTAGTTTATTAATATCACTTTCTATTCTTTCTGAAGAGACTTTTTCAATAATTTGATATAAGTCTATATTCTGAGCCTTTAAATTTGCGAAAATTAATAGAAATAGGAATGTTAAGTAAAAAGGTAATTTCAATTTAAAAACAATATTTATTTTCTGAAATAATTTTATCTGCTATTGACTTCTTAATATTAAAGATATTGGGGTTTTCTTCATAAGAAACTAGTTCTTTAATCTTAGCTAATAATTCTTCTTGTAATTGAGTATCATAAATACTAATAATAATATCTTTAGACTTCTTTAATGTTATTTGACTTGCCTCATAGATATATAATTTAGCCATTTCAATTTGATAGTACTGGTCATTAACATTTGACCTATTAATGTTTTTTATAGTTCTTTTTAAAGTAGATTCAGACAAATAGGTCTCTATCATTATATCTGAAAGAGCTAGAAGAGCTTGTTGATTTTCCCCAATTTCTGCACCATATTTTTCAAATGCTTTTCCTAAAATAATTAAAAAGACTTTTTTCAAATTATTAACAATATTCATCTCATGTTTTAATTCATCAATAGTCTCTACATTATTTTCATTATTATCATTCATTGTATTTTGAAGAGCTGACATAAGATCTAATTCACCTTTCTTAGCCTTTTTTAGAAGCATTCCAACCATTAACATTCGATTAATTTCATTTGTCCCTTCATATATTCTACTTATTCTAGCATCTCTCCATGCAGATTCCATTGGTATTTCTGCAGAGAATCCCATTCCACCAAAAATTTGAATTCCTTCATCTGCACAATTTTGCATATCTTCAGATACTCCGACTTTTAATATTGAACATTCAATTGCAAAATTTTCAACTCCTTTTAATTCAGATTCTTGTTTTGAAAATCCATTTGAAAGGTATTCATCAATTTTTGATTGAACATCACTTGCAGCTCTATAACAACTTGATTCTCCAGCGTAACATGATGCAGCCATCATAGCTATCTTTTCTTTTATTGAATCAAAATTTGATATTGGTTGTTTAAACTGAAATCTGTTATTAGCATAATCAATAGCTCCACTAATGACTCTTCTTTGACCATCTAGATTTCCAGCACCTAATTTAATCCTACCTACATTTAGTGCATTCATCGCTATTTTAAATCCTCCATTTCTCTCTCCAAGGAGATTTTCAACGGGGACTTTTGTTTTTTCGAAAAATACTTGTCTAGTTGAAGAAGAACGGATACCAAGCTTTTTTTCTTCTTCGCTAAGCTTTATACCATTATTTGGATCATTTGGAACTATAAAACCAGTAATATTTTTATCATCTTCGATTCTTGCAAAGACAATAAATAGATTTGCAAAACCAGCATTTGAAATCCAAATCTTATGTCCAGAAATTAAATAATGAGTTCCATCATCAGATAATTCAGCTTTTGTTTTTCCTGAATTTGCATCTGATCCTGCAGTTGGTTCTGTTAAACAATAGGATCCAAACCATTCTCCAGATGTAAGCTTTGGAAGGTATTTTTTCTTTTGTTCTTCATTCCCATACAAGAATATCGGAAGAATAGCAATTCCAGTATGAGCACCATATGCAGTAGCTAGTGATCCACTTGAACCTGATATATAATCACAGACAAGCATTGTTGACACAAAGTCCATTCCCAAACCACCATAATCTTGATCAACATTAATACCCAACAAACCAAGCTCGCCAATTTTTTTCATCGACTCAACTGTAAAATCATAATCATTTTCTTCAAACCTCATTTTGTGAGGCCAAATTTCTCTATCTATAAATTCGATAACTGTATCCCTTATCATTTTTTGTTCTTCTGAAAAATCTTCTGCTGTGAAAACTTCATTTGAAGGAATATCTTTTAGAATAAATTCCCCACCATCTAATTTTATCTTCTTTTGAGTTGACATTGATTTTTATTTTTAAAATTACAGTATTATTAACTTTTGTTATATGATTATTATCATATTTAATATTTGTCTATATATAATTTACTAATATAGTAATTACTATTTATTTTTCAACCAATTATATGCATTGTCAAATGCCATTATCCATGGAGATACTTCATCTTTTCTATTTTTTGGGTAATGAGCCCAATTATGTGGATAAATTGATCTCTCAAGGTGAGGCATCATTACTAAATGTTTGCCATCATCAGAAGTTAGCATCGCAGCATTATAATTAGAACCATTTGGATTTGCAGGATATTCGTTATAAGAGTACTTTGCTGGAATAAGATATTTTGATTCATCATAAGGAAAGATAAATTTTCCTTCACCATGAGCAGCCCAAACACCAATATTACTCCCTTCCATTCCCTTCATCATAATTGATGAAGATTCTTGAATTTTAACTGATGTGAAAATACACTCAAACTTGCCTGAGTCATTATGAGCCATTTTTGGTTTTTTATCATGATTATTATTTATTAGACCTAGTTCAATAAATAGTTGACATCCATTGCAAACTCCAAGAGACATAGAGTCATCTCTATTAAAAAAATTATTTAAGGTTTGCTTAGCTTTTTTATTATATATAAATGATCCAGCCCAACCTTTTGCTGAACCTAATACATCAGAGTTAGAAAAGCCTCCTACAGCAACTAGTAGTTTAATATCTTCAAGATTCTCTCTTCCGGAAATAATATCTGTCATATGAACATCTTTTACATTAAAGCCAGAGAGACTCATCATATAAGCCATTTCTCTTTCTGAATTACTGCCTTTTTCTCTTATAATTGCAGCATTAATTTTATTGTTATTATTTAAAATTTTTCCAGTGAATCTTTTTGGAAAAACAAATTCTAGTGGTTGATTTTTATAATTTTCAAATCTTTTACGAGCTAATTTATTTTTAGTTTGAATTTTATCAAAATGATAAGATGTAGAGAACCAGATATCTCTATATTTTGAAATATTAAATGAGTATGTGTTATCATAGTTTTTAATATTTAAGTAATCACTGTTAACTACTTTACCAATTTCATGAAAAGAGATTTCTTCTTTATCAAAGAATTGATTCAACTTTGATTTGGATTGAAAAATGATTCCAGAGTTTTCAGAGAAAAGAATTTTTACTATATCTTCTTCCTTTAATGTAGTTAGATCAATATCCATCCCTACACTATTATCAGTAAAACACATCTCGAACAAGCTAGTGATTAATCCACCTGAGGATATATCATGCCCTGAAAGGATTTTGTCTTCCTTTATTAAATTTTGAATTAAATTAAATGTTTTCTTAAAATTGTTTGTATCCTTAATTGTTGGAGCATCATTTCCAATTTTATTATTTATTTGACCAAATGAAGAACCTCCAAGTTTATAATTGTCATTTGAAAGGTTAATATAATATATAAAACCTTCACTGCCTTTTAGATTAGGAGTTACCACTTTTCTAATATCTGAACAATGAGCAGAAGCAGATATGATAACTGTTCCTGGTGATTTAACTTCATTAGTATCATCATACTTCTGAACCATTGATAGGGAGTCTTTTCCTGTTGGTATATTTATACCTAATTCAATTGCAAAATCTGAACAAGATTCTACAGCATTATAAAGCCTTGAATCTTCACCATTTTTTCCTGATGGCCACATCCAGTTTGCAGATAATGAAACTGATTTAAGCCCATCCTCTAGAGGAGCCCAGATAATATTTGTTAATGCTTCTGCAATAGAATTTATACTCCCTTTTTTAGGATCAATAAGACCAGAAATTGGAGAATGGCCTATGGAAGTAGCTATACCATGAAAATTATCATAGTCTAATGCTACAACTCCACAATTACTAAGAGGTAATTGAATTTTACCAACAGTTTGTTGTTGTGCAATTCTTCCGGTAACACATCTGTCTACTTTATTGGTCAACCAATCTTTGCAGGCTACGGACTCAATTTTAAGCACAGATTTAATATAACTTTCTAGATTATTATTATCATATTTTATTTTTTGAAAATTATTTGAAATGGTATTATCAGAAATTATCTTTTTTGGTGTATCGCCAAATAGTGATTTCAGATCTAAGTCTATTGATTCTATTTTTTTTCCACGATCTAAAACTCTAAATTTTTTATCATTAGTTACTTTTCCCACTATATATATTGGTGTTCTTTCCCTTTTAGCAATTTTCTCAACTATTTTATAATCACTTTCTTTTATTATAATACCTATTCTTTCTTGAGATTCATTTCCAATAATTTCTTTATATGATAATGAAGGATCTCCTAATGGTAGCGCATCAATATATATCTCTCCTCCAGTTGATTCAACCAATTCAGAAAAACAATTTAAATGTCCACCAGCTCCATGGTCATGAATTGATAATATTGGATTTTCTTTACTTTCAAAAAGAGCCCGTATAGTATTAGTAACTCTTTTTTGCATTTCAGGATTTGATCTTTGAACAGCATTCAATTCAATAGAGTTGTCATAATTACCAGTATTTGTTGAAGAAACTGAAGCACCTCCCATACCAATTCTATAATTATCACCTCCTAACATTACTATTAGATTACCATCTTGAGGAATTTTTTTATGTGATTGTTTCGCTTCTCCAAAACCAACTCCCCCAGCTAACATAATAACTTTATCATACCCCAAATATTGATCATCTCCTGAGTGTTCAAAAGTAAAAAGTGATCCGCAAATTAAAGGTTGTCCAAAACAGTTTCCAAAATCTGATGCTCCATTTGATGCCTTAATTAATATCTCTGATGGTGTTTGATATTTCCATTTTCTAGCTTTGAATCCATTTTCCCATAAGTTTTCTTTATTAAGTCTTGAATATGGGGTCATATAAACTGCAGTACCTATTAGCGGTATAGATCCTATTCCTCCAGCTAATCTATCTCTGATTTCACCTCCAGATCCTGTTGCTGCTCCGTTATACGGTTCTACAGTAGTTGGAAAATTATGAGTCTCAGCTTTTATTGAAATTATACTGTCGATATCTTTCTTTGTATAATAACTTGAGGTATCTGCTTTTTGAGGATAAAACTGTGAGATTTTAGGTCCTTTAATAAATGCAACATTATCTGAATATGCAGAAACAATTGAATTCTTATTTTTTTTGGATGTTAATTTAATTAACTCAAAAAGACTTTTTTCTTTTTCATTATTATCAATTATAAATCTCCCATTAAATATTTTATGCCTACAGTGTTCAGAATTAACTTGAGAGAATCCATAAACCTCAGAATCCGTAAGCTTCCTGTTAAGTTTTTTTGATAGATTGTTTAAGTAATCAACTTCGTTTTGATCTAATGCAAGCCCTTCATTATCATTATATTCATTAATATCATGAATTAAGGTTTGTTTGTCAGGTGCTTTATAGCTCTTAAATATATCTTGATTTAAGTCTTTGTATTTATCTTGAATCATGACATCAAAAGTTTGATTTGCTTTAATACAAAGAAATTCTTCAATTCTAACAACAGATAAAATTCCCATGTTATTTATAATTTCTACTGCATTAGTGCTCCAAGGACTAATCATTGTTGATTTAGGCCCTATAAAACTATTTTCAATAGTTTGCTTATTTAAGAAAGGTGCATTAAGAACCCAATTTAATTTTTCAATACTAAAATTATCAAGCTCATCATTAGTTTCTAATGCAAAAACTTTTGATTCAGGGTCTCCAAAAAATAATATCATTATGGAATTTTAAAGTGTAAATTTAATTCTTTTTTAGTTTTGAAGTTCATACATACTTTTATAAAGAGCAGATTTTTTAATTAGCTCATCATGATTACCCTGATCAATAATTTTCCCTTTATCTAAAACTAAAATTTTATCGCATTTTTTTATTGTAGAAAATTTATGAGCAATAATTAGAGAAGTCTTATTTAGCATAAGCTTATTTATTGCACCTTGTACCTTTTTCTCTGATTCGCTATCTAGAGATGAAGTAGCCTCATCTAGAATAAGAATTGATGGACTTTTAAGCATTGCCCTAGCAATAGTTAATCTTTGTTTTTGTCCACCAGATAATTTGTTTCCTTGATCCCCTATTAATGTTTCATACTCATTTTCTTGATTAATAATAAACTCATGCGCATTAGCATTTTTTGAAGATTCTAGAACTTCTTCATTTGAAGAATTCTCACTACCAATTAGTAGATTATTCTTTATAGTGTCATTAAATAAAATAGATTCTTGAGTTACAATCGAAATGAGCTTGTATAATGAATTCTTGCTTATGTTATTTATATTCTCTCCATCAATTGAAATAGCTCCAGAATCAACTTGATAGAAGCCATTAAGAAGGTTTGCAATTGTTGTCTTTCCACCTCCTGAAGTTCCTACAATAGCAATGCTATCACCTTTTTTTAATTTAAAGCTAACTGAATCAAGTATAACATTTGAGTCATATGAAAAAGTGACATTTTCAAATTTTATTTCACTTTTAAAATCATCAATTTTCTTTAATTTTTTCTCTTTATCATTTTCTTTTATATTAACTATCTCAAAAACTCTTTCTGCAGCTGCATTGCCTTTTTTTATTGAGTAAAAAGATTTACTAAGGTTTTTTGCTGGAGTTAAGATATTATATGCTAGTCCCATGAAAACAATAAATGTTGTTCCTGATAAACTTTCATTAATTAAAACCATTTTACCTCCATACCATAATAAAATACCAATAACTAAAATCCCCATAAACTCACTAAATGGGGCGGCAAGATTTTTTCTATTAATTACTTTATTTGAGAATTTAAAAAGTAAATAATTAATTGAATTAAACTTTTTTGTGAAAAAGGATTCAGCTAAAAATGACTTTATAATTTTTTGTCCATTAATAGTCTCATCTAATATGGATAGAAAATCACTTTGTCCTTTCTGAACTTCTGTGGAATCCTTTTTTAATTTTTTTCCAATAATTGATATAAAAAACCCTGAGATAGGAATAAATAGAATTATAAATAAAGTTAATTCTGGACTAATCATAAACATCACTATTATTGTAAAGAGAATAGTTAGTGGTTCTCTAACAATTACCTCTAGCATTGATAAATAGGATACCTGAATTTCTAAAATATCTGCAGTTATTCTTGAGATTAAGTCACCTTTTTTCTTATTAACAAAGAAAGAGACAGGCATTTTAAGAACCTTTTTATAAAGATTGCTTCTTAGATTTTTTAGTATACCATTTTTTAAAAATGTAATATTATAGAGTGCTAAATAGTTGAAAATATTTTTAAAAAGGAAGAAAAAAAGTACAATTCCAATTACTATAACTAATGTGCTTGTAATATCAATATCAAGTTGTTTTGAAATATAGTAATTTAAGTAGTCTTGAAGATAATCCTTTAGATCTCCTATTCCACTATATATAGGTTTTTCAAATACTTCTTTGGTTTGTTTAAATAGTACATCTAGCATTGGTATAAATGAAACAAATGCTAAAGCACTAAAAATTGCATAAAAAACATTAAATAATATATTCAAAAAACCATATATCTTATAATTCTTTCCATATTTAAGTACTTTAATAAAGTAACCCATTAATCAAATGTTTTTTCTGTTATCTGGTACCTTTTTTTGTTGGAGTTAGAATTCAATACTATTTCTCCAATAAATCCAGCAATAAAAAATTGTATTCCTATAATAATTGTAGTAAGTGCAATAAAAAATTCAGGACGTTCTGTTATTAGTCTTCCAGAAGTTTTTATAAAGAGTTTCTCATAACCTATATAGCAAGTAAAAATAATTCCTATTATAAACATTATAGTTCCCATAGATCCAAAAAAATGCATAGGTCTTTTTCCAAATTTATTCATAAACCAAAGTGTAATAATATCTAAAAATCCTCTCATAAATCTTTCATTACCAAATTTTGTTTTTCCAAATTTTCTAGCTTGGTGTTTAACAATATGCTCATCAATTTTATTATATCCTTCATTCATAGCAATAATAGGTATAAATCTATGCATATCACCATAGACATCTATTGATTTTATAACATCTGACTTATAAACTTTAATTCCACAATTAAAATCATGAATTTTAATACCAGAGGTATACCTTGCAACAAAATTAAATAATTTTGAAGGAATTTTTTTAAAAACTAATGAGTCATAACGTTTCTTTTTCCAGCCAGATATTAAATCTAAGTTTCCTTTTTTAATTTTATTTATCATTTCTGGAATTTCTTCAGGAGAATCTTGAAGATCAGCATCAAGAGTAGCAACATAAGTTCCATGACATTCAATAAAACCAGCATTTAATGCCTGTGATTTACCGAAATTTTTAGAAAATAAAATACCTTTAATATTATCAGAATTATTTGCTAACCTTTTAATTATATCCCAGGATCCATCTGAACTTCCATCATCAATATAAATAATCTCAAAACTAATTCTTTCACTAATTAAAGTATTAGTTATCCATTTATTTAATTCCTCAATTGATTCAGACTCATTATAAAGAGGGATTACGACGGAAAGATCCATAATAAATAGTCGCTAATTATTAATTAGGCCTTGATTTTTTTACAATTAATCCAGTAACTAACGAAACAATTCCTCCGAATATTAGCCCAAAACCAAAAGCAAATGCTGTTGATATTGCTGGAGATGATCCCCATTCAATCCATTCTTTTGTTGTACCTATCATTTCATCAGTCATCTCTGGGTTTTGCTCAATTGCTTGAGAAAGTGCAAATTCAGTAGCCTTTTCAATTTGATTTGGATCTAAAACTATAGCTTGAAACCACCCATATAAGAGAGCTATTATTATTCCCACCATTGTTACACCAAGTCCTGTTTTCATTGCTTCAGATAAATCAAGATATCCATCATTTAGTTTTCTGAAAGCAAGTTGGCCTGCAGTTATTGAACCAACCATTATTAATAATCCAGTCCATTGTTGAAGAGATCCTCCTTGATAGTGCATATCAAGAAGAAATAGCATTATA
>Ga0208881_1000794_pt1 | contig 11077 bp, 8 predicted proteins | sample Knorr_S23_td_AAI_FD_185610 | JGI IMG/M metagenome (GOLD analysis project Ga0208881, IMG submission 185610) | Marine microbial communities from Southern Atlantic Ocean transect - Knorr_S23_td_AAIW_ad_876m_LV_B (SPAdes) (version 2) | ecosystem: Environmental > Aquatic > Marine > Oceanic | place... | reverse complement strand
CGTACCAGAGATCACGGTAATATGGCGTAAATTAGGTAGTTCTATTCGATCTAGGTTAACATAATATATATTATACGAACCCAATCTCGCTAAATAGAAGCTTCCCTAACCCGCGATTGTAGTACAGCTGAAGGCACCAAGAACTCATAGCCTTCAGGGTGAGAGACCTACTGGGAAACCCCAGCCATCATCAATTCCTGGATCCGAAGCTCGTAAATACCTCGAGCAGGCTCGTTTGCCTCAAAAGTAGCCAAGGCTCTCTGGTAGAGTTGGATCGCACCCTCGCCATCCCCCTGGCTGACCTTAATTCGTGCAGCACTGCTCAGTGCATTACGGACCTGGAAGTCCAATTCCGATCGATCAGCGATGCGAAGATAGGTCGCTTCAGCATCATCCAATCGGCCTTCCTCTTCATATGCGGCACCAAGAAGGGCTGCGCCCTGAAACTCAATCGGGTCACGTGGTGATGACCCAAGAGGTTCGAGAACCTGGCGAGCCTGTTGAGCATCCGCACTTTGTAAATAGAGGTCACCTAGAAGTAATCTGGCTTCACCTTCATAGACAGTGCCGCTGAAACGCTCCAGAAATATGATGAGTTCGTTCTTAGCACCTTCAGTATCCTGAAGCATGATAGATTGGTGCACAGACTCCAGTTGTTCAGCAGCCTGCTCACTGAGTGTCTCACGATAACCGTTGTAGTACACTGCTCCAGCAATGCCGATTGCTACAACAACCCCGAGAATCGTCATAAGTTGTTGGTTACCACGAGCCCAATTCCCTACCGCTAGAACCCTGGCAAGAAAAATGTCATCAGGATCGGCAGAGGGCTCCTGGTGTGCCCTACGAGAGCCAGGATGGCGCTTAGACATGATGCAGATTCCTACTGATTTCAGTCATCGATTGGGAACTCAGGAACGAAGGGAAAAAGCTAGGAGGGACATGGATTTGGGTCAACGAGAATACTACTTAGCTGGCTCCTTAAGATCGTATCCTGCCAAGGCCCAAAGCTCCTGTGGCTTAAGGAGTTGAAAACATCCGTTAGGCTTTGTTCCAATGACATCATCATATAACCAGTCATTAATGAGAGTTGTTGCAGTAGCCCGGTGAGCTCCCGCCAAGTCAGCTAGAACTTGATGCGTGAATCGGACTGACAGGTCGATTCCCCGTCCGGTCTTATCTCCACACCGGACTCCCAGATCGAGAAGTACCTCAGCAAGTCGCTGTGACGCGGTGGGGCCTCCGGACCCTCCCTGAGCATGTCTGAGGCGATGTAACTCCCGCTCCACACCTTCCAAATACGCGTTTAGGCTCTTCTTTGCGGTCTTGAGCCCAGCTAGAACCTTACCTTGAGGCAGAGGGAATACGGTGCACGTCGAACCTGCAATTGCGCCGTAGCGTCGATGCCCCTCTACGAATGCCTCATCTCCGAAAAGTTCCGAAGGCACTGCTACCGAAACAGTCCGGTCTCCAGCTCCTTTTTCCATACCTGGAAGCACCAACCGAATAAATCCGGAGTGGACCAAAAACACATCACGAGCAAGGTCCCCAGGTGTGTAGAGTGAGCGACCCTTTACCAACTTCACAGGAACAGAGTGCTTAACTAGACGAAATAGCTTCCTATCTCTGACGGGAACGAGATGTAATGGCATCTCTAGATTCCTGCTGCAGAGTCGACTCTGCCCTGCCTAAGCGCAGGGTGAAGCGACAATAGGATTGCGATAACGATAATCGGCATTGAAACGAGAGTTGCTAGTTGGGGCCCGATCGAGTCTGCAAGCACGCCAGTACCAAGCACGCCAATTGAACCCGTAGCCCAGGCAAGGCCCATCACGATACCGGAGCTTACCGCTGCAGCGCCAGGGATCATCTCTTGGGCCATAACAACAATTGGAGGCAGAGTAGCCATGGCCAGGAACCCAGCAACTCCAGTTGCAACAAGCCCTAGTCCAGTCTGAGGACCCAACCAGATAGCCAATAAATGTGCCGGAAGTGCCCAAAGGCACAGATGAACAAGTAGAGATGCCCGATTGACGCGGTCGGCCAAGAGTCCACCTGCAACCGTACCGAAAGCCTGTGCTCCTAAGTAAACCGAGAGCGCCACCGCACCCAAAGTTTCTGAGCCTCCAGAGTGGGCAACGATGATCGGCTCCATCGTCAGAAAGGTGCGTTGAACGAACGCCATTGTAGCACTGATCCCAAAGATTAAGCCCAGTGGACCAGCGAGATGTTTCAGGACTATCCGAAGGCTAGGTGGAGCACTCTTTTGAGCAACTTCAGCACGTCCACTAGGAAGACCGAAGAAAAATATGGGCATAAGGATGACAACCGGTAGCATAGCGAGCCAAAGTCCCTCCATACCTCGCCATTGGACTAAGCCCACTGCTGCCAGAGGCCCAACTGCAAACCCGACTGAGCCCCCGAAAGAAAAGACGGAATAACGAGCACCCCCACCCTTCCCTTCCGAAATGCGAACTGCGTACGAAGCTCCCGGTGGATGAAATGCTGCACTCCCCAACCCACCCAAGGTCAAAAGTAAGACCAGCATCCAGAATGAACCTGCAAAGCCGATCGATGCGACAAACACTCCTGATATGAGCGGGCCTGCGACTGCTAAGATTCGACGCCCCTTTCGGTCGGCCAGGTAGCCAAATAGTGGCTGTGGGAGAGCAGACGCTATTGAAAAGCTCACGGCCAAGGTCGCGGCCATAGCTATCGACAGCCCAAGGTCATCCATGATCCTTGGAAGTAGTGGTGGGACAAAGGAGGCATACGCGTCGTTAAGACCGTGAGCACAGGACATAATGATCGCGATCCGAATCGACGATAATTGATTACTTCGTACTTCCTTTGAGGGGTTAGCGGGTAACACTGACAGGACGCTCGCTAAATCAGGACATAAACAGCCCGAACGATAATTCAGGAACCCACGTGCCACCACCGCCCCTGGCGTTCTTCACATCTCGCCACCAACGTGAAGCAGATGAAGACCCCATCCTACCGGACACCAACATGATGCTTCAAGGACAACCATCGAACCTGGTACCGTTCATAGTCGCCCTGGCGATTGGCCTAACATCGTGCGCCGCCCCTGACTCACCCGACTCAGAGTCCGCGACATCGACGTCATACGCACCGCAAAACCGACCAGACGTGCGAGGGGTGAATGGAGCTGTCTCAGCTGGACATCCATTGGCAGCGCAGGCGGGGCTAGCAGTACTTCAGGATGGTGGAACCGCAACAGATGCGATCATCGCGATGGCTGGTGTCCTGGCTGTTGTGCGACCGCATATGAACGGTGTCGGTGGCGATGCCTTTGGCATTTTCTTTAACGGTGCTACGGGTAACGTTACCGCACTCAACGGCAGTGGCCGTTCTGGTGCCCTCGCGACACCTGAGTTCTTCAAGAATCAGAACCTCTCGGAGATCCCCGGCACAGGTGCTCTTTCCGTGAGTGTTCCGGGAGCTGTCGCCGCATGGTTAGATGCCCATGAGCGTTTTGGATCAAAGCCATTCAGCCAACTGTTAGAGCCAGCGATTGGATACGCTACGAACGGATTTCCCGTCTCAAAGAGACTAGCTCAAGACTTTGAATCTCAGGGTCGTGCGTTGAATGAGCCTGGAAAACAACTTTATCTGCCCGGTGGTAACGCACCCCTCATTGGTACCCTCCTCAAGAATGAAGCCCTGGGCACCACCCTCCAAAGAATCGCAAATGAAGGGCGAGAGGGATTCTATACAGGAGAGGTTGCCAAACGTTTGGCTGGGTTCATCGAAGAGTTAGGTGGCCACCTTCGTGTTGAGGACTTTGCCGCTCACTCGTCAACCTGGGTTTCACCTCTTAGGGGCGACTATCTCAATCATAGTTTTCTTGTGATGCCTCCTAACACCCAGGGAGTTGCACAACTCAGTTATATGGAAATGGCTAAGGCTCACTCTATCAAATCATTGGGCCACAATACTGCGTCGTACCTGCACACAATGATTGAACTCAAGAAGCTGGCATTCGCTGACCGTGACCGCTGGGTCGCTGATCCCGATAAGGCGCACGTGCCAATAGACCGCTTACTAAATCCAGAATACCTGCTAGACCGTTCAGCACTCGTGGACGCGAATCGTGCCGCAGAGCAAGTAGAACCGGGATTTGGAAGCAAATCATCCGGGACAGATAACGGCTCAGCTGATGATTCGGGAGATACTGTTTATCTCACTGCAGTCGACCAATTCGGGAATGCAGTTAGTTGGATCCAAAGCAATTTCGCAGGATTCGGCTCAGGCCTCCTCAACTCCGAAACTGGTGTCTTACTTCATAATCGAGGTTCACTCTACACTCTTGAAGATGGGCACCCGAACCAGGTCGCCCCAGGCAAACGCCCATACCATACGCTGACACCGATGATGGCTCTCAATAACGGTGGGCTCGCATTTACAATCGGGACGCCAGGGGGTGACAGCCAAACTCAATCTCTGCTGCAGATCGTACACAACCTCCTTGTATTTGGGATGTCCCCACAGGAGGCTATCGAGGCACCTCGCTTCCGTTCCTCGGGAGGGCTCTCTGTGTCACTAGAGGACCGCGTCCCCTTCTCTGTACAAGCATCGCTCACTGGGCTTGGCCATGATCTCCAGATTATTCAAGGATGGACAGCAACATTCGGAGGAGCGCAGATGATTTATGTCGATCCTGACACTGGAACGCTCACTGCCGCCGCAGATCCACGTCGTGAAGCCTACGCACTCGCTTACTGACCGCCTTGGACCTAACCATTTACAAAATTAGGGGGACGCCACGATGGAACGGATCTTCTTTGGCCTTGGGGCGATCTTAGCCGGAATAGCAGTCGGTCTTGGTGCTTTCGGAGCTCACGCTTTGAGAGGAACCCTGAGTCCCGAAGATCTTGTAACGTTTGAAACTGGCGTTCGATATCAGATGTATCATGCCCTAGCACTCCTTGGCGTTGCTTGGGCTGTGGGGCGCTGGGATACAGTCCTACTTGAATGGGCCGGATGGCTCTTTCTATTGGGGACCCTAGTATTCTCCGGAAGCCTCTACATTCTTGTCCTCACCGGACAACGTTGGCTCGGAGCTGTGACACCCCTGGGCGGGCTAGCATTTATTCTGGCTTGGGTGTTGCTCGCATCAGCCGTCCTCCGCGGGTAAGTCGATCCCAAGAGAGTGAACGAAACACTCGAACAAGCCAGAGCACTCCTCGAAAATGCACGAAGGATCGTCGCTGTAACTGGAGCCGGGATTTCTGCAGAATCGGGAGTTCCTACCTTCCGCGGACCCGAAGGTCTCTGGAAATCACATAGGCCAGAAGAGCTTGCGACTGCAGAGGCTTTCGCTCGGGATCCACAAACTGTGTGGGAATGGTATGGTTGGCGTCGGGAGTTAATAGCGACTTGTTCTCCAAACCCTGCACACCTGGCTCTAGCCCGCCTAGCCCTTGATCATCCTGAAGTTGCCATCATTACACAGAATGTGGACGGCCTCCACACACGTGCCGCGACAGAAGAAGCAGGCCATGTAGACTTCTCCCCTGCTCTGCCAATCGAATTGCACGGATCAATTAATCGAGATCGCTGCTCTGCGTGTGACGCCCGCCGACCAGGTTCCCCGGTAATCGATGTCACGAGCATCGACACCTTGCCTCAATGTGATCGCTGCTCTGCCTTGATGCGCCCCGACGTCGTTTGGTTTGGGGAAGTCCTAAATGAAGTGATACTCGACCGAGCGTTCCGTCTCGCACACTCAGCAGATCTTTGCCTCGTGGTTGGAACAAGTGCATTGGTTCACCCGGCTGCTTCAGTGCCGCTTGCAACCCTCGGTAACGGGGGAAAGCTTATCGAGATCAACCTTGAAGAAACAAGCCTTACACCCTATGCCTCTGCTCAGCTAAATGCTCCCGCGGGTCTTGTTCTCACTAAATTGATACTTAGAGACTGAAGGGGTCAGGTCAGCACAGAAGCGAGGGTTTCCGCAGCAACATTACCCCCACTGAGAAGGATGACCAGTGGGCCATCTCTAACCTCTGTAGGTTCCCAAGTGCCGCTCTGGACTGCTGCAATGGCAACAGCTCCACCTCCTTCTACAACCAACCTTAGTGCCGTGGCACAGTAGCGCATCGCATCTGAAATCTGTTCTTCTGTCACAGTCACGTGCTCATGGACCAAATCCTTGATCAACTTGAAAGAATGCTGATTGTTCAAGCCAATACCTCCGGCTAACGCGCTAGCCAGGGTCTTTTCCTCAGCCAACTCAACCGGATGTCCAGCCTTCACACTTGCGAGCATTACTGCAGCCTTTTCTGCAGAAACCCCCACAGTCCGACATCTTTGATCCCCAGTCCTCTCCGCGAAGACCGAAGCAATCCCGCCGAGGAGCCCTCCACCCGACAGTGGAGACAGGATTGCTGCAGGGGACTCTCTAAGTTGTCCGAGAATCTCTAAGGCGATCGTCCCCTGCCCTGCTATCACCCAAGGGTCATCGTATGCCGAGATATATGTTCGGCCAGTTCGTTCAGAGAGTTCAAATGCGTGACTTTCAGCTTCATCAAATGTGGAGCCAACCAGAACTGCTTCTGCCCCATCCCTCTTTATCCCTTCAAGTTTCACCGGATCAACCCACTCTGGTACACAAACTGAGGCAGGAATCCCCAACTTTTGCGCTACGTAGGCGACAGCCCGTCCATGATTCCCGCTTGAACATGAAACCACCCCGCGCATCCGCTCTTGATCATTGAGCGCTGATAGCCGAGCTGCAGCCCCTCGGACCTTGAATGATCCGGTTACCTGGAGGCATTCCGCCTTTAACCACACTGGTCGGCCAAGCTGATCCGAAAGTTCAGGAGCTCGAAGGAGGGGTGTGCGACGAGCGATCCTCTCTACCGCATTAGTTACGCCCTCAGAATTAAGCGGGATACTCAATGCTAATCCCTACTCAGGCTAACTATGAGCATAAGCTTCCAACTCTATTGTATGACGGAGTTAGCCCAGTGCAGCTAGGAGACTATCCGGGAACGCTCCTTAAGTTCAGTGATCCAAAGACCTGAATTAATGTCGGAAGAATAGATGCGACCCTTGAAAACCTGAGCCCCCCAAGTCATTCCCCAATTGGGTGTGGTCGTATTCTCATCCGTTGTCTTGATCACAGCGATCTCACGCCCCTGCTTATAAAGATCGCCCCTCAATTCACCGGAGATATCTAGGACTCGGAGACCTGCCTGGTAATAGCCCACGTAAAGCCGGTCACCTTCAGTCCAGACATTATGAGCCCCTGCTTCGGGAACTTCGTACTTAGCAACTTCAACCGGATTCTCCATATCACTCATATCGAGCACATGAATGTACCCGCGCGCGTCGATCGGACGATCTGCATCCCAAGCAGGCGGGAAAATCTCATCTCCGACGAAGAGGTACTGTCCATGCCGCCACGCTACGTGAGTGTTACCAACGGGATACTTAAACTGGCTCACCAGGACTGGAGCGCGTGGTGTACCCCCATGGGATCCAGCACCGACATCTAGGATCACGACACCATCATCCCAGTATGAAGCGTATGCATATCCCTCCTGAACAATGACGTCGTGTAGCGATCGTTGCTGGTTATCGATCTGCCAGCGACCAACCTCACTCGGAGCTTCAGGATTTGAGATATCGATGATGTGAATCGCTCGAGTACCATTGTGGACTGCGTAAACCAGTTCGTTGTCACCATCAATCCAAACGTTGTGAACTCCTCCAGTGAGTGTCTCCGTATACTCACCTAGAACAGTCGGATGTGCTGGCGTAGCCAAATCCAGGAGTACCATCCCATTACGGCGGCTTGACGCTCCCTCACGTGTGACGATCCCCAATCTGCTGTTCGGGTGGATCTTCACATCATTGATTCTTCTTGCATCAAGCTGGATTGAGTCGGTGAGCATCGGGTTTGACGGGTCAGTCACATCCCACACCTTCATCCAGTCATGCATGAAAGTGCCTATGTATGCGTAATCACGTCCGTCTACACCTTCGAATACCCAGACATCACCCGAGTGATGATCTGAGATCGGGCCGCGCCCAACTTGAATCAATTCTGCATCCGCATCTCGCGATTCAACGCGCACAACTGCACTCAATACCGAATTCTCTCCGAGTCGGGCTGATACACGGTATGTCCCGGGTTCCTCAGCAACAAAGACTCCTTCCCCATCATCATCTTCTACTTGGGCGCCTGTTCCGGTCACCGACCATTCAGGAAACCCCTGAACTTCACCATCCGGAGACCGGATCGAGGCCTGCAACCGTATCACATCTCCTGTCCGGACCTGCGCTTCCGTAGGACTGAGAGAATAGGAAAGTCCCGGGTCCGCCCTCACATTGACCACCGTCCCACCCCTCACTGCTCCAGTCGAGGCGCTGATCCGAGCAGTTCCTTGCGCACGAGCGAAGACTAGACCTGCAGGGTCAACCACCGCGACAGATTCGTCCGAACTCGCGTAGGTAAGATCCGGATCATCTACGATTTCTCCAAGTCGATTCCGTGCAGTTACCTGAAGCGGGAGTGCTTGTGTCGCATACGGTCGATCATTCGCTAGTTGCACTGAGAGCTCAGCAGCGGGCAACGCGCGGATTATGATGGTTACTGAACCACTTGGTCTTCCCCCAATGACCGCAGTGACACGTGCCATTCCAGGATTCAACGCGAGAACTCGACCCATTTGATCAATTGTAGCGAGTTCGGGTGTCGATGAAATCCAACGCACCGGCATTCCATTAATGGCTCGGCCTGACCCGTCGAAAGCGCGAACAGTTAGCTGCGCCGTAGCCTGAACTTCAATCTCTGAACGCTCCGGGGTCACCTCTACCCTAGTTGGAGCCACCTGGAACAGAGTTAGGATTCCCGCCACTGCAACCGCGTTAATCATGACCCACTCCCGTTACATGCTTTGGACAAACCCCCACCCCAATCAAGATGGAACTCGGGCCTGTCATCGATTAAGTAAGTTTGGCACTCACTTCACACGCCGAACGCTTACTCTAGCTGTGATTCTGCTCTGGCAGTCTGGTACCACTAGGTGTGAAGAACAAGACGGTACCCCACTAAAACTGAAGATGATTACCTAGAGAATCTATTGGTGATATTGTTGAGTTATCATACAGGCTCAATCGAAACTCAGTTTCGTGGAACTCTCTGAGAACCTCCACGTAGACTTCATGACTTGACCGGAACCCAGCATCGCGGGTTCTTGGAGTTAGATCAACGACGATTAGATAGGTGCCGAAAGGCTTTACGCACTGAATCACAACACGGAGATAGTATCTCATGAAGAGGATATACCTAGCCTCGATAGTCGCCCTGCTGGCCTCAGTGCCGGGTACCCCAGTTGCTTCGCAAGCGTTCGGCAATGCTATCACCGTGGACGGCGATCAGGTTTTTGTAGGAGAAGCCAGCTACGAAATGCGCTCTGGTGTCGTCTACGTGTTCGGGCGGGATCCATCCGGGAACTGGATTCAGACGCAGAGAATCGAGCCAAGCAGTGGCGAACCAGGTGATCGTTTCGGGATTGGATTAGCTAAACACGAGAACACGTTACTCATCTCAGCCACACGTGCTGACGAAGGGGCTGGTGCAGTTTACGTATACCAAGGCCAAAGCGGTACCTGGATTGAATCAGGGCGACTTGAAATCACAGACCGGAGTCCCGCTGACAGCCTCGGTACCGGACTGGCAATCAATAATGACTGGATCATGGTCGGGACGGTCGCTCAAAACGGTCGAACAGGGGCAGCCTATGCCTTCCGTCGTGAAGGGGAGTCCTGGGTCCAGCATTCCAAGATCAGACCTGATGATATTGATGAAGGGGACACTTTTGGAGCTCGTATAGCCCTTCAAGGAACCCAGATGTTGATCTCAGCTCCTTTTGGCTCAGATGGTGAAGGCAGGGTCTACAACTTCGCTTACAGCGAAGACTCGGATACCTGGGAGGAGAGGGGGCAGTTACAGGCACCCGGCCTTAGTGACGAAACAATGTTTGGAGCTGACATCGCGCTCGAGAACAATGTGTCGCTGGTCGGAGCTCCAGGATATTTCGGAGGCACGGGTGCGGGAACGGGTGCTGTGTTCGTCTACGGACTCGCCGGAGACACTTGGCAGCTTGCCTCCCTCCTATCCCCATATGAGTCAACAGGCGCGATACAATTTGGTGGCTCCATAGCTTTCGATGGGAATGCCGCGCTAATTGGGGCCTTTAGCGCAGCCCAGGGACAGGGACGTATTTTCTCTTACACGTTCAATCGAGAGACTTTCGAATGGACTGCGGCCTCTAAGATATCTTCGGCTGAGACTGGACGAGCCTACTTCGGAAGAACTGTAGATTTTTCAGGCGATATCGCTGTAGGTGTAGCAAATGGTGCCGATCGAGGTGCCGGAGCTGCTTGGGTATTTGAACGCGCGGACGACAACTGGACCTCCGCTGGTCGGATTACGGGTGAAGTCCTGGGCATGGATGCAGTTACAGGTGATGAAGTGTCCTGCTCGACAGAAGGTGAGGCTTCAGGTTTCGATTGTGAATCAGTTGACCTTGTTTCGTTTCTGCCTCTAGCTCACATGGGTGCAGAGCGTGGAATTGTAACAAACGATGTCTGGGGCTGGACTGATCCTGAAACCGGTCAAGAAATCGTACTCGTAGGCATGTCTAACCAAACAGCCTTTGTAGATGTAACTGACCCGGGTATGCCAACCTACCTCGGCCGACTTCCAATGCCGGAAACAGCTACTGCCTCAACTTGGAGAGACATGAAGGTCTATCAGGATCATATGTATGTAGTTTCTGATGGAGCGGGAGAACATGGGATGCAGGTCTTTGATCTCACTCGACTCAGGGGGCTGGACGGGTCGGATCCGCAGACCTTCGCTAGTGACGCGCATTATGATCAAATCGCAAGCGCACACAACATTGTTATCAATGAAGAGACCGGGTTTGCGTATTCGGTAGGTAGTAGTGGTGGAGGACAGACATGTGGTGGAGGGCTCCACATGATCAATATTCAAAACCCTTTAGCTCCTGTGTTCGCTGGTTGTTTTCAAGATATGTCG
>Ga0208881_1000788_pt1 | contig 11121 bp, 9 predicted proteins | sample Knorr_S23_td_AAI_FD_185610 | JGI IMG/M metagenome (GOLD analysis project Ga0208881, IMG submission 185610) | Marine microbial communities from Southern Atlantic Ocean transect - Knorr_S23_td_AAIW_ad_876m_LV_B (SPAdes) (version 2) | ecosystem: Environmental > Aquatic > Marine > Oceanic | place... | reverse complement strand
CAGGAACAACTCGGCCGAGTTGTGCATCGCGATGAGACCCAGGCTCGAGTCCGGCGCATCACCGCCCACGGCAGTGGAGCCACGCCCGTTGTTCTTGAAGCTCGGGGAGACGGGGTCGTAGTGGCCGTTCACCGCGATGTGCACAACCAGCGGCACATCCTGTTCAGCAAAGCGAGCCCAGACCGGATGGAAGTCGGGATGCGTGAATGAGCGCGCTTCGGGATCAGCCTCGTTCGTGTCCACCATGACCGTGTAGCAACCATCGGCGAACGCCTCGTCGAGGAGTGCGACGGCGACGTCGGGACCGAGTGAGAGGGGCACATACCCTCCGGCGAGCAACCGCTCGTCGTGGGCACAGAAGCGACCCATTGCGCGGTTGTGGACACGGGCACCGATTTCGAGCGCCTTTGCGTTGTCCTCGTGGGCGATCTGGTGGAACGAGAACGTGCCGAGCACGATCTGGCGCTCGAAGCCGAGGACGTCGAGTGCGTGGGACCGCTCGGCCGGATCGAACGCACCGAGGCGGGACCAAGGACTACGGCTGATGTCGAACATGCCCGCTTCGAACTTGGCCATCAACTCGGGATCGGCGTTCCGACGATCGAGGTGCTCACGGCCCCGGTCGATGGCCTCCAGAGAGACCGGCAGCTCGGTCTGTGCCTCCATCGGCTGAATGAATGCGGCTTCCTCGTCGGTCGCGACAGCGTGAAGGAAGTCGTCGAGTTCGAAGAGGTGGCTGTCGACGTCGATGATCCGTCGATTTCCTGCATACGTCATGCCAGTGCATCCCTGTTTGGCTAGCGGAAGCGAATCTCACTCTACGTGCGGTGTCGAAGAGGGGGGACTTGAACGCACACGCCCATTACCCAGCGTGGTCCTTGCATGCTCCCCAGCAGTCGTCCGTGTCCCCGGTTCTAGGGATCACCGGTCACGTTCAGTGAGCGAAGTCCTCGCATAGTCCCTGCTGGTGGTCCCAAGTTCTGCCCGCCTGGGACCACGGTGGGACCAAACAGCCGATTTTCAGGGTCTGAACACTCTGTGGCCTCGGCTTTCGTGGTGTCGGAGGGGGGACTTGAACCCCCACGCCCTTGCGGGCACCAGCCCCTCAAGCTGGCGCGTCTGCCAATTCCGCCACTCCGACGTAGCTCCCGGACAGGTCCGGATCGGCGGTCAGGCTACCGCCCACTTCCCCGGCCACCGCATGGCCGCGGGGTGCCCCGGACGACCTAGAAGAGCAGGCCGAGGGTGATCGTGGTGAAGGCGAAGACCAGAGCCGTGAGCACGGTGATCCGGTCCAGGTTCTGCTCCACCACGGTCGAGCCGGCGGTCTGGGCACCGATGCCCCCGCCGAACATGTCGGACAGGCCGCCGCCCTTTCCGCTGTGCAGCAGCACCAGGAAGATGAGGCCGAGCCCCGAGCAGGCCTGGATGATGGCGACGATCACGAACATGGTGGCGTAAGGCTATCGGTGGCCGGCCGGTCAGCCGACCAGGCGATAGGCGATGATCCGGGCGAATTCGTCGGCGTCCAGTGAGGCCCCGCCGACCAGCGCTCCGTCTATGTCGGGCTGTCGCATCAAGTCTGGTGCGTTGACCCCCTTGACCGATCCGCCGTACTGGATGCGCACCCCGTCGGCCGCGTCGCCACCCCACCTCGCATGCACCACGGCCCGGATGGCACAGCACATCTCCTGGGCGTCCTCCGGCGTGGTCGTCATGCCGGTTCCGATGGCCCAGATGGGCTCGTAGGCGATGACCAGGCCGGCCACCTGGTCCGCCGTCAGGTCGGCGAGGCCCTCAAGCACCTGACGCTCGACCTTCGCCGAGGCCCGGCCCGCCTCCCGCTCCTCCATGGTCTCCCCACAGCACACAATCGGGGTCATCCCCGCCGCCATCACGGCCTTCACCTTGCGGCTCACGTCGTCGTCGGTCTCGGCGAACAGCTCCCGCCGTTCCGAGTGGCCGACGATCACCAGGGACACGTTCAGCTTGGCCAGCATCCCCGTGGACACCTCGCCGGTGAAGGCGCCCTTCTCGTCGGCGTGGCAGTGCTGGGCGCCGAGGGCAATCGGGATGTCGTCGGACTCCAGCACCGTCTGCACGGACCGGAGGTCGGTGAACGGCGGGTGGACCGACACGTCGACCGCGTCGTAGTCGTTACGCGACAGCAGGTACGACAGCTTCTGGACCATCTGGATGGCCTCGAAGTGGTTGTGGTGCATCTTCCAGTTGCCGCTGATCAGCGGCTTGCGATCGGCCATCCTCAACTCCTGTCCAGTTCCGGGTTCACTCGTGCTCGCCGCGTAGGGCTGCCAGGCCCGGCAGGTCGCCCTTCTCGATCAACTCCAGCGCCGCGCCGCCGCCGGTCGACACGTGGTCCATCCTGTCTGCCAGGCCGAACTGGCGGGCCGCAGCCGCGCTGTCACCGCCACCGACCACGGTGAAGCCCCGGCAGTTGGCGACCGCCTCGGCCACCGTACGGGTACCGGCGGCGAACCTGGGGTCCTCGAACACGCCCATCGGGCCGTTCCACAGCACGGTGCGGGCTTCGGCTATCAGGTCGCAGAACTCCACTGCCGAGCCAGGCCCGATGTCGAGCCCCATCCAGCCGTCCGGCATCGAGGTTCCAACCTGGCGCACCTCGCCACCGGCGGACGGGTCACCGATCCTCCCGCCGGGCCCCAGGGCCGTGATGTCCAGTGGCAGTCGGATTGGGGCACCGGAGTCAAGCAGCCGTGCGCATTCCCCGATCAGGTCCTCCTCCAGGAGCGAGGAGCCGACGTTGGCTCCCTTCGCCGCCAGGAAGGTGAAGCACATGGCGCCTCCCACGATCAACTCGTCGACCACCCCGAGGAGGGCCTTGATCACGCCCAGCTTGTCGCTCACCTTGGCTCCGCCCAGGATCCCCACGAACGGACGGCGGGCCGACGTGCGCAGCCCTCCCAGCACCTCCACCTCACGGGCCAGGAGTCGACCGGCCGCCGACGGGAGGTGGCGGGGCGGGCCTACGACCGAGGCGTGGGCCCGGTGGGAGGCCCCGAAGGCATCGTTGACGTAGGCATCCCGCCCGGCTACCAGTTGGGCCACGAACGCGGGATCGGCAGCGGTCTCCCCCGGGTCGAAGCGCAGGTTCTCCAACAGGTCCACCCCGGGGGCCAGGTCGGCCAACCGTGCCCGAACCGGCTCCACTGACCAGGCAGGATCCGGCGCTCCCCTCGGGCGACCCAGGTGGGAACAGGCCGTCACGTGGGCACCTGCATCCAGGAGGTACCGAAGGGTGGGAACCGCCGCCCGGATCCGGAGGTCGTCGGTGATGACGCCGTTGGCCAGGGGCACGTTGAAGTCGCAGCGCACGAGCACCCGACGACCGTCAAGGTCGCCGAGGTCCTCGAGTCGGGGAAAGTCCACGGAATCGACGGGCCGGACAGCTACTTCCGCTTGCCGGCCTTCGCCTTCTTCGCTCGGCGGGTTCCTACGATCTTCGCCAGGTCGACCAGGCGGGTCGAGTACCCCATCTCGTTGTCGTACCAGCCGCAGACCTTGACCATCTTCCCTACGGCCATCGTCAGGCCGGCGTCGAATGTGCAGGAGGCTGGCCGGCCCACGATGTCGGACGACACCAGTGGGTCCTCGCTGTAATCCAGGACCTTCGCGAGCGGACCCCTGCGGGCTGCTGCGGCGAAGGCGGCGTTCACCTGCTCGACCGTGGCGTTCTTCCTGAGGGTTCCCACGAAGTCCGTGATCGATCCGTCTGGAATCGGAACCCTCAGCGAGATGCCGTCCAACTTCCCCTTCATCTTCGGCATGACCAGGCTGGTGGCCCGGGCGGCTCCGGTCGAAGTCGGAACGATGTTCACCGCCGCTCCACGGGCCCGACGAAGATCGCTGTGCGGGCCGTCGACCAGGCTCTGGTCACCCGTGTAGGCGTGCGTGGTTGTCATGAATCCCTGCTCCACGCCGAAGGCATCGTCCAGGACCTTGATCATCGGGACGAAGCAGTTCGTCGTGCAGGAGGCGTTCGAGACGACGTGGTGTTTCGCCGGGTCGTAGTCGTCGTCGTTCACGCCGACGACGAATGTGGCGTCGGCGTCGCCGGAAGGCGCCGAGATGATCACCTTGCGGGCACCGGAGCCGAGGTGCAGGGCGGCCTTGTCGCGAGCAGTGAAAAAACCGGTCGACTCGATGACGACGTCAACGCCCAGGTCTTCCCACGGCAGATCGGCCGGGTTGCGTTCGGATAGGACCCTGATCTTCAGGCCGTCGACCGTGATGCCGTCCCGGGTGGCTCTCACCCTGGCATCCAGCCTGCCGTGGACCGAGTCGTTGGCCAGGAGGAACGCCATGGTGTCGATCGACCCCAGGTCGTTGACAGCGACGAACTCCAGGTCGGCGCCCCCGGCCCTTGCCGCCCGGAAGAAGTTGCGGCCTATGCGGCCGAATCCGTTGATGCCCACACGGACTGTCATTCGAAGTGCTGCCTCCTGCGACGGGTCGTCGCCCACTGGTGCGGATCAGGCCGGCGCCGTGTCTGCATACCGGACCCATGTATTGCTAGCCGATCGGTTAGCCGACGATACGGTTGCCAACGTGGAAAACGGTCACATGTTCGCGGCCGTACAGGTCGAGAGGGCGGCACCCAGGAGTACCGGGTCGTGGAGCCTCCCACCCGACGCCGAGACCGGAGCCCGCTTCGCCGGACAGGTCTCGGGCATCTCGCCGTCGAATGCCTCGTCCAGCAGGACCATGTCCGGTCGAATCCCGTGGTCCTCCAGGACCAGGAGCTGGTCGTCCAACGCCTCCGGTGACTCGACGTCGGGTTGCAGGTTCGCCACAAGCACCGTCGGACCACCCCGTCCGGCCAGGGCCTCGACCACGTCACGTGCCAGCGTCGCCGCCAGGACGCTCGTGTAGAGCGATCCCGGGCCCAGAACCACCTGGTCGGCGGCGGCTATGGCTTCTCCCACCTCGGGGGGCGACGACACGTCGGGTGGCACGAGCCGGAGCCTCACTATCCCGGAGGCCCGGTGTACGGCCACCTGCCCCTCCACCTCCCAGTCGCCCGTGTCGGCAACCAGGTCCACCGGCTGGCTGGTGGCGGGCAGAACCCGGCCGACTGCGCCCACCAGGCGACCCACCTCGTCGAGGGAACCCAAGAGGTCGTCGCCGGCGCCGACCATGCCGGCAATCAGGAGGTTCCCGATGGCATGCCCGTCCAGATCTCCACCCGAGAACCTCCAACCCAGCTCTGCTGTGAGCATCGAACCGTCACCGAGAGCTTCGAAGCAGCGCCTCAAGTCGCCGGGCGCCGGGCCTCCGGCGGCAGCCCTGATCCGCCCACTCGAGCCGCCGTCGTCGGCGATCGAAACCACCGCCGTGATCTCCTCCGCATATGTGCGGACCGCCCGCAGGCTGGTGGCCAGGCCGTGGCCTCCGCCCAGAGCGCAGACCCGGCGCGGGGTGCTCACCGCTCGACGTCGCGGTGGCTCACCACCGGGTCGAAGCCCCTGCCCCTGAGCATCTCGGCGACCGTCTCGGCGACCGCTACCGAGCGGTGTCGACCACCCGTACACCCGAAGGCCACCGAGAGATAGGACTTGCCCTCGGCCACGTAGGACGGCATGAGGACGGCCAGCAGGTCGCCCAACTGATCTAGGAAGTCCTGGGTCGCCTCATGGGCGAGGACGTACTCGCTGACCGGGCCGTCCCGCCCGCTCAACGGGCGGAGGTCGGGTATCCAGTGTGGGTTGGGCAAGAACCGACAGTCGAACACCAGGTCGGCGTCCCGGGGTAGGCCGTGCTTGTAGCCGAACGAGGTGATGGTCGTACGCATCGGTCGATCGTCGGCCTCGCCGTAGAGGGCCGACACCCGGTCACGCAGCTCGTGGACGTTGAGGTCGGAGGTGTCCAGCACCAGGTCAGCGGCGGTCCGGACCGGATCCATGATGTCCCGCTCGGCCTCAATGGCGTCCTGAAGCCCCTCATCCACAGGGAAGGGGTGCGGGCGCCGGCTGCTCTCGTAGCGACGCACCAGCGCCTCCGTCGAACAGTCCAGGAACACCACACGGAGGCGCTCCCCCGTCTCCCGCAATTCGGCCACCGCCCGAAGCGTCTCGCCGCCCGTCAGGTCGGCCCGAAGCACGAACGCCACCCGGTCCCACGCCGAGCCGCCTCCCAGCGCCAGATCGGCCACCTTGGAGGCGATGTCCGGGGGTAGCCGGTCGATGACGAACCAGCCCAGGTCCTCGAGGTCCTTGGCGAACTCGCTGCGCCCGGCCCCCGAGAGACCGGTGATCACCAGTAGGTCGCTCATGGGAGCAGCGTAGACGGCGCCCCGGGTGCCCTTCCCTGCAGACCGTGGCCCTCAGGCCACCACTTCGGCAATCGGCACGGGTAACGCCTCCCTCTCGGCCACCAGAACCAGGAGACGTGGGATGGTCGAGGCCTCCCGGTACTCAGACGCCCGGGCCAGGAAGCCCTCCGGCGGTGCCGGCTCGTGCATGCGTCGCAGCACCATGCCGTGGTCGGCCATGGCGTTCACATACCGGCTGAGGGGCCGGTGTACGAAAGGCAGGAACACGTCCTTGTGGACCTCCTCCAACTCGATGGACTCCACCAGGTATGGCCCAATGCGCCAGTACTGCTCCGGAGGGTCCAGGACCTGGTCGTCGATCCAGCCGCTACCCGGTGTCTGGAGGAGGGGGTGGTTGAGGAAGAAGGCGAACCGCCCACCCGGCCGGAGCACCCGGGCCACCTCGGCGATGGCCTCGTCGACCGCCTCTATGTGCTCGAAGACCAGGCAGGCCACCACGGCGTCAAAGGAGGCGTCGCCGAACGGAAGGTGGTCGGCACCTGCACGCAGGTAGGACGGGCCACCAGCACGGGCCACGGCCGCGAGGACCTGCGCCGCCGCGGGATCCACGCCCACGACCGCCGACGCTCCCAGGCCGGCCGCCAGGCGGCTGATCTGGCCCTCCCCGGCCCCCACGTCCAGAATTCGGTCGTAACCGGCCAGCAGGTCGGCGGCCAGCGGAAGTATCTGCTCGGTGTACTCGGCATCGGTGCCATCTGTGAAGCTGTCTTGCCACCATCCGGCGTGTTCCTCCCACGGGTCCGCGTCCGCGGCGTCATCGTCCACCGTCTGAGCCTCGCACGGCCCGGTGCCGAGCGTGGACATTGGCAGGCCGCCAATAGGACCCGGGTGTGGCCGCCCCCTAGCCTCCTCGGGCGTGGCCGCCGCCCTCGCCCTCCTGTCCGCCCTGCTGTTTGGGGCCGCCGACTTCTTCGGCGGAACGGCGGCGCGCCGCACCCACGTTCTGGTGGTGGTGGCCGCCTCGCACCTAATTGGCCTCGCCCTGATCCTCGCAGTCGCCCCGGCCATAGCCGAGACCGTCTCCGGCCGGGACCTGGCCTACGGGGCCCTGGCCGGGCTGTTCGGACTTCTAGGCATTGGCCTCCTCTACCACTGTCTCAGCCAGGGTCCGATGGCTGTCGTGGCACCGATCACCGCCATCAGCAACTTCGCCCTTCCCGTCCTCTGGGGAGTGGCCTTCGGGGAGCGCCTCTCGGCGGTCAACGTGGTCGGGGTGCTCCTTGGACTGGTCGCCATCACCCTCGTCTCCCGCGGACCCAACACAGGTGGAGTGGCCAGCCCCACACGCGTTCCCACCACCCTCCTGCTGGAAGCGCTGCTCGCTGGTGTGGGATTCGCAGGGTTCTACATCGTCATGGCCGCCACCGCTGAGGCCAGCTTTCCCTGGCCCCTTGTCAGCGCCCGTGTGGTGGCGGTCGGTGTGGCACTCCTGCTGCTTGTTCGCGTCGGGCGCTCCCCGATCCCGAGCAGGGCCGAGGGCGGAACGGCCATCGTCATGGCCGGCCTCCTCGACATGATGGCAAATCTGGCCATCCTGGCGGCCATTCACCGTGGGTTGCTCAGCCTCACGGTGGTTCTTGCCTCGCTGTACCCGGCTACCACCGTCATCCTGGCCCGAACGGTCCTCGACGAGCGGATGAGTCGGAGCCAGGTGGTTGGCCTGTTCGGCGCACTGGCCGCCGTGGCCTGCATCGTCGGCGGATGAAGGCTCAGCCCGGCCGATGGACCTTGGCGAAGACCGCTGCAGCCACCTTGTCCGGCAACCACGACAGCGCCTTCAGGTCGTACAGCGATGCACGCTGTACGGCACGCACCCCGCCGAAGGCAGCTACCAGGCGCTTCCGTCTGGTCGGCCCTAGGCCGACTATGCCGTCCAGCACAGAGCCCGTCATGCGCCGGGAGCGGAGCCGACGGTGGTATTCGATGGCGAACCGGTGGGACTCGTCGCGGATCCGCTGCAGCAGGTAGAGCGCCTCTGAGCCGCGCTCCAGGCGAACCGGCGCCGACGACCCTGGGCGGTACACCTCCTCGAACTGCTTGGCCAACGAGGCGACCGGGATCCGGTCGCCCAGACCCATCTCGGCGACCACGCGTTCGGCCACCCCGAGCTGCCCCTTCCCACCGTCCACTAGGAGCAACTGTGGTGGGTAGGAGAAGCGACCCGGTCGCTCATCGAGGGGCACGGCCTGCTCCTCCAGGAAGGCCGTAAGGCGTCGGGTGAGCACTTCGGCCATCGCCGCGTAGTCGTCGTTGCCCTCCACCTGTCGGATCTTGAAGTGCCGGTACTCCGACTTCGCGGGCAGGCCGTCCTCCATGACCACCATCGAGCCCACGTAGTCGGTGCCCTGGAGGTGGCTCATGTCGTAGCACTCGATCCGCAGCGGGGCCTCGGGCAGTTCCAGAGCCTCCTGCAGTTCGCTCAGGGCCCGGGCCCGGGTGTTGTGGTCTGCTGCCCGCTTCAGGCGGTGCCGCATGAACTCCTCTTCGGCGTTGCGCGTAACGGTCTCCAGCAGGGATCGCCTGTCCCCGCGCTTCGGTACCCGGATCGTCACCGGTCGACCGCGTTCGGCTGCCAGCCACTCGGCCAGCAGGGGCCCGTCATCCGGATCCTCGGGAACCAGCACCTCGCGGGGTATCCCCTGCGGGGGATCCTCCCGGTAGTGGGCCGACAGGACCTCGGCCACCAGCCGCCCCCGGTCCAGGTCCTCCGCCCTGTCCACCACGAAGCCCTTGCGCCCCACCACCCGTCCCCGTCGTACGTAGAACACCTGGGCCGCCGTCTCCAACTCGTCGCCCGCCAGGCCGATGACGTCGAGGTCCTCATGGCGGGCGGCCACCATCTGCTGCTTTTCCAGCACTCTCAGCACGCTGGTGAGCCGGTCGCGCAGGCGGGCCGCCGCCTCGAACTCGAGAGCCTTAGAGGCGTCAGCCATCTCCTCCCTGAGTCGAGAGACCACCTCGTCGGTGTCGCCGTCCAGGAACCGCAGCAGATCGCTCACGATTCCGGCGTAGTCCTCGGCTGTGACCTCCCCGACGCACGGGCCACTGCACTTCTCGATGTGGAAGAGGAGGCACGGCCGGCCCATGCGCTGGTGCTCGCCGAACTTCGAGTCGCTACAGGTCCGGGCCGGGAAGGTACGCAGCAGCAGGTCGAGGGTCTCCCGGATGGCCCCGGCGTGGCCATAGGGCCCGAAGTACCTGACCCCCGGCTTCCGCTTTCCCCGGGTGACCATCGGACGCGGCCACTCGTCGCCCACCGTCACCGCCAGGAACGGGTAGGACTTGTCGTCCTTTAGATCGACGTTGAAGCGCGGCCGGTGCTCCTGGATGAGGTTGAACTCCAGCATCAGGGCCTCAAGCTCGTTGGCGACCTGGATCCACTCCACCGTGGCCGCCTCGTCGAGCATCTGGGCCGTACGGTTGGCCATCCTGTCCCGCCGCCCGAAGTAGCTGTTCAGGCGGTTCCGGAGGCTCTTGGCCTTGCCCACGTACAGGACTCGACCCTCGGCATCGCGGAACTGGTACGACCCCGGTGCGTCGGGCACCGTGCCCGCCACTGGACGTTCGACCATCGTCAGAGAGTAGGGGCCGTGCACCCCTGGTGGGACCCTCGGGTCGTCGGCCGTCACATCACGGTGGACGCCGAGACGGCCGAGTGGACCAGGGTGGCCCTGGACCGGATGCTCGCCATCACCTGATCTGAGGCAGTCGGCAGACCTGCGTCAGGCCAGCATCCCTGCCAGGAACCTGCCGGTGTAGCTCCCTGGAACCTGTGCAACCTGCTCGGGCGTCCCGACGGCCACCACCGAACCGCCCCTGTCGCCACCCTCCGGACCCAGGTCGACCAGCCAGTCGGCCGTCTTGACCACGTCCAGGTTGTGCTCGATGACGATGACAGTGTTTCCGTGGTCGACCAGGCGGTTGAGCACGCCCAGCAGCTTGCGCACGTCCTCGAAGTGGAGCCCGGTGGTCGGTTCGTCGAGTATGTAAATGGTATGTCCGGTGGGACGCTTGGCCAGTTCGCTGGCCAACTTCACCCGTTGGGCCTCCCCTCCCGACAGGGTGGGAGCCGACTGTCCGAGGCGCACATAGCCCAGCCCGACGTCGACCAGGGTCTGCATGTGCCGGGTGATGGAAGGCTGGTTCTGGAAGAAGCCAAGCGCCTCGTCGCACGACATGTCCAGGACGTCGGCGATCGTCCGGCCCTTGAAGCGCACGTCCAGGGTGTCCCGGTTGTAGCGCTGTCCCTTGCAGACCTCGCATACGACGTAGACGTCGGGCAGGAAGTGCATCTCGATGCGGATAGTGCCGTCGCCCGAGCAGGCCTCGCACCGTCCGCCCTTCACGTTGAAGCTGAACCGGCCCGGCTGGTAGCCCCGGATCCGGGACTCCTCGGTCCTGGCGAACAGTTTCCGGACGTGGTCGAACACGCCCGTGTAGGTGGCCGTGTTGGACCGTGGCGTCCGACCTATGGGCGCCTGGTCGATGTTGATGACCTTGTCGATGCCCTCGGAGCCCTCCAGCGCCCTGTGGAGTCCGGGTGGCACCTTGGAGCGGTACACCCTCTGCATGAGGGCCTTGTGCAGGATCTCGTTCACCAGGGTCGACTTACCCGATCCGGAGACGCCGGTGACCGCCACGAAGCAGCCAAGCGGGAACTCCACGTCGATGTCGTGGAGGTTGTTCTCGCGGGCACCCCTCAGCAGCAGCCGGTCGCCGTCGGCGGGACGGCGAACCTGCGGTACCAGAAT
>Ga0208881_1000784_pt1 | contig 11129 bp, 6 predicted proteins | sample Knorr_S23_td_AAI_FD_185610 | JGI IMG/M metagenome (GOLD analysis project Ga0208881, IMG submission 185610) | Marine microbial communities from Southern Atlantic Ocean transect - Knorr_S23_td_AAIW_ad_876m_LV_B (SPAdes) (version 2) | ecosystem: Environmental > Aquatic > Marine > Oceanic | place... | reverse complement strand
TTCAAGCCAACTTAAATAGCGCGTGTATTCTGAATGGTGCTGTTGGCTTTGCGCCATCGCTAAGCTAATGGCTTTGGTTTGTCTTATATTGTTGTCTAACACCAATATGGCAATATCATCGGTCATTGCCGCCAATAGTGTGTTCCTTTCTTCTACGCCAATAAGCCCCGCGGCAACCTGTTTGTTGAGCAGTATCTTGATGTTTACCTCGTGATCTGAGCAGTCTACCCCAGCAGCATTATCGATAAAGTCTGTATTGCACAGCCCGCCGCGCAGACAGAACTCCACCCGCCCGCGTTGGGTCATACCTAAGTTGCCACCCTCGCCTATTACTCGGCATCGCAATTCGCCGCCGTCGACTCTCAATCCATCGTTTGCTCGATCTCCCACCTCTGCATTGTTTTCTGAAGATGCTTTGACATAGGTGCCAATGCCACCGTTCCAAATCAGGTCCACAGGCGCTTTAAGAATACAATGAATGAGTTCTGTGGGAGTTACCTGATCTTTGTCGATAGCAAAACGGATCTTGATCTCAGCGGTTAGGGTAAGCGACTTCGCACTTCTTGAGTACACTGCACTGCCCGGTGACATTAGTGTTTTGTCAAAATCGTCCCAGGTCGCCTTTGGAGTATCAAACAGCCGCTGCCGCTCTGGGAAAGTTGCCTGGGCATTAGGCGTGGGGTCAACAAAGATATGTAGATGGTTAAAGGCCGCCACCAACTGGATATGTTCAGAGAGGAGCATGCCGTTACCAAACACATCACCACCCATGTCGCCAACACCAACCACGCTAAAGTCTTCCGATTGAATGTCTATGCCAATCTCATAAAAATGTCGTTGCACGGCAACCCAAGCACCACGAGCAGTAATGCCCATGCCTTTGTGGTCGTAGCCGTTACTACCTCCAGACGCGAAGGCATCGCCAAGCCAGAAATTATTTGCTTCAGAGATCTCATTGGCAATATCTGAGAAAGTCGCTGTTCCTTTATCTGCCGCCACCACCAAGTAAGGGTCGTCACGGTCACGCCGCACAACCTCTAGGGGCGGCACTAATTTATCATCCACTATATTGTCACTAAGATCTAACAGCGCCTGTACATAGAGCATATAGCTGGCGATACCTTCTTGGATAAAGGCTTCTCGGCCAGACCTAGGGTTTGCATGTTTAGCTACAAAGCCGCCCTTGGCCCCCGTGGGCACAATAACCGCGTTCTTAACCTGCTGGGCTTTCACTAGTCCAAGAATCTCTGTTCGGTAATCTTCGACCCTATCTGACCAGCGCAATCCTCCCCGCGCCACTTTGCCACCGCGCAGATGCACACCCTCAACACGAGGGGAATAAACGAATATCTCATAGACGGGACGAGGCCTGGGTGCCAAACTAATTTGTTGCGAGGCCAACTTAACCGAGATATAAGACTTAAATGTGCCATCTTCGACCGTCTGGAAAAAATTAGTTCGCAGGGTAGCCTGAACCAAATCAAGGTAACCTCTGATAACATTATCTTCGTTGATATTATTGATAAGATCTAACCCGCCGAGTACTTTCGCTACCAAACCTTCAGCACTCTCACTGCGACTATCTGAAGCATACCGTGGATCAAAGTAGCTCTTAAACAAAGCCACTAAATTACGGGTGATATCTAAGTACTTGGAAAGAGTGTCGGCAATAAAATCCTGACTATAGGGAACACTCAACTGCTTGAGGTAACGGGCATAGAGACGCAACATTGCCACAGCCCTCCAATCTAGCCTTGCACCAATCACCAAACGGTTAAAGCTGTCATTTTCTGCATCGCCTCGCCACACTTGCAATAAGGCATCTTTGAAGCTGTTTTGCACTGCAGACACATCGACGTCAACATCAAGTGAAAAATCTAAATCGAAGTCTTGCATCCATATTACGCCTTCACTATCTGGACGAATCGGGTAGGGATGCTCCATCACTACTCTAAAGCCGAGATTTTCCAACATAGGAATCATATCTGACAGTTCTAAGGGTGCGCCTCTATGAAAAAGCGTTAGCCGTAGATAATTGTCTGTACCCACCTGGTCTTGCCGGAAATCGATAGCAAGTTCATCCGAATTTTCAAGTTGATCAAATAAACTTATATGCTTTAAGGCGAGGTCAGGACCATAAACTTCTTGGTATGCACCGGAAAAAGCTCTTTGGAATCGACGCGACAATGTTGCGCCTTCAGCGAGACCAAATTGGCTCAGAGCCTGCTCTTGAAATTCGCCACTCCAATCACGGATAGTCTGTTCAACCAGTGCCTGAAGCGACTCAGTATTTACATCAAGGTAATGTCTATTTTGAATTTTATAGACTAAATAAATTCTAATTAACACTGAATCAGGAACGAACTCTGCCGTAAATTCACTTGCAATAGCACCTAACTCAGTGCCGATTCTCTGCTGTATTATTTCTCTCACATCTGTGCTGTATGACTCTCGAGGCAGATACACCAAACAATTTACAAATTTATCAAAGGGGTCTGGGTGAACAAAAACCTTCACCACACGGCGCTCATAAATCTGCCATATGCCTATGGTTGTATCACTAAGAATCTCGCGACTGATATGCAACATCTCATCTCGGGGATGGGAATCTAATATGGTCGATAACGCCTTACCATCATGACTATTAGGGCTAAATCCTGCACGCTTCAGCACCCAATTCACTTTTTCTCTTAATATTGGGATCCTTCGTGGGCTGTATGAATAAAATTGCGAGGTATAAAGCCCAAGTAACCGTACCTCACCTACGGGTTCGCCTTTATCATTGAACCGCTTAACCACAATATAATCAGAGTAGGCATTGCGGTGCACCTGCGAACGTTTAGAGGACTTAGTTACGGTCAAAACCTGATCGTCCTCGTAGAGCGCCTTAACACCTTCGCTTAATCCATCAACAGATTCCTTGCGCAGGTCACCTCCATACTTACGCAGGAGGCCGCAGGCGCTATCTGGAACTTCATTTAGATACACTTTTTCATCATCAACGATAAGCTCAAATTCCGCATAACCGGTGTAGACAAAATAGCCATTGTTGACCCATTCCAAGAACTCAATCGATTCTTGGAGTTGCTCAACCTGAGGGGCATTGTCTTTAAGGTCTTGAATTAACTTTTGTGTGCGCCCTCGCATCATCTCAAAGTCGTCTACCACGGCGTCTATATCGTCCAAAACCAAACACAATTCCCGCTGCAGAGCTTCTAAGTCTCGGTCAGTTAACATGTCGACTTCGATATTAATAAAGGCCTCATAGTTTGCGCCTTCAACAAACTTTGCTGAAACCCCCTCGATCAGGCCTTTAGCGCCTCTCAATGTCCAAGCTAAATTGCTCTGCAACGTATAAATATTTAACTCTCGACGATTCAACGCCATGCGCAATGAATCCACCAAGAAAGGCATATCTCTCTGGTTGATATAAATGGTGGTGTATTGACTTAACCAGCTGTCAATTTCAATGCTTGGGTTAAATACTCGCACTTTCGCGGAGTGGGTGATGTCATCGCGCTCGGCAAAAGGCGTCTCACCAAAAGAATATAGACCCCAAATATTCCAAAAAATATCTTCCGCGGGTCTATTTAAATAATCTTGATCGGGGTAAAAATGGATTGCATGAGCAATAAAATTTTGGAAATGGACATCTTGCCCCTTCTTGAGTTTGCTGGCAGCAATCTTCGCCAACGATTTAATAAGCCGGCCTCGCCGACCATTTTGTGTCACGTCCATAAGAAATTTATGCAACCTTTTTAGTTTTTAAAAGTCTTTAGCTTAGGCATCATTGAATACTTTGATCTAAAGTAACAAAAAGCAATCTTGGTGTGTATCAATATTGTTGCTTTTTCATCCATTAAATTGCAGTTTTGTTGCCAGAATGTAAACAGTGACTAAATCACTGCATCAGTATTTGTTTGTTGACAGTATAGCGATTAAAATCATCGCCCCTAGAAACGTCAGACCCACACAGTAGAGGTACGTTGTGCAACAAGATATTGACCGACTCAAAGAATGGCTAACAAGTAAGATTGTCGGCCAAGAGCATCTCGTAGAACGATTGATGATTGCCCTCCTCGCCGACGGACATTTGCTGGTCGAAGGAGCCCCAGGTCTGGCAAAAACCAAAGCCATCAAGACTCTATCCGAAGGCATGGAAGCGGACTTTCATCGGGTCCAGTTTACGCCTGATTTACTTCCCGCTGACATTACAGGGAGCGACATCTACCGCCCTCAAAAAGGTACCTTTGAATTTCAAGCCGGGCCACTATTCCATAACCTAGTGTTGGCAGATGAAATCAACAGGGCACCCGCTAAGGTGCAATCGGCACTTCTAGAAGCTATGGCAGAGCGTCAAATATCGGTGGGTAAAAACACCTATCCTCTGCCCGAATTGTTTTTAGTGATGGCGACGCAAAATCCCATTGAGCAGGAAGGCACCTACCCGCTACCCGAAGCTCAGATGGACCGGTTCTTAATGCATGTGCTAGTGGACTACCCTGCACCTGAAGCCGAAAGAGCTATCTTGGCACTGTCTCGTCAAGAAGCGCTCAATGAGCCGACAACCAAAGTTGAGCCGCTAACGCAAAAGAGCCTTTTTGATGCGCGCAAACAGGTTAATAAAATTCACATGTCTGAAGCTGTAGAAGAGTACTTGGTGCAACTGATTCTTGTCACTCGCAACTCAACCGCTTACAGCGGTGAGCTAGGTCAATGGCTAGATTACGGTGCCAGTCCGAGAGCGACGATTGCCCTAGATAAATGCAGTCGAGCACTTGCTTGGATGGAAGGACGCGACTTTGTTACGCCAGACGATATACGCGCGGTGGCCCATGATGTGCTTAGGCATCGTCTAATTCTTAGCTTTGAAGCTGAAGCCGGTGGCATTAACGCCAACCAGGTTATCGACAAGTTACTAGAGACCGTGCCCTCGGCATAAGACCCAACCCTATGAGTGTGATCGATAACGACCAACAGCATCCCGCCACCGCCAGCTTATCTGAGATGATTAGGTTGCGTTATGGCGCGAGAGAACTGACTGGATTCCCCAAAATCCAAGCGCGTCAAATGCTGGCTGGTGGTCATAAATCTCGATTTCGAGGGCGCGGCATGGACTTTGATCAAGTGCGTATTTACCAGCCAGGGGATGATGTTCGCAGTATCGACTGGCGGGTTACGGCACGCACAGAGGTGCCACACACAAAGATATTCAGCGAAGAGCGAGAGCGGCCCATTCTGGTCATCAGCGACTTACGGAGCTCTATGTTTTTTGGTAGTCAACGACTTAAATCAGTTGTGGCCTGCGAAATATCAGCCGCGCTTGCGTGGGCTGGTCTAGCGGCGAATGATCGTGCCGGTGGTTTGATCTTTGGCCAACAAGAGCAGATGGATGTCAAAGCTAGACGTAGCCATCATGCTGTACTGCAGTTTATACATGGACTTCAAGAATACAGCGCAAAACTATTGGATATCCAGCAAACCGAAGGCCCGCAACCCGACCTCTACAGTTTGGCTGAGATCCTTGAAGAGGCTCGCCGCTTTGTACTGCCAGGTAGTACCATTTTTATCGTTAGCGACTTTCATGACCTTAATGACGACTGCGAGCGTCATGTGTTTGAGCTAGCCAGGCACGGCAACCTCAACTTTTGCCAAGTATTTGATGATATAGAACAGCGGTTACCGCCGCCCTCTCTCTATGCGGTCAGTGATGGCCAGCGTCAGACCCTGCTAGACACCAGCAATAAACAATTACGAGAACGTTTTCAGCTAGCTTATGCTGAGCGAAGATTACGGTTACGTAAAATGAGCGAAAAGCTCTCTGCCGGTCTACTGCCTTTTAATACATCTGATAATGTCATGAGCGTATTACGCAGAGCTTATGGTAAGCGTCGTACCCAAGCGCGCGGTAAATAACTTATGGAAAACGATCCGTTAGCACAACTTCGCGATATCCACCTACCCGAACCCATCTCATGGTGGCCACTGGCTCCCGGCTGGTGGGTACTTATTGTTTTTTGTCTTGCCTTCGCTATCTGGCTTGTTAGTAAAGCTGTGCAACGCTGGCGTGCCAATCTATACCGTCGTCAGGCGGTTCAAAAGCTGGTTTTACTTAATAACGAACTCAGCTTTACCAATGACCAAAAACTGGTCATTGTTTTTGAAATACTGAAGCAGGCCGTGAATAGCGCCTACCCCAGCCAGTTCTTTAGTAGCCTCGAGTTCAATGCCTTTGTGGCATTTTTGCAACGCAGCTGTGACAAACCCCTGTTTGAATTACTACCCGATAATATTGATATCCTGCTCTACGGAAAGACCTCAGACGATGATAATAGAGTTCTGATCATAGATAACCTCTTTGACAGCAGCCAACATTGGGTTAAGCACCATTATCCTGAGGACAAACTTGAGGCGCAGAGCCAATGTTGAGTTTAGTCTGGCCTTGGGCGCTTGCGCTGGCTCCACTACCTTTTGTTTATCGATGGTTACGGAAACCCTCAGAGACAAAAATACAGGCCTTGCGCGCCCCCCTATTGGCCGCCGCTGCGGGTGATCAGGGATCCTTGAAAGCAACCACTTGGTACAACCGCGTACTGCTCTTTTTACTCACCGGCTGCTGGCTGTGTACTCTGCTGGCCGTAGCTCAACCAGTGTATGTTGGCGAACCAGTAGCGCTGCCTGCCAATGGGCGTGACATCCTTATTGCTGTAGATATTTCCGGCAGTATGGAGAGAGATGATATGGTCATTGGTGGGAAGCAAGTCAATCGATTGGTTGCGGTGAAAGCGGTAGTTGGAGACTTTGTTGTTAAGCGTGCCGGAGATCGGCTAGGCCTTATCCTATTTGGTGAAAAAGCCTACCTACAAACGCCGCTAACCTTTGACCGCGAGACCATGCAAACACTGCTATTAGAAGCACAAATTGGTTTTGCTGGCAACGGAACAGCTATCGGCGATGCAATCGGCCTAGGGGTTAAACGACTACAAGATCGGCCCAAAGATCACCGAGTTCTCATTTTAATGACCGACGGCTCTAGTAACGCCGGTGAACTCAACCCAACAGAGGCCTCTGACCTAGCACGTCGAGCTCAAGTGAAAATCTATACCATCGGCATAGGCGCAGAGCGTCAAGAATCTCGCGGCCTGTTTGGTCGAAATGTCGTTAACCCAAGCGCTGACTTAGACGAAAAAACGCTAACAGAAATAGCTACCGCCACAGGTGGCATTTATTTTAGAGCCAGAGACCCTGAAGAACTGACTGGCATCTATGAACAACTTAATCAGTTAGAGCCCATCGAACAAGACGCAGAAACAATTCGGCCTATAGCATCGCTGTTCCATTGGCCCCTAGGGTTTAGTTTTGTCTTAAGCCTTGCCATTGCGGCAGCTCGCAGCCGAAGGGGTTCACTTGTTTGATCTAACTCTAGATAGTGCTCTTAACGCATGGCAGGTCTTCCATTTCTTGCGACCTTGGTGGTTTTTGGGCTTAGTTCCCGTGGCTCTCATTATTGGTTTTTATAGCTGGCACAAGCATCATGCGGGCAACTGGACAACCATTATTAACCCCGAGTTACTGCCCTTTTTGATGCAAGGCAAAGCGCCAAGTGACGGCCTCAACACTAAATCCTTAGTTACCGCCTTGACGCTTGCCTGGATTATTTGTCTTGCTAGTCTTGCCGGGCCCACATGGCAGCAACTGCCTCAGCCTGTGCACAGGCAAGATAGCGCGCTAATTACTGTTTTTGATCTATCCCCATCGATGCTTGCTGCAGATCTTGTACCCAGCCGATTGGTACGAGGGCGATACAAACTAATCGATATTTTAAAACGACGTACTGAAGGTGTCAGCGGCCTTGTGGTCTATGGTGGCCACGCTCACACCGTTTCACCGCTCACCGAGGATAGCAATACAATTGTCAGTTTGGTGCCCGTATTGCATCCTGGGTTGCTACCCCAGTATGGAAGTAACGCAGAAGATGCTATTCAGGTCGCCGTTAATTTAGCAGCCAGTGGTGGCTATCAACAAGCTGATATATTATTGATTACAGATGGTATTGACCCTTCTGCCATTTCTGAAATTACATCCATCATTAAGGATAAAGGCGAATACCGGCTGTCGATTTTAGGGGTAGGAACAGAAAACGGCGCACCTATTCCTTTAGGGTCTGGCGGTTTTGTTAAAGACTCGCGCAGTGGCAATGTGATTATTCCAAAACTCAACATTAGTGATTTGCGACGTCTTGCTAGCACCAACAATGGTAACTATCAAACTATTAGCAACGATGACCGTGATATTGATAATCTGTTGGCGGCAATGGAGTCATTGTTTGGCGATTCAACACAACAAACTGACCGATCATTTGACCTCTGGGACGATCGCGGATACTTGCTAGCATTGCTTTTAATACCAATTTTACTGCTAACGTTTAGAAAAGGTGTTGTGGTTGTTTTGCTGTTGGCACCTCTGCTATTTCAATCTAATTCAGTAGAGGCTCTTGAATGGCACGACCTTTGGGCGACCGGCGATCAACAGGGCGCAGAGGCTCTTGAACTAGGCGATGCTGAGCGGGCAAAGTCTTTGTTTACAAATCCTCAGTGGCGCGGCAGTGCCGCCTTCAAAGCTTTTGATTACGAGACAGCCGCTCAAGCATTCTTGACCGATGAGACAGCGAATGGCCTCTACAATAGTGGCAATGCGCTAGCGAAGTCTGGTGATTTTGACAGCGCTATAGAGGCCTATGAGCGGGCCTTAGAGTTAGAACCTGAATTAGAAGATGCAATTTTTAATCGCGATCTCCTAGAAACACTGAAACAAGAGCAAGAACAGCAAGAGCAAGAACAGCAAGATCAGGAGTCCTCAGAACAGCAGCAAGAGCAGGACTCTGAGCAGTCTGATAAGAATGGTGACCCAAGCGAGCAGCAACTCCCAGAACAAGATTTTGAACAACAAGACGAGCCAGCAACCCCTGAGGAGGAATCTGAGGAGGAATCTGAGAAAAAAGAACAACAAGAAAGCGAAAAGAAACAAAATGAATCAGAACAGCAGGCCGAGCGCCAAACGTCTGAGGTTGAAATGACCGAAGAGGAAAAACAAGAACAGCGAGAAATTGACGCCATGCTGCGTCGTATACCTGACGATCCCGGCGGTTTACTGCGAGCCAAGTTTCGCTATGAATCGCAACAGAGAAAACAACAACGATCACCACCTGACCAAGAGCGCTGGTAAATGGACCTTAATTTAAGACGATTATTAATCATATTAACCCTCTGCCTGGCGGCTATGGCCGCTTCAAATAGTTATGCTGCACTCACTGCGAAGGTTGATCGAACCGTATTGGACAGCAATGAAACCCTCCGTGCTGAACTACGCTATAACGGCCAAGTGTTTACTGGCGAACCTGATTTTGGGCCCCTTATCAAAGACTTTGAGGTGCTGTCTAATAGTCGCCAACAGAATTACTCCAGTGTTAATGGAAAGACTGAGTCATACACAGCTTGGACCTTAGAGCTACGTCCAAAGAGAGCAGGAATACTACTAATACCCTCACTAACGTTCAAGAAAGAGGTGAGTAATGCGATAGAGTTGCGGGTTCGCGCCGCTCCTAGTAACTCTAGCGCCAACCCTGGAACTCAACCGATTTACACCGAAACCGCCGTTGACACAAACACCCCCTACGTTGGGCAACAGGTCATTTTGACGCACCGGCTGTATACCTCAGTCCAACTACGGGACTTTGCTCTGTCCGAGCTAGCGATCGATAAGGCCGTTTTACATAGGCTAGGAGACACTCAGTATCAAAAGGTTATTAACGGTAGAAACTATCTCGTGCTGGAGGTCAAATATGCCATTTTCCCTCAATCAGAAGGCCCATTAATCATCCCCAGTTTACGTTTCGGCGCTTATGAAGTAAATAATCGCAGTCAATTTGGTGTTTTCAATAATCGGGGTAAGCAGATTATTCGGGATACTGAGCCAAAATCCCTAGAGGTAACCGCTCGCCCCTCTCAAGCAAGTATCGATGGATGGATGCCAAGCACCTCGGTGACAATGGAGCAAAGATGGAGTGGCGACATTGACTCAGTTACCGTGGGTGAGCCCGTTACACGTACCATTACAATACGCGCCGAGGGGCTTAGTGCCGCTCAGATTACCCCTCTACAAGAGCCCCAAGGGAATAATTATCGCGGTTACCCGGATCAGCCTCAATTAGATGAAATAGTCACCACCAACGGATTGACCGCAACACGCATCGAATCGCTGGCTTTGGTCCCCAACAAGTCTGGAGAAATCACTTTACCTGCGGTCCAGCTGGCTTGGTGGGATACCAATAGCAATATGCGGCGAATGGCGTCTCTACCATCAATAACTTTGCAAGTTAGTCCAAGCGAAAATATCGATGTAGCCGCAAATGACAACAATGTCATGCAGGTGACCAATGATGCAATGACTACTTTAGCCGCCGATGTTTTAAAACCTAAAGTATCTTTCATGACGAACCTATCTTTGGGCCTCAACGCCTTACTAATGACCTTGATTGTTGTGCTATTAATGGGTCGCAAACGTGAGGCTTTAGCTGCACGCTCACAACAGGCTTCGTTATCCTCTGATTCTGCTCGACTCAACCTTAAGCAACAACTGCGAGCTATTGAATCTGAGGCTAAAGATGAAAACCTCATGGCAATGAGAGATGCTATTTTGCGTTGGGGCCAAACCCTGTTTGCCGACAACCCACCAAGCACCCTAAAAGGTCTCGGAGATCTCTTGGAGAATCCCAATATTAGCCAACTCTTTGTTCAACTTGACCAACAGCTCTATCAAGACAATGGGACTCCATCCCCAACGCTGGACGTGATGTTATTGCTTGCAAGCCTAAAAAAAGAATCGGACTTTAGTCGTGAATCAGCGTCAAAAAACAAATCAGGTAAAGCGCTACAATCACTTTATCCCGATTAAAGGCACGTCCCCACTCATTAATAGGACTAAGAAATGAAGACCGCCCCTGGCGATAATAATAATGCGTATTGGCGAGCAAATATCAGTCTGCTCTCTAAACTACTTGTGGTCTGGTTTGTCGTCTCTTTTGGTTGCGGCATTATTCTGGTCGACTGGCTAGACCAATTTTCGCTCTT
>Ga0208881_1000779_pt1 | contig 11155 bp, 7 predicted proteins | sample Knorr_S23_td_AAI_FD_185610 | JGI IMG/M metagenome (GOLD analysis project Ga0208881, IMG submission 185610) | Marine microbial communities from Southern Atlantic Ocean transect - Knorr_S23_td_AAIW_ad_876m_LV_B (SPAdes) (version 2) | ecosystem: Environmental > Aquatic > Marine > Oceanic | place... | reverse complement strand
TAACAATGAAACGCACTTTCCAGCCAAACAATCGGCGACGCAAAAAAAAGCACGGTTTCAGGGCTCGCATGGCGACTCCTGGAGGTCGAAGAGTAATCAAGCGTAGACGCGCTAAAGGCAGAAAACGTCTCAGTGCATGAGCATAAAGGAAACTTACCCGAAGACCATCAGGCTAAACCATAGTCAAACTATTCGGGAGGTGTTTGAGCAGGGGATATATCAGTCTTTGGGGCCGATTGGTGTTAAATATAAAATAGTAGAAGCTGAATGCAGCCGTTTTGCAATCTCCGTTAAAAAGAAGGTCGGGAGTGCACCTTGCCGAAATCGTATCAAACGTTTGTTGAGAGAGGCGATTCGTAAGGAACGGTTACGGTTGAATTGCGCATACAACATTTGTTTTTTTATAACGAGCCCGCCCAAGAGTCCCTTGGACTCATCTTATGTCTTGTGTCTGGTCAGACAGTTTTTCAAAAACTTAAACAAGGAATCAAGTGAGTGAGCCTGCTAACGCAATACAAAGTCGGGTAGCACCAAGTTTTGAGAATTGTTGCAAGAAATCACCGAATAACCAAAACAGTAATATTTTTCTTCGTTTCATCCTGAGCTTAATCAAGGTTTATAGATCTTGTGTATCTCCTTTTTTGCCTGCTTCCTGCCGGTTTTATCCCACTTGTTCGGCATATGCTCTGGAATCTTATCAAACTCTGGGTTTGATGAGAGGTACATATCTGAGTTTATGGCGGATCTTGAAATGTAATCCGCTGCATCCCGGAGGTGTTGATCCGGTTCCAGGAGAATCTGGCCCAGAACCAGCTGATAATGCGGTAATTTCTGAAAGAAACTTACACTAGCTTAAAATTTATGGATAAAAACACTTTACTGGCAGTAGTACTCTCAGGTGCAATTATGGTTGGATGGTATGCCATGTTCCCTCCACCGGATCCGCCTCCTCGAGAGATTGAAAATACAGTAGATCAGGAATTTACAGACAGGACCAAAAATTCGGTGAGACAAGAATCTGCTGAACTTAATGTTGAAGATTCTACCATTTCTTCAACTGTACCTTCGTCATCAATTAAGGAGGTTGACAGTAGTTTACCATCAAAGGAAGTAACCATAGAAACAGAGAATTACAGGTTGGTTTTAGACACTAAAGGTGGAATTGGAAAAAGTCTGCAGTTAAAACATTATAAACATACAAAGCCCAGGCTTACTTTGAGTACCTGGTTCCCATTTCTTACCAGCTTCATTGGTCCAGATTATCTTGATGAAGTAACAGTGGACAACCGTGTACAAATGTTCGGGAATCATTTGGAAGGAGTACCGGCTTTTGCTCAAGAGTTTAAGGGAGATGCAAAAACCACTGAAATGTTTCGCAATACTGTATTTTCTGCAAGTCAAGATCATGTTGTGCTGGAAGAAGGACGCCTGAATACTGCACTCACTTTAACCTCACCCATAGTGAATGGGCTCCAGATGGTTAAAATCTTCGAAGCAAATCCTGATAGTTATCTTTTAAATTATCGTATTCAGTTGATCAATCGCTCCAATGATGTTCGTCCTTTGGAAGTGCTTTATTTTTTTGGAGAACAGCGGCTTGCAGACAATGGCGGCGGAATGCAACAAGTTTCTCATGAAGGTCCAGTCTTTTTTTTCGATGAGAGTCTGCAGACTGAAAGCACTGAAAACATAGAAAATGAACTGCCCGTAACGCAAATGAAATGGTTAGGTGTTGAGGATCAATATTTTATTGGTGCGGCAGTTCCAATGACTCCGGTAAAGAACGGTTTTTTTAGAGCAGGATCATACATTTCTGAACCACAAGCTAATCAGTTGGGAGAGAGGAAATTGTCTCCATATTTTGGTGTAGCTCTGCCGAAGACAAATATACAGCCGAATCTTCTCGTTGAGTCAGATTTTAGAATGTTTTATGGGCCAAAAGAAGATCAAGAATTGCTGAAATTTGGGCACAACCTGGAAATGTCTCACGACATGACTCTGGAAATTCTGGCAGCACCACTGTTGGATTTACTACGCTGGATTTACGGTTATGTTGGAAACTACGGTGTTGCTATTATTATTCTGACGATTATAGTTCGTGTAGTTTTGTTTCCTCTGACTTTCAAGGGCATGAAAAGTATGAAGCGTATGCAGCAGTTAACTCCGAGGATGAAGAAACTTCAGGAAAAGTATAAAAAAAACAAAGAAAAGCTGAACAAGGAAATGATGGAGCTGTATCGTAAAAATAAAGTCAATCCGCTTGGTGGTTGTTTACCGATGCTGCTCCAGATCCCTGTGTTTTTTGCGCTTTATAGCTCACTTTCAAGTGCCGTTGAATTGCGACATGCACCTTTCATCTTTTGGATTAGTGACTTGTCGCAACCGGACGGATTGGGGATTACGCCCTTGCTGATGGGGGCATCTATGTTCATTCAACAAAAAATGACCCCACAAACCGCAATGATGGACTCCACACAGGCGAAAATCATGCAAATGCTGCCCTTCATTTTTACTATTTTTACCTTCACTTTCCCATCCGGATTGACTTTGTATTGGGTAACGAGCAATATCCTTTCGATTGCCCAGCAGCAAATTATCAACCGGATCAAAACACCCGAGTTACAACACTGATCAGCTGTTCTGTTTTTCAGTCTTTTCCTTAAAACTCAATTTTCCTGGTTAGAAGAGAACTTGATTTTGGCCAGAATTTCTGTTCTTCTCTATAAGTTATAGTGTCAATAAAGGATCATTCATGAGCGAAAAGCTTTGCCTACTCATGATATATTTTGACTTGTTTTAATAGTTGGTTGAATAAACCAAAAGAATAAAACCATAACTTCATAAAGTTTAGTGCAGAGCTTTTTATAAAGTATAATTTTAGTTTCCTATATGTATCAATATCCTGAAAAACAAGGGCTTTACGATCCTCAATTTGAGCACGACAATTGTGGTGTGGGATTTGTAGTTCAGATAAAAAATCGGCAATCTCACCAAATTGTCGAGCAGGGACTGAGTTTACTCTGCAATCTGAATCACCGGGGAGCACTTGGCGCAGATCCAGATACAGGAGATGGTTCTGGAATTTTGATTCAAATTCCCCACCAGTTTTTTGTTGAAGAATGCCAAAGTTCCGGGTTCCATTTGCCTGAATCCGGAGAGTATGGGATTGCCTCCATTTTTCTTCCTCAAGATCCTTATGCCAGAAGACATTGTGGCGAAGTGATTGAAAGTCACATTGTTGAAAAAGGGATGGATTTGCTGGGGTGGCGTGATGTTCCGATTGACAGAGGATACATTGGAAAACAGGCTCTTGCCACAATGCCAGCTATGCGCCAATTGTTCATGGGGCATCGCAGGTTTGAAAATTATAATCAGGACCGCTTTGAAAATAAATTGTATGTAACGCGTAAAGCCATACGTTCATCACTGCAGGATGTTGAAGGTTTTATGATTATCAGCATGTCCTCACGTACCATAATTTATAAAGGGATGCTGATTCCACATCAGATGGGGAAATTTTTCATTGATTTATCTGATAAACGCTTGAGGAGTGCTTTGGCGTTGGTACACACCCGTTTCCCGACTAACACCTTTCCGCGCTGGGATTTGGCTCAGCCTTTCAGAAATTTGGCTCACAATGGAGAAATAAACACACTGCGCGGTAATATAAACTGGATGCTGGGCAGGCGTGCGACTTTAAAGTCACCATTGTATGAGGATATCAGCGAACTGCAGCCCATCATTATTCCAAGAGGCAGTGATTCCGCCTGCATGGACAATGTTTTCGAATTCTTGATTCAATCCGGCTATTCTCTCCCACATGCAATGATGATGATGGTGCCGGAAGCATGGGAGCAAAACCCGGAAATGACTCCTGAAAAACAGGCATTTTATGAATACCATGAACATTTAATGGAGCCCTGGGATGGTCCGGCATCTCTCACTTTTACAAATGGTGTTCAAATTGGAGCGACACTGGATCGTAACGGATTGCGTCCTTCACGATATGTAGTGACAAAAGATGATCTGGTCATTATGGGCTCTGAAGTAGGAGCCGTCGAGATTCCTCCGGAAAATATCAAATTTAAAGGGCGTTTACAGCCGGGCAAGATGTTTCTTGTTGATACCAAAGAGGGAAGGATTATTGATGATACTGAATTGAAAGCTAATATTTGTGACGCTCAACCTTATTCACAGTGGCTGAAAGAGAATATGCTTGAATTGTCTGATTTGCCAAAACCGGATCAGGTACCGGAAACGGATTTTGAATCACTTTTATTAAGGCAGAAAATTTTTGCTTATACCACCGAAGATATAAATTTATTATTAACTCCAATGTTTACAAACGGTGTTGAAGCTTCAGGTTCAATGGGTGACGATACGCCGTTAGCCGTGCTCTCAGACAAGCCGCGGCTGCTTTACGATTACTTCAAGCAAATTTTTGCACAAGTTAGTAATCCTCCCGTTGATGCAATCCGGGAAGAATTGGTGATGTCACTGACAAGCAGGTTGGGGTCTGAAAAAAATATTCTTGATCCCGGAGCAAATCACGCAAAGATGTTGAAACTCTTTCATCCAATACTGAGCAATGAAGAGCTTGCACAAATTAAAGCACTTGATAAACAGGACTTCAGATCGAAAACTTTAAGTATGCTTTTTGATGCAGCTTCAGGTGTTGAAGGGTTTTCCAGAGCGCTTAAAGAACTTTGTGAAGAAGCAGAAAGTGCAGTGAATTCCGGTACAACTTTTGTGGTTTTGAGTGATCGTGGTGCAGCTAAGGATCAAGTCCCAATTCCTGCCTTATTAGCAGTAGGGGCAGTTCACCATTACCTGACTCTCAAAAGGGTACGCTACAAAACGGGTATAATTGTGGAAACCGGAGAAGCGAGGGAAATTACACATTTTTGCTTACTTGTAAGTTATGGTGCAGGTGCGATCAATCCGTATCTGGCTATTGAAACTATAGAACAAATGATTCAGCAAAAGGAGTTGCCTGAGGAATTAACGCTGGAAAAAGCTAATCAGAATTATTGTAAGGCCATTCGTAAAGGAATGTATAAAGTTTTCTCGAAGATGGGAATTTCTACCATACAAAGCTATCGTGGCGCTCAAATTTTTGAGGCGATTGGACTGGATGAAGAACTGATACGGGATTATTTTACAGGAACTCCATCCAGAATAAGCGGTGTTGGTATAAGAGAAATTGCCCAGGAAAGCTTATTGAGGCATGAAACGGCTTTGGAAAAAACTCCGGAAACTAGAGAAATATTGTCTGGAGGAGGATTATATCATTGGCGCAGAAACGGAGAATTTCATCAAATTAATCCGGTCATGACAAACACTCTACAGAGAGCTGTCCGCAAAAACAGTCAGGACGCTTATAATGAATTCTCACGTCTCGTCAATGAACAGAAACAGCGTTTTTCTACACCGAGAAGCTTGTTTGAGTTTGCAGAAGGAACTCCAATTTCGCTTGATGAAGTTGAACCTGCTGCGGAAATTGTAAAGCGATTTGTGACTGGAGCGATGTCACTTGGATCGATCAGCTCTGAATCACACGAAACTATGGCGATTGCCATGAATCGCATCGGTGGAAAAAGCAACAGTGGAGAAGGCGGTGAAGATTCTGCACGTTTTGAAAAACGAACAAACGGAGATTTCCCAAACAGTACTATTAAACAAGTTGCTTCAGGACGTTTTGGAGTTACAATCCATTATCTGGTCAACTGTACAGAAATCCAAATTAAAGTCGCTCAGGGTGCCAAGCCGGGAGAAGGCGGTCAACTACCTGGGAATAAAGTCAGTGAGGAAATTGCAAAAATTCGCAATTCCACTCCCGGAGTGACCTTGATTTCACCGCCTCCGCACCACGATATTTATTCTATCGAAGATCTGGCTCAGTTAATTTTTGATCTGAAAAATGCTAATCCACAAGCAAAAATCAACGTTAAGCTGGTGGCAGAAGCAGGAGTTGGTACCATTGCTGCGGGAGTAGCAAAAGCTCATGCTGATGTCATCACAATCGCTGGTCACGACGGCGGGACTGGTGCGTCACCTTTGACCTCGATAAAACATGCGGGAGTGCCGTGGGAACTTGGGCTTTCTGAAGCACAGCAGACATTAATGTTGAATCAATTGCGCGGTCGGGTACGTTTACAGACCGACGGTCAACTTAAAACCGGAAGGGATGTAGCGGTAGCGGCTTTGTTAGGTGCAGAAGAATTTGGTTTTGCGACTGTTCCATTGATTGCTATCGGCTGCATTATGATGCGTAAATGTCACCTCAATACGTGTCCGGTCGGTATTGCCACACAAAATCCTGAATTACGTAAAAAGTTTGTTGGCAAGCCGGAACATGTCATCAACTATTTCTTTTTTGTAGCAGAAGAACTACGGAATATCATGGCCAAACTGGGTTTTCGCAAAGTTGATGAAATGATAGGACGAACAGATATGTTGAAGCAGCGCACGAACGTAAACCATTGGAAAGCTGGAAAAGTTGATTTATCAGCAATCCTGCATCAGATTCCTGTGGGAGAAAAGGACACTCCTTACTGTACTCAGAAACAAGATCACGGACTGGACAAACAAATTGATCATAAGCTGATTGCAGAATCTAAAGATGCGCTGGAACACAAAAAGGCAGTAGAGTTTGTGTTACCGATCAACAATGTGAACCGCTCAGTCGGTACTATGTTGAGTAGTCATATAGCTAAAAAATACGGTGCAGAAGGTTTGCCGGATAACACAATTCATTGCAAATTTGTGGGTTCTGCAGGGCAAAGTTTTGGAGCATTCCTAGCTCATGGTGTTACTCTTGAGCTTGAGGGTGATGCCAATGATTACACGGGAAAAGGTTTGAGCGGCGGCCGGCTGGTTGTTTATCCTCCCAAAAAATCTACATACAGTGCAGCTGAAAATATTTTAATAGGCAATACTGTATTATATGGAGCAACCGACGGAGAAGTTTTTTTCTGCGGTATTGCAGGCGAACGCTTTGCTGTCCGTAACAGTGGTGTAATGGCAGTGGTTGAGGGTGTTGGCGACCATGGTTGTGAGTACATGACAGGTGGAAGGGTAATTGTGCTTGGAGAAACCGGAAAGAATTTTGCCGCAGGAATGAGTGGTGGGATTGCTTATGTTTTGGTAGAGAACCAATCATTCCATTCACGCTGCAACACTGAAATGGTTGAATTGGAAATTGTGAGTGAACTGCAGGAACAAAAATGGCTCCGGAAATGGATTGAGCGACATCAAGACTATACAAAAAGTTACCGTGCGGCAAGTTTATTGGAAAACTGGGAAAAAACATTAAGTCAGTTTGTAAAAGTAATGCCGATAGAATACCGGGCGGTATTGGAAAAAATGAAAAATAAATCCTCGATTAAATAGCAGCAGTATTAACAAATGGGAAAAGATACAGGTTTCTTAGAATTTGATAAAGAGAGCCCGCCGCTGCGTCCAGTGGATGAAAGAGTGCGTGATTTTCAGGAATATGACACTTTTTTGTCTGAAGAAAATTTGCAGCGTCAGGCCTCCCGCTGCATGGATTGCGGTGTACCGTTTTGTCACATGGGCTGTCCCCTGGGCAACATGATTCCCGACTGGAATGATCTTGTTTATCGTGGACACTGGAAAGAAGCTCTGGCTGCATTACACAGCACCAATAATTTCCCGGAGTTTACCGGCCGTATTTGCCCTGCACCATGCGAGGACACTTGTGTTTTGAATGAACATTACACTTTGGATGCAGCAGAAAAACAGCAAAAAGTGAATGTTGTCACAATTGAAGAAATTGAAAAGCACATCGCTGAGCGAGGTTGGGAAGAGGGCTGGATACAACCTCAACTGCCTGAAAAACTTACCGGTAAGTGCATTGCGGTAGTGGGTTCCGGTCCTGCCGGACTGGCAGCGGCACAGCAGTTGCGGCGTGCAGGACATGATGTGACTGTTTTTGAAAAAGACAATAGAATAGGTGGATTACTGGTTTACGGTATTCCGGATTTCAAGTTGGACAAAAAAGTGGTTACCCGACGCGTTGAACAACTCCGTGCAGAGGGGATCAAGTTCCGGACAGGAGTCCATGTAGGCGTGGATTATTCAGTCAAAGAACTGCGGAACAGTTTTGATGCTATCCTGTTGGCAACCGGTGCGCAAAATGCGCGAAAGTTGATGGTCGAAGGCAGTGACTTAGAAGGAGTCCATTATGCAATGCACTATCTTCCGCAGCGCAATCGTGAAGTCGCCGGGGATTCCATTCCGGAAGAGCAAAAAATCGAATCCGGAAACAAAAAAGCAGTAATTCTCGGCGGCGGATTTACAGCAGCTGATTGTTTGGGTAACCTAAATCGGCAAGGTGCAGATCCTAACATTCATCAGTTTGAACTGGTTGATATGGTGCCGCGTCCTACTCCAGTGCATAAAGAAGCGAATCCGGATTGTAGGGCCAATATTTTGACGGAAAAGATAATCAGCGACGACTCAGGTCGGGTTAAAGCTTTGCAGGCGGTTTGTGTAGAATGGAAATGGGAAGCGAAGGGAAACTCTGCGCCTGGTCGAATGACTATGCAGCGTGTTCCGGGGTCAGAGTTTAGCGTGTCCACTGATTTGGTTTTTCTGGCATTGGGATTTTTGGGGCCAAAATTGGAAGGATTACTGGAAGGACTGGGAGTTGAGTTGAATGTTCGTGTAGGAGAAAAACCATTTACACCTGAGCAAGTTAAAAAATTGCTGAAAAACGCGCAGCCGATGTATGATATTTTTTCAGATGAAAATTTTATGACCAGTAAAGACGGTGTGTTCGTAGCAGGTGATGCAAATCGTGGTGCCTCGCTTGTAGTTTGGGCCATTTGGGAAGGGCGTGAGGCTGCACGTTGTATCGATAAATATTTGATGGGAACCACAAGTCTCCCAACGACACCTCAGGCAGAAGTGCTGGTATAACAATCGTTAAAACTAAATATTGTGAGCAAAAACAAACTTATATTTTTGACTGCCTTCGTTGGTTTTGTGGGCCTAACTGTTTATGCTCTCTGGAAAGAAGTAAGCCGCGGCACTGCTCAATTACAGTACAGCATCAGCGGTGTGATCCTTTCCGGTCCGGGAGCAAGAGGAATTGTCAAAACTGACAATGCTCATGTTTTGCTCTTTGATCCGGAAACATTTGAATTGGTTGCTTCGAAAATTCTCAACCCTTTTTTACCGCCTTCAACATTTAGTATCGGACAGGATGACGCAAGTCAACCGCTCAGCGGCTCTTATCGCCTACTTGTACTCACCGACAAAAATGGGGACCCCAATCTTCCTACAGTTGGAGAAGTCATTGGGCCTTTATCTCAGCCGTTACCTTTAGGAACTGAGGGAGTAAAATATTCTGTGGACCGCCCTTTTCAGGTTTTTCCTGCGGAACTTTTGGCTGTCGAGACAGATTCTCCAGATACGAGTATCCGGGGCACAATCACCGTTGCTCCTGAATTGCAGAGTAAACTAGGTTTAGAAGATAGATTGGTGATCATGCTCTTTGATCCACAACAAGGCCGTCCTGTTGCCATCAAAATGCTCCCGAGTTTCAGGCCACCACAAAATTTCAGTATTGGCCAAACTAATGCTATGGGAGGTCAACAACTCAGTGGAAAGTATTCTCTCAGAATTCTTACTGATAAAAACAGTCAGCCGTTTCAATCTGTTCCTGGAGAAATAATAGGTCGTTCACAAGGTCTGATTTCTTTGGGAACCGGTGATTTGGAGTTTGAACTGGATCAGCCCTATATTCGCTAATCCACCGGCAATAATTAGGGTTTACTGAAAAAGTATTTATTTTGTCATTCCGGACTTGATTTGGGATTCAGATTCACGATCAGATTGAGCACAGGATTTTAAACTGTATGCATGGACTCCAGGTCTTTTCTGCGCTTTGTCCGGAGTGATAATGGAGATGAATTGAAAGCGGCAAACCTGATCAAAAAATTACTTCCGGTCTGGCTATATTGAGAGCTTGATCAATATTTTCACGAAAGCAGGCACGGTTAGGGAAACCTCCGGGCTGAAGATATTTTTCCGGAGGTATGCTCTGCTCAAGCTCACGATTCTTTTTTGTGACGGTCATCTTTTCTCCAGTACGTCCGAGTCCACTCATTTTGAATCGATAATGAGCCTCCAGTTGTTCGTCATGAATCCGGAGGAAACAGAGCACGTAGTCCATGTTGGGATATTCCCGTGAATCTGGAGGAATGAGCTTGACCTCAGTCCATTCTGATTTTCGTTTCTGATATTTTTCCAAAAAACGAAATTGAGTTGAGAAAGTTTGCAAAAAATTTTGCAAAATTGGATGCAGGTTAATCTGTAAATTGAGCCATCCTCCTTCAGTTAGCGCATCTTCTCCGCCAAAAAGCAGATATAATCCTCCCTGCTTGTCAGTTATTGGACAGTCTGTAGATAAATTAAAATTCCATCCGAAAGTTAGTTCAGAGCCGGCCTGCAGTGCAATATCCTGAGCTGCTACTTGTTTTTCGAGAACTTCCCAGGGAACCCCCGTACCTTCTTTGAAAGCTTTTTTTAAACCATGTGCAAGAATAATTTGGGAAGTTTTTACAGCAACAGTTTTGCTGCTCATGTTCCTGATTCGAATTTGACCTTTTACAACTTCTCCCTGATTCCATGACTCTCCCTCAACTTCAATTTGATGTTCCAGAGGTTGCTGAAAATATACGCTTCTCATTTGATCTCTTTAATTTGCTGTTTTAAAGGCCTGGAAAACATGGAAATTTAGGTCAGGCCGGATGTGATTATTAGTTTAGATTCCCGTAAACCTTAGCTGAATCTCTGCTGTGAACTTTTCTTCCTTCTTGCGACCCCAGTTTTTATAGCGGCTTCCCGTACAGCTTTAGCAATTTTAGGTGCAACCGATGAGTCAAATACACTCGGAATAATATAGTCTGCACAGAGGTGTGATTCTTTTACAGTACCGGCGATGGCGTGTGCAGTGGCCAATTTCATTTCTTCATTTATCGTACTGGCCTGACAATCAAGAGCTCCACGGAATATTCCCGGAAAACAGAGGACATTATTGATTTGATTTGGATAATCACTGCGTCCGGTTGCCATCACGGCCACTACAGGTAAGGCTTCATCTGGACTGATTTCAGGGTCAGGATTT
>Ga0208881_1000776_pt1 | contig 11243 bp, 10 predicted proteins | sample Knorr_S23_td_AAI_FD_185610 | JGI IMG/M metagenome (GOLD analysis project Ga0208881, IMG submission 185610) | Marine microbial communities from Southern Atlantic Ocean transect - Knorr_S23_td_AAIW_ad_876m_LV_B (SPAdes) (version 2) | ecosystem: Environmental > Aquatic > Marine > Oceanic | place... | reverse complement strand
TCGATGGATGAGATTCCGACCGACTTGAAGTACGGAACGCAGTCGTCGGCGACGAGTTCGTCGCAGTTCTGCTTGTCGTTTATGGTGATGAGTCCCGCGAGGTCGTTGTCCGCACCCCTCTGGAACAGCGCCGTGTTGCCTTCTGTCTCCGGCTCCAGCCAAACAAGGCCGACTCCGTTCGCAGCCGAGGCCCAGTCGGCCGACTCGTTTCCGGTGCCGAGGTCGACTACTGTGATATCATCGACGTAGCGGATGAAGGAGGAGCCGCTGTAGCCCTGTATGACGTAGTCCTCACGGTGCGTGAACTCGACGATGTCGCGGTTGACATCGGTGATGGTGCAGGGCGTGGGCCCGCCGATGATACTCCCGATGTCGCCTGGGGTGCACATCGACAGGGCAGGATCGTTTCCGATGACGAACATCGGCACATCGAATTCCTCCAAGGTGGCGGGAATGCCCATTGAGGAGAAGTTGAATTTGATCGCTTCTGCTGTGTTCTTCTCCTCTACGGTGCCAGAGAGTCTGCCTTCCCATTCCGGATGTCCCATGTCGACCAGCGACTGCGCGTAGACTCTGGCCTGCTCGGAATCGAACTCTATCAGTTCGTAGTCCGGTTCGCCCTTAATCCATGAGATGATGTCGTCACCGTAGAGGATCGCCCCTCCAGAGCCGCCCACCACTATCAGCGCGGCGACCGCGAGCACTGGCACAGGTAGCGCGCGTGCACGCTCCAATAGTCGCGAAACCGACTCAGGGAGATTTGAGCCTGTAGGCTCATCCCCGACAATCTCCGCATCCATCACTTCCTTCCTCAGCAGCGCTGCGCCTTCGTCGGACTATTGAACCCACGCCGGAGCGGTGTCCGCACTAACCGGTTACTGGCTGCTGACTTCCTCACCGGTCCAGCGCTTGCTCAGGGAGTGATCTACGTCCATCTGGTCCAGTATCCGAGCGACCACAAAGTCGACCAGGTCCTCAATCGTGGTCGGCGAGTGGTAGAAACCAGGGCTGGCAGGCAGTACGACGACGCCCCAAGAGGACATCTTGGCCATCGCCTCTAGGTGGGGCGTCGAGACCGGGGTCTCTCTGGGCACTACTATCACCTTGCGCCTCTCCTTCAGCGCCACTAGGGCGCTTCGAGTGGCGAGATTGTCGGAGATGCCAGTGGCTATCTTGGCGATGGTCGTGCCACTGGCGGGGCAGAAGACGTAGGCATCGAATCGGGCCGAGCCGGAGGCAGCGCGGGCGGCGAGGTTGCCATTGTCCTCGAGGGTGACCGAGTCGTGGCCGGCGAGTTCCTCGGGTGTGATTCCGCACTCCAGGTCTAGGTTGATCGCCCCCGCGCTAGTGACAATGAGGTTGACCGACCAGCCAGCATTGACCAACTGGTCGAGCAGGCGGACGCCGTACTGGGCCCCGGAAGCGCCGGTTATCGCTACGACGGCCTCAGGCATGGTAATCGATATCCCATCTCGTCCTTGAATGGTTTCCCTAGCTCATCCGCTTTCCTCGAGGGAGTCTGCTAGGTACCGGTACTCGTCTATGTGGTTGTAGAGATAGGAGGAGACTCGCAGGTACCTCCTGTTGTGATGACTCCAGTTGAACACAGGGACTTGAATGCGGTAATCATCCAGCAGGGAGGTGTGAAGTGGGTCTCCGTCGAACACCGACGTCGCAACCGGCCCACCCTCCGGCATCAGCACCGTGCCAAGTGCGGATACCATGGAGTCGGGGCACGGGAGCGGGGTGCCGAGCGCCTCGGCCAAGATCTTCCTAGCGGCCAGTGCGAGGCTGCGGTTGCGATCGATGATCCCAGACCAGCCGCCGCCGTCGAGGCCGCCGATATACTCGATTGCCTTCGGGATGCAAAGCCAAGGAGTGGTGTCTTGAGTCCCAGGCCAGTCAAATTCCGTTCTGAACCTTTCATTCACAGTTCCGGGAATCGAGGCACCGTGGCTTATCGAAAGAGGCCTGATTCCTTCTCTTCGGTCCTCCCTCACATGCAGAAAGGCCGACCCCTTCGGGGTGCACAACCACTTGTGCAGGTTTCCAGCGCAGTATGCAGGTTGCAGTTGACCGAGATCCAGTGGCACGATTCCCGGGCCGTGGGCTGCATCCAGCAGGACGTCGACCCCCCTCGACTGCAACTCTCCGACAAGCCGCTCGAAAGGCATCCTGAGTCCAGTTGGACTGGTTATGGTGTCGATGAGCGCGAGTCGGGTTCGCTCGGTAACATGGCTCAGAATCACCTCGACAACCTCTTCCTCACTTTCGACAGGGAACGGTATGGGGACGACGACCGTCTTGCCTCCGACCCTCTCGGTAACGAAGTCCACCGCGTTCCAGCACGCCTGATATGAGTGGTCGGGAACCAGTATCTCGTCACCCGGAGAGAGGGCGAGTGAGCGAAGGACGGTGTTCACTCCTCCGGTTGCGTTCGGGACGAAGGCCATACCCGCAGAGTCCGCGTTTAGGAACTCGGAGAGAACGTCCAGTGATTCTGCCCACATCTCATCTCCCTCTATTTCGTAGAATCTGACTGGGTCTGACTCTATCTGCGCCCTCAACCTCTCCTGCTTCTCGAGGACGGCCTTCGGGCAAGCCCCGAAAGACCCGTGATTGAGGAAGACGGTGTTGGGGTCGAGTGACCAGTGGTGTGCGAGCTCGCTCCTGCGAGGGAACGCGCTCATGCGACTACCTCGGCAGTCCATGGCTCAGGTTGCATGGGTGCTCTGCCGAGTATTTCCTCGCAGTTCACGAGCAGAGCTTCTTCGATGCGGGCCATGTCGATGGCTCTGCCTTCGAGGTCGTGAGTGTATCCCAGTTGGGCGAGGCTGGTGTGGACGCCCGCTCTCATGCCGCAGCCCTCTAGGTCCTCTACCCGGGTGCCAGGTGTCTGGATGTTGATCGACATGCCGTGGCGGCTGACCCAGTGCAGGAACGAGAGCCCGATCGAGCAGATCTTGTGCCCGTCGACCCAAGTGCCTTGCATGGAGGGGTCCTTGTAGGCCCCGATGCCACAGTCTGCGAACGCCTTGATGCCCCAGTCCTCCAGTCTGCCGATGATGGTTCGGATGCTCTGCTCCTCCAGCCTCCACTTCACTATCGGGTAAGCGACCAGTTGCCCGGGACCGTGCCAAGTGATGCCACCTCCACGGTCGGTGCGCACAGTAGGATAGCCATCGACCACGACGCCTTCGCGTATCGCCTTGGGTCCGACGGTGACGACTTCGGGGTGCTCGACCAGGATCAGGGTGTCGGGAATCTCGTCGGCGATTCTCTGCTGCTGCATCTCCTTCATCGCCTCGGCCATGACGTGATGCTCGACGACACCTGCTCGGAGGATTCTGATCTGATCCATTCGCTCTCCTCAGGTGGTATGTATCGCTTGACCGAGAGTCTTCAGCACGCTCTCGTGGAACGCCTCAGTCATCGTCGGATGCGCGTGCACGGTATCCGCTACGTCCTCAAGCAGCGCACCCATCTCCAATGCGAGTATGAACTCCCCATGCAGTTCGGCCACATGGCTGCCGACGGCTTGGATTCCGAGAATGACGTGGTCCGATTCACGAGCCGTCACTCGGATGAAACCACCAGTCTTCTCGGCTTCGATACTCAGTGCTCGGCCGCTGGCAGCGAGTGGGAACTTGCCGACCATGACTTGCTCGCCCCGCTCCTTCGCCTCGTCAGGTGTGAGCCCCACTGAGACGATCTCGGGCTCCGTGAAGATGATGGCAGGGATTGCTGCCTTGTCGAACTCGCGTGGGTGGCCTGCGATGATCTCGGCCACCATTTCCCCTTGTGCACTGGCCTTGTGGGCGAGCATGGGCTCGCCAGCGACATCACCGATGGCGTAGACGCTAGGGACTGAGGTCCGACACTGCCGGTCGATGCGGATGAAGCGCCCTGAGGCGTCCATGCGGACTCCCATGTTCTCCAATCCCCATCCCTTGGTATTGGGCTTGCGTCCGACGGTCACCAGAACCTTGTCGACCTTGACAGAGTGTTCCTCACCGCCCTTCTCGAAACTGAGCTGGACCTTGCGCGCAGCGCCCTTGCCCTTGATCTCCGTGCCTCGCGCGAGCGCATTGGTGTGAATCGTTACCTTGTGCTTCTTGAGCCAGATCTCCAACGGCTTGCGGATCTCCTTGTCCACGATGGCGAGAATACTGTCGAGACCCTCGACCACGGTCACCTCGGTGCCGAGCTTGGCAAGAGCGCATCCGAGTTCGAGTCCGATGTAGCCGCCTCCGACAATCGCTGCGGTCTTGGGCAATTTGTCGAGGTCGAGAGCGCCGGTCGAAGAGAGGATGAACTCCTCGTCGCATGGCATGAAGGGGAGGTCGATGTGACTGGAGCCCGTGGCGATGATGACATTCTCTGCTTCAATCCTCACAGGACCATCGGCGGTATCGACTGTGCAGTGCCTGGGGTCCTTGAAAGTGGCCCAGCCCTTGATGAGCTCGGCACCCGCACCCTTCAGAAGTCCCTTCACCCCAAGATTCAGGCGCTCGACAATCGCATCCTTCCACGACACCATCGCTGCCATGTCGACTTCGGGCGTGCCACTGACCGAGAGGCCCATATGGCCTCCGTCTGAAGAATGCTGCTGCAAGGCCTCGAAACGCTCTGCTGCGTGGATGAGGGCCTTGCTGGGGATACAACCGCGAATCAGACAGGTACCTCCCGCTCTGTCGGCCTCGACTATCACAGTGTCCAGGCCTAGTTGGCCGGCCCTGATCGCGGCGACATAGCCGCCTGGGCCCGCGCCGATCACTAGGACCTGACATTTCCTGGACTCAACCATCTTTCACCTCACATGAAGATGAGCGCAGGGTTCTCCAGCATCCTCTTCAGGTGCTGTATCAGTGCTGCACCATCGGCACCGTCCACGACTCGATGGTCGAACGAGCTTGAGAGGTTCATGATTCTGCGGACGACTATCTGACCGTCTCGGACGACCGGCATCTCGCGCGCCTTGTGGACACCGAGGATCGCTACCTCGGGATGATTGATGATTGGAGTGGCTCCTAGCCCCCCGTCGCGGCCAAGGCTGGTGATGGTGAAGGTCGAGCCCGTCAGGTCGTCAAGGCTCGCCGTGCCGTCACGAGCAGCGCCGGCGACTCTCTGCATCTCTTCAGCCGCCTGCCAGGCATCCATCGCCTCGACGTGCTTGACCACGGGTACGTACAGGCCGCGCTCGGTCTGCGTGGCTATTCCGATGTGGACTGCTCCGTGGCGCATCACCACTCCGGCTTGGTCATCGTAAATGGCGTTACACTCCGGGTGGTCTGGCATTATCTTTGATAATGCGAGCATGATGAATGGGAGGTAGGTCAGCTTTGGTTGGGTAACATCGCGCGATGCGTTGAGGGTCCGCCTCAGTGTCTCGAGTTCGGTGACATCAGCCTCCTCGAAGTAGGAGAAGTGCGCAATCCTCGTTTTGCTGGTGGTCATCTGCTCGGCTATCTTCCTCCGCAGCCCGACTACCTTGACCTCGGTGACGTCTGTGCGTTTGGCGGATTGAGCCGTAGGTTCCGTTCCGGTCACTGAGCCATCCGCGGCGATGAACGCGTCGAGGTCGGCGTTACGAATCCTTCCTGATGGCCCGGAGCCGCTGATTTGGGCTATGTCGATGCCGGCCTCTCGGGCACGCCGTCGTAGGGCCGGGCTTGCCAGTGCCCTGCCGGAAGGCGCTGCGGGAGCCGGAGCGGGTTCTGGATCAGGTTCGGATGCAGGTTCTGTCTCAGGCTCCGGTTCTGGTTCCGAGGCGGCCTCCACCTCGGGTTCAGCCGCCGCTACGGGCCCGGCGGCGGGGAGCGTGTCTTCGGAGTCGAACTCCACCAGAGCGGAGCCGACTGCGATCATGTCACCGGCCTCACCGTTCAGAGAGCTGACCACACCGCTGACTGGAGAGGGAATGGTGACCGTCGCTTTGTCGGTCATGACGTCGACTATCGGATCGTCTTCCTTCACGGCGTCACCCACGCTGACGTGCCATTGGACGACTTCCCCCTCGACGACGCCCTCGCCGATGTCTGGCAGTTTGAACACGTGCATCCCCATTCTCAGTCCTCCTGCGTCCTGCGTATCGCCGCGGTTATGCGAGCAGGTCCCGGCATGTAATCCCATTCAGTGGTGTGTGGGAACGGGGTGTCCCACCCCGTGACCCTCTGGATAGGGCTCTCTAAGTGGTAGAAGCAGCGCTCTTGCACCGATGCGGCCATCTCGGCACCGAACCCACTGGTCTTAGGCGCCTCATGAACAATTACGCATCTACCGGTCTTCTCGATTGAGTTGACGACTGCATCCCGGTCCCACGGTACCAGTGTCTGCAAGTCGATGAGGTCGCATGAGACTCCACTGTCCCGAATCGCCTGCTCGCTGACGTGAACCATGGCTCCCCATGAAATCACGGTGCACTCGTCGCCCTCCATCGCCAGCCGAGCCTCGCCCAGAGGAACGGTGTAGTGTGATTGGGGGACCTCGGCCTCCGGATGGCCCTCCCAATTGAGGACGTTGTGGGGGTCACCGTAGAACGGGCCGCGATAGCATCTCTTGGGCTCGAAGAAGATGACGGGGTCGTTGCACTCGATGGCGCTTATGAGGAGTCCTTTGGCGTTGAACGGAGTCGAGCAGTACGCCACTTTCAGGCCAGGTGTGTGGGTGAATTGGGCCTCTGGTGACTGTGAGTGGTGGTGCCCGCCCCTGATGCCTCCTCCGGCCGGGGTGCGCACAGTGACAGGAGCCCAGTACTGACCGCCCGAGCGATGCCTGATCTTCGCCAACTCATTGACGATCTGGTCGTAGCCCGGGAAGATGTAGTCGGCGAACTGGATCTCAACGACCGGCCTCAGCCCGTTGATTCCCATTCCGAAAGCCGTCGCCATGATGCCGCCTTCCGAGAGCGGGGAGTCGAACACGCGGTGCGAGCCGTGCTTCTCCTGCAGCCCGTCAGTGGTCCTGAAGACGCCGCCGAAGTAGCCGACGTCCTGGCCGTAGACGATGACATCCTCGTCGCGCTCGAGCATGATGTCCAGAGCGCTGTTGAGGGACTGGATCATGTTCATGTTCGGCATATTCAATCCTCTCTGGCCTCATCATACTGCTCCTTGAGGTGCCAAGGCATCTCTTCGTAGACTTCTGTGAAGATGGTTTCAGTCTCGGGATAGGGTCCGCTCGCCAGATCTCCGAACTTGACAGCTTCCTTGTATGCACTCATTACTTCACCGTCGATGCGTTCCTCGATCTCGGACTGCTGTTCCTCACTCCACTCGCCAATCTTGATCAGATGGTCCCTGAGTCTGTTGATAGGGTCGCCGCCTGGCCACTTGGTGTGTTCGTCACCCGGTCGATAGCGGCTCGGGTCATCGCTGCTGCTGTGCGCGCCGGCACGATATGTCAGCACCTCGACGTGAGTTGCTCCCTTGCCTGCCGCGGCGCGCTCGCGTGCCCACTTGGTGACTGCATAGAGGGCGAGAAAGTCGTTACCATCGACTCTGATCGAGGCCAGTCCGTAGGGCAGGCCTCGGGAACCGAATTCGTCACCTCCGGTGGCGAAGTTCACATGCGTGGAGATCGCCCATTGGTTGTTGACTAGGTTTAGGATGACAGGGGCCTTGTAGATGCTGGCGAAATTGAGGGCGTAGTGGTAGTCGCCCTCGGCGCTGGCACCGTCTCCGATCCAGGTGATGGTGACCTCGTCAAGCCCCTTGTACTGCGATGCCATAGCCACTCCGACAGCTTGGCTGAACTGAGTCCCGACCGGGCTTGAGATGGAGATGAACCGACCTTCCTTGTAGGAGTAGTGAACCGGCATCTGCCGACCCTTGATGTTGTCTTCGACGTTACCGATGCAGTGGCATATCATGCTGACCATGTCCCGCCCGCGTACGAACTGGGCACCCGGCTGTCTGTAGGAGGGGAAGATCCAGTCCTGCGTCTCGAGTGCCATCGTCTGTGCTATTGCGATGCACTCCTCGCCGAACGAGCGCATGTAGAACGAGAGCTTTCCAGTGCGCTGCATCTTCATCATGCGATCATCGAATATCCTGAGTCGGACCATATGCTCCAGTCCTTGACGCAACTCGTCAGCACTGAGTTTCGGGTTCCAGTCTCCCGACGCCTTGTCGTCGTCGCCAAGCACCCTGACGAGCCCATGTGCATGCGCTATGGTATCGTCCGCACTGCACTTCTTCGGATCGGGTCGCTTTAGGTCGCCGGGCTTCCAAGGCCACGGTTCGAAGGAAGCCTCGTCACCAGGTCTGAACGGAGCGGTTGGCACGTGAAGCGTCTTGTCTTTCTTCTTCCCCGCCATGCCTACAACGCCTCCTCTCCACTCATGATGTTTGACCCTCGGTCAGCACCGGCTCGCCGCCCTTGGCCTCCTCCCAGAGCAGCCCTGCTCTGTAACTGGAGCGGACGAGCGGCCCGCTCGCCACCGCCTTGAATCCCATATCGCGGGCTTTCCGATCCCACTCTGCGAACTGCCGCGGCTCGGGAAACCTCTCAACGGGCAGATGACGGTCTCCAGGCTGTAGGTACTGCCCTAGGGTAACCATCTCCACTCCAGCCTCATACAGCATTCCCATGGCCTCGGTGACTTCCTCATCACTCTCTCCGAGGCCTACCATGATACTGGATTTGATACGTATGTCAGGTCGTAGCCGCCTCGCCTCACTGAGGATCCTCAGAGACTGCTTGAATGAGGCCCTCGGGTCTCGGACCAGTGCATCGAGGCGCGGAACACACTCGACGTTGTGCGCGAAGACCCGTAGCGGCAGACCATCTAACAGCATGGCCAACGCCTCGAGGTCACCGTCTAGGTCGGAGCACAACAACTCCAGTCCGACTTCGGGACTGCGCTGGTTGACGGCGACGATGCAGTCGCGGTAGTGGCTGGCCCCGCCGTCGGGCAGATCATCGCGGTTGACCACTGTGATCACAGCGTGGCTCAGCCCCATCCTCTCGACGGCCTCGGCCAGTTCGGTCGGTTCGTCAGCATCTAGCGGAGGAGGCGTCTTGACGGTGCCAACAGCGCAGAATCTGCAGCCGCGTGTGCAGACCTCGCCGGCGACCATGAATGTCGCAGTGCCTCTGCCCCAGCAGTCGTGTACATTCGGGCACCGGGCCTCCTCGCAGACTGTGTGCAAACCATGCTCGTGGACGTTGGACCTAGTCTCGTTATAGCGAATCTGGGCGGCGCCAGTAGGCAGGGAGGTCCTGAACCATCCAGGCAGGCGCTTCCGCATCGCTCTGCGGCGCTCTCGGGCCGTGCCTCTGGGCACACCGCCGCAACCGCCGCCGAGAGCGGCTTCGGCATCGACGGTAGGGAGGCGCGTTGCCATCGAGTGTGTCGGACAAACGCTCGCCGTTAACCATTCTCCTACGGAGAATCAGCAGGCTTCTGTGGATACAACGGGTAATATCGGGAATGGCCCTCGGATGCTCATGGACCGGGGCGCTGTGCTGGTGACGGGTGGAGCCAGGCGTATCGGCAGGGCAATCTCACTGCGTCTGGCGGCTGAAGGTTACTCGGTCGCCGTTCACTACCGCAGTTCTGAGGACGATGCTGCAGAGGTCGTCGGACAGATCCACTCGGGAGGTGGCAGCGCCGTTGCCGTCCAAGCCGACCTCTCTGACGCCGAGGCTGCAGCATCTCTGGTCTCGCGGACCAGCAGTTTGGGTCCGCTGTGTGGCCTCGTCAACAACGCATCCCTGTTCGCTCACGATGACATCGACAGCATCGACTCCGAGGGCTGGGACGCCCACATGGACGTCAACGCCAAGTCTCCGATGCTGCTGATTCGCTCTCTCAACCAGCATATTGACGACAATGGCAGGGCTTGCGTGGTTAATGTGCTGGACCAGAAGATAGCCGAACCTAATCCAGATCACCTCTCTTACACGGCCTCTCGTTATGCCCTGCTTGGGCTCACCGATGCACTCGCCAGAGGGCTCGCCCCCCGCATCAGGGTCAATGCCGTGGCACCCGGTCACACCCTGCCGAGCGAAGAACAGACCGAGGCCGGATTCTCTCGCGCCCAGTCAGAGTCCCCTCTCGGATACGGGCCTTCCCCAGAAGATGTCGCCGAGGCCGTATCCTACTTATTGGGCGCCAAGGCAGTCACCGGTCAGGTGCTGTTCGTGGATTCAGGAGAGAGGTTCCTCTCTCGCGTAAGGGATGTCCTGTTCGAGACGGAGTGAGATCATGGACAGCCACAGCAAAGCACTCCTGAAACTGCTTGAATCCAGCGGCAGAGGGATCTCGTCCCTCTTCCTAGAGGGTGTCGTCCGTGGGGTCGATGTCGGTATTCACCCCCACGAGGTGGGCTCGCCACAGCGAGTAAGCTTCGATATCCACGTGATGATCGAGGGCGCCGAGAAGCCCCCGGAGGATTCGATTGACCAGGTCTTGGACTACGAGTACCTGCTAGCCGCTCTGTACAGGACCCTAGAGATGGAACGACCCGCCTTGCTCGAGACCCTCGCGACCAGGCTGCTCGACGAGGTCCTCGCTCCCGCAGAGGCCGTCGCGGCCTCTGTCCGTATCACCAAGTTGGACGCCCTTGGGGACGGCGGCAGACTGGGATGCTCCATGACCCGGTTGAAGTAGAGTGCAGGGGGCAGGATTTGAACCTGCGAAGCACTACGCACCGGAGCTTAAGTCCGGCCCCTTTGACCACTCGGGAACCCCTGCGACCCTCCAGCGGGGCCATCCTCACTTGAACCGAGTGCACGATACGCCCCTGCCAATTGACGCATCTCGTACCCTAAAGGTACGAACGCTTTAACGCCACTCTGACGACCGAAATAGCGTGCAAGCGAGCAGCACATCGAATGTAGGAGTTGGGCGCGCCAGACTGGCTATTGCCCTTGCTCTGGTGATTACGGCTCCAGTCTACCTCTCTATGGCCCCGGGCCCGGAACTGCGTTATTCCGAGCCAATGTCGGCTGACGACGACGTCGAACTGAAGATGTACACCCTGTACCTAGCCTCGCAGAACTCGTCCGCCGGAGGCGACGGTTACATCACGACGAAGGTGCCTGAGTCCGGCGGCCAAGACAGTGCCAGTGCTCTCGACAACGAAGTCGAGTTCCGTTCCGGCGACATGCTCTCCTCGCTTGTGGCCCACGGAAGACCCCAGCACGGCAGCGGCTCCAGTTCATACTACCTCCCGCTAGACCTGTTTCTCAGAGCCACGGGACCCAGTGGCTCGACAGTGGACTGGACTATCACTCTC
>Ga0208881_1000770_pt1 | contig 11276 bp, 9 predicted proteins | sample Knorr_S23_td_AAI_FD_185610 | JGI IMG/M metagenome (GOLD analysis project Ga0208881, IMG submission 185610) | Marine microbial communities from Southern Atlantic Ocean transect - Knorr_S23_td_AAIW_ad_876m_LV_B (SPAdes) (version 2) | ecosystem: Environmental > Aquatic > Marine > Oceanic | place... | reverse complement strand
TCCGCGCACGGGTGATGCAGGCTGTCTCGCCGGAGGAACCGCCCGCACCGGAGCCCCAGTTGGTCCCTTCAATCGGCGACCGGCTGATCGGTAGTTGATTGTTCCGAATGTTGGTTCATACCACCGCTTCGGTTGCCATGGTATTGGTTGTGATCGCGGTGACGATGAACGTCCGCGCGGCCAATAGAGTGGACGAGCTTAAACAGGAGAACGCCTCCCTCCAAGCAAGCCTCAACTCCAACGTCGCCACCATGACGGCACAGACCAGCCAGGCGGCGGCCAACGAGTCTCAGGTCATGGACACGGTGCTCAAGCTCCAACAGGCCAGCTATGAGTTGGCCCAGCCAGACAACATCTCTCTGGTGGTACGCTCGCCCTATGCCGGGAGCAGTTCCCAGGGCATCTTGCTGTTAAGCAGCGGCGGAAGCCGCGGGGTAATCATAGTTGCGGCATGGACCCGCTCATCCCGTCCACCGACTATCACGTTTGGTTGATGCGCGGCCGGGACAAAGTGTGGGTTGGCCGGCTTGGCGTGGACGTGTCGGCGGCTGGGCCACGGTGTCACTGCAGTTGCCCGAGTCCATCATTGGCTTTGAGAAAGTGGAGTTGACCGCCGGTAACATCCGAAGTACCTTTGACCCGCAGAAAGACATGGTTTTGGAAGGCAGTCTTGTATCGATGGCCGCCCCAAGAATGGTCACCTACGCTACGCTACGGTAACGGATTTAACGGCCCTAACACACCAGACCTAATCTTTTGACAAAAAGTCCCACCACCGTTCTTGGCCGCCTGATTTGGCGGCGGGTATACTCACCGGAATCACTTTGTGGTTAGTGTGGTGCGTGTGTTTTTCCTAAGAGCCATCTTCAATAATTCCTACAACGATTCCTACGACCTGACCTGTGAGATATGCGGCTGCTCGATGATTGAGCAGAAGTGTAAGATCAAGTGCCCCAACTGCGGTTTCACCCGCGATTGTTCAGACCCTTAATGCCCGTGTCCATCCTGGTCTTATACGACCGCAAGAACTCGGCAATCGAGAACCTCGCGCGGGCCGCTGCGTCGGGCGTGGAGTTGTCCGGGGCGGATGTAACCCTCAAGCAGACCACCGAGGCCACAACCGCAGACCTGCTCGCCGCCGACGGCCTTCTGCTTGGTTCCCCAAACTGGAGCGGCATCACCGGCTCACTAAAATCGTGGCTGGACGACCAGGGCGACCTCTGGGAAGACGGCTCATTGGCCGGAAAACCCGCCGCCGCATTCACTTCCGGCTCAGGCCAACACTCCGGTCTAGAGATGACACTCCTACAGATGATTCACTGGATGCTGGCCTGCGGCATGGTGGTAGTTGGACTTCCCTGGGGAGAGCGAATGCGGGTTTCAGGTTCGTATTACGGGGCAACAGCCGTAGGCGATATGACAACTGAAGACATGGCCCAAGCCCGTGAACTGGGCGCCCGCCTCGCTTCGGTTGCCACCAAACTCGCCCGGACTTAATCGCTGACTAATCCCCTAGCGGGTTCGGCCACCAGTCCGGGTAATTTCGCAGCTTTAGGTTCCGGAAGAACTGAGGTTGGACACCCACCGCCAAGCGCATCGCCTCCAACATCGGCTCCCGGATTGAGAAATGGGCTTCTTCCGAGGTCCGCATCTTGAAAAGATGGTAACTCTCCCGTAGGTTGAACTTGGTTACTACCCGCCGGTTATGGGCGTGGGTCACCAGGTATTGGGCCGCCAAGAGCGACACTTCCCGAACCTTCCAGTAGACATCTTCCGCCGGGCGCACCGTCTGTTCAAACTCTAATTCCAACCCAGCTTGCACCACAATCGGCGGTATTTTATAGCCGTGGGCCACGGTCAGCGGCTGAGGCAGATAGGACATCATACGGTGCCGTTTGAACTCCCGGTAGGCGCCGTAGTCCAGAGTGAATTCAAAGGTGTAGTCCACAATCTCGAACTCCCGAGTTGGAGCGTCGTGGGCTCCCAGCCCAGCGGTACTCTCGTCAATGATCGCCTGACGCGAGTCCCGTCCCAGATCTAACACCCGCTCCCAAACGTCGTCGTAGGACAGATTGGAGTGTCGATAGAGCAGCGCCGCAGCCAATTTCTCTTCGCCCTTCCGGTCCCAATGCACCAATTTAACTTCCGGGGCGCTCGCACCGAACACCGCATCGGCAGCCGGCTCCTCGTCGGGGAACCCGTACCTGCGGGCCTGATCCAATTGGATCGCTGAGGCCCCGGCAAGATAATCGACTCTGTCTGCGTATTTGATCAGCGTCGGGGTGATCAAACGGCCCTGTTCCCTCACGGCGCCGCCCAGAAGTTGTTCTTCAATCAATCCCGAGGACACCAGTTTGGCGATGGCGTGTTCCAAGGTGCGGGCGTTTGCTGTGACCCCCACGTTAGTCAATGTGGCCGCCGGCAGCACCGCGCGGCAGTGATCGGTAGCCACCCGGCTCAGCCGCATCCGGTAGGCGCCATCTCTCTCAGAGGCGATACGCGGCGTGGTTTCCCGCAGATAGTCCATGCAGCCGTCAATCAGCTTCCGGTACCCCTGAAACAGACTCTGGCAAGCAGCAACATACTCTTTCTTGAGAGACCGATGCTGGGACAGCTCTTCGGGAACATAAAAGTAGTCCTCGGGCATCACCTGGTAGCGGGTGGATTTTTCCGTGTAGGACGCCAGCCGGTTGTCCTCAAGGGTGTCAACGGCCAGCCGGGACACGTTCTCCACCGCCAGGTGAACCACCGCATGCTCGGCGACCGAGGCGTGGCCGTAGCCCAGAACCCACCGCTCGTGGAAATCGGCCGCCTTTTCTTTGCTGACCTGCTCCGCGATCTCGTCGAAGGCTTCAGAACGGCGGGACGTCATGGCGAAGGCCACCGCGATCTGTTCTTCGCTTAGATCATGGGCGTCCAGTGGATAGACGCGCCTGGAATAAAACTGATCGGATGCCGCAGGTTCTTTGGTCGGGTCGGTCATAGGGCGGTAAAAACTCCTGGGGAATATCGCGGTATTTGCCTAAGCTATTTGCCTGGATGCAGCCGTGGGTCGTCAAGGACGCCACGCCCCGACTTTATGTCAATTGTGGTCGCCCGATAAGGATTAGACAAGGGGTAGAGGGCAGTCCGTTAAGGGACCGGACACGAAGGGGCGGGTTTCTAACCCGCTCGGCTACGCCATATGCCTGCGTCCGTCCCCCGTCACTCGATGGCTGGAATCCGGGATGCGCTTGGCCTCCGGCCTAGGTCAGCGCGCCAAACCCGTCTGGAGTCTGGACCTCTACTAGGTGGGTCTTGCCAGAAGTGATGGCGTTCTCGAGGGCTTTGCCCAGTTGTTTGACGTCGGTCACCTTGGTGCCTTCGAACCCGTAGGACTCGAAGATCTTCACGAAATCTGGATTCACCAAATCGCTTCCGAACCGGCGGGCTTCACCAAACCGGTCTCCCTGGAAGCCCTTCAGGACTCCCCAGGCGTTGTCATTGAACATCAGCACCACCGGGTGGATGCCGTACTGAGCGCAGGTGGCCAGTTCCTGAAAGTTGTACTGGAACCCGCCGTCGCCGGTTACGCAAACCACTGGGTTATCGGGCTTGCCGACCTTTGCGCCGACTGCCGCGGGGAACGCGAACCCTAGACCGAGCCAGCCATGGGGGTGCATGTAGGTCCTTGGTTCGAAAATCTCCAGGCAGCGTGTGGCCCGGCTGGCGCCCACGGTCGGGTCAAGGGAGAAGATGGTGTTCCGGGGGGTAACCGACCTTATGGTCTCGAAAACCCGGAGCTCGTTGCCCCAGGTTTCTTCCAGCGTCTGGCGTATGTTGCCCCTGATGGCTGTGATGTCATCCTGGAGAGCGCTGCCTTTGTGGACGTTCTGGCCACCGATGACTCCCAGCCATTGCTGGACCACGGCCTGGGAGTTGGCGACTATAGGCACGGTTGCGTCGTAGTTCTTGCCGATTGCCTCGCCATCCAACAACACGTGGACTATGTCTTTGGGCAATTTTAACCCGATGCCGGCGGTGGACCGCTGGGGCATTATGGATCCCAAAACGACCACTAAATCACAGGTGCCCAGCCATTCCTGGACCGGGTTCTTGCCCCAGATTCGATTGCCCATGATCTGGCCCAATGACTGGGCGTGGTCCTCTGGGAACGCCCCTTTGGCGCCATCGGCGGTGACCACGGCCGCGCCAATTTTCTCAGCAAGCTCAACAATCTGCTGGGTGCCGCCCAGCTGCTGGACTTCCTCACCTACTAGGATTGCCGGGCGTTTGGCCTTGAGCAGCATCTGCAACGCCTGCTCGACCTTGTTGGGGTCGCCTTGGGGAATATCCGGCTGCCGGGCAGTCAGCATCTCCACGTCGGCTACCGTCCCCAAAAGGTCAGTGGGTATCTCCAACTCAATTGGCCTTGGCCTCCGGGTTTGGAACCGGTCAAACGCCTCGGTGATGTTATCGGGAATTGACTCAACCTCGGGAATAGATGCGTTCCAGTCGGTAACGGCCTTGAACATTCCCAGTTGGTCCTTGGTCTCGTGGGTCGCTAGCTTGCCGCTGCCGATGAACTCCTGTTCCACGTTGGTGGTGATCTCTAGGATAGGCGACCCGGAGAAATAGGCCTCGCCCATGGCGCCCATAGAGTCCGCCGCTCCAGGACCGGTGCTGGTGAAAAGCACTCCCGGCTTGCCGGTGGCCCGGGCGTAACCGTCGGCCATGAACCCGCACCCCAGCTCCAGACGGCCTCCCACGAAACGCAGAGTGTCCTGGCTGCCAAATAAGGAGTCAAAAAGGTCCAGATTATGGATGGATATGATACCGAAAACCGTGTCCACGCCCTGGGCCTTGAGGGATTCTATGACGGTCTGACCACCGGATAATTTAGGCAATTTTATCTCCTGATTTGTGACTGACAGCTATTGAATTACTAAGCTGATTGGGTTCTGGAGGAGCTTCTTGATCTCCACCAGGAATTGGGCGGCCTCCGCTCCGTCGGCCACCCGGTGGTCGGTGGAGAGGGTCGCTTTCATGATCTGGGCGATGGCCAGTTCGCCGTCTCGCACCACAGGCTGTTCCTTTACGGTACCCACAGCCAGGATGGCGGCGTGGGGCGGGAAGATGATGGCAGTGAAGCTTTCGATATCGAATGCCCCAAGGTTGCTCACACTGAAAGTGGTACCACTGTATTCGTCATTGCGCAGTGTGCCGCTGTTTGCCCGGGACACCAGGTCCCGGCTGGCCGCGGCGATCTCCACCAGGCTCTTTCTCTCACAACCGTTTATGCCCGGCACGATCAGACCAGATTCCAGGGCGATGGCGATCCCCACGTTGATCGCCGCGTTCATCTGAAGGTGGTCGTCCCGGAAGAATGAGTTGAACTTTGGGTGACGTCCGATGGCGATGGCCGATGCTTTGACGATCAGGTCGTTGACCGATACCCGGTTCTCGGCGTCCAACTCGTCATTCAGGTCGCGCCGGAAAGACATTGCCTTGGTCATGTCGACGTCTACAGCGACGTAGAAGTGGGGCGCGTCTCGTTTGCTGTCAGAGGTAACACGGGCGATGGCCTGGCGCATCCGTGACAACTCGACATTCTCGGAGACGAGTGTTGCCGGTGCGGCGGATCCTGCGGCGGCTGGGACTGCATGCTCCGGGACATCGGCCTCGATGACTCGGCCGCCGGGGCCGGTGCCCGTCAACGTAGCCAGATCAATACCCCGTTCGCGCGCCAGGCGCTTCGCCAGGGGCGACGCTTTGATATATCCGTTAGAAGATGCCAAAGCGGCAGGCGCTGCTGCAGCGCCCTGTTCGGGGATATCAGCCTCAGTGATTCGGCCGCCGGGACCGGTACCAGTGATGGTGGCGAGATCGAATCCCCGCTCCTTGGCCAGCCGGCGGGCCAAAGGCGAAGCCCGGACTTCTTCGGTGTCCGCGGGAGCGGCCGCTGCCGGGATTGGCGATTCCGGAGCTTCAACGGCGGCAGCCGCTGGGGCTGGGGAGGCGGCTGCCGAGGCAATAGCTGCGTCCGTGAGGATGTCTTCGGGGATGGCCTCGCCGGGAGCCGTCATCACGGCGATGAGTCCGCCCACCGGGATAGCGACCCCTTCTTCAGCCACGATCTTGGCCATTACGCCGCCGGTATAAGCCTCGTATTCAACGGTCGCCTTATCGGTTTCAATCTCGGCGATGACCTCCCCGCGTGTCACCTCTTCTCCCTCTTTCTTGAGCCAGCGGACCACCTTGCCCTCATGCATGTCATAGCCCATCTGGGGCATCACGATCGATGTGGCCAACTCTGCCTCCTGGGGAACCGGGGTCTATCTGCCCTAGGTCCGCGCTGGATAGATATTAATGCACGGCAAGGAGCGGGGCAACCGGTAATAAAAAGGGAGCGGACGACGTCCGCTCCCTTTTTGGGATTCCAGATATGGCTCGGTGTATCGAAACCAGCCCGGCCTACATCATTCGGTCGATGATCTTCTGCGCGTCGTCTTTGTCCAGTTCCAGAGGCCGGGTGGCCAAAGGGCCGCCCTTGCTCAAGACCGGTTCCACATCTTCCAATGAAGGCCGGTCTCCCTGGAAGAACAGCCCAGTGTAGATCGTGTCGCCAAACAGCATCGCCTTTTCGCAGGCGGTCTTCCAATCACTGGGGTCGTGGTTCTCATCCTCTAACTTTTTGACCCTTTCCTTGAAGAAATCGTGGGTGTTGGTGAGATTGAATGTCACGCAGGGGCTGAACACGTCAATGATCGAGAATCCCTTGTGACGGATGCCCTGTTGAAACAGGTCGGCCATGTGCCTGACATCGCCGCTGTAGGCGCGGGCCACGAAAGTAGCGCCATTCATGATTGCCGATGTTATCGGGTTGATCGGTTGTTCCACGTTGCCGAAGGGTGTGCTTTTGGTGTTCATCCCGATGCTGCTGGTGGGAGAAACCTGACCTGTGGTCAGACCATAGATCTGGTTGTTCATCACTATGTAGGTCAGATCGGTGTTTCGCCGGGCGGTATGGGTGAAGTGATTGCCACCGATGCCGTATCCGTCTCCGTCGCCACCAGTGACAATCACGTTCATCTCGTGATTGGCCATCTTTACGCCGGTGGCCATGGCCAGAGACCGGCCATGAAGAGTGTGCATGCCGTAGGTATTGATATAGCCCGGTAGGTTGGACGAACAGCCGATGCCGCTGACGGTCATGATGTCATGGGGACGAAAACCCATTTCCGCGACGGCGCGCTGTATGGCGTTCAAGACCCCAAAGTCGCCGCAACCGGCACACCAGTCAGGGTTTGACTTGCCCTTGAAGTCTCTCGGCGTAAGGTTTATTGCTGTGGTTGCCATGGTCTCACCTCGATCTAAACACCGGCTAGACACCGGTAATAATAGCGTTATCGGTTAAACAGTTATCTCTTGATATGGAACGTATCTATCAGTCTCTCCGCCAATCTGGGCTTTCACACCGTCAACGATGTGGTGCGGCATAAACGGTTCTCCGTCGTATTTGCGGATGTGCCCGTCAGCAGCGAATCCGGTCTCGCTCCGCATATACCGGGCGAACTGGCCGGAGTAATTGTTCTCTACGATGATGGTCCGTTTGGCCTTGGATAAGATGTCCATGATCTGGTCGCCGTGGAATGGCACCATCCATCTGATCTGCAGGTGGTTGGTTGAGACGCCTTCGGCGTTCAATGCGTCAACCGCTTCAGCAATGATTCCCCGAGTAGAACCCCAACCGATCAGGGTAACATCGGCATCGGCGGGTCCTTGCAGAACCGGAGCCGTGATATCGCTGAGGATGTTATCGAACTTCCTGGCCCGTTTCTCCACCATCTGCCGTCGTTTGTGGGGGTTAGTGAACTCGTCACTAAGCAAGGTTGAGTCCTCGTCGTGCTCGTCGGTGGCGACCAGGTGGACGTAGCCTTCAAGCCCTGCCAAGGGCCTGGGGGATATTCCGCTCTCGGTGTCCTTGTAGCGAAGATATCCGTCGGTATCCGAAGGCTCGGTTATAAGCGCTCCACGGTCAATCTCCGGGTGCATGTTTATCAGGTCGGGATCGACACTGTACCTACCCTCGGAGATGTAGAGGTCCGAGATAACAATAGCCGGGCATTGATATTTGTCTGTTAAGTTAAAAACCTCGGCCATGGTGCTGAAGGCGTCCAATGCATCGGTGGGCGAAACGATGATTCGCTCGAAGTCGCCCTGGCTGGCTCCTAATACCTGCCAGAGGTCACCCTGCTCGGTCTTGGTGGGGACGCCGGTGGACGGGCCGGCCCGCATGACATTTATGAAGACAACAGGTATCTCCATCATGGCCGCCGCGCCGATCGCTTCGGTCATCAAGGCGAACCCGCCTCCGGAGGTGGCGCATAACGAGCGGGTCCCCGCTTGCGCCGCGCCCACGACCATGTTCGCGACGCCAATCTCATCCTCTACTTGCCGGACCATGATTCCTAGGTTCCGGGCGTTGTTGGCCATCCAATGGAGAACACCTGTGGCCGGGCTCATTGGGTATGCGGCATAGAACTTAACTCCGGCAGCGGCGCCACCCATGGCCAACGCGTCGTTTCCAGACCAAACAGCCAGGGGTTTCTCGCCAACCGGTGGAGACTGATCGAAGGGTTTGAAATGTTCTTGGGAGTAGTCGTAACCGGCCCTGGCAACCTTTACATTCTCGTCCACCATCTCTTGGCCGCGCCGTTGGAACCGCAGCGTCAAGCTCTCCTCCAAAACAGAGAAATCGATGCCCATCAGAGAAGCGATTGCACCCATCCCCACGGTGTTCTGGACCAACCGGTTTCTGCTGCCATCAGTCAGATCGCTGACAGGCAGGCCGCAGAGGTCCGCGCCTTTGTCTTCAGTTCCAGGGTTGATGGTATCGCTGTTATAGACGATGCGGGTGCCTGGTCCCATCAAACGTTGGTGACGGTCCATGGTGTCTTGATTCAGGCACATGAGCAGGTCCAGCTTATCCCCGTGGTTCTGGACTTTGGCATCGCTTATACGCATGGTTAAAAAGATGTGCCCGCCCCGGACGATGGACTGATAGGCGTTATAAGTAACCAGGTGCAATCCGCGGCGCACGATGATCCGCGCCATAATGTCTCCGGGCGTGGCTATCCCTTGTCCAGCCTCGCCGCCTATCGCCAATGCGAAATCGTAAGTTCCCAACCCCATTTGGTCCGCTCCTTGTCTGATCGCCCTCCCAGTTTTGAGGGGATTGCCAGTTATTCTCGAATCCGTTTAATCCGCCGGTCCAACGGGTCCCAAATCAGGAAACCTGACCATGCGTTAATTTTATCCGTTATGGCTGCTAATTGATAATTGAGATGCCTACATGTGAATGGTGCGCCCTTGTGCGCTCAACGCCGCTTCCTTGAGCATCTCCGAGATTGATGGGTGGGCATGCACCGCCCAGCCCAATTCTAGTACGGTCCCTTCCAGTATCCGCGTCATCGACAGCTCGCCCAGAAGCTCGGTGACCTCGGGGCCAATCATGTGGCCTCCCAGCAGTTCTCCGTACTTGGCGTCCACCACTAATTTGACCAGGCCGAAATTTTCTCCCATGGCCAGGGCCTTGCCATTTGCCTGGACGTTAAATGTGCCCACGTTGACCTCTTTACCCTTCTCCCTAGCCTGGGCCTCGGTCAGACCGAAGCTGGCTATCTGGGGCATGCAATAGGTCGCCCTGGGCATGTAGGTATAGTCCAACGGCTGCGTCTCCATGCCCGCGATGGTCTCGACGGCTACCGCAGCCTGGGCTGACGCAACGTGGGCCAGCGGCATCTTCCCATTGACGTCTCCGATGGCGTAGATGCCCGCTACGTTGGTCGCCATCTTGTCATCGACTATGATGCCGGTCCGGTCAGTGACGATGCCGACGGTCTCCAATCCCAGGTCTTCAACATTGGGTTGGATGCCGATGGCCACCAGGACTTTATCGCACTCCAAGGTCTGGGCAGCGCCGTCTTTGTCCACCGTCACGGTCACGCCAGAGCCGGAGGTATCCACAGCTGTGACGCCGGCACCGGTCAAAAAATCTATGCGGGCGCGCTTGAAAGCCCGTTCCAGTTGTGCGCTGATGTCTTCGTCTTCGTTGGGCACCAGCCTGGGCAGCATCTCTACGATCGTTACCTGGACGCCGTACATCTTGTATATGTAGGCGAACTCCACTCCGATGGCCCCTCCGCCAACGATGACTATCGATTCCGGTAGGTCGCTCAAGACTATAGATTCGCGACTGGTGATTACTTTTTCGCCGTCGATAGGCAGGAGAGGGATGCTTCTGGGCCGGGCCCCCGTGGCGACAATGATGTTCTTGGCTTCAATGACGTTACCGTCCGGAGCGATTTCCACCTTGCCGGCGCCGACTATCTTGGCCGTGCCCTGGATGTGGTCAACTTTGTTTTTGTCCAGTAAGAAGGCCACGCCCTTGGTGTTTCGGTCGACAACCTTCCGGCTGCGGTCGATGGCCACGGAATAGTCTGCATGGAAATTGTCCATCTTCAGGCCAAACTCGTCGGCCCGCTTGAAGTAGGACAATATCTCGGCGTTCTTCAGCAGTGACTTACTAGGGATGCAACCCCAATTCAGGCACACGCCGCCCAGTTCTTCTCTTTCGATGATGGCTGTTTTCAGGCCCAATTGGCCGGCCCGGATAGCGGCCACATAGCCGCCCGGGCCAGAACCAATCACCACCAAGTCGTAGTTGGATTCCATTTTCACCTGCAAATTATGTTATGCACGAGCGCCGCGACGCGTGTTTCGACGCGGCGGGTTTTTACATAATCCAAGATTATAGCGTTGGTGTCTGGTCTATACAATATATATCACTCCTATAGTCTGCACCTATCACTGTCACTGCTCGACCATTCCCAGATCAACTACAGCTGAGTCGTTGCGCGCCCCTGTGGGCGAGTCCTAACAGGCATGATTTATTGTCGCTGTACACTATATCTGATAACATTCAAATGCTTAGATGCATCGGCCTCACACAGGGGCCACGCCGCAGCTTTTTGCGGGAGGAAAACAGATGAGAATCGCGGGCTTGGGCCTTCCTGAAATATTAATCATTGTGGTTGTGATTCTCTTGATCTTTGGCGCCCGCCGTCTGCCTGAGATTGGCACTTCCATGGGCAAAGGAATACGCACCTTCAAGACAGCCCTGATGGGTGAAGAAGAGAAACAAGAGGCGGAAAAACAAGCAGCCGCCAACAGCAAAGACGACAGCAACACCTGATCCTAATACCGGAGAAGTAAAAAGACCGCCCTTTGTTAGC
>Ga0208881_1000769_pt1 | contig 11277 bp, 11 predicted proteins | sample Knorr_S23_td_AAI_FD_185610 | JGI IMG/M metagenome (GOLD analysis project Ga0208881, IMG submission 185610) | Marine microbial communities from Southern Atlantic Ocean transect - Knorr_S23_td_AAIW_ad_876m_LV_B (SPAdes) (version 2) | ecosystem: Environmental > Aquatic > Marine > Oceanic | place... | reverse complement strand
TCGACTCTGACCGTCGGCACCACTTTTTGATAACAATAGCCCCCTTAACCGAGGGGGCTTTCTTGTTTCAGAGACACTCCCGCATCGGGAAGCCACCGAGGGTGGGTATCGGTGACGGTGGGGGTGTGTTTACAAGGTGAATCCTGTCATATAATTCCTGTGTTACGACTTAGTCTGCATTGCACCTGATCAGTAATCTTGACGAGTTACCGGAACGATTCCTGTCTGACCCACACAATCGGGGAGTTGGTATGAACAAGCAAGGGATTCCGTTTTTGACTGTGACCGAGTTATCCGAGATGATCCGGGAGAAAGAGGTCTCACCAGTGGAGGTGACAGAGGCTTACCTCGAACGCATCGACTCCCTCAACTTCAAGTTCAATTCTTACCTGACCGTCTGCCGCAACGAGGCGCTGCATGCAGCCCGGGAAGCGGAAAGTGCCATCGCCCAAGGCAACTACTTAGGCCCAATGCACGGTGTCCCAGTGGCGGTGAAAGACCAGTTGTGGACCAAGGGTGTTCGCACTACCGTCGGCTCTCGCTTGATGTCCGAGTTCATCCCTGAAGAAGATGCTACCGCCGTCGCTAATTTAAAGAGCGCCGGCGCCGTCTTGTTGGGCAAGACTAACCTGACCGAGTTCGCTCTGGGGGCGTCGCAGCAGTACGGCCCCAATCGTAATCCCTGGGATCTCAATAGGTTCACCGGAGGTTCCAGTGGCGGATCAGGTTCCGCCACTGCCGCCTTTCTGTGCGCTACGTCATTAGGAGAGGACACCGGTGGGTCTATTCGCCGTCCTGCCGCCTGGTGCGGGTTGGCGGGACTGCGCCCCAGTTGGGGAAGGGTAAGCCGGTACGGTGTTGCGGCCGGATCATGGTCCATGGACCAGGTCGGCCCCATATCGCGCACGGTGGAAGACGCCGCCATCACTTTGGGGGCCATCGCCGGTTATGACCCCAAGGATCCTTACACTTGGAACGTGCCGGTCCCCGACTACCGGGCAGTCCTGAACGGTGACGTCCGAGGGATGAGTGTCGGTGTTATAAGCGATTTGATTTACAGCGACATCACCAACGCCGAGGTGCGCGACGCCGTGTTGAAAGCGGGATCCGTGTTAGAGGAATTAGGGGCAACGGTTAAGGATGTGTCGCTACCGCTAACAGTCCACGGTGGAACCCTCAGCCAAACGCTCATCCATGTTGAGTCGGCGATGACCTACAGGGACTGGGTGAAGGAGAATCTCAACGAGTTCGGCCACGGCAACCGCATCGGGCTGCTGACCGGCAGCATCATGCCTAGCAGTTACTACTACAAAGCCCAAAAGCTTCGTGAGCTGACCCGTCGTCAGGTCCTTGATGCTCTAGATGCCTACGATGTCCTAATCCTCCCCACCTCCAAAAGCTGTGCCCCTCTAGTCGAAGGGACCGACACGGAAATTACGTCCAAGGAAATGGCCGCCGCTCTGCCTCCGGTAATGACCAGGCCATTCAATTTGACCGGCGCTCCTGCTATGTCGGTCAGCTGTGGCTTCAACTCTGAAGGGCTCCCAATCGGCCTGCAAATTGGCGGTCGCCCATTCGCAGAAGAGACCGTCTTGAAGGTGGCCCACGCCTATGAGCAGGCCACTGACTGGCACAATCAAAAGCCTCCAAACGCCTAAATTACGCGAATGCTAGTAGCGTTCTAGGACAACGAGTGTCAGGCACCAATAAAGTCACCAAATCACGACCACTGCTAACAGCATGAACAATAACCTGAGCCCATGGAAGCCAGGCCACTCTGGCAACCCTAGTGGTAGGCCCAAAGGAACTAGAGACATAGCTGGCTATGTGATTGAGAGAACGGGCGACGGCAAGGTTGATATGATTAGCGCATATATGGCCCAGGAGTGAAGTAATCATGGCTTTTACGAATTTCGCTGTTCCCCTGCTGGAAGGAAAGACCAACGCCTGGAAGGCAGCCTGTGCCGAAATAAACGGGGCTAAGAAAGAGCTTTACCTTGCCTCCCGCTGCAATCTTGGAATAACCAAGGAGATCGCTGCGCTACAACAGACTCCCCATGGAGACTACGTGGTGGTCCATCTCGAGGCAGCCGACGCCAACGGAATATTGGGCAAGATGCTGGAGGCTGCTGATGAGTTTTCCCAATGGTTCAAAGAAGCGGTGCTCAGGGACTGCCACGGTATCGATGGTTCCGGCCCGGTGCCGCCCTCGCCCGACATACTTTTAAACGTCCTCTGACATGAGTGCCCACCGCGGAGACAAAAATAGCCCCAGTGTCGGTGAATTCGGCTAAGACAATTTTCATCTTAACCAGCCAACCAGTGGGCCGCCGGGTTCTTCTTCAGCAACACCGAACTTGGCATGGAACTCTGGACGATTAAAGTGGGAAATTGAAATTCATCACTTCGATAATCCCTTCAGTGTTAAGGGAATCTAGAATAGAGCCCCTGTCAGAGGAACCAGCCGGAAAGCAGAGCAGGCGACGCCGGTAGAATTTACTGAAGAGCAGCAAACGGTGGAGAGCCCGGAGGATCAAGCATGAACGCAACCTTTCCTATCGATCAGGATAAGAAGAGGAAGGCGCTCCTGAACGCCGTGGAAGAGGTACGTGACATCTGCCTCGCCGGTGCTGAGGAAGCGGAGATCAACGGAACGCTACCCGAAGCTACGGTAGATGCGCTTGAACAGTCTGGTCTCTTGGCCATGAAACTTCCGACCGAATTGGGAGGGGCCGAAGCTGACCCGGTTACCCAACTTCAGGTTATTGAAGCAGTGACCCGGATTGATCCCGCAACTGGCTGGGTCATGATGATCGGTGCCGCCAGCATTGCATCTCCAGCTGTCTTTCTTCCTGACGAAGCGATATCCCAAATGTTTGTAGGAGGCCGGCCGCCGAGAGCCGCAGGGGCTTTAATGCCTACAGGCCGCGCTGTACCCGTCGAAGGAGGTTATCGAGTAAGTGGTCGTTGGTCCTTCGCTAGTGGGATTCGACACTCCCAGTGGCTCTCCGCGGGAGCATTGGTCACTGACGAAGGAGGCGAGGTGGTCGAGCGTCTTTCAATAGTCTTTCCAACCAAAGAAGCAGTGATCCATGACAACTGGCAGGTTGCCGGCCTCAAAGGCACTGGGAGCAACGATTTTTCTGTTTCCAATCTCTTTGTTCCCGAGGTTTTCACTTGGCGTAGAGGCTCCGGTCAGAAGCCACTGAGAGGGGGGCCGTTGTACCACATCGGGCTTCCAGGTTTCTTGTCGGTCGAGCATGCGGCCTTCGCGCTGGGCGTAGGGCGTAGGGCGTTGGAGGCCATCATAGATTTGGCGCAATCCAAGACGCGAGGATTTACAACCTATAGCAGCCCGTCTTTGCTATCGACCCGGCTTTCGTTTCAATTAGCCCTGGGCCGGTGCGATTTTCGGTTGCGTGCCGCCCGATCCCTGGCTTCCGAGATCTTCGACTCTGCATGGGTAATGGTTTGCCAAGGAGGTGAACCCGGGCCTCAAGCTCATGCTGAGATGCGCAGCGCTGGCACCTTCGCCACCGAAATCGCCGCAGAGGTTGTGACCGATTCGTTCCGGTATGGCGGGGGAACGGCTTTGTACTCTTCCAATGTGTTGCAGCAATGCCTACGGGACATCCAAGCTGCCGCACAGCATTATATGGTGAACGACTCGGCCTACGAGAGCCATGGCCAGATATTATTGGGGCTGCCTGATGCCAACCCCATGAGCTAGCGTTGCTGTGGTGTGGGAGGTCAATCGCCGCATGAGAGGAATGTTCTATGGCTGGAAGCTAGCTGGGCTTGCTTTACTGGTGATTGGCCTGGCCAGCGGACCTGTATGGGGCGGAGTCGGTTTATGGGTCAAAGCACTAGAGATGCATTTTGGTTGGAGCAGGGCGCAGCTAACGGGTGCATTTTCTCTCGCCCAGCTGGAAGGCAGCATCCTTGGGCCCTTGCTGGGCTACCTCATCGACCGATTGGGTCCCCGGCGGATGGTGCTTATTGGGCTAGTGATCACCGGCCTGGGTTTTGTCTTGTTCAGCCGGACCAATAATTTGCTGACATTTTATGTTTCCTATTCACTGATCATGTTGGGCACGGCAGCAGGAACTTGGCTCCCGCTCATGACAGTGGTCAACAGGTGGTTCATCCGGAAACGTGGTTTGGCAATGGCGGTAGCCGCAGAGGGGTCTCCGTTGGGCGGCCTATTGTTGTTACCGGTACTAGCATGGGCTATCACTCCGAGCCACTTTGGTTGGAGTACGACAGCCCTGTGGATAGGAATAGTTTTTTTGGCCCTCGCCTTCCCGATAACCCGGTTCATTCGTGAACGGCCCGAAGATTATGCTGAACGCCCCGATGGTGACCCATCACCAAGTTCCCTGATGAGCCAGCTTGACATTGGCAGGAGTTCTTCACGAGATATCGGTGCTAGAGATCAACCTGACTTCACAGCGAGTCAAGCAATTCGTACCAGTGCTTTTTGGTTAATTACTTTCGGCCATGCCTTCTCCAGCCTCCTTTTTGCAACATTGACCGTGCATTTAGTACCGATGCTTACAGACCAAGGGATGTCTTTGCAGTCTTCGGCTTACGTGTTTTCAGTGATGATGGGAGTTGCCGCAGCTTTTCAGTTGATAGGTGGCTATATAGGTGACCGGATGGAAACCAGAGTGGCCGTCGCCGCTTTCGGCTTCATCCAGGCCGCCGGCTTTACTGTGGCGGTGTTTGTCCAAAGTATGCCGATGGCTATTCTGTTTGCCGTATTATTCGGCGCGGGTTTTGGCGGCCGTAATCCCTTAACTGTAGCTATTCGAGCTGAGTATTTTGGACCAAGCGCCTTCGCAACAATCACTGGTATTTCCAGTGCGCCGATGTATCTGTTCATGTTAGCGGCACCTCTGTTCGCAGCGTTTATCTTTGACACGCAAGGTAGCTACATGATTGCTTGGCTGATATTGGGTGGCTTGGGATCCATGAGTGGGGTTCTCTTCTTGTTAGCCAAGAAACCACTATCACCATTTTTTGCCAAGTACTGAAGATGCCAAAAGTTTCATCACTTGAAAGGGCTTTTCTTGTTCCAGGGACACCCCACATAGGGAAGTCACCGGGGGCAGGGTAGTGGTGATGGTAGGGGTATGGTTGCTAATCTTGGCGGGATTCCGGGGGCGCCTGGCGGTAAGATGGTGAGAGCTGCGGCTTTTTGGCGAACAAGAAAAGTACCCCGCTTAAAGACCCGATTCCCCCGAGAATGAGGAATGCCAGCGTATAGTTCCCACGGGCATCGAACATGGCGGCGGCGAAAAGCGGTGCTATCAGCATGAACACGTAAAGCGGCGCCATGGAAATCCCCGTGATGGTGGCGTAGGCACCCTTACCAAAATAGTCTCCCCTTATGGCTGTGGTTAACGGGACTCGCCCACCAAAGCCCGCGCCGTAGACTACTGCGAACAGGACGGCCATGGTCAGGTTGTCAACGAAGGCCGCCATAAGGAACCCAACCGCCTGCAAGGCCGTGAAACCGAAGATGGCCAGGTTCTTGGGCACCCGGTCACCAACGTAACCTCCAATTAGCTGGAAAACCGCGCCCACCGCCATCAGCACAGACCAGACGTAGGCGGCAGTTTGTAGTGACAGCCCTTGGTCGGTCAGCATGGGCACCATGTGGACCGTCAAGGTGGCGATGAGCATCGACGACAGGGCGTGGCCGAAGGTTATGAACCAGAAAGCGCTGGTGCGTATAGCCTGCCGTGCGGTGAACTCTGGCCCGTCGTCCAAACTGTCGGAATCAATTGAGACTCCTTCCTCAAGGAGTTCTGGGGCTTTCAATGGAAGAGCCCCATCTGGCCGTTCACCGTAGCTTTCTGGGCGTTCGCGTATTAACCGAGACAGAGGCCATCCTGCGGCGAGAAACACAATTCCAATCCACATCGCCGTGGCGCTCCATCCGTGCTGAGCAGGGTTGACGGCCCAAGCTAACGCGGGCACCAACAGCAGTCCGCCCAGAAATGAGCCTTCGCCTGCCACCGCCATGGCTTGGCCCTTCTTGCGGTTAAACCAACGGTTTATTACAGCCATCATGGGCAGCCAGGTGCCCGCCGCCGTCCCGAGCATGATGAACGCGTATGAGACGTAGAAGGTCACTATATGGGTCGTCTGGCTGAATAGGACGAACCCCAAACCGGTAATCGAAAACCCGATGAATACCATCCGCCGGGGGCCTAGCTTGTCGATCAAGTAGCCCATGAAAGGACCGATCAAGCTGCCTTCAAGCTGAGCCATGGAAAAGGCGCCCGTTAGTTGGGTACGGCTCCAACCAAAGTGCATTTCCAAGGCCTTAACCCACACACCCACTCCGTTCCACACGGGCCCGCCGGCCAACGCAGTCACCAATAACGTAAGACCAACTAATTTCCAGCCATAAAACAGCCCTAGCACTCGGGTCGCAGCACTGGGCTTAGTGTCGGGTTGAGTCATCTTATTTGAAAGGGCGTCTCGACCGGATGCCTGGCCAATTTTCGCCATTTTTAAGAGGAGGTTAACTTTGTTATCCCATCATGCTCCGTTGTAGCTCCAGATTCAATGTCAAAATTGTAAACTGGCAGAGAATCTGTCGTGCCACCGGGTAAAAGAGAAAATGCAAAGAAAGCCTGGGTAGGGAAATTACAATTAGAATTGCCGCTATTGGTGTTTCGAAAGGATATTACTTGAGATGGCGTGATCTGGACCTAAATCTGGGGACTATCTCGGTTAACCGTAGCCTTTACCGGGCTAAGGCGGCCAGTCAATTATCTAAGATCCAAAGACGGCAAAAGGCCGTCGACTCATGAGTCTAACTCCGTCAACAAGCCCACTGCTTCGGTCTCTTAGAGAACGCCAAGAAGCTGACGCGCTTCTTCAAGGGTACACAGTGAGCGATGAAAGCCCAGTGTTCCGCTACCATGGCGGCTCTTCAATCCTGCCTAGGGGTTATAGTGCAGGCTTTATAAAGATAATGTGACGGGCCGGTTTGGACGGCTACCGGCTCCATGATGCCCGACACGCCCACGCCTTGCTCATGTTGAAGCAGGGGGTTCCCCAAAAATCGTGCAAGAACGACTGGGACATGCCAAGGTAGGTACCACTCTGGACATCTACTCTCACGTGGTCCCAGGCTTTCAGGAGGCTGCGGCGCTCCGATTTGAGGAAGGCTTGATCAACGCACGGCCGCTTGAGACCGCAGCTCAACCGGTGCTGAAATTAATTGGTGTCAAAGCTGGTGTCATTCCACAAAAACAATGGCCCCTGGAGAAATACCAGCGGCCATTTCCTATCTAGAAATTGGAGCGGAAGACGAGATTCGAACTCGCGACATCCTCCTTGGCAAGGAGGTGCTCTACCACTGAGCCACTTCCGCTCTATGCTGTTCCGGTCTATCGACCGGGTCCAAGATTCTTAATGGTGCCGAGGGACAGACTCAAGGTAGTGCGAACCACCACGTACTGTACAACCCTTCGACACTACTGCGATTATACAGATAACCATCCATTGACAACGAGTTTGTGTTCCCCAAGGTTCTTACCTGGACGCAGAGATAAAGAGGGCTCTCCGATCGGAGAGCCCTCTTTATCTCTGACCTCGATTCGTTATTAATTAGGTTCGGCCAACGGGACAGCGAGAGACGCGCGAGGGGTGTCGCCCAGGCTGCGGGCGATGTGTCCGTGACCTTCTAGGTCCTCAGCTACCAGGATATCTCCTGGTTCCATCTGACATTTGGACCCGTCGGCACATTCGAACTCGGCTGTACCGGATAGGTTGACCACATACTGCCGCCGGGGGGCGTTGTGATAATCGGAGAACGAAGGCGAGGTGCGCAGACCCAGGGTGATGTCGCCAGCGCCAACTCGATTGACGATTTCGGCCATCTCTTCAGGTGAGACATCCTCGAAATGGGACTCGCCATCATCGCCGGAGAATACTCGTACGATCTTCATGGATAACTCCTCGTGATTCTGTTTTTACGCTTCAGCTAAGGGTATGGCCAGAATATAGCGCTCGCCTTGGCCTAACCCGCGGGCGATATGCCCGTGGCCGGTAAGGTCTTCTGCGACGAGAACGTCGCCGGGGACTAATTGCCGTTTTGAACCGTCTGCGCATTCATATTCAGCGGTGCCCAGCAGGTGGAGTACATATTGGCGGCGGGGCGCGGTGTGGTAGTCAGAGAATGACGGAGCTGGGCGGGCGTTCAGCTGGATATCACCTTCGCCTAGCCGCTTGGCGATCTCTACCATCTCTTCGGAAGATACATCCTCTAAATGAGACTCACCGTCGTCCCCAGAATAAACTCTAACTATCTGCATATTCCTTCCTTAGTATCTGGTTGAAACCAAATCTCGCGAAACGATCGTGCTTACTGGTCTAACAATGGCACGGTGCAGGTGATACCGGGGCCACCGCCGACAGTCTTGGTGGTATGGCCTTGGCCGGTAGTATCCTCCACCAGTCGGGCATCGCCCGGTCCGAAGGTGTGGGTGGAGCCGTCACCCAGGCCTATCTCGATCCCGCCGGAGATGCAGATCACATACTGGCGGCGGGGTGCTGGGTGCCAGTCAATGAACCGGCCTGCTTCGTGCTCGGTGAAGCTGATTTGGGTGGTCTTGACCGCTTCAGCCAATTCGGGGTGGGTAGCTAGACTGGTCTCCTCAATGTGGGTCTGGCCGTCGTCGCCTGTGTACATTCGGTAGATGCCCATGTTTCGTCTTCTCCGGTAGGGCTGGATTTATTTTCTGCCGGAGTAAGCATGCCGCTCGGTATCCGGCGTCGGCCCACACTTTAATACCTGACGAGTGTTTGGGCAATATCTAAACTGAGCGATCACGATCAATCAATGGTCCCCGTTCAAGAACACGGGAGCATAAAGCCAACCTTCCAGGCGGGCCGCAGCCAGTTCGTTCCCATCTGAATGGGGGGTTCCGCCGCGGGTGGTGGGGTCCCCTGGCCCGTCTTGGGGCAAGCGGAACAGTGCATGGTTTAGTGACCAGAGACAGGCGGCCACCGACGCCACCACCGAGTCCAGGCAGTCGTCATTCCCGATGCAACGATCGTCGAACCAGGCTAGATTGGGAATCTTCACTCCTGAACGGCGTTCTAGACCGTCAAGAATCTTTCGTCTCAGTTCGACTGCGCGTTGACCCTTCTTGTATCCCTTGAAAGGAAGCCCAAAAGCCCGCAACGCCGCGCCAGGCATCGATTCCAGCAGCAACGGTCCGGGGTGTCCACCGTCTGGCAGAGGCGGTACTCTGCACCCTGCCTGCCATAGCCCGTCCAGCATCCGCATGCCGCGGAAAGTCATGGGCACCATGTTGGGGTTGGCCTTGTGGAGGCATGAGTAGCACTCGGGGAAATATCCATCGCCCCGGCGGAAGGGCTCGCCGTGTTGGGCTACGAATTCGTCCCGGAGGTGCATGAAGTCCGGCAGGTCCATGGCGGCGGTCGCTCGCCAGAGATCGGGCATGGTCTTGGCGCCGGGTAGCCACCGTTCGGCGAAAACCTGGGGTACGGAAAAGGGAAAGTCCAGGGCGGCCACGGCATCCGCCGGCAGAGACGCCAACTTCGCGGTCAGTTCGGCGCGTGGCATGGGCTCGCAAAATTCCAGCGTGAGGACGTTGCCCCTCAGGACACCTTTGGTGGCCCAGGTATTTTTGTCTGCCAGTGCGCCGCTGTAGTCCACGCCGAGGATCGTTGTCTCTTCGGCCACGTACCCTCCGCCGGCTTAAAATTTCAGAGATTGGCTATGTTAGAATGGGCCGGGAATTATGCCGATTCGATTCACGCCTGCGGCCTGCCTCTACGAGGTGACCGCGCGCGCTCAGACCAGGCAACGACTCTACGACTAAAAAGGTGCAACATGGACTTTACCACGAGAAGAGAAAGATACCGGGGCATATTGGCCGGTGACAAGTGCGTCTACCCCGGATCGGTTTTTGACCCAATCTCGGCGCGGATCGCCGAGGACCTTGGTTTCGAGGTCGGCATGTTCGCCGGGTCCATCGCCTCCGGCACGGTCCTGGGCGCCCCGGACCTGATCGTCCTGACCCTGACAGAATTCGCCCAGCAGATCCACCGCATTTGCCGCGCGGGTGACCTGAGCCTGATGGTGGACGCCGACCACGGGTACGGCAACGCATTGAACGTGATGCGGACGGTGGAGGAGTTGGAGACCGCCGGGGTGGCGGCTTTAACCATTGAAGACACCGTCCTGCCTCGGACCTTCGGAGGCGGAGCGGACGCCGTGCTGCCCATCGAAGAAGGTGTGGGGAAGATGAAGGCGGCCCTGGCCGCCCGGCGCGATCCCAACATGGTGGTCGCCGGACGCACCAGCTCCCTGAGGATCACCGACCTGTCCGACACCATCAAACGGGTCAAGGCGTATGAGCAGGCCGGAGTGGACGCCGTATTCCTGGCCGGCGCAACCACCAAGGCTGAGGTGGAAGCTGTCAGCTCGGAGATGAACATACCGCTGCTCCTGGGCGGCACCACTGGAGAGTTGGCTGACAAAGACTACCTAGGCTCGGTTGGAGTCCGGGTGGCGTTGCAGGGCCATCTGCCCTTCGCGGCGGCGATCAAGGCAACCTACGACACCCTGAAGGCTCTGCGCGACGGTGTGCCTCCCGCCGACCTGAGTCCCCAACTGGCCACCACGGAACAACTGGACCAGTTCACCCGCAAGGCCGACTACGCCAGATGGACGACGGACTTTCTGAGTTAGGCAGCAATCACTATTGGATCAGGAAAGAATCGCCCCCGCTTGATGCCACGGCCGGGGGCCTTCCTTTCGTTTACCAGGCTCGATATTTGCGATTAAGGCCGGAGCCATAGAGGATGGAGATAGGAAGACTATTTCTTGAACACCCTTCCTCCTCAAACCAAAATAGGGCGATCCGCGCTTCGGCTGCTCGTTGTCGCCTCGGCGTTTTCGATCGTTCTTCTGGCCTGCACTCAGCCAGATTTCCGGACATTTTCCGACCTCGCGATGAGCACCGACGCGATGCAGGCTGAGCTGGAGCGCTACACGCCATCAACCTGATGGTGGCCAACGGAAATTTCGACCCCAGTGGTTACTCGATTTCCGTGGGTGTCGACTTCAGGAATGGGAATATGTTGGTGGACAAATTCATCTGCTGGGACTCCTGCCCGGATGTGGGATGGTGTTTCTGCTGTACCAGAACGTGGAATCGTCGGAGGCCTGTAACGGCTCGGTGGTGGGCACTCCGCTGTTCTCTCCGGAACCCATATTAGGGG
>Ga0208881_1000766_pt1 | contig 11301 bp, 6 predicted proteins | sample Knorr_S23_td_AAI_FD_185610 | JGI IMG/M metagenome (GOLD analysis project Ga0208881, IMG submission 185610) | Marine microbial communities from Southern Atlantic Ocean transect - Knorr_S23_td_AAIW_ad_876m_LV_B (SPAdes) (version 2) | ecosystem: Environmental > Aquatic > Marine > Oceanic | place... | reverse complement strand
GTATTTGTTTTTGATAATAGCCTTTCAAACGCTCAAAAGCGGGATATTCAGGTCCTAAAACTCTTTGCTCAAAAACAGTACGCATCGCCTTTGCCAAATAAGATGAAGCCTGCTCTACCACTCGCCTGTTTCTATGACGAACCGTAATATGTATTAGTCTGTAATAAGGTGGATATCTAAATGCCTGTCGTTCGATCAATTGCCCTTTTAGCAAGTCTTTGTAATTATGATTTTCAACCAATTTTAAAATTTCATGATCCGGCTGAAAACTCTGAATAATCACTTCACTACCTGATTTTTTTCGTCCTGCTCTTCCCGACACCTGACAGAGCATCTGGAAAGCACGCTCAAAAGCTCTAAAGTCGGGAAAGTTCAACATTTGATCGGCACTTAAAACACCCACTAAACCTACGTGAGAAAAATCTAAACCTTTTGAGATCATTTGAGTCCCCACAAGAATATCCACTTCCCGATCTTCAAATGCATTTAAGATATTTTCATAGGAATCTTTTTTTCGGGTGGTATCTAAGTCCATTCGACGGATTACCCAATCCGGGAAAAATTCTTGTAATTCGTCTTCAATTTTTTCTGTACCAAAACCTTTAAGCTTCACATCCTGCTTTTTACAAGCCTTACAGTCCATAGAAGTTTTTTCGGCATAACCACAATAATGACATCTTAACCGATGTGTACTCTTGTGGTACGTTAAACTAACATCGCAGTGCTTACACTGAGGTACATGACCACAAGACTGACATTCTTGCTGAGGAGCAAAACCACGTCTGTTTTGAAATAGTAATACCTGCTCACCACGTTCTAAAGTATCCTGAATGGCCATTAATAAAGCCTCAGAGAAATGTCCGTTCATTCGCCTGCGCTTGTAGGCATGCGCAATATCTACTATGTGCATTTTAGGGAAACTAAACCCTCCAAAACGCTGTCTTAAAGAATGAAGACCGTATTTACCTTTGTTTACATTGTAAGCAGTTTCTAATGATGGAGTAGCTGTTCCCAATACGACTCGGCTGTTGTAATGATGCCCCATAAAAACGGCTACATCACGAGCCTGATAACGGGGTGCAGGGTCTTGTTGCTTAAACGAGCTTTCATGCTCTTCATCAACGATAATTAAGCCCAAATCATCAAAAGGTAAAAACACGGAAGAGCGTGCACCTATGACGATTGGAAAACGAAGATTGCTCTTTACATCTCTCCATAATTCGGCTCTTTCATTCATTCCAAATCGAGAATGATAAACCCCAACTAAATCGCCAAAAGCGTGTTTTAACCTAGCCACCAACTGAGTTGTTAAGGCGATCTCCGGAACTAAGAACAGTACTTGTTTCCCGGAATCGATTACTTCCTTAATGAGATGAATGTAAACTTCTGTTTTGCCGCTTGACGTTACTCCGTGCAAAAGGTTTACCTTTTTATCCGTTGTCCTTAAACTTTGTAATGCGGTATGTTGTTCTTCATTTAAATCTGCCAATGGAGCACCCTGCATCTGCTCTTGAACCAAACGATTTACTTCAAGATCATAAATCTCAATAATTTCTTTCTGTACCAAACCTTTGGCATAGGAAGTTTTAAAGCCGTAAGACTTACAAAATTGATGAAAGGGAATATCAGAATCTGGCTCTAATAAAAGTTGCTCCAAAAATTCTTCTTGTTTTGGCGAACGACGATGTGCTTTTAACAAAGTCATTGCAGCTTCAGAATTTAAGCCTGACCTCAATCGCACCATCTTTCGAATCTTCGGTCTGAAACGCTCAAAGACCTCATCTTCAATCTCCACCAATTTCAACTCTTGCATCTTCTTAATAAAGGGCAAGACTATTTTACGTTGTAAAATTTGAGCGATCTCCTGAATCTTTAATCGCTTCTGAAGTTGAAGAGCCTCAATAATTAAATACTCAGCATCGTTGAGCTTAGACGTGTCCTGGTCCCATTCGGGATGGATGACGATGTATGTTTCATTAGCGAGTTTAAACGAAGATGGCAAAGCGGCATTCATCACTTCGCCCAAAGAACACATGTAATAATTGGAAATCCACTGCCACAGGTCTAAATGTTTCCGGGAAACAATAGGCGATTCATCCAATACCTCAAGAACGAATTTAATCTCATAATCAGGTTTCGTTTGATGAATAGAATCAATGATTCCGGCATAAACCTTTGAACGACCAAAAGGCACAGCAACTCTACATCCCTGTAGTGCTTTCGACAAATGTTCATCGCCTATCTGATAGGTAAACTTTTGCTTTAAGGGTAAAGGAAGAATGACATCTACATATGTTGCTTCCCCAAAGATCAAACTTGTTTATTTTTCATCTTTTTCGTCCCCTGATACATTTCATATTTCACAAATCTACATTCTAATTTAGCCTGATAGATCTCAATCTTTCTCGATGCTCGAAGTCCCACATGCTTTAAACCTTCCATGTGCGAAGTTAAAAACCAGGCCTCGGCTCCGGAATAACTCTTCTTTAATGTATCTCCGATACTTTTGTACATTGTGGGAATATCTCCCTGAATACGCACCCCATAAGGTGGGTTGAAAACCAGGTGTGTAGGCCCTTCAGGCTTTTCTGTTTCGAAGAAATTCTCACAGTGAATTTCTATGTAATCTTCAAGACCCGAATTTGCAATATTTAACTTGGCTGAGGCTACAATTTCAGGATCCAGATCATAACCAATAATTTTACCGTAGCAATCCTGAGCTCTTTTTAATTGGCTCTCACGAATCAAATCCCAAAGTTCTTCGTCGTAATCCGGCCAATCCTGAAAAGCAAAATGTTTCCGATTGATATTTGCAGGAATGTTGGCGCCGATCATAGCTGCTTCCACAAGGAAAGTACCCGACCCACACATTCCATCAACAAAATGAGATTTCTTATCCCAACCACTTAATAAGATCAATCCTGCTGCCAATGCCTCAGAAATAGGAGCCTCGTTCGTTTCCAATCGATACCCTCTTTTGTGTAATGACTTCCCGGAACTATCTAGAGATAAGGTACAGGTATCATCGGTAATATGAATGTTAATCCTTAGATTCGGATGATCCAGATCTACATCGGGACGCATGCCACATTTGTCTCTAAATTGATCAACAATAGCATCTTTCGTTTTTAAGGCAACATACAATGAATGATTAAAATGAGGAGAATTTACAAAGGAATCCACGGCAAACTTATCATCAATAGTCATGTATTGTTCCCAATCAATATTGCGAAGCTCACGATACAGTTCATCCTCATTACGTACCTTGAAATTTTTAATCGGTTTGATGATCCTTACCGCTGTACGTAAAGAAAAGTTGGCCTTGTACATAAAACCTAAATCCCCTTTAAACTTTACAGCCCTGCGAAGTGTTTTAATCTCTTGTGCTCCAAGCTGGAGCAATTCTTTTGCAAGTACATCCTCCAAACCATGGTAGGTCTTGGCAATCATTTCAAAATTGCTGTTGTCTTGATTTTCTTTCTTTGGCATACCCTTAAACCATTTAAATTTTCACAAATATAAGAGTATTTTGGTTGTTGGTTGGTAGTTGTTAGTTGTTAGTTGTTTGGTAGTTGTTGTCATCCTTCAAAAGACCCAGAGTAAGAACTTATCACTTAAATCCCGATCGACAGCATCGGGGCATAACTCATAACTCATAACTGATCACTAAATAATTATTATGTACAAAATTAAATTCCTATTTTTGACACGCTTTATTATTAAATTTAAGAAAATGAAAAAAATATTAAATCTGGGCTTTGCAGTGGCTATTCTATTAGCTTCCTGTGCTCAAACAGAAAAGGCTAAAGAAAACTTTACCTTCCAAACAGAAACTTTTGCCGACCTGAAGATCATCCGTTATCAGGTTCCGGGATTTGAAAAACTAAGCCTTCAGCAACAAAAACTGGTTTACTATTTAAGTGAAGCAGGTTATGCGGGTAAAGACATTATCTGGGATCAAAACTACCGTCATAATTTAGCTATCCGAAGGGCTTTAGAACATATTGTTCTGAATTTTGATGGAGACAAAACTTCTGAGGACTGGCAAAATTTTATGATCTACACCAAACGTGTTTGGTTTTCTAATGGGATACACCACCACTATTCGATGGCTAAATTTAAACCTGATTTCTCTAGAGAATACTTTACAAGCTTAATAGAAACTTCGGGTGCTTCATTAAATGAAGAAGCCACGAAAGCTATTTTCGATGCTGACTTCGATGCAAAAAAAGTAAACCTAGACCCTAAAACAGGTTTGGTACTGGGTTCTGCAGTAAACTTTTACGATCCGGACATCAACGAATCTGAAGTAGATGCATACTTTGCTTCTATTAAGGATAACGAAACAACAGAACCTGTTTCTTATGGTTTGAATTCCAAATTAATTCGAGGAGAAAAAGGTATCGAAGAAAAAGTTTACAAACTGGATGGTATGTATGGTGAAGCGATCGCTGAGATTATCCCCTGGTTAGAAAAAGCGGTTACCGTTGCCGAGAACGAAGCTCAAGCCGATGCTTTAAAACTTCTTATCGAATACTACAAAACCGGAGACCTTAAAACTTGGGACGAATACAACATCGCTTGGGTAAATGCTACCGATGGGGATATCGATTACATCAACTCATTTATTGAAGTTTACAACGATCCTAAAGGCTACACGGGTTCTTTTGAATCTCTGGTTGAAATAACAGACTTTGAAGCTTCGGCTCAAATGGAAGTTCTTTCGGATAACGCACAATGGTTCGAAGATCATTCTTCCATCATGGAAGAACACAAAAAGAAAAACATCAAAGGGGTTTCTTACAAGGTAATTTCTGTTGCCTCCGAAGCCGGAGATGCTTCTCCTTCTACGCCTATTGGAGTTAACCTACCAAATGCGAACTGGATCCGTACAAATCACGGTTCTAAATCCGTAAGCATCGGAAATATTGTTTACGCTTATGCACAGGCTGGTGGTAAAGGAATGCTTGAGGAATTCTGTCATGATGAGGAAGAAATAGAAAGAACTGAGGCACATTCTAAATTAGCCGGAAAGCTTCATACAGCCCTTCACGAAGTTTTGGGTCATGCTTCAGGACAGTTAGATCCGGGTGTTGGAACAATGAAAGAAACACTTAAAAGTTATGCCTCTACCCTGGAAGAAGGTCGTGCTGACTTAGTGGCTCTTTATTTCATTATGGACGAAAAACTTATTGAACTGGGCTTAATGGAATCTCTGGAAACAGGTAAAGCAGAATACGACTCCTACATCCGTAATGGTTTGATGGCTCAAATGCAACGATTAGAACCGGGTGCTGATATTGAAGAATCACACATGCGTAACCGTCAATGGGTTTCTGCCTGGTCTTTTGAAAGAGGTATGGAAGAAGATGTGATCTCTAAAGTGATGAGAGATGGTAAAACATACTTCGAGATCAACGACTACAAAAAACTACAAGGGATTTTTGGAGAACTTTTAAGAGAAGTTCAACGGATCAAATCTGAAGGAGATTACGATGCTTGTCAGGCTTTGGTAGAAGGATATGGTGTAAAAGTAGATCAAGACATTCACAAGGAAGTTTTAGCACGTGTTGAAAAACTAAATATTGCTCCTTATGGTGGTTTCATTAACCCAAAAATGGTTCCAACCACAAACGAAGCCGGAGAAATTAGTTCTATTGAAATGACTTACCCGGAAGATTTTACAGAGCAGATGCTTGATTACGCGAAGCGTTACAGCTTCTTACCTGATTACAACTAAATCGATTTGAAAATTTGAAGATTTGAAAAACTTGCCTGACGGCAGTCAGGTTTGAAAATTTCAAAATCTACGATTCAAATATAAGCTAAGCCTATCGCAGAAATGTGAGAGGCTTTTTTGATCACCACAACCAACAACGACCAACCAATAACCAAATGTTATTTCTGAGCTGAGATCAGGGTGTTTTTCAACAGCGAGGCAATGGTCATAGGACCAACACCACCCGGAACGGGTGTGATAAATGAACATTTTGGAGCAACTTCATCAAAAGCAACATCTCCTTTTAGTTTCCACCCCGATTTTGTTTTGTCAGATTTTACACGTGTAATACCAACATCTACAATGACAGCACCTTCTTTTACCATATCTGCCGTAACAAATTCTGGCTTTCCTAAAGCAACAATAAGAATGTCTGCCGAACGGGAGATTTCTTCTAAGTTGGTGGTTCTACTGTGCGTTAAGGTTACGGTACAGTTCCCCACCTTTGTGTTTCGAGCCATTAAAATACTCATCGGTGAGCCTACAATATGTGAGCGACCAATTACCACGCAATGCTTTCCGGAAGTTTCTATGTCGTAACGATCTAAAAGCTCTAAAATCCCTGCCGGAGTTGCCGGTAAGAACGTAGGTAAATTCAAGGTCATACGACCTAAATTTACCGGATGGAATCCATCTACATCTTTCTCCGGAACAATGGTTTCAGTAACCTTAATTTCAGAAATATGCTTTGGTAATGGCAACTGAACGATCAATCCGTCAATTTCCGGATCCTCATTAATTTTACGAACTTCATTCAAAAGCTCTTCCTCACTAACATCGGCATCCAGACGAACTAAAGTAGAGTCAAATCCTACTTTTTCACAAGCCTTCACTTTGGCATTCACATAGGTCTCACTTGCCCCGTTATTTCCAACCAATATGGCTGCTAAATGAGGCTTCTTACCTCCGTTGGCAATAATCTTTTGAACCTCAACTGCGATCTCATCCTTTAAAGTCTCAGAGGTTAATTTTCCGTCTAGTAACTGCATGTATCTAATTTATTTACCCAAAGGCATATTAGGCATTCCGCCTTTGCCCATCATTTTCATCATGTTCTTCATTCCACCACCCTGCATCATCTTCATGACTTTACTCATGTCGTTGAATTGCTTGATAAGCTGATTTACCTCACTCACAGAGCGTCCACTACCACGAGCAACACGCTGTCGACGAGAACCATTTAACAGAGATGGATTTGAACGCTCTTGTTTGGTCATGGAAGAGATCATGGCCTCAACATATTTAAAGGCATCATCCTCAATCTCTACACCTTTCATGGCTTTTCCCATTCCGGGAATCATGCCCATCAGGTCTTTCACATTACCCATCTTCTTAACCTGACCGATCTGCTCAACAAAATCGTTAAAATCAAATTCGTTCTTAGCAATACGCTTTTGAAGTTTACGAGCTTTTTCAGTATCAAATTGTTCTTGTGCTTTTTCAACAAGGGATACCACATCCCCCATCCCCAAAATACGTTCGGCCATACGATCCGGATAGAATACATCTAATGCGTCCATCTTTTCTCCTGTACCGACAAATTTAATAGGCTTATTAACAACCGATTTAATCGTTAATGCCGCACCACCACGAGTATCACCATCTAACTTGGTAAGAACAACACCATCGTAATCCAATCTGTCGTTAAAAGCTTTGGCTGTGTTCACAGCATCCTGCCCTGTCATGGAATCTACAACAAATAAGGTTTCCTGAGGATTTACAACTGCCTTAACAGCTGCGATCTCATTCATCATCTGCTCGTCAATTGCCAAACGTCCGGCCGTATCGACAATAACCACATTATGTCCATTTTGCTTCGCGTGTTCTAGGGCTGCTTTAGCAATGGCTACAGGATCCTGACTTTCTCTATTGGTAAAAACTTCTACGCCTACCTGCTCAGCAAGAATTTCCAACTGATTAATGGCGGCAGGACGATACACATCACAAGCAACCAATAAGGGGTTCTTAGATTTCTTATTTTTTAAAAATAAAGCAAGCTTACCGGTAAATGTCGTTTTACCTGAACCCTGAAGACCTGCAATAAGGATTACCGAAATTTTTTCTTCGAGATTGATTCCTTCTACCTGAGTTCCCATCAATTCGGTTAGCTCGTCTTTAACGAGTTTTACCATTAACTGACCGGGTTTAAGCGTGGTTAACACATCCTGCCCAATAGCTTTTTCCTTTACTTTTTTAGTAAAATCTTTGGCGATCTTGTAGCTAACATCTGCATCTAAAAGGGCTCTGCGTACTTCTTTTAATGTTTCTGCAACATTAATTTCAGTAATCTTACCGTGACCTTTTAATACCGAAAAGGCTTTATCTAATTTGTCGGATAAATTTTCAAACATCTACTAAATGATTAGGCTTCAAAAATAATCAATTTACATTCTTTCTGGAACTGTAATTCCCAATAAGCTCATTGCCGAAGTAATAACCTTACCTACCATACCTGACAATCCGATACGGAATGCCTTATCCTGCTCACTATCGGCACCAAAAATAGGTACCTGCTGATAGAACTGGTTGTACTCTTTTACCAGATCGTATGTGTAATTTGCAATAACAGCAGGGCTGTAATCGTTCGCAGCTTCCTGGATAACTTCCGGGTAACGCAATATTACTTTTAACAATTCTTTTTCTTTCGCATGAAGGGTAGATCCGGGCTTAACTTCTGTTCCCAGGTCTGCAGCTCTTTTTTGTAAGGAGCAAATTCGCGCATGCGTGTATTGAATAAAGGGTCCTGTATGGCCATTAAAGTCAATAGACTCTGATGGGTCGAACATCATTCTTTTCTTAGGGTCAACTTTAAGGATGAAGTATTTTAATGCCCCCATACCGATCATCTCATAAATAGCGGCCAATTCTTCTTCATTAAAACCTTCTAATTTTCCGAGCTCTTCAGAAATAGATTGGGCAGTAGAAACCATTTCGTTCATCAAGTCGTCGGCATCGACCACCGTACCTTCACGTGACTTCATTTTACCACTTGGTAAATCCACCATACCGTAAGAAAGATGACGACAGTCATTTGCCCAGGAATAACCTAAACGATTCAATATTTTAAATAGAACATTAAAATGATAATCCTGCTCATTTCCAACGGTGTACACCATTTTATTAAAATCAAAATCTAAGTAACGCTGAATGGCAGTACCAATATCCTGAGTCATGTAAACGGCTGTTCCGTCACCGCGTAAAAGCAATTTATGATCCAGCTTTTCATCTGTTAGATCAACCCAAACAGAACCGTCTTCTTTTTGGTAAAAGATGCCCTTTTTAAGTCCTGAATCCACATATTGTTTTCCTAAAAGGTAGGTGTCACTTTCGTAATAATTGGCATCGAAATCAACACCCAGACGTTTGTAGGTGGAATCGAATCCTGCATACACCCACTGATTCATGGTTTCCCAAAGCGCAACGACTTCTTTATCTTTTGCTTCCCACTTGCGAAGCATATTCTGAGCTTCTGTCAATAAGGGAGCTTCTTTTTTTGCTTCTTCTTCGGTTTTTCCTTGAGCAAGTAAAACCTCAATTTCTTTTTTGTACTCCTGATCAAAACGCACATAGTACTTCCCTACCAAATGATCACCCTTCATTCCGGATGTCTGAGGCGTTTCTCCTTCACCAAATTTTTTCCACGCCAACATGGACTTGCAAATGTGAATTCCACGATCATTGATGATCTGCACCTTCTTAACACGCTTGCCACTTGCCTTAATGATCTCTGCAACTGAATAGCCCAATAAATTATTACGGATGTGACCTAAATGTAAGGGCTTATTTGTATTTGGTGAAGAATACTCAACAATAGTCAAAGGATCTTCACTACCTGCAGTTAAACGTCCATAATCTTCTGTTTGATATGCTCCGGCATAAGTTCCCAGCCAGTAATAGTCTGAAATCACCATGTTCAGAAAGCCTTTCACTACGTTGAATTTCTCAACAAACTCAATATTTTTTACTAAGTAGTTTCCTAGATCTTCGGCCGTTTGCTCAGGTCCTTTCTTTGCAAATCGTACTACAGGAAAAACCACCAGAGTAAGATCACCCTCAAACTCCTTGCGTGTGGACTGAAAATTTACTTGATTTTCCGGCAGATCAGCACCATAAAGTTCCTTTACGGCTGCAATAATTGGATGAAGTAATCGTATTTCTAGGTCTTTCATTTCCTCTATGCGTTTTTAGGCAAAAATATTTCTGCCATCATGCAGCGAGCACTCCCTCCACCACAAGCTTCTATCGTATCTAAAGAGCTGGAAAGTATTTGGCAATGCTTTTCAATTTGTTTGATTTGTCCGGAATCTAATGACCGGTGTGCCGAAGTCGACATGACCAGCAAATTATCTCCGGTTTTACTTTGTACCTGCATCATATTTCCTGCAAATCGATGCTTTTGAGCCTCACTTACATAAATTACGTCTTTTCCTGTGGCTTCTAAGCTATCTACCAGGGCTTTTCTTTCTGATAGATCATCAATCGTATCGGCACACAAAACTGCGAAGTTCTCACCTAAAGACATCATGACATTGGTGTGGTAAATGGGCAAACGCTCATCAGCTATAGTTTGATTTGAAGTAAATGTTACCGCTTTGTACCCAAACTTATCACAAAAATCTTGTAAAACCTTAGCATCAGTTCTTAAAGACAATGCTGCATAAGCGATATTATTTACACGGTCTAACAACATGGATCCTGTTCCTTCTAAAAAGCGTCCTTGATTTTCATAATGGGAAAAATCGACAACTTCACTAATTACAAAATTGTGTTGCTCCTGTAAAAATGTCAGGATATCTTCTCTACGTTCTAAACGGCGATTTTCTGCATACATCGAATACCATCCTACACGACCATCCTGATGAAAGGATATCCAGTTATTTGGAAAAATTGAATCCGGAGTATCATTCTCCGGCGTATCTTCTACCACAACAACTTCGACACCTTTAGCCCTCAACTTTTCAACAAAAACATCAAATTCATGACAAGCCTGTGCTTGTACCTGATTGGCACTAAGACCTTCCAATACTTGCTGATAATAATTGTTTACCGCAGTTTGCTCATTAAAACGAAAAGCAACCGGGCGGATCATCATGATGCTTGAAGTCACCTGTTTAACCATTGTATTTTCTTCTTAATGGTAATGTTGAACATCTTAATGAGCCTCCCATTTTGGAAATTTCAGCGTATGGAATCTCTTCAACGATAAATCCACGACTGCGTAACTCATTATTCAATCGAGTAGATCGCTTTTCTGAAACGATCACTTCCGGATTGATAGAGAATAAATTGGAGTTCATGTAGTACATCTCATTTTTGGTAATTTCAATGATATTTTCTTCTCCAAAATAATCTACTAAAAACTGCACATCTTCTTTATACTTAAAACCACCCGGGTAAATTACAGCCTGCCCCTTACCTATGGGCTGAAAGCAACAGTCTAAATGCAAGGCATTATCACGTGGGTCTACATCAGATTTATTCAATTCAAATGATACAACGACGCGATCCGGGAAGGTTCTTTG
>Ga0208881_1000763_pt1 | contig 11317 bp, 9 predicted proteins | sample Knorr_S23_td_AAI_FD_185610 | JGI IMG/M metagenome (GOLD analysis project Ga0208881, IMG submission 185610) | Marine microbial communities from Southern Atlantic Ocean transect - Knorr_S23_td_AAIW_ad_876m_LV_B (SPAdes) (version 2) | ecosystem: Environmental > Aquatic > Marine > Oceanic | place... | reverse complement strand
AGAAGGTTGTGATGGACCCGCGTGATCCAGAGGTTGACGAGAATGTCGAGGTTACGGTAACAATTGAAAACATAGGTAACGCAGATTGGCAGATTGGTACGAAGCCTCTTACGGTTGTGTTTGAAGACGGAGCCGGTACTGAACTTACAACCTCAATAGGTGAGTCCATTAACAAGGATGATTCCGTTGAGATCAAGTTCTCATGGACAGTTCCTGACGAGGATAAGGATACTCTGTTCTTGACCTTCACGATAGACGCAGGCAGTGGTAACTTCGAGATTAAACAATGTGATACTTGTGATGACACCAACTCAGGTGATGGTAAGGACAATGATGAGTATACACAAGATCTACCTGTCGTACTGTCTGCAGTTCTAGGTGAGATTGAATTTATCACCACCTTGACTGAAAGAGACCTGGTTCGCGGTGTTCCGTTGATAATACCCGTTGTTGGGTTGATCGGATTAGTCGCTCTGGCAATTCCATTGTTGATGTATCGTAGACGTAGTGGCAAGAAGTCTAGAATGGATGATGAAGAGTCAGAGGAAGATGAGGATCAAGCCCCAGCCCCTCCATCCAAGATAGCAGTGGCTATCGTGTCCACTCTAGATGGTAAGACTGCTAACGTCAAGGTACCTTCGAATATGCCCGTTAACAAGCTCTTGCAGAATTGTGTTGGTAAATTCCCATTGCCTCATGCAAACTTCGCAGTTATGTTGAATGGCGTTGCCGTGGACATCAATCTTAGCCTGGAGGATGCAGGTTTGACTGATGGCTGTCAAGTAGATTTAGTTCCACTTGAGTGATTTAGTAAGATGCTTGATGCATTAGTCATAGGGGCTGGTCCAAGCGGTTCGCGTACAGCTTGGAATTTAGCTGAAGCCGGTTATTCCACAGCTCTTGTCGAGGAGCATGAGATTATAGGTGAACCGTGTCAATGTGCTGGTTTGATAACCCCTCGAACGTTTGAATATTTGGGTTATAGGCGCCCAGTACAACAGGAAATGAACGGCGCTAGACTATGGGGTCCCAAGGATTCATTTTTGAGTTTTCAGGCTCCTGAAACAAAGGCCCTGGTCATTGACAGGCCAGACCTGGATCGTTCAATTGCAAACAAAGCACGAGATGCTGGTGCTGATTTAATGCCTGGCCATAGGTACCTAGGCCACCGCAGGACAGATAATGGGATCACAGCCACAATCAAGAGCAAGAAAGGCAAGTTCGAGATTGATACAAAGTTATTGATAGGTTCTGATGGACCTGCATCCAGAGTTGCACGCGATTCAGGTCTGAGCAGCAAAAGGGAGGTCTTGGCAGCATTTGGAGCCGATGTGGAAGGTTATCAGGGTATAGAGAATCATGTGGATCTTTTTGTGGGTTCAGAGTTAGCCCCCCGTTTTTTTGGGTGGGGCATTCCAACAGGGCCTAACGAGGGTCGTATAGGGCTGGCAACTGTTTTACCTGACCGACCTAAAAACTTCTTTAGAGATTTTTTTCATAAGGGCGCTCCCTCAAAATTGTTGGGAGGAGCAAAGATAGTCAATCGTGTCAGTGGTCTGATTCCCTTTGGAACCCGCAATCCAAGTTATTCAGATAATGTATTATTGACTGGAGATGCGGCAGGTATGGCCAAACCAACATCTGGAGGTGGAATCTATTCTGGTCTGATATCTGCAGATGCAGCTTTTGAAGTTGCAGACCAAGCCCTCCAGACCGGAAAATTAGATTCCAAGACCCTGAGTCCATACCAGAAACTGTTACAGAAGCGTATAGGGGGGGAATTGTCCAAAGGCCATCATTTACGTAAGGCCTTCCTGAGTTTAACCGATGACCAGCTAGCAGAGATAATCTCAATTTTGGGGGAACCTAAGGTTAGGGATGCTATAGAGAAAACTGGAGATCTGGATTACGCTTCCTTAGCCGCCTTTTCGGTACTTAAGGCGCAACCGAAGCTGGTTAAGTTTGCCCCGTCGCTTCTGAAGCCATTTATTTAATTCAGGATAGGTGCCTTCTTCTTCCAGATAGAATATAACGGACAGTCCTGCAAATACGAGTGTCAATGTGATAAGCACATACAACGGCCACTGCGGTATTGGTTTCTTGATTCCAAATGAAGAATCTGGAATTATGCCATCCACGCTTAAAGCTTCCAAATTTATGTTTCCAGGTGATCCCTCAGTTACGTTAGTGGTTGCATTCTCCCACTGTTCCATGCTCCAGTGTCCTCTAGATTGCATTACCCTTGAGGTGGAATTATAATCAAAATTCATAGAGAAACGGACAAAATATGTTCCTTCTTTGGTATCCTCTTTGGATATGATCTCAAATTCAAGTAAGATGGTCTCATTGGATGCTATGGTTCCAATATTGAATGTTGCTTTTCTGGCATCAGCGGTTTCTACGCAATTCTCCACTTCATCCTGGTTCCAGCATGTTTCACGAACAAAAGGTCGCTCATTACTGGAAATCTGGTCCAAAGATTCGGATTCATCACTATCGGCTCGGTGATATATTTCAGCAATAATGACCACATTATCCAAGGAGTACCCATATCTATTGTGAACATCCAATGCAAAATCACCTTCTTGCCCAGGTTCTAATTGAGGAGTACTGAAGTTGTGAAAATCAGGGATATTTCCAGGATGGCTGACATAATCATCTATTTCACCTCCACCCATTGGTTGTGAAATTAGAGCAACAATCAACAGGAATCCCCAAAGTCGTTTCATTATTCCTGTCACGTAAACCTCCCTTTAAAACCAGTATCATCCCTAAAAGTGATAAGAGATTTGATTTATATGGGCCATCCTTTAGAATAATTATGCGTATCCTGACCATTCTGAGCGCGCTTTTCGTGCTTTCAATTATTTTCTTGACAGGTGATGCCCTCTCGCAAAAGTTTGAATATTCCAGTCTCACAGTTTCCGAGGATGAAAGTGTAATTTTTGATGGAGATCAACTGTGGATTGAGGGTGATATGCTGATAGACGGTGACCTGACAATAAAAAACAGCCATATCCATGTCAATCGGTCTTTGGATTTGACCGTTTCCGAGATTAGGATCAATTCCACTGGCAAGTTGGATCTGGTCAATACTACAGTGACTACAACGGCGAATGAAACCTATGGCACCACAACCTATACTCTGGTGTCTGATGGTGGAGAACTGTCAATTCAGGATTCCCAGATCCATTATGGTATGGTATGGCTGGTAGGTGGTAATGCTAGTATCACTAACCTCTTGCTCGATGGTTATAGCCTGCCCAATTACGGCATCTTTTCAGAAGATACTAATCTGATTGCTTCTGGCGTATCAATCCGAAATTACACTCTGGGCCTGAGAGCTATAGGTAGCAGCCCGACTCTTGAGTCCGTGTTCTACTATAATTGCAGTACCTGGATGACCCAGGAATGGTGGGTCACTTTTTCACCTGTAGAAGAATCTACAGGTTTACCAATATCCGGTTTTGAGATAAGGCAATGGGATACTGATGGAAATATGATCGGAACTTGGAACTGGGCCAAACAGTTCGAGGTCAATTCAGAGGGGCAGATGGTAAATCATATTACAAACTTCAGTTCATATCTGAATCTTCATTTTGCTTACATAGCAGACGAATGGGAACAACAGATAACAACTAACACAGATATAATTCGGTCTTATAACATGAACAGTTCTAGTGTTAGATATAATTCAGCTATTTTGTTTGTGGACGGAGTTCCATTGGCTTCGGGACAAATAGTTCCCAAATGGTCTGAGATTAACATTAGTGTTGTGATTGACAATCCAACAGATATGAATTTCAACAATCTGTATTTGGATCTGGCCGTTAATGGAGAACCCGGTTTCGCAAGAACAAGTCTGAAACTTCCAGCTGGAAATTCACAGAGGACGAATCTAACCTGGATGGCTTCGGTAGAGGGGCCATTGTCTTTGGGCGTCAGTACGGTTGTGGTTGACCACTCAGGTAATTTAACAGATACGACTATATCCTTTTCCAAATTTGTAGAGGTTGAAGGAAGTGCCATTACATCCAAAACGTCGGGATCATGGGTTGCTCTCCTTGCAGTTTTCATAGTCCTCTCGCTTTGCAGTTACATAATTTATTCAGGGATTGAGGAAGACACAGAATCCCCTGATACCGAAGTCAAAGAAGATACTGAAGTCGAGGAGGACGAACACCTGAGAGAACTTGCCTTGCCACAAGAAACTGAAGAAGAGAAGGAAAATTGAGTCAAGTAGTTATTGGAATCGAGTCTACAGCTCATACTGCTGGAGTTGGTATAATTACTTCAGAGGGGGAGATTCTGTCGAATCAGCGGGCAGTTTACATACCTGAAGAGGGTGGTATCCATCCTCGAGAGGCAGCTAATCATCATACTGAGAGTTTACCAGAGTTGTTTAGGAAAGCATTGAAGGAAGCTAAATTGGAGCCTAATGATATCTCTCTGGTATCCTACGCCCGAGGACCCGGGTTAGGTCCATGTTTGAGGACTGGCGCGACTGCAGCTCGTGCATTTGCCTATTCTCATGACATCCCATTACTGGGTGTGAATCATTGTGTTGCTCATCTCGAAATAGGAATTCTGGAAGGGGCCACGGATCCAGTCCTTCTCTATTTGTCCGGTGGTAATACACAAGTAATAGCCTATGCAGCAGGTCGTTTCCGAGTTTTCGGGGAGACCCTCGACATAGGTATTGGTAATGGCCTTGACAAATTCGCCAGGGAAGCAGGCATGGGGTTCCCAGGAGGTCCTAAATTGGAAAAGGTGGCCAAAGGTCCGGAACTTCTTGACCTTCCTTATTCTGTCAAGGGGATGGACATGGCCTTCTCAGGCCTGATGACTGCCGCAAAAAGCAAGTTAGACGCAGGTCATTCTCTGGAAAGTGTAGCGTACTCAATTCAGGAAACGGCTTTTGCAATGTCCTGCGAGGTCTCGGAAAGAGCTTTAGCTCATACCGGCAAGAAAGAGCTGGTTCTGGGTGGGGGCGTCGCTTGTAATTCTCGTTTGAGGGAAATGGCCATGACCATGGCTGAAGAACGCGGTATCAAGTGTTTCGTCCCTGAGAGAGCCCTTTGTGTCGACAATGGAGTGATGATTGCATGGCTTGGTCACCAAATGAGGAGTGCTGATTATTCTATTTCTGAGGAAGATAATGTCGTAGATCAGAAATACCGTACAGATATGGTGGAGGTTACCTGGAGATGATGTTCAGAGGAGCTGAAGCCATTGTTGAATCTGTAAAATGGAATGGCCTGGATGCGATTTCCAAGATTCGAAATCCGCGTTCATATAGACATCCAGCTCTGGAGAAAAGATTAGTTCGGGAGAGGATGAGAAGTGAAGTACGTATAATCGTGAAATTGATTTCAAATGGTTTGGCAGTTCCATCATTGTATAGTGTTGACGTTGCCAATTCTCAGATAATAATGGAATTTCTGGAAGGAATGACACTTGAACAGGCCCTTCGCAACAAGGATTTTGAGAAGAATCTAGTCGGTACGGCTGAATTATTAGCTTCCATCCATTCTCTGGGAGTAATCCATGGGGATCCAACTACGAGTAATTTCATCGTCAATGAAAAAATTCATGCTATTGATTTTGGTCTGGCAGGTATTTCTGAGGATGATGAAGCTCGTGCTTCAGACCTGAGAGTGTTGCTTGAATCTCTGGATTCTCATCATTCCGAGATTAGTGGTCGGGATATTTTTCTGAAAGCCTATTCGGAATGGCCTAATTCAGGTTCGGTTTTAGAAGCCCTTAAAGTGTTAGAACTTAGGGGACGATACAACCTAATGCGAGGATAGGCGCACTGTAATAATCCCCCTCATGGCTAACGACGTGAGGTCTTGGTCATTTGTTAAGATGAGTAGAATCAATTTAGTGGCACTTTCATTATTCGCATTTTTGTTTCTGATTTCGTCTGCCGAAGCCGAAAAGGAACCGCTTTGGGAGTGGGAATCCCCTAATGCGGTTAATCACGTAGCTATTTCTGGAGATTCAAGAAATATTTCTGCAACTTACGCGACTTCAGTTTCTCTCTGGTATAATGATACAACAAATCCTCGGAATACAAAAACTGTCGGTTCTGGAATTTCCTCTATGGAAATGTCATCTGATGGCAAATATGTTCTGACTGGTGAGGAATTTGATAAAACGGTCACACTGTGGGAAGAAGGTAGCAAGGTTTGGGAAACTGAAGATTTTTTGAATGTTGTCAATGATGTAGATATTTCATCGGATGGTACCTATATTGCCGTTGTTGACTGGAAAAACGTTCTTTTCTTTAACAAAGCCAGCAATGAGGCTGTCTGGTCATACAATCACGCTAACGAAATAATGACTACCGTATCAATTTCTCCAGATGGATATTTTATTGCAGCAGGCACGGAACAGGGTAAAGTCTATGTTTACTCCACTTATGATGATAATATATCCTGGTATCATGACGGCCTTTTGGATGGACGTATAATTGAAATTGATTTTTCAGAGGACAGCACTCATTTTATCATTGGGACTGAAAATGGTAGAGTCTATATATATGAATCAGAAGGCGAGAATCCCGTTTTTGATTATGATCAACCCGACAGCGTTACTTGTGTATCAGCTAGTTCGAATACACGTTACTATGCCTTTGGAACTGATGAAGGTCTAGTTACAATGCTTGACTTAGATGTATTCTTCAAAGCCTGGGAGGCAGAGATAGGTGGTATTGTAACGGATGTATCGTTTAACGGTAAGGGTAATTACATTTCAGCAGGATCCAACAACAAACGTTTGATCCTGGCTGACGTGCTTACAGGAGAGGAATTATGGAGAATTTCTGCCTTTGGGGAGGTATTTGGAGTAGCAATGTCTTATCGTGGAGAAAATATTGCGGTTGGAACTGCAGAAGGCCTAGCAGTCTATTATGAGCGGCAATTGGATAATCAGGCACCTGTTGCTACTATTGAATCCATAACACCCTCTACAGCTCTGCCGGGTACTCCGATTGTTATGAATGGTTCTGCAGTTGATTCTGACGGCGAGATTGTCGATTATTTATGGAATTCATCTAAGGATGGTAACTTATCCAATGAGAGTATATTCACAGTATCAAACTTGACCATGGGCCTTCATGTCATTACATTCAGTGCTCAGGATAATGAGGGTCGCTGGAGCAAAGAGGTATCTGCGAATATAGGAGTTGGAGATTTTCCTGAGGCGACAATTGATTCGGTATCAGGTTGTGATTTATCAAGTGTTTGTGTAATAAGTGAAGGTGTGACCATTGAATTTGATGGTTCAGCGGCATCTACTGCATCCAATGACACGGAGATAATTGGTTATCATTGGTCCTCAGATATAGATGGTAATTTGTCAGATCAGATTTCTTTCACTATTTCAGGCCTTTCGCTTGGACCTCATACCATAACTTTTCGTGCTGTGAATGACATTGGTTTCTGGTCAGCCAACGCTACTGTAAGTTTATTGATAAATGGTGTACCTGTTTCAGACATAATAAGCGCAGATCCGAATCCAGTCCAGCCAGGTGAGGACATATTCCTGGTTGCCTCAGGCAACGATCCAGATGGCGGTTCCTTAACCTACATCTGGAGCTCTGATACATTACTCTTTGCAAACAACCAGAATCAGTACGAAAGCCAGGACAATGGTTCCAAGATAGTGACTTCCGAATCAGATGTGGGTGAGCACGATATTTATCTTAGAGTTGTTGATTCATACGGCATATCCAGTGAGAGTTCCATGGTTACGGTTCAGATACTTTCACCGCCATTGGTCTCCGCTCAATGTGATACGGAGGCATCCTTGGAACAGGACTTACTGTTCAATGCAATTGCTAGTGACAAGGATGGTTCGATTGTTCGTTATGAATGGGATTTCGACAGCGCCAGCGGAGATATTGATTCGGTTGATTTCCAGGGAGCTTCATTTGCTACTCATTCTTACAATAGCACTCCAGTAGATTCCTATTACACGGTAGTAGTTCGGGTCACAGACAGTGATGGACTAGTGACAAGAGACACCTGTACCGTGGAGATAGTTCAGCCAACGACACCTAGTTCATCTGGTGATAGTTCCTCTTCGGGAGGTGCCTTGGGTTCAATATCTGAGATTGCAACCCCTCCAGTAATAGCTGGCATCGGTCTGGTTATTTTGATTATTGGTGCCGTGGCTTTTTACATGATGCGGCGCGATGATTATATTCCATATGTTCCACCTAAGACTGCCCCAGTTACGGGAGCAGCGTACATGGAATCCCTTGTTCCCGAAGTATCTCCAGTGAGGAAGAGAAAGGCTGTAAAGGAGGAGGTTGTAACAGAGACCATGACGGTTGAATGTCCAGAATGTTCGGCCAGGATGGATATACCAAATATTTCTGGAGCTCAGCAAATTCAGTGTTCCGAATGTGGATTAGAAGGAGAAATCGAGCTCTAATGAAGGGGGCATACGGTTATTTTATAGGGTTGTTAATTATGGGGCCATAACAAAGATGAAACGCGTAAAACTCATTAATGACCCGGCCGAGCTGGTGGCACTTTTCCGAGCAATAGATTCTGAAGAAAGACGTAATGTGATGACCACATTATCCGAAGGATGGACAATGATTAGTGCCCTCATAGAGAAATATGGTCAGGGTGCCCATGGTGCTATAACCTATTTCGAGAAGTTCAAACTTGTAGAATCTAGATGGGAGGTCAATGACGAAACTGGACGCCCAGAAAAGAGTTATCGGACTTTCTACAATGCATTCCAGATTTCCACATCATTAACTTTTGATGAAGCCCAGGAGCTTCTGACAGTAGTATTAATGACCGAGAAAGAATTCAATGATCTTGAATCGAAGATTGTTGAAATGATTGGTTCGGATGGTACATTTGCTAACGATATCTCTAAAGAGTTGAATGTTAGTTCATTAACCTTGAAAGGTTTAGTCAGAAGATCCGTAAAATTTGATTTTAAGGGACATAATATAGTACCACTAAAAGAGGAAGAATGAACGGCCCGGATATAGATGGAACCTTGCCAGGACAAGATATAGAAGAAGAACCTTTGGAAGATGAGGTCAGAAGAGAGTCTGACTCGAAGTCGACTCGAAATGTTGTGGATTCTATGAATTGGGATGGAGATGGAGATGGATATGGGTGGAGAGAGGGAGAGTCTCTACGAGGATGGTTGTACCTTATCGCTGGAGCGGGCTACACTCTGCTTGTGGTTTATCTTTTGTTAGTTATCTGGATGGGTTATGAGAATATTCCAATTCTTAGCGATGGGAAGATTGCAGATACTAGTGGTGCATTTACCACAGCGATATTGATCTCAGCTATGGTGTATGTCACTATGTGGTTTTTCATGTCTGGTAAAAAACATTCATTTTTCACAGAGGATCCAGACAAGGCTAAATTCTATGCTGGTATCATCGGTCTGGCATCATTGGTTATTATAGCTCTGAGTTGGGCTGATTACAGCAGAGAGATGATAGTTTCCGCTATTTTGACCTCGGTTTCAAGTTGGTCTTATATACGTTCATCTCAGATGAAGTAAGTCCTAAGCGGGGGTCGCATAGTCTGGCCAATTGCGCTAGATTCAGAGTCTAGTCCTTAGTGGTACGAGGGTTCGAATCCCTCTCCCCGCACCATTCAATGCCTCCACATTGGCAAAACCGAATCATAGCCAGCCAACGGAACTCCCGTCATGGCTGCAGTTTCCTGATTGCTTGTCCTTAGGTTTTCCGGTCCCAAATCCGATATTTTCCCGATTCCCAGAGAACCAACGGTTTCAGCTAATTCCGTCGCAAAATTGTTCAATTCCTTGTTTTGACATTCTTTTTCCAAGAAGATACCCGATGAACCCAAAGCTATCATTTTGGTAGCATTCCTGCAATTCAGTTCTTGACAAGCCGTCAATATGGTCATGCTGTTCTTGTAGCCTCTGGCGGCAGTTATTGCAGCTTCGATTGGGATTTCACCACCAACTAGTATAACTCCGTCAGCACCAGATTTTGACACTACGGAAAGATCATTACTGATGTCTCCAGCAGGAAGCCTGACCATTATGGGTATTCTCTTTGACGTTGCCTGCCTAATCAACTCGATTACAAAGGCTAAATCCGCAGGTCGTTTCATATCCAATCTTCGGTTAATCTCAGTTGCTGTAAGATCAATTATTGCCATATTCGCTGAATCTAGGTTTCCTGGTGATTTTCCATTCAGGGGCCACACAGCATAGACAGGGGCGTTTGTCCCTTTCCAAAGTAGAGGTATCGTGAGATTCAATGGTTCCTTCTTGTTATTCCCAATAGATATCGACAATTCAAGATTATCCAGAGCTGGTGTTCTTGGTCTTCTACTGAGTACTGCTGGTGCTAACATCAGGGTTTCTGAAATTGAATTGTAGGCAGCCTTTCTGGAAGTTTTCGGTTTGTGTAGTTTGCTGTTAACGGTTTTGAAATTCAGGCCTTCAGGATCAACTCCATACTCTTGCAGGGTTTTTTTGACAACTTTCAGGTCGCTGGGTGATGAATTTTTAACGTCCAATTGCTTATTATCATCAAATTCCCCTGCTAGGAAAATTCTCCCTCCAGTCATCATCCTCCCTACATATCCTCCCACGTCTCCACAGACAATAATAGTTCCTCCACTCATGCATGTCGCGATATCTCCCCCCACACTTCCAGATATTATCAGATCCCCTCCTTTCATCGAGGGTCCAGCGCTTCCCTCAACCGATCCTTGTATGACTATAGTCCCTCCGGATGAACAGTGACCTACTCCTTCCTCACAGTTTCCATTAACTATGACCACACCCTTCCTCATCCCATTACCAACAAATCGGCCTGCGTTTCCGTTCAACACAATGCTGCTTCCGTTATTCAATCCAGCCAGATTGTCCCCTGCATCTCCGTCGAAGGAAATATTTGTTTTTGGAGGCATATTGGTTGCAATACAGGCCTGGGATGCAAGACCAGGCACTTGCATAGACTTGCTATTTTTTAGTTTTTTACGCAGTTCTTCATTAATTGCACTCGACGTCCAAGATTCTTCAGAATCTCCCATTTCATGCCTATTTGTGACCTGTATTTACGTGATTAGGTTAGTGTCCTCGCGTGACCATGTACTCGAGTAGTGATTCGAAAAGTTGCCTTGCTTCACCGTCAGGGTATTTCGCTAATATGTCGCGTACTCCTTTTAGATACCCATTCGCTAGTGAGTGGCATGCTTCCAACGCTCCACATTTTTCCATTATTTGAACTGCTTCCTGTACGTCGCTATCACTGTTGTCTTTATTATCAAGAATATCGAGTAGCCTTTTT
>Ga0208881_1000760_pt1 | contig 11335 bp, 10 predicted proteins | sample Knorr_S23_td_AAI_FD_185610 | JGI IMG/M metagenome (GOLD analysis project Ga0208881, IMG submission 185610) | Marine microbial communities from Southern Atlantic Ocean transect - Knorr_S23_td_AAIW_ad_876m_LV_B (SPAdes) (version 2) | ecosystem: Environmental > Aquatic > Marine > Oceanic | place... | reverse complement strand
TAAGCTTGTCTCCAGGGTTAACAACTCTTTTAAACTTGACTTCATCCATTTTCATAAAAAAAGTTAAATAGTTCTCTGGATCTGGAACTGTACCTAATATAAGAACACCACCTGTTTGAGCCATGAACTCAATTTGAAGAACACCAGGCATAATAGGAGATCCAGGAAAATGACCTTCAAAATATACCTCATCTGGACTTACATTATACACTCCTATTGCATGTGAATCAGACAATTCATGTATTTCATCAATTAATAAGAAAGGTGGTCTATGGGGTATAATTTTCATTATTTGATCTGAGTCCATTAAAGGTTTTTTTGAAAAATCAATATCAGGTGCAATATTTTTTCTCTCAGACTTGATCATATCAGAAACTTTTTTTGCAAATTTAGCATTAATTGTATGACCAGGCTTATTAGCAATAACTTTTCCTCTAATCGGCATTCCAATTAAAGCTAGATCACCTACAATATCAAGTAATTTATGTCTAGCTGCTTCATTTTTATAATGAAGATTTAAATTATTAAGTATTCCATTTGGAGTTACTGATATAGAACTTTTATTAAATGCTTTTTTTAATTTTTCCATATTTGATTCATCTAATGGTTTGTCCACGTAAATTATTGCATTATTTAGATCGCCTCCCCTTATCAGTCCATCATCAAGAAGCATTTCGAGTTCATGTAAAAAACTAAATGTTCTAGCTGTTGAAATTTCATTTTTAAATTCAGATATATCATCTATGTAAGCTTTTTGAGTACCTAATACTTTTGTGCCATAGTCTACTGTTGTATCTAAAGAATAGTTATCATATGGAATTAAAGATATCTCGCTTCCTGACTCTTTATCTTTATAAATTATAGGCTTATCTGGAAAGAATTCCTCTCTTAAAACACTTTGCTCTTTAATTTCTGCTTTTTCAAGGACTTCAATAAAATCTTTTGATGAGCCATCCATAATTGGCACCTCAATACCATTAAGAGATATAATACAATTATCTACGCCTAAACCAACTAAAGCAGCTAAAACATGTTCAGAAGTTTGAATTCTAACAATACCATTATCAATATTTGTCCCTCTATCAGTATTAGATATATGTCTAATATTTGCATCTATCTTATTATCATCTAATAAGTCTTCTCTAATAAAAACTAAACCAGTATTAACAGGCGCTGGTTTAAACTTGATGTTAACCTCTTTACCAGTATGAAGCCCAACCCCTTTAAGTTCAACTTCATTAGAAATGGTCTTTTGCGGTATTGTTCTCCTTATCATTTATCCTTATTATTTTTGTCTATTTTTTTTACTATCTCAGATAAGTTTTTAAAATGAATATATGATCTATTAAAATTCATGCTAGGTATAGCTGGCATTCCTTGGATTGTTTGATTATCCTTAATATCTGAAGTTACACCAGACTGAGCTGCAATCTTAACATTGTCTCCAACTTTTAAATGCCCTACAACACCTACTTGCCCTCCAAACATACAGTTCTTTCCAATTTTAGTTGATCCTGCAATTCCACATTGACCAGCAATTACAGTGTTTTCTCCAATTTCAACATTATGTGCTATCTGAATTTGATTATCAAACTTTACACCATTATTTATTATTGTCGAACCTATAGTAGCTCTATCTATTGTGCAATTTGATCCAATTTCAACATTATCCTTAATTAAGACATTACCCGTTTGAGGAATCTTTTTATAACTACCATCCTTTAGAGGCGCAAAACCAAATCCATCTGAGCCAATAACAGAACAACTATGAATTATACAATTATCTCCAATGATTGTATCATCTAATATTTTAACTCCTGGGTATATAACAATATTATCTCCAATTTTTACATTAGAACCTATAAAGGAATGACTACTTACATTACAGTTCTTCCCAATAATTGAATTTTCTTTGATTATAACATACTCATCTATAAAGGCATTATCTCCAATAGAGGAGCTCTTATCTATTATTGATGTTTTTCCTATTCCCTTTGAATCTCTTTTATTATAATTATATAGCTCTAATAAATCAGTAAAAGATTGGTAGGGGTCTTTTACCCTAATTAATGTAGTTGACACTTTTTCAGAAGGATTAAAATCATTAGAAACAACAACAGCAGATGCTTTAGTTGAATATATATACTCATTATATTTTGGATTTGCCAGAAAAGAGATTGAGCCTTTCTTCCCCTCTTCTATCTTTGATAATTGAGAAATTTTAATTTCCGAATCTCCATCAATAGTTCCATTTATTTCTTCTGCAATTTGTTTAGTAGTTAAATACATATCTGCAAAATTAAAAAATTATGTTAAATTCTTATATTTAATAGCTTAATATGAATATCGATTACAGCCTTGGTGAAGTTCAAAAAGTTGCTAGACTAGCAACAAAAGCAATAAATTCAGATATAATCTTACTCTCTGGGGAGGTTGGCGTAGGAAAAACGACACTTATTAAGGAAATATTAAGAACTCTTAAAGTTAATGATAATGTTAATAGTCCTACATTTTCAATAATAAACGAATATATAACCAGAGACAAAAAAATTGTCTATCATATTGATTTATATAGAATAAAAACCATAGATGAACTTCATTCAATTGGATTTTTTGAATATCTTGATTCAAAAAATCTTTGCTTTATAGAATGGGGAGATATTATTGAAGAAATTCTTAAAGTTGATTATAACAAGTTCTTAATAGTGAAAAAACAAAATTTTAGATCAATAAAAATGATAAAATGATTTTTAAAAAAAGACTATATTTTTTTTCAATTGGATTAGTGATTGGCATCTTTTTTGTGATGTTTATTTTTCGAGGAAAAAATGCTTCTTTTAATTATATGCCTAATGCCAGAGTAATTGCCAATATAATAAGTAAAGATTCAATTCAATTCTTAAATGAAGAAACAACTTCTTTCAAGGTATATGATATTAAAGAAATTATTCTAAATGGGAAAATTGATTTTAGAAACAGTAACTCTCGAAATAAGCCTTGCGGTATCTACAAAATAGTTAGTTCTTGGAAAGACTCAGATATCGTATTAGAGATTGAGAATTGCTCTAATTTCATAAAGGTTAAGCAAGTTAACTAGTCTTTTCTTCTTCTCGAAATTTCGTTTTTTATTAATGTTAGTTCTCTTGAGGTTTGACCTTTTACTGAAGTGTTTTCCTCTGCCCTTCTAATGAGGTATGGCATGACTTCTTTTATTGGGCCATAAGGAAGATACTTAATAATATTGTAATTCTCATTAGCTAGATTAAAAGTAATATGATCACTCATTCCGAATAATTGACCAAACCATATTTTGTCTGAACTTCTTTCTATACCCATTTGATCAATCATATTTATTATTTTATATATACTCTCTTCATTATGTGTTCCACAAAAAAGATTAAACTTATCCAGATTTGATATAATAAATTTAACTCCACTATTAAAGTTATCATCTGAAGCCTTCTTAGATTCACAAATGGGAGTTTTATAATTTATTTTTTTTGCTCTTATATTCTCTTTTTCAATATAAGCTCCCCTAACAAGCTTAATTCCTATTTCAAAATCATTTTGTTTTGATGAATTATGTAAATCCTTTAAATATTCTAATCTATCATGTCTGTACATTTGTACAGTGTTAAAGACAATTGTTTTCTGTTTGTTATATTTTTTCATCATCATCAAAACTATACTATCAATTGAATCTTGAATCCAGCTTTCTTCTGCGTCAATAAGAATTTTTACATTTTTTTCAGAAGCTTTCTTGCAGATTCTATCAAATCTATCAAATGTAATTTTGTCAATCTCACCTCTCATTAAATTATCTGTTTTTGAAATAGCAGTTGGCTTAAACACAGTAAAGGGAATATTTTTTTTATCTGATGCAAATTCAATTGAATCAATTACATCTTGACAAGATTTTTTAAATGAATCGTTATTTTGAGCACCCTCAACAGAATAACTCAGATATGAATAAACATTTTTTGAAAAAAGTTTGTTAACTGTTTCCATAGACTCTTCTAGATTAGATCCAGCACAAAATTGTTGAAAAACAGTTCTTTTAACTATAAATAAAAGAGGTAATTTAAAAGTTAAAATTATATTTAAAAGTATTTTTCCAAAATTGGTTAATGCTTTGTTTGAAATGATTTTGAATAAAAAATAAGCCTTTTCTAACTCAAAGTTAGATTTAAGAACGAAACCAATTTTTGTGTTATCAAAAAGCATCAAAAATAATTAGCTAATTTTGTTGTAAATCTAAACAAAAATTAACAATGATAATTGACGACTATTCAAATATTAATAAATTAATTACTGATAATTCATATTCAGCAGTTTTCCTTTTACTTGACAATAATACTGAAAAGCACTGTTTAGATTTATTTATTAAAAAATCAAGTATTGTTAACTTTAATAAAGTTGTAGTAAATGACGGAGAAGAAAGCAAAAGTATAGATACATGTAAAGATGTTTGGGAGTATTTAAATACTAATAATGCAGACAGAAAAAGTCTATTAATAAATATTGGTGGTGGAGTTATAACTGATCTTGGAGGATTTATTGCTAGTACATATCTAAGAGGTATTGATTTTATAAATGTGCCTACAACTGTATTATGTATGGTTGACGCTGCATATGGAGGTAAAACAGGTATAAATTTCAAATCTATAAAAAATCAAATAGGACTAATCAACAAACCTAAAGGAGTTCTAATTGACATTGATTTTCTTAATACTCTTAGTAAGGAAGAATATATAAATGGATTTGCTGAAATATATAAACATAGCTTAATTACTGATAATGAAGAGCTACAATTTAAAAACCTGGTTAAATTTGATTTTAATAATGATATAAAAGATATAATTCATAGTTATAGTAGTATTAAAAATAAAGTAGTTGAATTAGATCTATATGAGTCAAATTATCGAAAAATTTTAAATCTTGGACATACTATAGGTCATGCAGTTGAATCTTATTCGATTCTTTCTAAAGAGACAAGTAAATTAAAGCATGGAGAAGCTATTGCAGTAGGTTTAATAACAGAGCTTTATATTTCACATAAAATACATGGATTTGATTATAAAAACCTCTTATCCATTAAAAAAGAGCTATTAGGGAATTTTAAAAAGATTTCATTTACAACTTCAGACCAAAAGGAAATATTTAAAATAATGAGCTACGATAAGAAAAACTATAATAATAAAGTGAAATATGTGCTATTAAAAGGTATTGGTAATCCAATAATAGATCAAGATGTGGATAATGAGATATTTTTTAAAGCCTTTGATTTTTATAATGAATAGTTAATGCTTTAATTCACTAAAAATAGACTTCATCAACCTTTTTTTATCATTAATTGATTCTTCTAGAGATATCATACTCTCAAGTCTTAAAATTCCATCAATTCTCTCCATTTCCATAATAATATCTTTAGCATGAAGAGTACTTTTTGCACGAATCTTACAGATAATATTAAATTTCCCTGTCATTAAATGAGCAACAGTAACATTGGCGATCTTTTTAAGTGAATCAAGAATATCATAGGTTTGACCTGAACGGTCAGCTAAAATACCTATGTAAGCCACAAAGCTATAGCCTAAAAGATTATAATCAAGATTTAATGAAGAGCCCTTAATTATACCTGAATCTTCAAGTTTTTTAATCCTTACATGAACTGTTCCAGCAGAAACTAGTAATCTTTTAGCTATTTCAGTAAATGGTGTTCTTGTATTGTCAATCAAGATATCAAGTATTTTTTTATCTATATCATCAATTTTTTGCATAATTATTAAGGTTTTTATGAAATTACTCAATTTTTCTTAATTATTTTAACTAATCATCTTTATAAACACACTATTATTCATTTTTTTTTATACTTTTACTATTATATTCACAATTGGATTACACTATTCACAATTGTGAACTATAAAAGACAAAATAGCTGTTAATCAGTTATTTATAAGATATGTTGAAAGTAATAATTTATGATAAGGCATTCTGAAATTATAGATCGAGTTAAAAAAATTATATCTGCTAATGGGTTAACTAGTTCATCCTTTGCTGACAAGATTGGAGTTCCTAGATCCTCTATATCTCATGTGTTAAGCGGTAGAAATAACCCGAGCTTAGACTTAATAATTAAGATATTACAAAGTTTTGATGGAATTAGTGCTAATTACCTTCTTTCTGGTGACGTCTTAACCCCTATTCAGCCTATCACTGACAAAGATCAGGAATATAATAACATGACATTGTTTCCTGAATTATATCTTAAAAAGGAACCTAAGGAAGAGATAAAGATTGATGAAGATTTAGTAAAATCTGTAATTCTTGTTTATGAAAATAATAAATTTGAAATACTAAAGAATAAATAAATTAATGATAAAAAGACTCTTTATCCTATTCTTATTAACCTCGTGCTATAGTGTTGATAGAGATTGTGAAAACTTTAAAATGGGTGAATTTGAGTTTACCTATAAACTAAATGATACTATTCAAAGGTCTTTATTTACAAGGACATTAGATTATGAAATTGAAGAATTTAATAGCGTAATTGACTCTTCATCAATTAGTTGGGTAAATGATTGTGAATTTGTTTTAACTAAGGTAAATCCAAAAACAAATCAAGAAAAAAGACCTGTTAGAATTAAAATAATTAGGACTTATGAAAATTCCTATGATTTTGAATACTCATCAGTAAATGAGCCAATAATTATAAAAAGGGGGACAGTAATAAGGATTAAGGGCTAAAAATTCAATTTAGTTTGAGGTTTGTCATCAGAGATTTGTTTTTCATCTGTAACCTCAATTTCATTCACATCTTCTTTTGAAGCTAATGAGATAGTGCTTTTCTCTTTATAAGAAACCTTTGCAATAGTATGTTTAGTCGCAATATTACCCTTGGAATCCCTCCCTTTAATCGTATAATCCTCAAAATCAACTTCATACTCTTTAATTCTTAAATTCTTTGTAGACTTATTATCACTAAGCTTATAAATTACCTTATCTGCCGGATCGACCTCTTTATGATATTTAAAATAGTGTAGTTTAGAGCCCTGCTTGCCTTGAGTTAAATGATAATCCTTATCTCTTATAACTCCAGAGACCTTAAATCGCTTTATATAGCTAGTCCCGGTCTTACCATCTCTATAAATTAGATTATAAACTAATTTCTTGTTTTCTTCATTAAAAAGTAAAACCTTTTCAATATTCTTACCTATAAAAACTTTACTGTCAACTCTAATAACCTTCATTAAACCTTCTTTGGTAAACACAATCACATCATCTAGGTCAGAACAATCAAATAAATACTCCTCTTTCTTCATGCCAGTACCAACAAATCCATCTTTTTTATTTACATAGAGCTTTTGATTCTTTATAGATATATTCCTTTTATCTAGATCATCAAACTCTTGAATTAGGGTTTTTCTTTTTCTTTCCTTCCCATATTCCTTTTTTAAATATTCAAAATATTTTATAGCATAATCTGTTATGTGATCCAAGTTATTATTAACCTCATCAATATTTATGTTAATGTTTTTTAATTTTTTATTTACTTTATTTAAATCAAATCTTGAAATTTTCTTAATTGGTATTTCAGTTAGCTTCTTTATATCATCAAGAGAAACCTCTTTTTTGAGCTTTTTAACATAAGGTTTAAGCCCCTCTTCAATTGTTGATAAAACTGACTCCCATGAAGTTTTATCTTCAATATCTCTATAAACTCTATTTTCTATAAATATTTTTTCTAATGAAATGTTATGCCATTGATTATTTAATTCATCTAACTCTATTTCAAGCTCTTCTTTTAAAAGCTCTCTAGTATTTTCAGTTGATGTTCTTAATATGTCGCTAACACCTATGAATTCAGGTTTATTATTTGAAATAATACATGAAAGAGGTGAAATAGAAACTTCACATTGAGAAAATGCATATAAGGCATCAATAGTTTTAGGAACAGATGATCCAGATATTAAATAAACTATTATTTCAACATTTGAAGATGTGTTATCCTCTATTCTTTTTAATTTAATCTTACCTTTTTCTGAAGCTTTAATTATTGATTCAATTAAAGAAACAGTTGTTGTTCCATAAGGGATTTCTTTTATAGTAATAGAATTCTTGTCTAGTTTTTCAAGTTTCGCTCTAACTTTAATCCTCCCTCCCCTATTTCCATCATTATAATTTTTTATATCAACAAAACCTCTCGTTTGAAAATCTGGATACAACTTAAAATTTTTCCCTTTAAGATGCTTTATACTAGAATCTATAAGTTCATTAAAATTATGAGGTAAAATCTTTGTTGATAAACCAACAGCAATCCCTTCTGCCCCTTGAGCTAAAAGTAGAGGATACTTTATAGGTAAATGTATTGGCTCTTTCTTCCTTCCATCATAAGATAACTGCCATTTGGTTGTCTTTGAGTTAAAGACAACTTCTAATGCAAATTTTGAAAGTCTTGCTTCAATATATCTTGATGCAGCAGCCTTGTCACCTGTATATATATTTCCCCAATTCCCCTGCATATCTATTAATAAATCTTTTTGACCTAATTGAATAATAGCATCAGAGATGCTAGCATCACCGTGAGGGTGGAACTGCATAGTTGTTCCCACTATATTAGCAACCTTATTATACCTACCATCTTCAAGAGTATTCATTGAATGAAGAATTCTTCTTTGAACTGGTTTTAAACCATCAAATAAATCAGGTATAGCTCTTTCTAAAATTACATATGAAGCATATTCAAGAAACCAATCCTTATACATTCCCCCTACTTTAAGAAGAGAACCTGAATCATCAAAACTTGTCATTTCATCATTATTCATTTTTAGTCTTTTTTTGATTCAACAATATCAAGTTCTACCTTTAGATTTTCAATTATAAATTGTTGCCTATCTGGAGTATTTTTTCCCATATAAAACTCTAATAATTCGTCAATAGTGGTTGAATTATCAGCTATAACGGGATCTAGTTTTATATTTTCCCCAATAAAGTTCTTAAATTCATCAGGTGAAATTTCACCTAAACCTTTAAACCTTGTAATCTCATAATTGATTTTTGAACTATTAATAATTTTATTTTTTTCTTCTTCACTGTAGCAATAAAATGTGTTTTGTTTATCTCTAACCCTATATATTGGCGTCTGAAGTATATATAAATGTCCGCTTTTAATTAATTCTGGAAAAAACTGTAAAAAGAAAGTTATTATTAGCAACCTAATATGCATTCCATCTACATCTGCATCTGTAGCAATAACAATATTATTGTATCTTAAATCTTCAATATTATCTTCAATATTAAGAGCTGATTGAAGTAAATTCAACTCTTCATTTTCATAGACAATTTTCTTTGACATTCCATAACTATTTAAAGGTTTACCCTTTAAACTAAAAACAGCTTGAGTATTAACATTTCTGGATTTTGTTATAGAACCACTTGCAGAATCACCCTCAGTGATAAAAATTGTTGATTCAAGTCTGTTTGACTTTTTTAATTCATTTAAATGAACTCTACAATCTCTAAGCTTTTTATTGTGGATATTTGCCCTTTTCGCTCTTTCTTTTGCTAATTTTCTAATTCCAGAGAGGTCTTTTCTCTCTTTCTCTGCATCAATTATTTTATTTTGGATTAACTGGGCTACATCTTGATTTTTATGTAAATAATCATCTAAGTTCTTTTTAACAAACTCATTAATAAAGACTCTTACAGATTTCATACCCTTGCCCATATCTGATGAACCTAGTTTTGTTTTAGTTTGTGACTCAAAAATAGGCTCCATTACCTTTATGCTAATTGCTGAGATTATTGATTTTCTTATATCTGAAGACTCATAGTTTTTACCATAAAAATCTCTAATTGTTTTAACAATTGCTTCTCTAAATGCAGAATGATGAGTCCCGCCCTGAACGGTATATTGGCCATTAACAAAAGAATAATATTCTTCGCTATACTGAGTTCTACTGTGAGTAATTGCAACTTCTATATCATTTCCTTTTAAGTGAATAATAGGATATATAAAATCATTGATATTTGTTTGATCCTCTAAAAGATCTTTTAATCCATTGTCTGAAAAAAACTTTTTGTCATTTATAACTATAGTAAGTCCTGGATTAAGAAAAACATAATATTTAATCATTTTCTCTACATACTCTATCCTATACTTATAATTTTTAAAAATTGATTCATCTGGAAAAAAAATAACAAAAGTTCCATTCTTTTGATCACTTGAATTAAGATTTTCATTTTTTAAAATTCCTAATTCAAATTTTGCATTTTTAGTTTTTCCATCTCTAGTTGATGATACATTAAATTTTGAAGACAATGCATTAACAGCTTTTGTGCCAACCCCATTAAGACCAACAGATTTTTTAAATGCTTTTGTATTGAATTTACCACCTGTATTCATCTTAGAAACAACCTCAACCAGTTTTCCTAATGGAATTCCTCTACCATAGTCTCTAACTGAAACATAGTAATCACTTATTACGACATCTATAACTTTACCTTCACCCATGACAAATTCATCAATACAGTTATCAATAACTTCTTTAAGTAATACATAAATTCCATCATCAGGGGAAGATCCATCACCTGACTTTCCAATGTACATTCCAGGTCTAAGCCTTATATGCTCTCTCCAATCAAGCGATTTTATATTTTCTTCAGTGTAGTTTGAGGTTCCAGGCATTATTTTATAAATATACTAAATGTTAAATCTAAAGTGCATTATATCTCCGTCTTCTACTACATAATCTTTTCCTTCTAACCTCATTTTCCCAGCTTCTTTAGCTTTTATTTCTGATCCATTATATATGTAATCATTATAAGAGATGACTTCAGAGCAAATAAAACCTTTCTGAAAATCAGAGTGAATTTGACCAGCTGCATCATATGCGTTTTTTCCAATTCCTACTGTCCATGCTTTAACTTCTTTTTTACTTGCAGTAAAAAATGTATGAAGATTGAGTAGCTTATATGTAGATCTAATCAGTTTATTAAACCCCGGTTCTTTCATACCAATATCCTCTAAAAAGATTTTCTTCTCATCAAATGAATCTAGTTCATTTATCTCTGATTCTATTTTTGCGGATATAAGAATAACTTCAGCATTTTCTGCAGCAGCAAAATCTTTAACCTTTTTGACATATTCATTATCAACCAATAAATCTTTTTCGCTAACATTACAAACATACAAAACAGGTTTAAATGTAATTAATTCAAGAGGTTTAATAAAAGTTAAATAATCATAAAAAGTGGCGGCATTATTTGGTTTAATTAAATAAATCCAATTTATCATTTTAAACACCATTTTATTTTTAGCTTTTTTTGAAAGTTT
>Ga0208881_1000759_pt1 | contig 11337 bp, 13 predicted proteins | sample Knorr_S23_td_AAI_FD_185610 | JGI IMG/M metagenome (GOLD analysis project Ga0208881, IMG submission 185610) | Marine microbial communities from Southern Atlantic Ocean transect - Knorr_S23_td_AAIW_ad_876m_LV_B (SPAdes) (version 2) | ecosystem: Environmental > Aquatic > Marine > Oceanic | place... | reverse complement strand
GCCCAGTGAGAAGCTGCTACCCAAGCTCTCTAAAAACAGCTCATTGACCCCATTGGGCAGAGAGACCACCTGCCCCCAGTCGATCAGCTGGTAATAAACTGAACGGCTGATAAGGCCCATCAGGTTATCGCGAACGCTTACCAGCGGTGAAATTTCCTCTGCAAGCGTCCCTTGCTTAATCACTAGGGGGTGATCCGCGCCGACTACAATAAAGTCGTCAGTACTGGTTACCAAAACCACTGCCTGCTTGGCATTGCGCTTTTCTCGCCTCGCCTCAACAATAAAAAAGGGCGCAATATCCACGTTGATCTGCCATTTCTCCACCGGGGTGACTAGGAAAAATTTGCCATCCTCGAATTTAAGGATTGTCGAAAATAATTTAACCATCGCCGGTCGTTTAATTTCCCGCCCTTCATGTACCCATCTCCCCTCTCTATCTATCCTGAGATCCATATCGCCTGTTTTTTCTGGATACCATAGATGCACGGGAGGAAGTGCTCCCAAGTGGTCTTTTTGTTGTTCTATCAGATCGGAAAAAAGTTTATCTGGGGTCGGCTTAGCGTCCACGAGCGAAGTCACTTAGCGCTTTTTATATCTTCAGAATTAGAGCTGCGATACTGGCCGCGGTTACCCATGGTTACACCTATATTGGTAATAAACTCCATCAGCTCCGCAGTGTCAGTTCGGTAGTCCCAGGTGCGGTTAGAGTACAGCTCCACGGCGCCTTGAGCCAGTGCCCAACAGGCTAGATAGTGAAAATGAGGAGGTACATCCTCAAGCACACCCCGGCTGATTAGCTCAGTCATTAAACCGGCCAGTGCCTCTTCGTTGGAGCGTCTCAAGCGGTGCAATTCTTCAATTTGAGCTATCACTTCCCCCGAGTCAATCAAGCGGGCTTCCAACTGCTGCATTAACCTGTCACGCCGCGGATTTTCAAGGCGTGATTGAAAATAGGCCTTGGCGGCAGCGCCTGAATCACCGCTCTCCGCCCTCTCAATTCCCAAGGTCAAACTTTTGGTAATAGTGCGCTCGTAGTCGAGTACTATTCTGATAAGGATTTCATTTTTAGTCAGGAAGTGTTTGTAGACCGTGCCTTTGCCAATCTCGGATTGGGATGCAATTTTAGACACGGTAACCCGATCGATGCCCTCTTCCAGCAGCAACTCTAAAGCGGCTTTGGTAATTTTCTGTTCACGAGCCAGAAACAGCTTTTTCTTCTCGCGAATCCTCTCAGCACTGGAACTGTTATTCTGCATAGTTCTTATTGAACACCATAAGTCTATTTTTACAGAGTGATATCTCTATTGCTAGCCCGAATAAACTCGCGCTTTAGCTCAGAGAACGTGTGTACAGCAGGAAACTGTGGGAACTCGTCGATAACATTGTCAGGCGCATGAAACAAAATTCCCGCATCTGCTTCTGCCAACATGGTCGTATCATTATACGAGTCTCCGGCCGCTATGGTTCTGTAATACATACTTTTGAAACCCACCACAGCTTGTCGCTTGGGATTGGCTTGCCGCAATCTATAGTCAGCTACGTTGCCATCGCTATCGATCTCGAGCTTATGGCACAGCAGCGTGGGATAGCCCAACTGTTTCATCAGTGGGCTTGCAAACTCGTAGAAGGTATCTGAAAGAATTACCACTTGAAATCGCTCGCGCAACCAATCTACAAAATCAGCAGCACCATCCAACGGCGCAAGCGTAGCAATCACTTCCTGTATCTCCTTCAATCCTAGACCATGCTGACGCAACAAATCCAGCCTGTAGTTCATAAGCACGTTGTAGTCAGGCTCATCCCTAGTCGTTTTTTTAAGCTCCTCAATACCGGTCTTCTCAGCAAACGCAATCCAGATTTCTGGTACCAAAACACCCTCTAAGTCCAAACAGGCAATCTCCACAATAACTCCTCATAACAATATGTATACACTCTACTGAAATTACCGAGCCTTCGCAATCGGCGTCATGGTTCAAGCTGCGCCGAATCAAAAGTTAGAACGCCTAATTACTGTTCGCCAACTCAGCTATTTGGTATAGTTGTACCCTATTTTGGAGCTGGCAATAAGAGAGTCCCAGATCCTTGGTGTTACAGCAAATATGAGTACCTAATAACCATGCAGAATTTAATCAATACCACAGATATCGAGCGCGAACTTTCTACCAAGGCGCCTCAGCAAATACTACGTTATGCGCTGGAAAATCACGACAATATCGCTATCTCCTTTAGTGGCGCGGAAGACGTAGTTTTAATTGATATGGCTTATAAAATCCGCCCCGATATTAAAGTTTTTTCCTTGGATACGGGCAGATTGCACTCCGAGACTTACCGTTTTATGGACAGCGTACGCAATCACTATAAGATTGATATAGATATCATTATGCCCGAGTCTCTGGCAGTGGAAAAATTGGTTAAGGAAAAAGGGTTATTTAGTTTTTACCAAGATGACCACAAGGAGTGTTGCGGGATAAGAAAAATCTCTCCATTGCGCCGACATCTTTTAACCTTAGACGCATGGATTACCGGGCAGCGCCGCGACCAAAGTCCAGGTACTAGAGCCAGTGTGCCAGTTATCCAAGACGATAAAGCATTCGCCCGCGAAAATGATGTTTTAACTAAGTTTAATCCATTGGCTAACTGGTCGTCTCAGCAGGTTTGGGATTACATACGAGCGTTTGAAGTGCCCTACAATGAACTTCACGACCGCGGATTTGTCAGCATTGGTTGCGAACCTTGCACAAGGGCCATTGGGCCGGGTCAACATGAACGCGAAGGTCGCTGGTGGTGGGAGGAGTCCACTAAGAAAGAGTGCGGGCTCCACGCTGTCAATATGGATAAACCAAGCTAGCCAAAAAAATAGGGTTATTGCGAACGCAGTGAAGCAGTCTTTATGTAGCAGGCGCGTACTTTGGGAGATTGCTTCGTGGGCCTGCCCCATAAGCGCAGTTAGTGCTTTGGGTACACTGCGTTCCTCACAATAACGGCAGTTTTCGTGCGAAATCCGCATGCCCTGCCTCAGGCTAAATCACAATGTAGGCAACTTTAGAGTTTTGAAAAACTCCTCTTGCGCCTCCTTACTTGGCATCGCCATAACCTCGTCGACTACCTCTCTGGTTAAATGAGGTGCAAAACCGTTTATAAAGTCATACATATAGCCCCTGAGATAGGTCCCTTTTCTAAACCCTATACTGGTGACACTTGAATCGAACAGATGCCCAGCCTCAATAGCCACTAAATCAGTATCAATATCTGGGTCGTAAGCCATATGGGCTACTATCCCAATCCCCAGACCTAGCCGAACGTAGGTTTTAATAACATCGGCATCAGTTGCAGTAAATACTACCTTAGCGGTGAGATTGCGCTCAGCGAAAGCCTCGTCCAATTTAGATCGACCGGTAAAACCAAATACGTAGGTTACAATCGGATGCTTGGCAACATCCTCGAGCGATATCTGCTCAACAGATGCTAACGGATGGTCTCTGGGCACCAAAATACACCTATTCCATCGATAACAAGGCATCATAATTAGATCTGAAAAAAGCGCTAACGCCTCTGTTGCAATGGCGAAATCAACCGTGCCGTCCGCTGCTTTTTCTGAGATTTGTATAGGCGTGCCCTGATGCATATGGAGCGCCACCCGCGGATACTTATCAATAAAATTTTGTATCACATGGGGCAGTGCATAGCGAGCCTGAGTATGGGTTGTTGCAATCGCCAAGCTGCCTGATTCGGGGCTATTAAATTCTTGGGTGAGCTGTTTAATGCTCTCCACCTGTTGCAAAATATCGCCCGCGATATTTAAAATTTCCTGCCCAGTAGGAGTCACCCTGGTTAAGTGTTTGCCACTTCTGGTAAAGATCTCAACTCCCAACTCGTCTTCAAGTAGCCTAATTTGCTTGCTTATCCCGGGCTGCGAGGTATAGAGGCTAGCGGCGGTCGCAGACACATTTAAGTTGTGGTGTGCCACCTCCCATATGTAACGTAGCTGCTGTAACTTCATCCACATTCCCCTCTTCTTTAGCTATATATGCGTTTAAGCTATAAAACTATACAATTTTATTCTTTCTTTGAATAGTAACCAGTTGTTAAAGTGCACAGGTTTTTTGAGTTAAGTACAGATTTCTATGATTGATTTATTATTCTACATCGGAGCCGGTGCTGCGGTGGGGCTAGCTATTGGATTGACCGGCGTGGGTGGTGGATCATTAATGACCCCACTGCTTATTCTTTTTGGCTTTCCATACAATGTGGCCATAGGCACTGACCTTCTCTATGCCTCAATTACCAAAGCTGGAGGCATGCTGTCCCACAGCCGTCAAAAAACCATAGAGTGGCGTGTGGTAGCATTTTTAGGCTTAGGAAGTTTGCCGGCATCATTGATAACTACACAGTTCTTAAGCAATGTATTTTCGGATTCCTCTGAATATGAATCCATACTGACTCACAGCTTGGGTATTATGCTGGTACTGACCGCGCTGGTGATTATCTTTCGCGGCAGATTAAGTGCTAAAGAAAAGTTTAGCCCGCAACAAAAACCTAAAAAATATGCTGGTATCATAGTTTTTTTCGCCGGCATTTTTCTGGGTGTTTTTGTCACCCTATCTTCGGTGGGAGCTGGCGCTTTTGGAGCCGCTGTTTTGATGTTGCTGTACCCTCATCTTAAAACGGTAAGGATTGTGGGTACAGATATTTCCCACGCGGTGCCCCTGACACTCATCGCCGGATTGGGACATTTCTTTATTCTCGGCAATGTAGATCTTTTGCTACTGATCAGTCTGCTTATCGGCTCTCTTCCAGCTATACATTTTGGCACCAAACTGGCTGCACGTATGCCCAGCGATCTGCTACAAACCTTGATTGCAATGATCCTTCTGGGACTGGGTATTAAGTTTATAGTTTCTTAACGGCGCTGTAGGTCAGATTAAGTGGCTATGTTGAAGGCTTTTCATTCGCCACGCCATGAGGCACATGACCGGTGGCAACGTATTCCCTAGCCGATGAGCAATGCACCTGCTGATCATCAAAAAAAACATCGGCACCAAATGACTTTAAAAAGTCGCCTTTGCTTAACCCACCGAGAAAAAGACTTTCATCAATGCGCACATTCCACTCGCGCAGGGTGCGCACCACTCGTTCATGGGCGGGGGCCGCCCGAGCCGTTACCAACGCGGTGCGAATTGGACATTGGCCGCTGGGAAACTCCGACTGCAGTGCCTGTAATGCCTCCAAGAAGTTTTTAAATGGACCCGGATCCAATGGCTTATGCGCTGACTTTTTCTCATTTTCGGTAAATGCATCCAGCCCCTGTTCTTTAAAAATCCGCTCCGAGGCGTCTGAAAAAAGCACAGCATCACCATCAAAAGCGAAACGCAATTCATCCGAGGTATTGGAGGCTCCCTGAGAGGGCAATAAAGTAGCCGCCGCCATACCACTGTGCAACGCGTTGCGAACGTCACCTGCATTGGTGGATAGGAATAAATGACAGGCAAAGGCAGCCACGTATCTATATGGGCTGTCACCTCCTGAAAATGCCGCCCTAGATATATTGAGATTGTGGTGAGCTATGGAGTTGAATACCCGCAGCCCAGTATCCGCCGAATTTCTGGAAAGGAGGATAATCTCAACTCTGGGTTCGCCCCCTAATTTTTCATTGATGCGCAACAGCTTCGAGGCCAGAGGGAATGCTTCACCTGGCTCGAGAATAACATCCTCGTGCTGACGTTGATATTGCGCATAGGCAGCTACACCCTGCTCTTCGTATATCTTATGGCTTTCACGCATATCGAACAGAGCCGTTGAGGATATGGCGATAACCAGTTTTGGGCCTGTGCCTTTAGCCATGCCTAGGGATTTCCATCGGTCACTGTATCAGGGGTTGATACAGCCTTGGCAAAATACGCTCTAGTCAATCTGAAAACCACCGGAGATAAAAGTAGCAAGGCTATTAGGTTGGGTATGGCCATAAAACCATTTAAAGCGTCTGACATCTTCCACACCACACCCAGACTCATTTGGGTGCCCAGAAAAATACCGACAACCCATAAAATTCTGAATGGCATCACAATCTTTGGCCCGAGAAGAAATTGCGCACAGCGCTCACCGTAATAACTCCATCCCAGCATGGTGGTAAAGGCAAATAATGCGATACAGACCGCTAGAATACTCCCACCTAGAGGCAGGGTTGCATCGAAAACATGCAGCGTCATAGCGGCACCCTGTAGGTCGGTACTCCATACATTGGTCACTATCAACACCAGGCCGGTCATGGTGCAAATAATCAGGGTATCTATAAAGGTTCCCAGCATAGCGATAGTGCCCTGCCTTACCGGACTGTTAGTTGCTGCGGCTGCATGGGCGATTGGCGCCGAACCCAAGCCAGATTCATTGGAAAAGATTCCCCGCGCTACACCCATACGCAGTGCTAGCATTACAGTGGCTCCGGCAAAGCCTCCAGTGGCCGCTGTGCCACTAAAGGCACTATCCACAATCAGTACCAAAGCAGCCGGTATTTCAGCACTATTGAGCGCTAAGATAATCAGGGTGGATAGCAGGTAGACAACTGCCATCAAAGGCACTAATTTACCCGCTACTTGGGCAATACGTTTGATACCGCCCAGCAGCACTAGGGCAACCAGTACTGACATCACCACACCACTGAGCGCAGTGGGAATGTCGAAGCTGCTCAACAGTACCTGTGAAACCGTATTGGACTGCACCGTATTGGCCAAACCAAAACCTGCCAAACTGCCGAAAATGGCGAACATAATTGCCAGCGGCTTCCAGCGCTTGCCCAAACCATTTTTTATATAGTACATGGGGCCGCCAACTTTGTTGCCCGCATCGTCAGTCTCACGAAAGTGCACCGCCAATACGGCCTCTGCATATTTGGTGGCCATACCAACCAACGCTGTACACCACATCCAGAACAGTGCGCCGGGACCCCCTATGCCTATAGCAGTGGCTACCCCCGCTATATTGCCCGTACCCACTGTTGAGGAAAGTGCGGTCATCAACGCGTTGAATGGGCTGATTTCACCCTCGCCACTGCCTTGACGACCTTTAAAAAGCTGTCGAAACGCATAGGGAATACGGGTAATTGTCATACCGCGCAGCCCAATGGTCAGAAATATGCCAGTCCCCAATAACAGGGTCAGCATTACCGGACCCCAGATAAAGCCATTGATTGAGTCAATTATCTGTTCGAACATCAACACCTCTTGTCAGCCTAACAATTCAATAAATCTGGCTGAGCCAAAAGCCCAAAAAGACCACCCGTATGTACAAATACTATGTCAGTCTCATTGCAAAATCGACCCTGCTTAATATCCTCCACCATACCGTAGAACGCCTTGCCGGTGTAGGTCTGATCCAGTATAACGCCCTCTGTCAGGGCCAGACGTTTAATCATCTGGTATACCGCTGGCTCTGCAACGGCATAATCTGGGCCAATATACTGATCATTGGTTTTAATCACCAGCTGATCTATATTGATGGCGCCTGCATACTCTGCACTCCAATCTGAGATATCCCGCTTAATCTTGGTTTCAAAATACGCGGCGTTATCACAGACTGCATAGCCTTCAACCCTAGTATCCATACCGAGCATATGGCAGCCTAGAGTCAGCCCAGCCTGGGTGCCGCCAGAGCCGGTTGCATGGATAATTCGACTGGGATTTATTTGCTCTCGTATGAAATCTTTCTGCAGTTCTTCTGATGCCGCTATATAGCCCCAGATACCGATTGCATTACTGCCGCCAGTGGGTATGCAATAGCTGGAAACAGCCTGATCTGAGTATTTCTGTTGCCAATGGCTAAATAATTGATCGAGCTGTTTGAATTGGTCTTTGCTGTATAGGCTGATCTCGGCACCCAGCAGTTGATCCAGTAATAGATTCCCCACTGGATCAGGATCCCGATCAAGCCGCAGCAATAGGTTAACCTTAAACCCTAACTGCGCTCCCAAAACAGCAACTGCGCGACAGTGATTAGATTGCACGCCACCACTGGTTATGATGGCAGTGCATCCCTTTTGTTTGGCGTCCGCCATAAGGAATTCAAGCTTGCGCACCTTATTGCCAGATGTCAGACATCCGGTTAGGTCGTCGCGCTTGATCCACAATCGGGGAACAGACAGACCCTGATCCTGCAAGCTAGCACGAAATCTGTCCAGCGCGTAGAAAGGCGTGGGGGTCTGTGCTAAGTCAAGCCTTGCAGGATAGGCCAACATGGGTTTAGTTTATGCCAACCGTTAAGTTCATCATCTGATGATCATTTGTCAGTTGATCAAATCGCCTTAATGGTGCCTTTTGGCAATACCGCATGCACCGCGACTTTTTGAAATTTAAGCTCTTGGTTATTGCTGACTTCCAGTACCAGATACTCGCCTTCGAGTTTAGTAACCTTGCCCAACATGCCACTGGTCATAACCACCTCATCCCCTTTAGCCAAGGAGCCTACTAGGTCGTTATGCTCCTTCTGCCGCTTGCGCTGGGGCCGGATAACAATAAAATACATAAACAGAAACAGTCCACCAAACATAATAATGGTGAATATTGGATTGGGTTCATTTGAACCAGCTGCCTCGGCGTAGGCATTAGAAACAAAAAGCATATTAAATTTCCTTAATCTAAAATAATTATTGTAATAAATATTGAATGGTAAACCTGATCAGGCATCAGCTGAGATTGGATTTAACCCAGTCTAAAACCTCTTGGTGGTGAGTCTTTGTTTTCACCCTGTCCATAACCATCACTATATGGCCACTTTTATCAATCACAAAAGTAGAGCGCAGTACGCCCATAAATTCGCGGCCCATAAATTTCTTTAATCCCCAGGCTCCATACTGTTCGGTAACCTGGTGATCTTCATCCGACAACAGATCAAAGTTAAGTTCCTGTTTATCTTCAAATTTAACCAGCCTATCAACCGAGTCTGGACTGACCGCCAGCACTGCGGTATCCAATGCTTGGAAATCTGCATAGGTATCGCGCATACCACAGGCCTGAACCGTACAGCCAGGGGTCATTGCTTTTGGGTAAAAATACACAACTAAGTTCTTTTTTCCCGCAAAATCGGCCAGCGAAACTTCCTTACCTCTCTGGTTTAAACCTGTAAATGAAGGTGCTTTGGTTCCAACTTCTACAAATGCCACACTACTCTCTCTATTCAAATAACCCTAACAGGCTGTAACTGTAGATGAAAACTACTATAAAAAGCTAGATTAACTGCCGTTTTTAGCAGATCTTTTTAAGCCCAAACAAAAAAAGCTGCCAAAGGTTAGTTTGACAGCTTTTTTATTTTCTACGGCAGAAGATGTGCTACCGCATCCTTTTCTTCTGTCAACTCCTGTTCTGTGGCAGCCATTTTGCCACGGGAGAACTCATTGATTTCGATACCTTGAACAATCTTCCACTCACCATTGGCACAGGTGCAGGGGAATGAGTAAATAAGCCCTTCGGCAATTCCATAGCTACCGTCACTGCAAACGCCCATGCTCACCCAATCGCCCGCTTCAGAGCCCAGAGCCCAGCTTCTCATATGTGCGATTGCAGCATTGGCGGCCGAGGCGGCACTGGAGGCTCCCCGAGCCTTAATAATAGCGGCTCCTCGCTGCTGTACACTGGGTATAAACTGCTCTTCATACCAAGACTGATCAATCATATCTATAGCGGCCTGCCCCTTCACCTCAGTCTGGTGGAGATCCGGGTATTGAGTTGCCGAATGATTGCCCCAAATGGTCATCTGGGTGACATCGTTAATGGTAGTCCCCGTTTTCTCTGCAATTTGGCTCATGGCCCGGTTGTGATCTAACCTTGTCATCGCGGTAAATTGACGAGGATCTATATCCGGTGCATTGCGCTGAGTAATTAATGCATTGGTATTTGCCGGATTGCCGACCACCAACACTTTAATATCTTTTCTGGCATGGTCGTTGATAGCTTTGCCCTGTGCGGAGAATATTGCCGCATTGGCTTCGAGCAGATCTTTGCGTTCCATACCCGGTCCACGAGGTCGAGCGCCGACAAGCAATGCGTAATCTGTATTTTTAAATGCAATCTCTGCTTGATCTGTACAGAGCACCCCAGCCAACAGTGGGAAAGCGCAATCTTCAAGCTCCATAGCAACACCTTTCAGTGCCTCCAGAGCTGGAGTAATTTCAAGCATTTGTAAAATAACAGGTTGATTGGGGCCCAACATCTCGCCAGCAGCTATACGAAACAACAGGGAATAGCTAATCTGACCTGCTGCACCTGTAACGGTAACACGAACGGGTGAAGTCACGGTTTATCTCCATAAAATGATTAATCTCGAATGTCGCTAAAAAGCGCAGGACATTATAGTGCCCGCACAGAAAAAAACATCACTAAGAGACCTTAAAGTGATTATTTGGTCTATATTGAGAGTCGAGGCTGAAATTGCAGAATATGAGAGTAAAAAGGTTAGCAAAACAGATATTGCAGACTTGCCTCTTTCGGTTTCTGTGGCAACCGGCGGGGCTGTTTGACCCTACAATGAAACACGACTACGGTTCGGAGCGGACGCGCGACTTTAATACTAGTAACTTTTATTAATATATTTTCTAGAAAATGGAGTTCACATGAATACATATGTATATAAAATACTCGCCGTGCTGTTTTTAACCTTGGCCAACACAAGTGCTTATGCAAATACAATTTTTTCTGATTCCCATAATCAATTATCCATGAGTGGTGGCCAAACGACTCACAAAGATATAGGTGACGTATATTATTTTGATGTTTCTTACAGCCAGCCTACCACGTTCTTTAGGCAAGAGGCGCGCAGGAATTTGGAAGTTGGTCATTTCCAGTCTTATCTGATTAATGGTGGCGAAAATACCAACCTGACTAGGTATAAAGTAAATTTCTTTGGCCTGTCTGAAGATGTTGTGCTCTTTGATTTTGGTAACTTTTATACGACAGCTAGGCTTGGTCTGTATCTCAAGGATGTAACTGATGATCGCATAGGTAGCAAGGTAACCTTTGGTGAGAGTATTTCATTCGGTTATAGGACGAATAAATTAATTATTGAGCTCTTTGGCCGGCATTTTTCTAACGGGAGTCTCACAGAATACAACGCTGGGCATGATTTTCTTGGTATGAGAGTGGGGATTAACTACTGAAAACGCAGTGATCTCGAATGTCGCTAAAAAGCGCAGGACATTATTTATGCTGTAGTTCTTCGAGTTCTTACTTAAGGCTCTCAATGTCTTTCTTGGCGGCTAACTGGCCGCCGAGTTCTCTCGGGCGTTTTCCTTACTTAAAAACCACTTGCTCAAGGAAGGTTAAAACCGCAAGTGTAGCAACAAGCATTCCACCA
>Ga0208881_1000758_pt1 | contig 11346 bp, 8 predicted proteins | sample Knorr_S23_td_AAI_FD_185610 | JGI IMG/M metagenome (GOLD analysis project Ga0208881, IMG submission 185610) | Marine microbial communities from Southern Atlantic Ocean transect - Knorr_S23_td_AAIW_ad_876m_LV_B (SPAdes) (version 2) | ecosystem: Environmental > Aquatic > Marine > Oceanic | place... | reverse complement strand
GGCGCCAGCCATGGATATTAGTATTCCAACGATACATGATGCCAGCCTCGCTCCAGCGGGTAAGCACGTGATGTCGGTCATTGTCCAGTTTGCCCCCTATGAGTTAAAAGGTGGCTGGAATGATGAGAATAAGGAAGCGTTTAAGCGGCTGGTCATTGATCGCATTGCGGATTACGCGCCGGATTTGAAAAACAAGATTATCTCTAGCGAGTTACTCACCCCGGCGGACCTTGAAGAGCGATTCCATATGCAGGGCGGTCATTGGCATCACGGCGAGATCAGTCTTGACCAGATATTAACCATGCGTCCTTTCCCAGGTGCTTCTCAGTATGGTACCTCAGTCGATGGTCTATTCCTGTGTGGCGCGGGCACTCACCCTGGTGGCGGTGTGATGGGCTTGGCAGGTCACAATGCGGCGAAAGAAATTATTAAGCGAGGTAAATCAGCATGATTCCACATGACGAAACTATGATGCTTAAAACACCGTTTTATTCTCGCTGTTTGGCGGCTTGTGAGATCAACATGTGGGAAGACTGGAAGGGTTATACAACCCCTCAGGCATACACCAGTGTTGAGCAAGAGTATTTTGCAGTGCGAAGTAATACTGGGGTGTTTGATATTTCTCCAATGATCAAATACCGCTTTACCGGACCAGACGCCGGTGCCTACCTCAATCGTCTGGTAACACGGGATATCAGAAAAATTGGTGTTGGTCGTGTGGCTTACACCATCTGGTGCGACGATAATGGCCAGGTTATGGATGACGGTACTATATTTCATCTCGCTGAAAATGATTATCGGTTGTGTGCTTATGCTCGCTGCCTTGACTGGTTGATGTGGTCAGCTGAAGGTTTTGACGTGACCATCGTTGATGAAACCGCAGACGTTGCAGCGCTGGCTGTTCAGGGACCGACCTCCTGTGCTATTTTCAAGAACATGGGTTTTGAGGGCATCGAAAACCTCAAGCCTTTTGGGCTAACTCGCTTTCCCTTTGAGGGCTCTGAAGTCATGATCAGCCGCACTGGCTTTACCGGTGATTTAGGGTATGAAATCTGGGTTGACCCTGCGTTGGCAGAAACCTTTTGGGACCGGTTGTTTGAGGCAGGAAAGCACCGTGAGATTCGACCAATTGGCGGTTATGCGCTAGACATGTTGCGTACCGAAGCGGGCTTTATCCAGGCAGGGGTAGATTTTATCCCCGCCGAAGAATCGATCCGCACCGGTCGATCGCGCTCGCCCTTTGAATTGGGGTTGGGTTGGTTGGTGTCTTTTGATAAGCCAGTGTTTAATGGTCGAAAAGCGCTCCTTAAAGAAAAGAAAGAGGGATCTCACTATGCTTTTGTTTACCTTGATGTTGAGGGTAACAAGCCGGCAGAACATGCCTTTATTTATGACGGCAATAAAGAAGTTGGCACAGTCACCACGGCGGCCTGGTGCCCAACAGCAAAAACCAATGTTGCTTTTGCTCAGGTGAATGCTAAATATGGCAAGCCAGGCCAAGAGTTAGTGGCTGAAATCTACTATGAGCGCGAATTGAAATGGACGCGAGTGATGGCAAAGTGCACCGTCATCGAAGGCGTCGTGTTTAATCCACCACGTAAGAGGCAGACTCCCGCACCGGACTTCTAATGAGTAATCACCGGCTACAATCACTTGTAAATCCCGCGTCGATTGCCGTGTTAGGCGCCTCGCAAAAGAGCGGTACAGTGGGTAATGAGGTTATTGTTAATTTACGTAAGGGTGGTTTTGAGGGTCCGATTCACCCCATTAATCCAGGCTATGAGGAAGTCGAAGGTTTTACCTGTTATCCGACTCTGACTGACTTGCCGGAGCAGCCTGAGATGGTCATTTTTGCTATCAGTGATCAGTGTGTTGAAACGGCCCTGGATGAGGTTATTGCCCTTGGTATTCCAGCCTGTACTATCTTTTCAGCACTTATTGTCAATAATGACAGTACGCCAAATTTAAAACAACGTATCTCAGACAAGGCACAAGCAGCAGGATTGTTGATTGCCGGTGCCAATGGTATGGGCTTTTATAACGTTCGCGATCGAGTATTGGCCGGGGGCTTTGATACTCGCGACCATCCCTTTCCTGGCAATGTGACGCTAATAAGTCAGTCTGGCGCTGGTATGTCGGGAATTGTTGATTGTGAACAACGCATCCAATTCAATTTTGCCGTGTCTAGTGGTTATGAACTGACTGTAGCGATGGAAGATTATCTCGACTATGCATTAGATCTTCCAGAAACCCGTGTTGTGGGGTTGTTTTTGGAAACTAGTCGCTACCCGGACAAGCTAATACAAGCGTTCAAAAAAGCTAATCAGCGCAACATTCCCATCGTTGTACTTAAGGTGGGTCGCACTGAGTTGGCCGCTGAGTTGGCCGTCTCTCATTCCGGCGCCTTGGCCGGCAGTGATCAATGCTACCACGCGCTGTTTCATTATTACGGCGTGCAGCGAGTGGAGGATTTGGATCAGCTGGCCACGGCGCTGATTATGTTTGCGCAAGCTAATCAAACTGCCGCCGGGGGCCTGGTTTGCCTGCATGATTCAGGCGGCGAGAGACAGTTAATTATTGACCTTGCTGATAGATTCAGTGTGCCCTTAACTGAGCTTCAAAATAAAACGTTAAAGCAGCTTGAAGGATTGCTTGACCCCGGATTGCCTGTGGTTAATCCGCTTGATGGTTGGGGTGCTGGGGGTGCCGATGCAACAACAAAAATGGCGGCATGCTTTACCACTCTATTAATGGATTCTGGCGCTGCCTTTGGCGCTGTGGTGCATGATCGCGGACCCAATAGCGAGGTTTATGAGCCCTATCTTGATTATTTACATCAAGCGCAGAGTGCCACAAGCAAGCCGGTTTTTCTCGTAGCCAATAGGCAAGGTAGTGGTAGCGATGAATTGGCCATAACTTCTACTCATCAAGGGTTTCCAGTGATTGATGGAATCAGTCAATTTCTGATGGGTGCTCGCTGCCTACTTGACTATCGAGATTTTCAACAGCGAGAGCCTAGTCAGGTTGATGATCTTGATCAGGATAAGAGCGAGTATTGGCGCGAGCGTTTGCGGGTTGACACTAAGGTGTCAGAAACCTTGGCCAGTCTATGCTTGGCTGACATGGGGATTCCTATGCTGCAGAGTGTACTGGTGAGTAGCCAGGTTGAATTGCAATCGGCCGCCACTGCAATGGGGTTTCCTTTGGTGCTCAAAACCGCACAGCCGGGCATAGATCACAAGTCTGATGTGGGTGGGGTGATTTTAAATATCCCCGATGAAGCCCGATTGCTAGATGCCTATTACGCCATGGCAGAACGGCTTGGCCCACAGGCGATGATCGCTCCTATGGTGCATTCAGGCGGTATTGAGATGATCTTGGGAGTTAGTCGTGACGACCAATTTGGTCCGACAGTGGTGGTTGGTTTTGGCGGGCTCTACGCGGAAGTCTTGGCAGATGTTGCAGTACTGATGCCGCCCTTTGATTCAGACACAGTGAAAAGGGCGTTACAGAATCTAGCGATGTATGAGCTTTTGGAGGGTGTCAGGGGCGCGCCGGCGATGGATGTTGATAGTTACTGCCGGGCTGCGGCCACCTTATCTCAGGTAGCCTTGAGCTTGCAAGATACGGTAGCTGAGATTGATATAAATCCACTAAAGTTGAGCGCCGATGGGTGTATTGGAGTGGATGCACTAATGGTGTTGATTGAGTAGAACTAAACGGACGATAACGAGTAAAAAAATATGAATATTGCGACCGAGTCAGAGCTAGACCAATTCATCAAACAACACCCAGAGATCAAGATGCTAGAGATTTTAATGCCGGACATGAATGGCATTATTCGCTGCAAGCGCATACCGGCGAGAGAGTTTACGACCTTTTTTTGCGATGGAGTCAAAGGCCCGGCATCAACACTGTTGCTTAATGTGCGCGGTGAGTTTTGTGATGAGGTAGACTTTGCCAATCTAGAGGGTGACCCAGACAAATTAATTCACCCCATCGCCCATACTCTGGCGCCCATTACCTGGTTAAAATCTGATACGGCTCAGGTGCTGGCCACCTTCACTGAACTGGATGGCAGTCCGGCATTGTTTGATTGCCGAAACATACTGATCAAAGCGCTAGAACCTCTGCAAGCAATGGGCTTAAAGCCTGTCGTTGCGACTGAGCTGGAGTTTTATCTGATTAAAAATGGCGATAGTGCTGTGCCAGAACCTGTTTTGGCCAAGGTGCCTGGGACCAATGTCGAACAGTCTGGAATTCAGTACGCTATGCCAGAAGATCTTTGGGATAACGATGTGTTTCTTGAAGATGTGCGCAGTGCCTGCGAGATCCAAAATGTGCCTATGACCACAGTTCACTCTGAGTTTTCACCTGGGCAGTTCGAAATTAATTTACATCATGTGGATGATCCGGTCACTGCCTGTGATCACGCGGTACTCCTCAAACGCATTATCAAAGGGGTGGCGCGCCAGCACGGTATGGCGGCAACCTTTATGGCCAAGCCTTTTATGGATATCCCAGGCAGTGGATTACATGTTCATTTCAGTTTGTATGATGGCGATGGTGTAAATGTCTTTAGCGATCCGGACTCATCCGAGGTGCCGGCGATTTCCGATACACTGCGCCATGCCATTGGTGGTTTGGCTGAAACTATGGCCGATGCGATGGCGATATTTGCACCCAATGCGAACTCTTATCGTCGCCTGATCCCTGGGAATTTTGCGCCGCTGATGCCCAGTTGGGGCTATAATCATCGCGATGTGGCATTGCGTGTCCCGGTGTCTGGGCAAAAAGATTGTCGAGTTGAACACCGAGTTGCGGGAGCTGATGCCAACCCCTATCTTGTCATGGCGGCCCTCGTTGCGGGCGTGCATCACGGGATTAATCAGGGCAGCGATCCTGGCGAAATGGTGACAGAGGGGCTGAAGATAGAGGAAGAAATTACCCTGCCAAGAATCTGGTCGCTGGCGCTGGATGAGTTTGATAGCAGTGCAGTGCTGCCACAATATTTGGGTGAGGATTATTGCCGGCTGTTTGGCACGGTTCGTCGAGGAGAGTGTGAGCAGTTTACAGCTCAGATATCAAACATCGATTATGATTGGTACCTGCGGGCTATGTGATCAGGTCAGTGTGTTTGTCGGTGCTAAGCGAAAAATTAAACAATCATTTAATAAGCTATATGATCATTTAGTCAGGTATTGTATAGTATCTAACATGAACAATAATACTTTTGAGAGAGCCTAGGTTCAGGTTATTACTATGAAATTTATCGCTACGGACGTTTCAGATACTAGAGAAAAAATGGTCGATATGGCCAGCGCACAGCTTGGTAAGAAAGGGTTTGCGATAGACCCTTATTTTTACCGCTCCCATGTCACCTATCAGACTGAACTAAAAAATATTATTTTTAAGAGCTGGCTCTATGCGGGGCATATCAGTCAGATCACTAAAAATGGCGACTACTTTTTGTTTGATATTGGTGAAGACTCCATCATTATTAGTCGTGACAACAAAGGCGAAATTGGTGCTATGCACAATATTTGTCGGCACCGTGGCGCCCGAGTTTGTGAAGAACCAAGTGGCAACCGCAAAGCCTTTATTTGTCCTTATCACGGTTGGGCCTATGGTAATGATGGTAAGCTGAAGTCGGCGCGTGATATGGATCATCGAGAGGGTTTTAATTGCGATGACTATTCTCTAAGGTCAGTACGCTTTGTGGTGTTTCAAGGAATGATCTTTATTAATTGTGATCCAGAAGCTCCAGATTTTGTTACGCCATTAGAAAAGATTGCGACCCAGTTGGCTGCTTATGATCTTGAAAATGCCAAGGTGGCAGAACGTAAGACCTATCGTATTAATGCCAATTGGAAGCTGGTTTTAGAAAACTATCTTGAGTGTTATCACTGTTCTAGTTCTCACCGTCAATACGCCAAATTACATACCCTTGAGGCCCCTTTTGAGAAAGTGAAGCCGATTAACGAGACTATGTGGGCTAGAGCCGAAGAGATGACTGGGGTGCCCGGTATTGCCGATGAGTACTATGGTTACTATAAAGACGCCGCGGCCTTTGGTGCCTGTTCTTATCACAGTCGTTATGCCCTTTATGATGGTTACAAAACGGGTAGTAAAGATGGCCAACCGGTCGCGCCATTAATGGGACATATGAAAGGTTTTGACGGTGGAGCCGGTGATTTTCAGATGGGCCCGCTTACCTTTATGCTTAATTACCCTGACCACTGTGTGCTTTATCGTTTCATTCCACGAAGTATAACCGAAACCGATATGGAGTTGGTTTGGTATGTTGATGGCGATGCGCAGGAAGGGGTCGACTATGACAAAGACAAGGTTGCGTGGCTTTGGCATCACACCAGTTTAGAAGATGAATATATTATTATGCGCAATAGCGAGGGCGTGAACTCTCAGTTCTTTGAGCCGGGACCTTATCACCCTGAATATGAGTCCACTCTCATGGAATTTATTAACTGGTATATCGTTGCTATTGCTGGGACAAAGGCTTAAACGATAAAGAAAGGACTCTATTTATGTTTCTAAAATCTACAGCAGAGACTAAAGAACACGCTCTATCCTATTATGCTGCCTCGGCAAAATGGCAAACAGATTACCCACAACTTGAGGGTAATCTGGATGTTGATGTGGTCGTGGTTGGTGCAGGTTTCAGTGGCGTCGCAACAGCCGTCGAGCTCTGTGAACGCGGCTATAAGGTTGCCCTTATAGAATCCAATCGCATCGGTTGGGGCGCTAGTGGACGCAACGGTGGTCAAATCATCGGTGGTTACGGCAGAGATCCTAATGCTTTTCGCTCATCCATTGGGAGTGAAGGGGTCGAAATGGTTGAAAATATGGGCACCGAATGTGTCGAGATCATTAAACAGCGTATCGAAAAGTACAATATTGATTGTGATCTTAAGTGGGGTTATTGCGAAGTTGGTTTAAAGAAACGTCATCTAAAGGACTACCGTGAATGGGCTGAAGAAGAGCCAGTTATCCAGCTTCTCGACCAAGATGAAGTCAAACAGTACGTCAACTCAGATCTCTATATTGGCGGCTACTACCGTAAAGATTGGGGTCACATTCAACCGCTAAATCTGTGTATTGGCGAAGCAAAAGTTGCCGAATCAATGGGCGCCAATATCTTTGAACAGTCGAAGATTACCCGTATTACCTATGGTGAGAATCCAGCTGTACATACTGACAAAGGCTCGATTAGGGGCAATCATGTGATTCTCTGTGGCAATGCCTATATGGGTAATCTGGTCCCTTATTTGGATGCTCGGGTACTGCCTGCGACTAGCTGTATTATCGCGACCGAACCTCTTTCTGAGGAGCAATTAGAGCAGACGATGGTGCGTGACGTTGCCGTATGTGACTCCAGAACTGCCCTAGACTACTATCGATTATCCGCGGACAAGCGTCTGCTATTCGGAGGCTTATCAAATTACTCGGGCTTAGAACCAGCCAATGCCAGGGGTATTATGCAGGCTAAGATGACAAAAGTTTTCCCTACCTTAAAAGATGCCAGAATAGACTACAGCTGGTCTGGAAGAATGGGCATCAGTGTTCGGCGTATGCCACAAATTGGACGCATGGAAGACAGTAATGTGCTCTACATCAGTGGTTATTCTGGTCACGGGGTTGCTCCTACGCATATGACCGGGCGCATCCTTGCCGAAGCGGTTGATGGTGATACCCATCGTTTCGATATCATGAACAAAATGTTCCACCTACCTTGGCCGGGCGGTAAATTACTGCGCAGACCCGCCATGGCAGTGGGTATGATGTGGTATAAAATGCTCGACGCGATTTAGGCAAAACCATGACCAAAAAGGTGCTGATTTTCTTACACATGGACGATGAGCATCCCGGTTATATCGCTGATTATCTACAGCGCAAAAACATCCCCTATCGAATAGTTCGTGGTTATCAGGGTGACCCCATATCCACATTAGACGAGTCGATGGCAGGGCTGGTATTTATGGGAGGCGTGATGAGCGCCAACGATGATATTCCCAGGATCAAACAAGAGATTACGCTTATTCGTGCGGCACTGGACAACAATATTCCACTGCTAGGCCACTGCCTGGGCGGACAACTGATTAGCGTAGCTCTGGGAGCATCGGTCACCACTAATCCCGTAGGTGAAGTGGGTTGGCACGAATGCCATAGGGAACAGAACCACTCAGTAGTTGATTGGTTGGGTGATGCTGAAGACCCTTTTATTACGTTTCATTGGCATTTAGAGACCTTTGCTTTACCGGCTGAGGCGCAACTTTTGTTTTCATCTAAGCACTGCCACAACCAAGCCTATAGTTATGGTGATAATGTGCTGGCTATGCAAGGGCATGTTTAGATGACTGAGCCTCTTATACTGGATTGGATTACAAAGTGGCGAGATCATTTGCAAAATACAACGCCCAGCACGCAGAATTATGCGCAAATTAAAGAGGCTATGGTGGCCAATGTCGCAGCCCTAAATCAGGTTGCGGAGCGACTCTATCAGCGTTGGACATCGACGTTATCCCTGTAAAATAACAAGGCAAATACAGTGAAAAGTGAAGGTTATAGAGATAAGTACAACCAGCACCTGTTGCATCCCTGGGGTGATCTTTCTGCCCTGGGTGAAGATGATGCCAGTTCGGTGATTGTCAAAGGCGAGGGAGTCTATATCTATGATGCGGAAGGCAATAGGCTATTAGATGGTCCAGCTGGCATGTGGTGTATGCAGACAGGTTATGGTCGCCGTGAAATTGCCGATGCGGTGTCCCAGCAAATTATGACCTTGAGCTATGCTACCTCCTTTACAGTGATTAACAATCGCGAGGTGGAATTAGCCGAACGTATCGCCGCACAGACGCCAGGGGATCTAAATCGCATTTATTTCACCACGGGTGGCTCCACGGCAGTCGATTCAGCCCTGAGACTATGCCAGTTGGCCAGTAATATAAAGGGTCAACCCCATCGCAAACATATACTCACTCGCGAAAAAGCCTACCATGGCAGCACTTACTTAGCGGCATCTATTAGCGGTAAAGAGCGTGATAAAACCGCTATGGATATTATGCGTGATGGCATTCACTTTCTCTCCGCACCCTGCCATTTTTACCATCCTGAATTTGCCACCGAAGCGGAGTTTTGCGATTTTTTGGTAGATGAATTAGAGCAAAAGATTCTCGAGCTGGGACCTGAGAGCATTATGTGCTTTATCGCCGAACCGATCTTGGCCAGCGGCGGTGTTATTGTGCCCCCGACTGACTACAACTATCGCTGTTGGCAGATGATCAAAAAATATGAGATTACCTATATCGCGGACGAGGTAGTGACTGCCTTTGGGCGGCTTGGGCATTGGTTTTCTTCAGAAAAAGTGTTTGGCATCGTGCCGGACATGATTATCTTTGCCAAAGGCGTCACCTCTGGCTATATCCCAATGGGAGGCTATGCAGTGTCAGAGTCCTTCTTAGCTAGCTTCAGTGGTGAAAATGCTGAGGGTTGCCTTTACTCTAATGGCTATACCTGGGGAGGCAGTCCCATTGCGTGCGCTGCGGCACTGGCCAGTTGGGACATCATTGAAAAAGAAAAGTTGCTCGACAGAGTCTTAGAAATAGAGCCTTATTTTCAAGACCAGTTGCGATCCTTGTTGGACATTCCCTTGGTGGGCAATGTACGAGGCGAGGGGCTGATGGCCGCAGTGGAAATGACAATTGAGGGGCGTAACGAGGTAGATTTACTTGAAAAAGATTATGCCATCGGTGAGATGGTTGACCAACACTGCCAAAAATTAGGTTTGCTGGTTAGGCCTTTCATTAATATCTGTATTATATCTCCGCCGCTCATTATCTCTCGCGAGCAGGTTGACGAGTTGGTCGCGATACTGCGCCACGGGCTTGAGTTAACCTTAACTGATTTACGCGACCAGGGTATCTGGGTAGACTAAAACAAAATAGTCACTGTTATGACTAAAGTCAGCAGTACAGTAGGGGTTTGAAATGGCTAATAAAGATATTCCCAGCAGCTATTCCATGTTTGCGAATGTATACAGCTATATGGGTTTGCCACTGTCACGCAACATAGAGTCTGCCGATGTGGTGGTTATGGGTATCCCCTACGATATTGGCACCACTGGCCGTGCTGGGACTCGACACGGTCCGCAAGGTGTGCGATTAGCTTCAGGAAACCTGCGCTGGGAAGAAAAACGCTGGCCCTGGCAATTTAGCGCTATGGACAGACTCAAGGTCATTGACTATGGCGATTTAGAGTTCAAGCCTAGCGAATCAACCTCTATGATTGAAACAGTCATTGAACATGTGGGAGCGGTTCACGTCAAAGGTAAAAAGACGCTGTGCTTTGGTGGCGACCACTTTGTCACTCTACCTCTGTTAAGAGCGGCGCATCAGTATCATGGGCCAGTGGCCTTGGTGCATTTTGACGCCCATACCGACACCTACACGCCAGACGATGACGGGGCGGAGAATTATGATCATGGCTGCATGTTCTATCACGCACCCAAAGAGGGGCTTATTGATCCCGATCACTCGATTCAGGTAGGGATTCGCACTGAATACGATACCCAGAGCCATCTGTTTGAGGTTGTAGATGCAGCTGCCGCTAATGATTTGTCGAGCGCCGATGTGGTTGCTGCCATCAAACAGCGCGTCGGCAGCATGCCTGTCTATCTTACTTTTGATATTGACTGTCTTGACCCTGCCTATGCCCCCGGAACGGGTACACCAGTAGTGGGAGGTATCACTACCGACCGGGCTCTAAAGATAATTCGTGGTTTGCAGGGTTTGAATATTGTTGGTGCTGATGTTGTAGAGGTTGCGCCATCTTATGATCATGCTGAAATTACCGCCTTGGCAGCTGCGACCATTGGTTTAGAAATTCTTTATGTGATGGCTTCCCAAATAGACTAAAGCCGGTGTCCTCAAACGCTTATAGTGCTAAAGAGTATTTATAGAAGTCGGTATCACGCACATAGCCTAAAGACTCGTAGAGTGACTGAGCATGGGTATTATCTATCGCTGTTTCAAGGTCAATGCGTGAGGCGCCAGTTTCCTTGGCGTAGGCCATAGCGCGATTCATGAGTGCTTTGCCTATACCTAGTTGTCTGGCACTACTGTCTACATAAAGATCATACAGAACGACAATGGGTGTAGCATCGACGCTGCAGAATGTTGGGTAGAGTTGGGTGAAACCCAGCGCTTGGCCGTCTGTATCCCAGGCGATAAAAATCACCGACGTGCTGCTCGTTAATCGATCCACAATATACTGCTTAGCCAAAGCGAGGTCTGGTTCCTCATCATAAAACCGCCGGTAAAGATCAAATAA
>Ga0208881_1000753_pt1 | contig 11414 bp, 11 predicted proteins | sample Knorr_S23_td_AAI_FD_185610 | JGI IMG/M metagenome (GOLD analysis project Ga0208881, IMG submission 185610) | Marine microbial communities from Southern Atlantic Ocean transect - Knorr_S23_td_AAIW_ad_876m_LV_B (SPAdes) (version 2) | ecosystem: Environmental > Aquatic > Marine > Oceanic | place... | reverse complement strand
CATAAATTCTGGTGTGAGTTCCCATGAATGAATGTAAAAAGTTGCTGGCATACACTTTTTTTCATAATTTTTAATTGCATTTTTAATGACCTTAATGGGAAGTGATCTTAAATAGAATCCTCCAGCTGCGGGAATTTTTTTGCCTAAAAATCTTGTTGTCAGTAATGGAAATTCGATTAATTTTCCTGAAGAATCATTTTTTTCAATTGAATTGCTTGAAATTCTATAAGGTGAATGTTCTGCATTTGGTGATCCATACATATTCGATTTAGCAGGAATTATACTACTATCATAAATATAATTATTTTCTGCCAAAATATCAATCGCCCACGAACTTGACTGATTTAGTGAAAATGTGGGTGCCCTGAATCCCTGTGATTTATGTTTAGTTAATTCAGCAAATTTTTTAATTTCGTTGGAAAAATTCTCCTTAAATCCTGGTGAGTCTAATCGATCATGATACATTGTATGAAATCCAATCTCGTGCTCATTATCAATGATCTTATCAAAAATTTCCGGTTGAAATTCTAGGAGTTCACCTACGACAAAAAATGTTGCAAAAGTATCATGTTTTCTTAACAGATCTAGTATCTTATCAATACCATTTAGTACTGATGGTTCATGTTTTTCATCTTTGATATTCCGTTTAACTAGTTCTGGATGATACCAATCCTCAAAATCAATTCCTATTATGTTCAATTTATCTACTCGATTTTTTTGACAACTCTAGCAGGGTTGCCTACTACAACGCATTTATCAGGCACATTTTGAGTAACAACGCTTCCAGGAGATATAATTGAGTTTTCCCCAATTGTAACTCCAGATGTAACAATACATCCAGGATTGACAACAGCTCCAGATTTTATTTTTACTTGGGCTACCTTCCTAGGATATGCGCCTTTTTTCAAAAATAAATTTGCGGTAGGATTACTATGAGCAAAGATCATTGAAAAAGATCCTAGTGTTACATTATCTCCAATTTCTACTAGTTTTGGGTAGATAAGATCAATGAACGTGTAAGGATTAAAATGACAATTTTCGCCAACTTTAACACCTCTTGCCCTTTGCATTCTAATGGCAAAACCAGAATGTGGTGAAGAAAATGCCAACCTATGTAAAATCCAAGAATTTAGATATTTTATACGAATTTGAAAACGACCAAAATTTCCACTATAACCATAATATTCCATAAGCTCTTTTTCGTTGAGCGTTGTTGCGTCATCAATTAGATCCTTATATTTACTCACACTCGTCAGATTTTCTGAATATATCTAAATATTTCTAATAAAATGCATTGATAGAAGAATTAGTAACAAATACTAAATTAAGCTAAATCACAGTAGCGATAAGATGTTTGGTGAGGAAAAATTATCCACATATCTCAATAGATCAAAATTATTATCTAATGTGGATTGTGAAAATAAGATTCGAGTTGCAATTCTAGGAAGTTTTACACTAAATGGCTTGGAAGAAACCATCAGAGTAAAATGTGGTGACAAAAAAATTCAGTGTTCTACCTATATCGCTGGATACAATCAATATAATCAGGAAATTTTGGATGAGAAAAGTGAATTATACAAATTTTCCTCAGATATCACATTTTTAATTATAGATACAAGAAACGTTCTTGGTGAATTATTCTTTAATCCCTATTCTATTTCTGTTGAGGATAGAAAACAATTTGTAAAAACAAAATCCGATGAAATAATTAATTTAGCAAAAATTTTTGTAAATAAAACCCAATCTAAATTAATCCTCTCAAATTTTGTTATCCCAACTTATTCACCCTATGAAATAAATGAAGCTAGAGAAGAATTTGGTCTTCAAGATATGGTGAGGGCTCTGAATCAAAATATCAAAATTGAATTATGCCACGATCCTAAAATTTATCTTCACGATCTAAATTCCTTTGTTACTAAATTTGGTGAGAATAATGTATTTGATTACAAACAATTTTTTTATGGAGATGTGAAGATTTCTCTTGATCACATACCATATTTAGCCGAAGAGTTTATGGGATATGTAAAGGCAGTATTAGGATTAAATAAAAAATGTATTGTATTAGACTTGGATAATACACTTTGGGGCGGTATAGTAGGTGAAGATGGTTTTGAGGGAATTAAATTGGGTGATGATCCCATCGGTAGGGCCTACGTTGAATTCCAACGTCACCTCCTTGCGTTAAATCAACGAGGTGTTATACTTGCAATCAATAGCAAAAACAACTTTGATGATGCAATAGAGATAATCAGAAAACATCCTAATATGATCCTAAAAGAAGATAATTTTGCTAGTTTTAGAATCAATTGGAATGATAAAGTAGTAAATATGAAAGAAATTGCTGAGGAATTGAATATCGGACTAGACAGTATCGTATTCTTTGATGATGATCCTATCAATAGAGACTACATGAGATCAGCTTTTCCTCAAGTTCTCACAATAGAACTTTCTGACTCATCTAGTTATTCTCAGATCCTCAAATCTATGAATGATTTTCAAGTGGCAAAGATTACCAATGAAGATATCAAACGCAGCAAAATGTATTTGGACCAAAGAAAGAGAACTGAACTTCAAAAACAAGTGGGCAACTTGGAAGATTTTCTTAAGCAGCTTAATATTTCTGCAAAAATAAAAAAGGCAGATCAATATACAATCCCAAGAATTTCACAACTCACACTTAAAACAAATCAATTTAATCTAACAACTAGAAGATATCAAGAAGAAGATATTAAAAAATTTGCCAGTGATGATAATAAAATAGTTGAATGTGCACAAATTAAAGACAAATTTGGTGATAATGGAATAACTGGCGTTTACATAGTCAACAAAGAGAATAAGCAGGAATGGCTCATAGACACTTTTCTTCTGAGCTGTAGAGTCATGGGGAGAGGAATAGAAGAGGCATTACTAGGCCAAATTATTGAAAGAGCAAAAATGGAAGGGATTAAAAAAGTTAAGGCACAGTATATTAAAACGATGAAAAATAAACCAGCAGAAAATTTTCTTTCTGATTTTGGATTCATAAGGAATGGAGATATATGGGTTTTTGAAACAACAAAATCTATTAAAAAACCAGAACATTTGGTGATTTCTTAATATGTCAAAAAAACTTTTTGAAATAATTTCAAGAGTGATGAATGTGTCAATATCACAAATTAATGATAATTCTGGATCAGAGTCAATACCAGAATGGGATTCATTTAATTTGTATGTACTTTTGAATGAGATTGAAAAAGAATTTAACATAAAATTCTCGCTTGAAGAAACGCTTGAAATAAAAAATGTTGGTGATTTTAAAAAACAATTAGAAAAATACGGTGTAAATCTTAATGAATGAAATTTCTATAGAGGTGTACAATACCAATTGAAATTACATCATATAGGAATAGTAGTTGAAAACATTCAGAAATCACTGGGAGAGTTAACCAAATATTTGGATTTTGAATCTACTACTGTACCTTCTTTGGTCGGCTCACAAAAAGTTAACATATGTTTTTTAAAAACAAATAACGTTTTCCTAGAATTAATCGAACCCGCAGAAGAAAACTCTCCTATTTCTAATTTTATTAAAAAAGGCGGCGGATTTCATCATTTATGTTTTGAAGTAGATGATATTCATCTTGAATTGGAAAAAATGAAAAAAAACGGGGTACATATTGTAGTAGATGTTGTAAAAGGCTTTGAAGAGCGTTTAACTGCATTTGTTATGTTAGATATGAAAAATACGAATTGTAATCTTATTGAACTAGCAGAGAAGAAATAGTATTGAAAAAATCACTCGAAAATTTTGGAATAGGTATTGATATTGTCGAGATTGAGAGATTTAGGGTAAAAAACTATAAAAAAAACAAAAATTTCTATGAAAAGATTTTTGCCAAATCAGAAATTGATTATTGTTTAAAATTTAAAGATCCATATCCTCATTTTGCGGGAAAGTTTGGTATAAAGGAATCAGTAATTAAATCAGTACGAGATAATATTACCTTTCAAGACATATCAAGTTCTAATTCTAAGAATCGTCCAATAGTTGAACTAACTGGAAAAAAATCTAAAAAATACTCTTTCTTAGTGTCTGTTACTCATGAAAGAGAATATGCTGTTGCAGTTGTAATTTCACACAAGCTATAATCCGATTTAGTCAGAAATAGCTTTTTTTGCTCTTTGACTCAAGCGTCTAATTAATTTATTAAAAATACTGTTAGTGTTTTTTCCTGTTACATTTGATGGTACATGAATCGCATCGGGTAAATCCATTACCAGATCCCTATCTGATATTTTTTTAAGATGTTCAAGATGCTCGTAACGCTCTGAGATTTTTTTCCTATTTTTTCTTAGATCCAATTCTGCCCTAATTTTGGCTCCTAAGAATCCTTTTGATAAGTAAAATAACCATACCAGAAGATCCACTAACATTAATGTTGAATGGATTTTTGAATATGTATCCTTAGAATAGTGTGTTTGCAAACAATATTTTCTATTTCGTTCAAGCCAAAAAAATTTTTCAGAATTCCATCCAAGCATATAGCTTTCAGCATGATAAATAACTGAGGAGGGCACGTAATACGACTTTATTCCTAATTGTGCAGCTCTCCAACCAAGATCAAGATCATCGTGATACAAAAAAATGAATGGATCTAATAGGCCTACTTTTTTGAAAACTGAACTTGGTGCAAACAAACAAGTCCCAGAAGCATATCCTATTTGTTCAACTGTGTTGTATTGGTTAATGTCTTTTTTGCCCTTTTCTCTTGCATATCCAAAACCAAAAATATTCATCATATTTCCCGCACTCATAAAAACAGATTTATCGTTTAATGAAAGATGTTTAGGTTGGTAGAGTGCCTCTCCGCATTTATTGTATACACTAACTAATTCGCTTAACCAATTTGGTTCAACAGTAGTGTCTGGATTTAAAATTACAATAAAATCTCCCTTTGCGTCTTGAATTCCAACGTTATTTCCTCCGCAATAACCCAAATTTTTTTCATTTTCAATCAAACGAATTTTTTTAAATTTTTCTTTGCATTTTATGTGACTACCATCTACAGACGCATTATCTACGACAATTATCTCGAAATTATCATAGTTAGTTTTCATGATGGATTTCACACAATCTAAAAGTAATTGATCCGCATTATAATTCAAAATTATTATACTAACTAATGACTGAGATATTTTATCCAAGGTTCTAGAAAAATTAGTAAATACTAGTTTTTTTGCTTTTTTATGAATTTATACTCAGTTTTCCAAAAAATTAAAGATAAAACTGACGTTTTAATTAAAGATTAGTCAAAACTAGATCATTAATTATTGTTTTTTTCTACTTTGATAATTGTTTGCCAGTCGTCATCTCTTCCCTCATCTGCTACTTTTATTGAATCGAAAGAATATTCCTGCTCTTGCAATCCCATCTCCACTAATTTTTTAGTTATCTGTTTAATAGAAATGTCATTATAATACGAACCTTCCAAATTATTACGCCGCATTACATGTCTTTCTAAATCTGGAAAATATCCTCTATATGCGGTAACATATACAAATCTATTACTTGCTTCTATAATTTTTTCAATAAATAGATCAACATCATATACGTGATCCATTAAACCATGGGAAAAAACCAAGTTAAATTTTTTGTTTAAATTATTTTTGAGAAAGTCAGTACAAATAAAATTGAATGGTGATTTTGATTTGCAAAATTCAATCGCAGTTTCTGAAATATCAGTTCCCGTATATTCCATATTTGTAAAAAGTTCTTTTAAATTTCTTGGATAATATCCAGATCCACAACCGACCTCCAATACATTAGATGGTGACTTTTCAGCAAGAAATTTTTTGAAGTCATTATGCATTTTTATACAACAATTATGCATTTTTTCATACCACTGAGCTTGCTCATCGCCAAATTTTTCTTGCCATATTTTTCCATATTTTTCTTTACCTACAATCCCAGAATATTTTATTTTATTTTTTATTTTTTCAAACATTATTCATATCGTTCTATTAAGTAATTTTTGTACCTTTCGGAAGTATGAAAATACATCTAGTTATACTATCAAATTTCTAAAAAGACTAATCAATGAGAATTATTGCTGGTTATCTGTTTAATGTCTTTCACATCAAATTCATTTTTTGAGAAATATCAGAAAAAAATTATTTTCTTATGTATATCCTTTTTTGCCCTACACTGGATTTTCTTTATTTGGGCACACAAAATTAATGTACCATATTCTATGGAATTTCTTCCGATAAATATTCTATATAATTTTATGACATCTGAAAATTTTCTGGTACAGGAATTATTCACTCCTTTTAACCAACATTTGCTCGTCTTTCCGTATTTAGTAATGCTTCCAAATTTGTATTTTAATTCTTTTGACGTTGTCAACTTGCATTTTCTTCAATGGCCAGTATATGCAGGAGTTTTATTTTTTACATATTTACTAGTTAAAAAAACACATGACAAACTTTTATGGCTTTTAATACCGATATCTGCATTTATTTTTAGTCCATTAATCAGCAGTTCCGAAAATGCTTTGACAGGCTGGCAAATGATTTTACCACAACTTGCGGTAATTTCGGTAATATTTCTATTTAGCAAAAAAACAATAACTATTCCTATATTTTCTATCTGCATTATTCTTGGAATAATTGCTACTTTTTCAAGTATTCTTGGGATTGTTATTTGGATTGCTGGTATTTTCAGTTTGATAAATTACAAATCGGAAGAAAAAAAACTGGTAGGAAAAAAATGGCTGGTTATATGGATTACAGCGATGATTGTAATGGGATTTGTATTTTACCAATTACTTCCAGAGAATGAATTAAGTGGGATAGGAAAATCATCTCCAATTTCTCTAAAAGGTCTAGATTTTATCACTGTATTTCTTTCCGCTGCTTTTCGGTTGAAATATGATCTGCTTATGAATTCAGTTGGTATCATTTCAATTTTTTTCTCAGTCTTTTGTGTTATCTATTTTATGAAACTGAAAAAACTTGCTTCAGTAAAACCATGGTTCAATTTTCTGTTAGTCGGAATCTCATCTGCGGTGATAGCTGAGTTAGGAAGGGGTCATTTAGCTTTGCACTATGGTAATGAACCATATTACATCGAGTTTTCACAATTCTTCCAAATTGGTCTTCTAGTTTTAATCGGATTAGTAATTCTTAATTTGAAAAAGGATATACAAAAAAACCGTATCAAGGCTCTGGTTATTTTTCTTCTGCTTATGTTAATTGCTCAATCAATATTATTAGTTCCATCTTACTATGCTGGGTGGATAAGGGGCGATAACTATTATGACTCTAAACTCTATATCATGAATTGTTATTCGCTTTCAAATAATCCAAATTGTATAAAACCAGGCGAGCCTCTAAGCTCTCATACTAATAATGAAACATTCAATTATTTCTTGGAGAATAATGCAAGTTTTTTCAATGATAAGAATTTTAATTCAAAAAATCAACAAGACATTAAGTTTTTCAGCACTAACTTACATGTAAAAGCTCAATCAGATTTGGGTTTTACGGAAATTGAAACGATAAACGATTCACTAATTTTTGAAGGTAAACCTTTCATTATCGAAAAACCACTTATCACAATAAATGGTTGGTCGCTTGATGAAAACAAGAAAGAATTGGACAGTATTTATTTAATTGTAAACGGTGAACCTTTCTTAAAATATGATCATTTTTATCCCCGAAATGATATTGCTGAAGATTTAGGATTGAATATGGATAATAATGCAGGTTGGACCATTTCATTTTTGTCAGGTTATCTTAAAGATGATTGCCAAAAAATTACCCTTGTAGGAGTTAAAGATGATAGAAAGATTGAGTTTGAGAATGAAATCCAGTTATGTAAAAATTAATTATAATACTAGTGTTGCCTTTTACAATACTCATATTTTGTTAATAAAATATGTTAATTGGTTTTTATGAGATTGATTTAATGAATTCTAATGATGAATGAAAAGAAAAATAATAATGAGCCTGATCTTAGTATAATACTTCCTACGTATAATGAATCATTAACTATTGAAAAAATGTTAGATGCTATAGCTACAGCTGTTCCACCTAGAATAAATACGGAAGTACTTGTAATAGACGACGATTCCCCTGATGGAACAAGTAAAATCGTAAATTCCTACATCCAGAAATCAGGTGGTATTGTTTCATTTAGAGTTCATACAAGGAAAGGTAAACGGGGATTAAGTTCTGCAGTGATTGATGGAATTAATCTAGCTCACGGTAAATTTGTTCTAGTTATGGATAGTGATTTTTCTCATCCGCCTCAAATAATCTCAAGCATGTATGATGAATTGGTAAATAATGGATTAGACATTGTAGTTGGTTCTAGATATGTGGAAGGTGGAAAATATGAAGAATGGCCTCTCACCAGGAAATTAATTAGTAAAATTGGAAACGGTTTAGCCGGATTATGGTTAGGATTGGACGTCAAAGATTCTATGACTGGTCTTTTTGCGTTAAAAAAAGATTTAATTAAAAATTTATCTTTCGAGGCTATTGGATACAAAATCCTTTTAGAAATTCTAGTGAAAACTAAGGGAGCAAAAGTTAAGGAAGTTCCGTTTGTCTGTGTAAACCGTCAGGAAGGATCAAGTAAATTTAGTTTTTCAATAATAAATGATTATTTCAAGTTATTGAAAATCCTTCGAAAATCAGCCTCCTATAATACAAAAAATCGATAGTTAAATTTTCAAGAGTTTTTTTGTTAAAAGAATTATTTGTCTTTGTAATAGGGTGAATTTGGATCTCCATGATCTCCTTTTCCCATTCCCATATCTTCATGTACAATTGGTGTTTCACAGTCATCCCATTTCTTTGTCAGTAATACAACTAACGTGCAGTCAGAAATAGCTAAGAAAACATGACTAGTTCCTTTTGGTGTTCTAGTACACTGTCCACGAGATAGATATAGGAACTCTTCCTTGGATTCAGGAGTATCCTTACAAACAAGCACGCCTTCTCCAGAAGTTAATACGTAATATTCATCAAATTCTGGATGATGGTGGTTCCCACGAATCTTGCCTGCTTTTACTATATTGAAGTTAATCTCAACAATTGGATCTTTGGGATAAAAGGTAAAAATCCCACCTCTTCCATCTTTTACAGTGTTTAAGTTACATGATGGAGTAATTCTTTCTATCTTCATGATTTATCGTAAAATAACTTCCTGAATTTATCCTTTACATATGGAAAATAAGTTCAGTCGTGACTAGTTTCATTATTAGATATTATCTTAAATTTTGGCAATGGAACAATGAATTTTCCGCCATTACTAAGAAATTCTTTTTCCCTCTCTTTAAAAAATTCTACTAGATGCCAAGGCAGTATAAGAAAATAATCAGGGTTCTCTTGTCTTGCTTGCTCTTCGGAAATTATTGGTATATTACTTCCAATTGTTCTTTTACCAAATTTTACAGAATCTCTATCAGCCGCTTTTTTGATCAATTTGTCATTTAGGTTACAAAATTGCAATAATGTGTTACCTTTTGTAGAGGCACCATAAACATAAATTATTTTACCATTAGAACTTTCTTGATTTATAAAATCATATAGTTCATCTTTAACTGAGTTTACTCTCTTGGCAAAGTCTAGATAAGTTTGTTTTTCTGATAATCCAAATTGTTCCTCTTTTGCTAGCCATTCATCCACCGAGTTTTGGATTTGGATTTGACCATTCGCCTTGCTCTTAACAAATACACGAAAACTTCCACCGTAAACATCGTTTAGTTCAACATCAAATATTTCTAAACTATAACTTTCTAAGAGATTTTTTAGTGATTTTAACGAATAATACTGTAAATGCTCATGTACTATGTTATCAAATGCATTCAGTTCAAGCATTGGTATGATATATGCCATTTGTATTACCCATATTCCTGATTGATCTAAACAATTTACAATATCTCTAACAAAAGACTTTGGATCCTCCAAATCATAAAACATTGCTATAGAGGTTATCACCTTACATTTTTCATTAGGGAAATGTTTTGCAAACTTATCAAATCGAAAAAAATCATTGATAATCTTAACAGTACCAGGTTTAGCTTCATCTATTAGATTTGACGCCGGTTCAAATCCTACTAATCTAACATTTGACTTGTACGAGCGTAATAATGTTCCATCATTGCATCCTATGTCTAATACAATATCATTCTGTGAAAGAGTAATTCTTTTTTCTATATTTTCGGTGATATCTTGCAATGCTTTTCTCATAGCCTCATTCAAACCTGACCGAAACCAATATTCTTCGTATAATGATTTCCTTGATGCCGTATGTTTTAATTGAAGAAGCCCACATTCTTTTTTTCCGCAGAATACAAGTTCTAATGGAATTTTGTCTTTTTCATTGGGTGAGAAATCCTCATCAATAAAATTTGATGGATATTGGTTTCCTAAAGAAAGAATTGGAATTAAATCAGATTCTCCACATGCTCTACATTCAGTAATAGATGGACCTAACATACCATCAGTTGTTTTTTGTCATCAGTGATAATACCAGTCATCTAATTTTTTCTGTGACTTAGTCTTGTGATCAGTTTAGATTCATCAGGATATAACGGTGCATCCCATGGAAACGCTTTGCCATCAAGAAAATTCTTCCATCGCTTTACATCTTCATCTACCATCATTTTTACTAATTTTTTAAAAGTTGTTTTAGGCTTCCATTTGAGTTGTTTTGCAGCTTTTTTAGCATCTCCACGAAGATAATTAAGTTCTAATGGTCTAAAGAATTTTTTATCTGTTTTAACATATTTTTTCCAATTAAGACCAACAATATCAAATGCCTCCTTTACAAAGTCACTAACTTTATGAGATTCTCCCGTACAGATAACAAAATTATCAGGCTTTTCCTGTTGCATTACCTTATGAACAGCTTGCATGTATTCTTGGGCAAAACCCCAATCTCTTTTAGCTTCTAAGTTTCCAAGTACTAATTTATCCTTCAAACCGAGTGAAATTTCTGCAGCTGCATTAGTAATTTTTCTTGAAACAAACTCCATCCCACGTATAGGAGATTCATGGTTAAACAGTATACCGCAGGATGCAAACATATCATAGGATTTGCGATAGACGTTAGTTATCCAATGTGCATACAACTTAGATATTGCATATGGACTAGCTGGAGAAAATGGAGTTTCTTCGTTTTGTGTTTTAAATTTATTATTTCCATACATCTCGCTAGTTGAGGCCTGGTAAAACTTAATATTCGAATTTTGATGCAATATCGCTTCCAAAAGTTTTGTGACAGCTAGACCAGTAATCTCAGCGTTTCCAACAGCTTGTTCAAATGAAGTTCCAACATAACTAGATGCCGCTAGATTGTATACTTCGTCAGGATCTGATACTTTCAAAGCTTCCAATAGGGAACCCATATCAAGCAAGTCTGC
>Ga0208881_1000750_pt1 | contig 11426 bp, 14 predicted proteins | sample Knorr_S23_td_AAI_FD_185610 | JGI IMG/M metagenome (GOLD analysis project Ga0208881, IMG submission 185610) | Marine microbial communities from Southern Atlantic Ocean transect - Knorr_S23_td_AAIW_ad_876m_LV_B (SPAdes) (version 2) | ecosystem: Environmental > Aquatic > Marine > Oceanic | place... | reverse complement strand
GCGTGGTGCGTACAGTCACAGTGTACCCCTCCCCCTGCAGAATGTCTCGAAAACGATCCAGCGCTGTATTGGTTACGCGGCGGTATTCTGTACCGGGAAATGGATTAAAGGGAATTAGGTTAATCTTACAGGGAAGATCCTTTAACAGCACCGCCAGTTCCCGCGCATGCACAGATCGGTCGTTAACCTGATCCATTAAGGTATATTCCACCGTCGCCTTGCGCCGATTATCGGGCATTTTGTCTATATAGTTCTTGGCGCTATCAATAAATTGCTGAAGACTGTACTTGCGATTGATAGGTACTAGTTCATTGCGCAATTTGTCGTTGGGAGCATGCAGTGAAATAGCCAGCGAAACATCGGTAACATCGGCCAATTTATCCAGCGCTGGAACCACCCCGGCAGTGCTCAGGGTGACGCGGCGTTTTGACAGCCCATAGGCGTTGTCCTCCAGCATCAGGCTCATGGCATCCACCACATTGTCAAAATTCATCAGCGGCTCGCCCATACCCATCATCACCACATTGGTCACTCGGCGCGGCGCCTTGGTATCGAACTGGTCGAAGGAATCGGCGGCAATCCACAACTGGCCAATAATTTCTGCGGCACTGAGATCGCGGTTAAAGCCCTGCTTGCCGGTGGCACAGAAACTGCAATCCAGCGCACAGCCAATCTGTGATGAGACACAGAGGGTGCCGCGATCTTTCTCGGGGATATACACCATCTCGATACAGCTACCACCCTCGACACGGATTAACCATTTGCGGGTGCCATCGGTAGAGTCCTGACAGCTGACTACCTCCGGCAGACGCACTTCGGCAGTCTCGTTGAGCTTCTCGCGCAATGCTTTTGAGAGGTTGGTCATCTGGTCGAAATCTCGTTCGCCCATTTGATGAATCCATTTCACCATCTGAGTGGCGCGAAAGGGTTTTTCTCCCAACTGCTCAAAAAAATCGCCAAGCCGCGAAACAGAAAGCCCCAGCAGGTTGATTTTATCCTGTTGGGGTTGGCTGTTTTCTATATCTGCTAATGCGCTTTCAGGCATTGGTAATCTCTGTTTAGTCAATCATCTTAGCGAGCACAGATCTCATCGTCGCCAAAGAAGTAAGCAACTTCCCGCGCCGCTGATATCTCAGAGTCTGATCCATGCACCGCATTGGCGTCAATAGAGGATGCAAAATCAGCACGAATAGTGCCTGCCGCCGCTTCCTGAGGATTAGTAGCACCCATCAAATCACGGTTGAGCACAATAGCACCTTCACCTTCTAGCACTTGGACAGTCACTGGGCCAGAGGTCATAAAGGCCACCAGATCTTTAAAGAAGGGGCGCTCGCTATGCTCGGCATAAAAGCCCTCGGCCTGTTCCTGAGTTAGCTGCTGCATTTTACAGGCGATAACCTGTAGTCCCGCCGCTTCGAAGCGGCTAAGAATCTGACCCACGACATTTTTTGCCACGGCATCAGGTTTGATAATAGAAAGGGTGCGTTCAACGGCCATAAAAGTTTCTCCAAATTGGGCTGTGGCTTGTTTTCAAATAGTGCCTTATCGGCTTGGGTGCGGATTTTACCTACAGCGCCCACTGGTAACAATGGTTTTATTAGCTGAAGATACGTTATTTTATCAGCGGACTACTGTGCCGAAATAAACAGGCACGACAGGTTCTATGCAACCCTTCTAGTCTAATTCTTCAATCCACGCCATTTGAATAGCTTCAAGGATTTTTTCCCCACAGCGATCTGGATCATCGGAAAACCCTTCAATATCTAGGACTAACTTGCGCAGATCGACAAAGTTAATGTACTGAGGATCTATCTCTGAATGATTATCTGCCAGCTCGATGGCAATATCATGAATATCTGTCCACTTAATCATATCCGCCCCCTACTTTTAATGTCGCTCGGAAACCATATTAATGGTGTATTTTGGAATCTCTACCACCAAGTCTTCCTTATCAACTATTACCTGACAGCTTAGTCGCGAGTCCGGATCCACCCCCCAGGCTTTGTCCAAAAAGTCCTCTTCCAGCTCATCGGCCTCTGGCAGCGCATCAAAACCCTCGCGAACATGCACATGGCAGGTGGTACAGGCACAGGACATTTCACAGGCATGTTCTATATCCAAGCCATTTCTGAGTGCCGCCTCACAGATACTCTCGCCCTTTTTGGCCTCTACAACAGCACCTTCTGGACATATCTCATGATGAGGTAAAAATACAATCTGTGGCATAGTTTACGGTTCCCGAAACAATTTATTTTAGCGCGTCGTCGAGGCTGAGCCCAGCCAGTGCCTGCTTTATACTAAGGTCCATGCGTCTGGCGGCAAATTCTTCGCTGGTCTTGCCGAGAATTTCAATCTGCCTCGCCAACTGTCGATGGTCTTCACTACTTTGCCTCAGCTGCTTAAGCTCTTCTAAAACTACCTGTAGGCATTGAAGTTCCGAGGCATCCAATAGACCTACCCCATCTTTGTCGATAGCCGCTTGCAGATCTTCGATCATTCGATCGGCCTCTACCTGCTGTTCTCTCAATGCCCGCGCCTGCATATCGTCGCGGGCATGGGTAAAAGAGTCCTGTAACATCTGAGTAATTTCATTATCTGCCAATCCGTAGGAGGGTTTGACTTCAATCCTAGATTCGACACCACTGGCCTTCTCGCGAGCAGACACACTGAGTAAGCCATCCGCATCCACCTGATAGCTGACCTGTATTTTTGCACTGCCGGCGACCATGGGTGGAATTCCCCGCAGTTCAAAGCGCGCTAGGGATCGACAGTCGCAGACCAACTCGCGCTCACCCTGCAATATATGGATACTCATGGCCGTTTGGCCATCTTTGAAGGTGGTAAATTCTTGGGCCTTGGCCACCGGAATGGTGGTATTTCGATGGATGATTTTTTCTGTAAGACCACCCATAGTCTCTATACCTAGAGATAGGGGTATTACATCCAGCAATAGCATATCATCGCCGGACTGATTACCTATCAACGCCTCTGCCTGCACAGCTGCACCCATAGCCACCACCAAATCTGGGTCTATGGTACATTTGGGTTGGCGGCCAAACAGGTCGCCGACTTTTGCGCCAATTCTGGGCATTCTGGTGGATCCACCCACCAGAATAACATCGTCAATTTGCGATTTTTTCACGCCGCTATCGCGCAGCGAGCGCTTGCAGGCGCCAAGCGTCTTATCAATCAGACTATCGACCAATTGATGCATAATCTCTCTGGTTAAGAGTAGCGAAGTATCGAGAATTTCTAGTTTAACTTCGCTGCAATCGGTGAGTTCTTCTTTGGCAAATCTGGCAGTCTCCAGAAGAATCCGCTGTTCCACCCTATCCAGATCTTCACTCATCCCCAACTCGCAGCGCAACCAGTCGGCAATGGCATAGTCAAAGTCATCGCCACCCAGTGCGGAATCACCTCCGGTTGCCAGCACTTCAAATACGCCGCGGGAGAGTCGCAAAATACTGATATCGAAGGTGCCGCCGCCTAGATCGTAGACCGCGACAAGTCGTTGCTTTTCTTGCGCTTTCTCGCTGGCTTCTTGCGCTTTGTCGCTGGAAGCCTGCGCCTCGTGCTGTTCTTGTAACTGATCTAAACCATAGGCAATAGCGGCAGCTGTGGGCTCGTTTAATAGGCGCAATACCTTGATACCAGCCAATGTGGCCGCATCTTTGGTGGCCTGTCTCTGGGCATCATCAAAATAGGCGGGCACAGTGATCACTGCGCCATCGAGCATACTGTCAAAGGCTATTTCTGCGCGGCCGGCCAGTTTGCGCAGTATCTCTGCGCAGACCTGAATTGGGCTAACCGACCCGTAGACGGTGTTAATCTTGGGCATGCCGCCACTATCTGCGGCGAATTCATAGGGCAAATTTCCGCCAAAGGTCTTGATATCATCTATGCCTCGACCCAGCAGGCGCTTTACCGATATCAGGGTATTTGCAGGGTCACTGCTACTGTGTTCCGCAGCCTCATAACCCACACAGCTAGGACCCTCGGCTGAATAGTGGACCACTGAGGGCAATAGTTCTCTGCCCTGCTCATCTGACAATATTTCCGCAGAGCCACTTCTTACCGCGGCTACTAAAGAGTTGGTGGTGCCCAGATCAATACCCACCGCGTACTTGCGCTGATGAGGTTGCGGCGATTGGCCGGGCTCGGAAATCTGCAGTAATGCCACTGTTTAAAAATCCTCTAATTCTGCTTCAAGTTGGGCTATATCATTGACAAACTTGGTGGCAAATTGCATCTTTGCCACGGTATCAAAGGCGTCATTATAGGCGCTTGCTTGATACTGCTGTGCAAACTGTCGCTGTAGGTCCATAGATTTTTGTTGCGCTTCAATGCTCAACGATACCAGAACATCTAGGGGCTCAGCACTGGCCCTTACCTCGGACAGAGCTTCGCGCAATAACATCTGATCCATTAAGAATTGTCCATCTGAGGTGATATGGCTTTCCTGACTGACATCGCAGCCCTGTAACTCCAGTAAATATTGAGCTCTAGCCAAAGGGGTTTTTAAAGTCTCGTAGGCCTGATTGATGGTTGCAGCAGTCTGTACAGCTAGGCGTTTTTCAATATCGCTTTTGCTGGCGTAGCGGTCTGGATGAAATTCGCGCTGCAATCTGCGAAATCTTAAATTCAATTGGTCAATATCCACTTCCCAACCCACTGGGAGGGAAAAAATTTCAAAAAAATTATTGGAATTTTTCAATGACCATAGACCTAGTTATCTGGGGTTTTGCCAAGGGCGGTTAAATATGGAAGCTCTCTCCACAACCACATTCATCTTTGACATTGGGGTTTTTAAATTCAAAGCCTTCATTTAACCCCTCCTTTACATAATCTAGTTGCGTGCCATCCAGATACACCAAGCTCTTTGGATCCACAATTAGCTGCACAGCACCACATTGGAATACAACATCATCATTGGCAGCACTGTCGACAAACTCGAGCACATAGGAGAGACCCGAGCAACCTGTGGTGCGCACACCAAGGCGCACACCAATACCTTTGTTGCGGTGCTCAATATGCCTGACAACATGCTGCTCGGCAGCAGCGGTCATGGTAACGGCCATGGTTACTTCCCCTGCTTTTCTCGTACGTCTCGAACCGCTGCCTTAATGGCATCTTCTGCTAGCACAGAGCAGTGAATCTTGACCGGAGGCAATGCGAGCTCTTCGGCAATCTCAGTATTCTTGATCTGTGCCGCCTCATCGATATTTTTCCCTTTCACCCATTCGGTGAGCAGAGAGCTCGAGGCAATCGCCGATCCACAGCCATAGGTTTTAAATTTGGCATCTTCGATGACCCCATCATCATTGACCTGAATCTGCAGACGCATTACGTCTCCACAGGCTGGGGCTCCGACCATTCCAGTACCTACATTTTTTGAACTGTCGTCCAATTTGCCGACATTGCGCGGATTCTCATAATGATCAATCACTTTTTCGCTGTAAGCCATTTCTTTCACCCTGTTTATTTAGTCGTTCCCGAAAAAGTCGTCCTGACTTTTTCAAGGAGTCGCGACGCCATTCTCTAACGCAAATACGCGGATTTGCTGGCTCATGGCGCGCTCGCTTGGGTCTGCGACCCAAGGGGGTGCATCCATGCACCCCTCGTCAACCAGAAAAATGTACTTATTCTCACCTTTCTGGTCGAAATTTTCAGGCCGCTTCTAGTGAGCAGCCCATTCTACCTGACTGAGGTCAACGCCATCTTGGAACATATCCCAGAGTGGCGATAACTCTCGCAATTTTTTCACCGCATGCCTAACCTTAGAAATCGCTTTATCAATATCTTTCTCGGTTGTGTAGCGCCCGATACTAAAGCGGATCGAACTGTGGGCCATCTCGTCATTTAAGCCCAGTGCTCGCAGCACATAGGAGGGCTCTAAACTTGCCGAGGTGCAGGCGGAACCAGATGAAACCGCCAAATCTCGCAACGCCATAATCAGCGACTCGCCCTCCACAAAGGCAAAGCTAATGTTAACAATACCCGGCACATGCTGCTGTTGAGAGCCGTTGAGATAGACCTCCTCCATATCGCAGACACCCTCCCACAGGCGGGTGCGCAGTTTCTCTATACGCGCAGACTCTGCACTGAGATCCTCCAGCGCCAGTTTAAAGGCTGCACCCATGCCAACGATCTGATGGGTTGGCAAGGTTCCAGAACGCATGCCACGCTCATGCCCACCACCGTGCATCTGCGCTTCGATTCTCACCCGCGGCTTGCGTCTTACATACAGAGCCCCTATGCCCTTGGGGCCATAGGTCTTGTGTGCGGAAAAGGACATCATATCCACATACATCGCATCTACATCAATCTCGGTCTTTCCGGCACTCTGAGCGCCATCAACATGGAAGAAAACCTTGTTTTCACGACAAATTTTGCCGATAGCAGCTATATCGTTCAATGTGCCCAACTCATTATTCACATGCATAATAGACACCACGGTGGTGTCATCGCGCAGCGCATCGGCCACTGCCTGTGGCTGAATTAGCCCATTTTTATCTGGGTCGAGATAGGTAACTTCAAAACCCTCACGCTCTAACTGCCTACAGGTATCCAGAACTGCCTTGTGTTCAATTCTGGAGGTAATAACATGTTTTCCCTTGCGGGTATTAAAGTGCGCGCAACCTTTGATGGCCAGATTATTGGCTTCGGTTGCACCAGAGGTCCAAACAATTTCTCTGGGGTCGGCGCCAATCAGATTGGCTACATGGCTACGAGCATCTTCAACCGCCGCCTCTGCCTGCCAACCAAACACATGGGAGCGCGACGCCGGATTGCCAAACTGGCCAGTCGGGGTAAGAAACTGCACCATTTTGTCCGCAACCACCGGGTCGACCGGGGTGGTGGACGCATAATCCAAGTAAATTGGAAGATTCATTAACTTCTCCATAATCAACAGGTCCCTGCCTGCAGGTTATTATCTAAGACCAACAACTGATCAACCTGTCGCTGGGCTATATGTTGTACATCTTTTCTAGCCACCAAATCAGCCAGGGAAATGCCACTTAAAAAACTGTGGATCTGCTCGCTTAAATCCTGCCAGAGATTGTGAGTTAAACAGATCTCACCGCCCTGACAGTCGCTTTTTCCATGACAGTTTGTGGTGTCTATAGACTCGTTGACAGCATCTATAATCTGCGCCACAAATATACTGTCGCTGGGCCTACCTAAGTAGTAACCGCCGCCCGGCCCACGCACACTGGAGACCAATCCAGATTGTCGCAACCTAGAAAATAGCTGCTCTAAATAGGACAGCGAGATCGATTGACGATCAGAGACATCTGCCAGAGAGATAGGCTTGTCCTGAGCATGCAACGTCAGATCGAGCATCGCAGTCACCGCATAGCGTCCACGAGTTGTTAGGCGCATGGTTTATCCTCGTCAAAGAACTTATTCATAGATGAAATTATCCAATACCTGACTAATTTAGTCAACTAAATACCTGACTATTTTAGTAGGTTAGAGCGCAAGCACTCTTATTTTATCTTGCGCTGCACTGCCGATAACAGCCCGCGCAGAATGGATACTTCCATCTTATCCATGCGCAAACGATTGAATAAGCGTCTCATTCTGGTGAGCAGTTGCTTGGGATTTTCTGGATCATAAAAATCCAACTTAGCCATGGTTTCAGCCAGATGGCTGTGGAAATTCTCCAAATCCTCGGCAGTGACCGGCGGCTGATCCCATTCACCTAGATCGGGCAAATTCCCCTGCGGATCAGCCAAACTGGCCATACGAATTTCATAGGCCAATACCTGCACCGCAGTGGCAAGATTTAGAGAGCTGTATTCTGGATTAGAGGGAATATGCACATGATAGTGACATTTTTGTAGCTCATCATTGGTCAAACCCCGATCTTCGCGACCAAATAGAAGCGCCACTTTGTGACTCTCGGCTTCAGCCCAGATTCTCTCTCCACATTGACGAGGGTTGATAAGGGGCCAGGGGATGCGTCTCTCTCTGGCACTGGTGCCAATCACTAGTGAGCAGTCGGCGATAGCTTCGTCGACAGAGTTGACCACTGTGGCATTTTTTAGTACATCTCGAGCGCCCGCCGCCCGCCACACCGCCCTAGGGGCTGGATATTCTCGCGGCTGTACTAGGCACAGCTCCGCCAGACCCATATTTTTCATGGCTCGCGCGGCACCGCCAATATTGCCCGGATGGGCGGTATTGACCAATACAATTTTTATATTTGCCTGTCGCTCTGCTGTGGGCACAAATTACCTCTTAAGGGTCAACTCGGAGCTGTTTTTACTAGCTCCCAAATTTAGGGCGCGAGTTTAGCAGAATTAGTGGGTATTTTTTATAAAAACTGCCGTCGTTGCGAACGCAGTGAGGCAATCTCTCAAATTTGGCAGTATGTTGAAGAGATTGCCACGGGCCTGCGGCCCTCGCAATGACGTAAAATATTGGCATCCGACTTCAATGGCCGCGCCAATCTGGTACAATGCGCGCGCTCTTTAAGTCAATTGGATACCACCACTATGCAACCCATGGTTAATATTGCCCTTCGCGCTGCCCGTGCGGCGGGAGAAATGATTGTAAAATCTGCCGATAACCTCGATTTGGTCAAGGTTGATGAGAAAGGCCGCCATGATTTTGTCACCGAGGTGGATCGACGCTCCGAAGAGACCATTATTTACGCGATTAAAAAAGCCTACCCAGAGCATGCCTTTTTGGGTGAGGAAACAGGTCGCAGCGGCAATCCAGATGCTGAAGTAGAGTGGATTATAGATCCTCTAGATGGCACTACTAACTTTATCCGCGGTATTCCCCATGTGGCTATCTCTATCGCCTGTCGTGCCAAGGGAAAATTGCAACACGCGGTGATTGTGGACCCCTTTAAGCGCGAAGAATTTACCGCTAGTAGGGGCGGCGGAGCACATTTAAACGGTCGACGTATCCGCGTATCCGGTCGTCAAGAACAAGCTGGCGCGCTGTATGCTACGGGGATTCCATTTAACGCCCCCTCTTTTGATCATATGGAAAATTATCTGTCCTGTATGCGCGAATTCGCCGAGAATTCAGCGGGCATTCGCCGTCTGGGCGTGGCCTCACTGGACTTGGCCTATGTGGCAGCTGGGCGCATGGATGTTTTTTGGGAGATGCATCTCAAACCCTGGGATATAGCCGCTGGCGTGCTACTGGTGCGCGAGGCAGGGGGTATGGTCAGCGATTTTCAGGGCGGCGAGTCATTTCTTGAAAGCGGACATATTCTGGCCTGCACACCCAAGCTGCTTAAGCCCAGCTTAAAGGTGCTCTCCAAGCATTTGAGTCTCTTAAAGTAGCAACTGGTTTCTGCCCTTTCGCAATAGAGCTAACCAGTTGATGGCGCACTAGCTATTGCTGGATAAACCACTGATGGCCTTGATCTCCAGATAGTCCTCCAGACCAAATTCGCCCCACTCGCGACCGTTCCCAGATTGTTTGTAGCCTCCAAATGGCACTTCATAGCCCTGGGTGGCACCGTTGATACGCACAGTGCCAGCGCGCAATTTTCCAGCAACCCGCTGCGCCCGATCCATATCGGAGGTGCTGAGATAGGCGGCCAATCCGTAATCTGTATCGTTGGCAATATCTATAGCCTGCTGTTCTGTATCGAAGGGAATGATCGCCAGAACTGGCCCAAATATTTCCTCGCGAGCAATCTGCATTTGATTGTGCACCTTTGCAAAAATAGTTGGCTTGCAAAAGTATCCAGTCTCGAAACCGTCCGGCTTGCCAACGCCGCCGACTACCAATTCAGCGCCCTCGTCAATGCCCTTTTGAATCAGCGACTGCACCTTTTCAAATTGCATGCGACTCGAAAGAGGGCCTATATGATTCCCCTCTTTAGCCGGATCATCGACCATAATCTGCTCGGCACTGTGCGCCGCAATCTGCACAGCCCGATCGTAGACCGAGGAGTGCACTAGCAGTCGCGAGGGCGCATTGCAGGACTGACCGCTGTTACTCATTATATTGCGCACGGCACCACGAACCGCGGGCTCGAGATCTGCATCTTCAAAAATAATATTGGGGGATTTACCACCCAATTCCTGAGTGACACGCTTGATGCTATCTGCCGCCGATTTGGCAACCAGAATACCGGCGCGCGTCGAACCGGTAAAAGATAGCATTTGGATATCTGGATGACTAGAAATTGCCGCGCCAACCCCCGCACCATCACCATTGAGCATATTGTAAACACCATCGGGAATGCCTGCCTGATCGATTATTTCGGAAAATAGATAGGCGGATATGGGTGCAATTTCGCTGGGCTTTAACAGCATGGTGCAACCGGCAGCCAGCGCCGGCACTACCTTGCAGGCAATCTGATTAATCGGCCAGTTCCACGGGGTGATTAAGCCACAGACCCCTATGGGCTCTTTGACAATTAGAGTGGAGCCAATCTGTTGTTCAAACTGATACTGTTTCAATGCGTCAAGAGTCGCAGCAATATGCCCGGAGCCACGGTCTGCCTGTTCCTCTATGGCAAAAGTGATGGGAGAACCCATTTCCATGGATATGGCCACCGCCATCTCATGGTAGCGGTCTAGATACGCCTGCAATAACTGCTCTAGTAGGACGATGCGCTGGTCAACGCTGAATTGTGAATAGGTGGCAAATGCGCTCTTAGCTGCGGCCACGGCCAGATTTACATCAGCTGCGCTGCCCATGGAGATGGTGGCCACCGCCTGCTCAGTTGCCGGATTTTCTACGCATAGATCATTGACCTTAAGAGGCGCTACCCAACGACCATTGATATAGAAATTACGCAGGTTTTTCATATTCCCACCTATGTAAGGGCCTAATTAAGATTAAAATAGGGCTTCTAATGATGCTTTGTCTTGGGGCCCCACAAGGCGATGTAGCAGTTGCCCATTCCCGCCTATCACTAGGGTCTCAGGAAGAACCTCGACCGCATCTAAACCCCAGAGCTGGCGGGGATCGCGCAGTAAGTTTGGAAACTCTATGCCCAACTTAGCTATTTCAGCTTGCAAACTATCCCCTTGGGATCCATCAAAATTCACCCCTACAATATATAGGCTATCGCCGTATTCCTGTAGTAGCTTATTTAACTCGGGTACCTCGCGCCGACAGGGTGCGCACCAAGTCGCCCAGTAATTGATAATCACCAGCTTTTCGGGCGCTATGAGATCTATACGACTACCATCTGTTAGCGAGTAGACTTGGGCGGCGTTTTGAGAATCATCAGGAGCACAGCCCAATATCAGCAAACTAGCTAGAAGCAGTTGTTTTATCATCGTTTATCTAACCTTTTAACAGCCATCAAAATTTTAGCCACAGGCGGCAGTTTTGTAACTATAATGGTATCAGCTGGTTTTGGGCTAGTATTTGTGGGTTTGCAGTAGTCATTCAACATCCGTCACCTAAGGAGATTAGTCTATGGTTACAATTTACCATAA
>Ga0208881_1000746_pt1 | contig 11457 bp, 11 predicted proteins | sample Knorr_S23_td_AAI_FD_185610 | JGI IMG/M metagenome (GOLD analysis project Ga0208881, IMG submission 185610) | Marine microbial communities from Southern Atlantic Ocean transect - Knorr_S23_td_AAIW_ad_876m_LV_B (SPAdes) (version 2) | ecosystem: Environmental > Aquatic > Marine > Oceanic | place... | reverse complement strand
CATAGAGCTATTGGCGGTATTCGAGCTAGCATATATAATGCAATGAGCATGGAAGGGGTTGAAGCTTTAGTTTCATTTATGGGTGATTTTGAAAAAAATTCTGGTTAGAAGTATTAGTAATCTTAATGATTGACCTCTAAGCTACTAAATCTAATAAAATTTACAATTAGAATGAAAGAGAAAACACTTAAAAATCTAAGATCAGAAATTGATGCTTTGGACAATAAGATCCAAGTGCTTATAGCTTCCCGTGCTGATCTCGCAGCTCAGGTAGCTAAAGTGAAGAAAGAATCAAACACACAAAGCGCCTTTTATCGACCTGAAAGGGAGGCTCTGGTTCTGAGTCGCGTTATTGAAAGAAACCAAAGTTTACTAAAAGATAAAGATGTTGCTCTTATTTTTAGAGAAATAATGTCTGCATGCCTAGCAATTGAACAGCCTCTCAAGGTTGCCTTTCTTGGGCCTGAAGGTACCTTCACGCAAGAGGCGGCCTTAAAACATTTTGGCCATGGAGTGTCAACATTAGACTGTGGCACTATTGATGAGATTTTTCATCAAGTAGAGACTGACAACGTTCATTATGGCGTCGTGCCTATCGAAAACTCATCAAATGGTGTAATAGGAACCTCCCTTGATATGCTCTACAGTCATGACCTTAAGATTTGTGGTGAAGTTGAGATTGCTGTTGCCCATCACTTAATGATGCAAGATCAGTCTCAAGAAATTAATATAATTTATGCTCACCAACAAGCATTTGACCAATGCCATCGATGGTTGTCAAATCATTACCCTCATACAGAGTTACGTCCCGTGGCATCAAATGCACTTGCTGCTCGAATGGTAAAAGATGAGCCCAATGCTGCGGCTATAGCTTCTAAAGCTGCACTGAATCTTTATGGCCTCCAGCGTGTGGCAAAAAATATTGAAGATAGGGCTGGCAACATTACTCGTTTTATTGCCATTGGTAAAGATGAAGTCCCTCCTGGAATTGAAGACAAGACCTCCTTATTGGTTGTTACAAAGCATGAACCTGGAGCCTTGTTTGATTTGTTGGAGCCATTTAAGACTCGTAAAATAAATATGTTGCAGTTGGCCAGACACCCAATTCCTGGGGTGAAATGGGAGTACTTGTTCTTTATCGATATTGAAGGTCATCAAACTAACAAAAACGTTAGAGAAGCTATCTCTGAAGTTGAGAAGCAAGCTTTAAAACTAAATATTCTTGGATCTTATCCTGTCGCAATTTTATGAATGCATGTGAATCTATTCTTGGCTTGAGTCCATACCAAGGAGGCAAGCCGATTGAAGAGCTTGAGCGTGAGTTAGGAATAAAAAACGTAATTAAGCTGGCTTCAAACGAAAACCCTTTAGGTGCTAGCCTGAAAGTAGTTGAGGCTATGAAACTTGCGCTCAAAGAGGTTCATAGATATCCGGACGGCAATGGCTATGAATTAAAAAGAGCTATAGGTAAGCACTTAGATGTAGCTTCAGAAATGATTTCATTGGGTAATGGTTCTAATGAATTATTGGAATTAATCGCTAGAGTGTTTGTTTGTAAGGGGACAGACGAAGTGATTTTTTCACAGTATGCTTTTGTTGTTTACCCATTAGTTACACAAGCCTTGGGTGCAACTGCAAAAGTAGCCCCTGCAAAAGATTACGGCCACGATTTAAGTGCTATGCTTGAGTTAATTAACGATAATACGAAACTCATCTTTGTTGCCAACCCTAATAACCCTACAGGAACATTGGTAAGCGACAATGAAATATATAACTTTTTAATTAAAGTGCCTAGCCATATACCAGTGGTTTTGGATCAAGCATACTTTGAATATTTGAATATTAATGATCAAGCTATTGACTGGTTAAAAGAATTTGGTAATTTAATCATAACCCGTACCTTTTCAAAGGCTTATGGCTTGGCTGGTTTAAGAGTTGGATACTCAGTTTGTAGCCCAACAATTGCGGATTTTATTAACCGAGTCAGGGAGCCATTTAATGTTAATCATACAGCTCAAATAGCTGCAATTTGTGCCTTGTCAGATTTGGACTATTTAAAGGAATCGAGAAAGGTGAATGATAGTGGCTTGAGACAGCTTGAGCAGGGCTTTAAACACCTTAAATTAAACTATATTCCTTCTCACGCTAATTTCATTGCTGTTAAATTTTCTAATGCAATGAAAGTATATAACAGTCTACTTAAAGAGGGTGTTATTGTACGCCCTGTAGAGATGGACAATTTTCTTAGAATTTCGATAGGGACTACTGAAGAAAATGCTTACTTGCTTCGAGCACTGGGAAAAATATTATGATGAAAAAGGTTTGCATAATTGGTATAGGGTTAATTGGTGGGTCATTGGCGAAGGCGATTAAAAAAACTCATCAGTCTGAGATTGTCTTTGGCTATGGAAGAGACGAGGAACGTTTAGAAAGAGCTCAAAAGAGTAACGTTATTGACCAATATTCAGCGGATATAGGTGAAGCGTTAGATGGTGCGAATATGGTTATTATTGCTACACCAGTTGGAAGTTATGAATCAATACTTAAGGAAATGAAACCTCATATAACTAAAGACATGGTTATTAGTGATGTTGGTAGCACTAAAGTTAGTGTTATTGAAGCCGTCAAAGCAGTGTTTGACGGTGCTCTTGATATCTTTATCCCAGCACACCCAGTTGCTGGCAAAGAGAAGAGTGGTTTTGAAGTGAGCGATGCAGATTTATTTGTAAACAAAAAAGTTATTATTACCCCTCTAGAAAATAACAATCCTGAATCAATAAAAATGCTTGCAAAGATGTGGGAAGGAATAGGTGCTGAAGTTGATTTTATGACTCCGAAATCGCACGACGACTTGCTAGGTATGACTTCACATTTGCCTCACATGTTGGCTTTTTCTTTGGTTAATTACCTTATCACTCAACACCCTGAAGCGTCTGTATATGCGGCTGGTGGTTTTAAAGACTTTTCTAGAATAGCTTCTGGCGACGCGATCATGTGGCGAGATATTTGTCTTCATAATCGAGATGCAATCATTGCACACATTAAGGGCTACCAGGAATCATTAAATACTCTAGTTGATGCCATTGATAGTCAAAATAAAGATCAACTTGAGTCATTGTTTCGTGAAGCGAAAAATACCCGTGATTCATGGATAGATTGAGGCATCTTGATGACTAGCTTTAAGTCTTATTCCTGCAACTCATTAAATGGCTCAATCAAAGTGCCTGGTGATAAATCAATTTCTCATCGATCAATTATGTTGGGATCGATTGCTAATGGCGTTACCAATATATCTGGTTTTTTAGAAGGTGAAGATAGCCTTGCCACTTTGAAGGCGTTTCAACAGATGGGTGTCCAAATTGAGAGAGCGGGCTCTAATATTGCTATTCATGGTGTAGGTAAACACGGTTTAAAATCTCCATCGGAACCCCTTGATTTAGGTAATTCTGGGACCTCCATTCGACTCATGTCAGGCCTTCTCAGCGCCCAAAGCTTTAATTCTCAGCTTTGCGGAGACGAATCTCTATCAAAAAGACCGATGGCAAGAGTGATTGAGCCGTTAAGTATGATGGGAGCGCTAATTGATAGCTATGAATCAAAACCACCTTTATCTATAACTGGTAATCAGAAATTATCAGCGATTAATTACACTCTTCCTGTTGCCTCTGCTCAAATTAAATCGTGCTTATTGTTGGCAGGGCTATATGCCGAGGGAGAAACTTGCATTATTGAGAACAGCACTACGAGAGATCACACCGAGAGGATGCTGAGAGGTTTTGGTTACTCTGTCAATTCTTCTAATGGCCAAATTTCGTTAATGGGTGGCGGCGAATTAAATGCTTGCGATATAGAAGTGCCTAGTGATATTTCTTCAGCCGCTTTCTTTATCGTTGCTGCTAGCATTGCTAAAGAGGCAGATATAACACTGAATGCTGTAAACATTAACCCCACACGAACGGGAATCCTTAATATTCTTGACTTGATGGGAGCCAATATTACACTGACTAATGAAAGGGTTGTTGCTAGTGAGTTGGTTGCTGATATTCGTGTCTGTTCAGCTGAACTCCGTGGAATCGATATACCACAGGAGCTTATTCCCTTGGCGATTGATGAGTTTCCAGTTATTTTTATTGCTGCAAGCTGTGCAACAGGTGAAACTCTATTAACGGGCGCAAAAGAGTTGCGGGTTAAAGAGTCAGACCGTATTCAAGTTATGGCTGAGGGTTTGACAATTTTAGGTATTGAAAATGAGGTTCTTGAAGATGGGATTCGAATTCAGGGTGGTGAATTTAGTAAGCAAAATTCGGTAATTAAATCTCACCATGACCATCGTATCTCAATGTCATTTGCGATTGCCTCAAGTAGATCTGAATATGACATCAAGATAGAAGGTGTCGATAACGTTCAGACATCCTTTCCAAATTTTGTAGAGCTGGCTAACAAAATTGGTATGAATATTGAAGAAATTTGACAATTTGTAATGTCATATAAATCTTCAGAACCTTGCTCAGGGTCATTGCTATAATACGTTTTTTTTATAAAGAGAAAAAATATGACAATTGAATATGCAGAATCTTTCTTTGCCTGGGATGTATTGAGCTGGCTTTTTTTGGCAATGCTCTTGGCAATCGTCATTGTATTAATTGATCTACTATTTTTCTCAAAAACTAGTCCTGAAAGCGACGTCAAGGTAACTGAAGATAGGTCAATTATTAGAAAAATTTGTTACTTTCTAATTTTCTTAAGGTTTTCAAAATCCGAAAAATATAGCCATCGACCTAAAGTTGTTCAGTGGTCAATTGAGTTCTTCCCTGTGTTGTTGTTGGTTTTAGTCTTTCGAGGCTTTATCTTTGAGCCATTTCGGGTACCTTCGAATTCAATGATGCCAACACTATTAACTGGTGACTTTATCTTGGTTAACAAGTTCGACTATGGCTTAAGATTGCCGATACTGAACTCTAAAATTATTGATTTTTCAAAGCCAGAAAAGGGAGATGTTATTGTTTTCAGGTATCCCAATTATGAGCATAGCGCTGGATATTCTGGTGTAGATTTTATTAAACGAGTGGTTGCTCTTCCAGGCGATACTATTAGTTATGAAAAAGATCAGCTAACAGTCAATGGTAAGACTGTTGATTATAGAAAAATTGGTGGTTATCAAGGAGTTGATTCGGGTAAAGCAATGAGCGGTTATCGTCACGTTAGAGAGTTAATTGATCAGGCCAACTATGACATCTTGCTTCACCCTTTAGGGCACTCTAGAGAACTCTCTAAAACAACTGTTCCCGAAGGTCATTACTTTGTCATGGGTGACAATAGATCTCATAGTAGTGATTCTCGGTTCTGGGGTTATGTACCAGAAGATTACATTCTTGGCAGAGCGATTGGTATTTGGATGCACTGGGATTGGAATCATAACACCATGCAGTTCAGCCGAATAGGTGGGTTCGACTAGTTGACTGATTGCTATTAGTTTTAATCGTCAGAGCCTGTCTTTGAATGCTCAAATGACAGCCACAGCATCCTGATTATTTATTTGTTAGTCATCACTTTTAAAGCTTTGAGAACATTGATGGCTTCGTGAACAAAGTAGTCTTCCCTGAGTAGCTCTATATATTCCTTGTCTCTGTTCTCAGTGATTTCATCCTGCATTTCAAGGATGTCTTCTTCGGATAGTTCAGAAGGACTCTCTGCCGATAAATGATTTTTTAAGTCTTTTTCTTGAGAACTTAAGTTAATTGCGTCTTCAAAACTACTTAGAGTGATATCATCTAAATAAATGTCAGGGGCAATTCCTTTGGCCTGAATAGATCTTCCGGAAGGGGTATAGTATCTCGCCGTGGTTAATTTAAGCCCAAAACCATCCTCCAGACTTAACATTGACTGTACAGAGCCCTTGCCGAATGATTCTTGACCCATGATAATAGCTCGATTATGGTCTTGCAGTGCGCCAGCAACAATTTCAGAAGCCGAAGCAGAGCCTTTATTCATCAACACAACAATAGGAGCCCCATTTAGGATATCACCTGGCTTAGTTGGGAAGGAAACTTTAGAATTCGAGACTCTACCTTCTGTGTAGACGACAATGCCATCGCTATCAATAAATAAATTGGCGACATCAATTGAAGAGTTTAGCAAGCCACCTGGGTTGTTTCTTAGGTCAAGAATTAAGGAGTCAAGTTTCGTTTTATTCTCTGTGACAAGCTCTGAAACAATATCTTCTACTAATTCTGTAGTTGGGTTTTGAAATTGTGAGATTCGAATATAACCAATGCCTTCATCCAAAAGAAGGCCTTTAGCAGAAACAACAGTAATAATTTCTCTAGTTATTTCAACAACAAATGGTGCGATATCGGGTCTCCCAATAGTCAACTTCACTTTCGTTCCTGGAGCCCCTCTCATTAGTTTTACACCTTCTTCAAGGTTTATTAGATTCACATTTTGATCACCAATTTGTAGAATAATGTCACCGGCTTGAAGGCCTGCACGGTATGCCGGTGTGTCATCTATTGGAGAGATAATTTCAATAAAATTACCCTTAGTGCCAATAACAATACCTACGCCACCAAATCTACCCATTGTGCTTTCATTTAAATCGGATTGGTCTTCTGGATCAAGAAAGCTTGAATGCGGGTCAAGTCCTTCAACCAACCCCTTGATGGCATTCTTAAACATTGTTTCATCATCAATTTCGTCGACGTATAGTTGTTTGATTTGTGAGTAGACAGCGGTAAAAGTGTTTAGTCCCTCAAAAAAATCTGGTGAATCCAATGGGGAATAATTGTCATCTGCAAGACAAACATTGGAGATGCTTGAAAACAAAAATAACGTAAATAGAAAATTAGTTTTTAATAAATTTTTTGTAGGTGTCATGATTAAATTATTTATGTTGTTATATTGGAATTAGTAGGGTTATATTTAATGAGTCAGATTGTACTTTGTTTTGTTTTATTCATTATGTAGAAATAATAAAGTTTTTGTGGAGAAATAACAATGATTTTTTCATTCAATCTCTTGCAATTGTTAAAATCATATATTGATAGATTTATTGCGTCCGTAGCTCAGCTGGATAGAGTGTCGGCCTCCGAAGCCGAATGTCGGGTGTTCGAATCACCTCGGACGCACCAATTTAACAAATATTTCAAATGTTGAGGTAAATGTCATTTATTTATAAAAACGCAACCTTTTCAAGTTGTCGTACATATAGATACTCACTTTCTCGTATTTGGGATAAGAAAAAGAAGTATGTTTTGTTTATAGGGCTTAATCCATCAACGGCTGATGAAGAAGCGGATGATCCTACGATACGAAGATGTGTTAATTATGCAAAAAACTGGGGGTACGGTGGCTTTATGATGGTGAATCTTTTTGCTTATAGAACGACGTTACCTTCCAACCTTAAAAAAGTAAAATATCCTGTTGGAACTGAGAATGATAAATATATTGTGACACTATCAAAAAAAGCTGATATAACTGTCGCTGCCTGGGGAAATAATGGAAATCTCTATAGCAGAGACAAAAAAGTATTGAGCCTTGTACCAAACCTTATGTGTTTGAAGGTTAACAAATCAGGTCAGCCAGCTCATCCTTTGTATTTAAAAAAAGATTTAAAGCTAACTAAGTTTGCTAGATTATGAAATATATCGTTATTGATCCCGTAATTCTGGATTTGGGTATTGTAAAAATACATTGGTATGGGGTAATGTATTTATTTGCTTTTCTGGTTGCCTATTTGCTCGCTAAATACAGAGTAAATTTAAGTCAAGACTGGAGCACTCAGCAAGTTGATGATCTTGTTTTTTACGGAGCTTTGGGCGCAGTTTTGGGTGGTCGTTTAGGTTATATGGTGTTTTACAGTTTGCCAAGTTTTTTAGCTAACCCTTTAATTTTTTTAGACTTTCAAAATGGTGGAATGTCTTTTCATGGTGGTTTTCTTGGCGTTTTACTAGCAATGCTTTTATTTAATCGCAAGTCAAAAAAAAGTTTTTTTCAAACAACCGACTTTATTGCTCCATTAGTGCCTCTTGGTCTGGCCTTTGGAAGGATTGGTAATTATATAAATGCTGAGCTTTGGGGGAAGGTGACTACTAGTGCTTGGGGTGTATATTCCCCTGACCAGAGTGGTGTGTGGGTTCAGCGCTACCCGACACAACTCTTTGAAGCTCTTCTCGAGGGTGTTGTGCTATTTTTCATTTTGTGGATTTTTAGCAAAAAAAATCGACCATTGATGGCTACATCTTCCCTATTTTTGATTTTCTATGGATTTTTTAGATTTATAATTGAGTTCATCAGAGTGCCAGACGCTCAATTGGGATATTTGGCTTTTGAGTGGTTAACGATGGGGCAGTTATTAAGCTTTCCGATGGTCGTTATTGGTATTTATTTATATTATAGGTCTTACTATTCAGAGAAACAGTTATGAAGCAGTATTTAGATTTTTTGAAGCTCGTAAGGGATCAGGGATCGATTAAAACCGACAGAACAGGTACAGGCACGGTAAGTGTTTTCGGTCATCAGATGCGTTTTAATCTTAAAGAAGGATTCCCCTTGGTTACCACTAAAAGGATCCATCTTCCATCGGTCATCCATGAATTATTGTGGTTTTTGAGTGGTGAGACTAACATTAAATATTTACAGGAAAATAAAGTTAATATTTGGAATGAATGGGCAGATGAGAACGGTGAATTAGGACCAGTATATGGTGCACAGTGGCGTCATTGGAAGAATGCTGATGGTAAAGTAATTGACCAAATCTCAGAGGCAATGGAGTTAATCAAAAATTCACCTGATTCTAGGCGAATTCTTGTTTCTAGTTGGAATGTTGGCGAACTTGAAAGTATGGCTTTGCAGCCCTGTCACGCGATTTTTCAATTTTATGTAGCTAACGGGCAGTTATCATGCCAACTCTATCAAAGAAGTGCCGATATTTTCCTTGGAGTGCCGTTCAATATTGCCTCATATGCGCTTTTAACTCACATGGTTGCCCAACAATGCAATCTTGAAGTGGGTGACTTTGTATGGAGTGGTGGCGACTGTCACGTTTATTCGAACCATTTTGAGCAAGTTAATATTCAACTAGGAAGAACCCCAAAAGCTTTACCAAGGCTTATTATTAAAAGAAAGCCTAACAGCATCTTTGATTATCAATTTGATGATTTTGAATTCTATAATTATATTCATGACGACGCAATTAAGGCGCCAGTTGCAATTTGATTATCAATCTTTAAATCCCTGTATGGATAAATTACAAAAAAATATTTCTTATCAATTTAACAATATTGAGTTACTTAAACAAGCTCTGACTCACCGAAGTGTCAGTAAAAATAACAATGAAAGATTAGAATTTTTGGGAGATAGTATCCTTGGCTGCGTTATTTCTCATGAACTCTATCAACGCTTCCCATTAATTGATGAAGGTCAGTTGTCAAGGCTTCGATCTCACTTAGTAAGAGGACAAACTCTAGCAAAACTAGCAAAAACAATCAAATTGTCTGAAACCCTTGTTTTGGGTCAGGGTGAGTTAAAAAGTGGCGGTTTTCGGCGTGAATCGATTCAGGCGGACGCTTTTGAAGCAATTCTGGGAGCAATATTTCTTGATTCTGACTATTTGACTGTTAGTAGCGTGGTTTTAGAGCTTTATAAAGACTTGCTAAATGATGCTAGCCCTGAAGATTCATTAAAAGATTTTAAAACTCAGCTTCAGGAATTATTGCAAAAAAAAGGATATTCTCTTCCTCAATACGAACTAATTAAAACAAAGGGTCAGGATCATGACGCTATTTTTTATGTACGCTGCATTGTCAGTGAGTATGATCTTGAAGTGGAGAGAGAGGCAAAAAGTATCAAAAGGGCGGAACAAGCATGTGCTGAGTCTCTTTTAGAAAGACTGGCCTCCTCATGAACTTTCAGTCAGGTTTTATTGCAGTCGTAGGTCGGCCGAATGTTGGTAAATCAACTCTAATTAATGAATTGATTGGTCAAAAACTTTCAATCACTTCTCATAAACCTCAAACCACTAGACATCGCATCCACGCCATAGACACTCAGACCAACTATCAAATGATCTTTGTTGACACTCCAGGCATTCATATTGGCAACAAGAAGGCGATCAATTCCTATATGAATAAAACTGCAAGCTCAAGCCTTTCAGAAGCGGATATGATACTTTGGTTAGTTGAAGCTCTGAAATGGACCAAAGAAGATGAACGTGTAATGGAACATTTAACAAAAATCAAAGTGCCAATTATTCTTTGTGTGAATAAGATTGACAACTTAAACACTAAAGATGAAATACTTCCTTACCTAGAAAATTTAGGAGAAAAATTTCAAGCCAACGAAGTTTTCCCATTATCGGCATTTAAAAAAAATCACACCAATGGCTTAAGGAAACTAATCTTGAAGCATTTACCTCAACAAGAAGCATTATTTGAATCTGACTACGTGACCGACCGATCACAGCGATTTGTGATTGCTGAGTTTATTCGTGAAAAATTGATGCGTAATCTTTCGAACGAATTGCCTTATGACCTTACGGTTGAGATTGAAAAATTTGATTTGGATGGACAAATGTATCGAATTGCAGCTAGAATTTTTGTTGAAAAACCATCCCAAAAAAGCATTGTAATTGGCGACAAAGGTAAAATGCTTAAACAAATAGGCGAGGAGTCTCGCATTAGTATTGAGGGTTATTTAGAAAGTAAAGTTTTTTTAGAACTGTGGGTTAAAGTGCGGCAAGGTTGGTCTAATAACAAAAGAGCTTTAGCCTCTTTGGGCTATGACTAAAATAGAATTGACACCAGCATTTTTAATTCATCGGAGAATGTATCAGGGCAGCTCTCTTTTGTTAGATTTTTTTACCCGTCACTATGGAAAGATTCGTCTCGTTGCTCGTGGCGCTCGTAGCAAAAAAACTTCACTGCAAATGTTTCAACGCCTGAACATTTCTTTCAAAGGTAGAAGTGACCTCAAAAATCTAACGGACTGGGAATCTAGTGATCAGCCACGCAGACTTTTAGGTAACGATTTAGTTCTTGCTATGTATACAAATGAACTTCTCTCGAGACTATTACCGGAAGCTGAAAAACACCAAAAAGTATTTGATGGGTACTGGAAATACTTAGGAATGATTAATGAACAATCAGAGACTGAAAAGGAATACTCCCTCAGGTTGTTTGAAAACCTGTTGTTGAAGGAACTTGGCTATGGTTTAGAATTTAATAAGGACTTTAAAGGAAACCCTATTGATTCTGAACTTGAGTATCATTTTCAGGAGCACAATGGCTTTGTTCCAAGAGCAGATGGTAACATACCAGGTGAAGTCCTGTTAGTGGTTGATGATGGTGGCGACAATGGTCGTTTAAGTGTCAATCATTTAGCTATTTTAAAAAAATTAAATCGAAAGCGCCTAAGATCAATCCTTGGTGAAAAGCCACTGAAAAGTAGGGAATTATTTTTTGT
>Ga0208881_1000745_pt1 | contig 11485 bp, 10 predicted proteins | sample Knorr_S23_td_AAI_FD_185610 | JGI IMG/M metagenome (GOLD analysis project Ga0208881, IMG submission 185610) | Marine microbial communities from Southern Atlantic Ocean transect - Knorr_S23_td_AAIW_ad_876m_LV_B (SPAdes) (version 2) | ecosystem: Environmental > Aquatic > Marine > Oceanic | place... | reverse complement strand
ATACGCACCAATCTATTTCCAAACCGGTCTGCTTTGTTAATCCTGGCAACGTATCTGCAAACCGCTTCGACGGAACCTCTGGGGAAATCGTCGCCAAAAACATAGATACTGATTTGCTTATCGCCCGCATAAAAGGTGTTGATTGCCTCCGTGATCCCCTCAACAGGACTGGAATCACTGTAGGGATTCCAATATTGCAGCCGGCTGGTGATGTTTTTCCTGATCGACGGGGAATCCGGTATCCATCTGCCGGAGTAACTAGAAAACATATATTCCCCTTCATCATTGAGCACTTGAATGCCTTTCAATTTTGGGTAAACAGCTAGGGTTTCGGTTATTTTCTGAATCACAAGATTCCAGGGGCCCTGGTACATGCTGCCAGAAGTATCAATCACAAAAATAATGTACTCGCTATCTACCGGTATCCCGCCAACAGTGGTCTCATCTTCTGGCCTGTAATCTTTGAGCAATCTTCTCATTATTTCAGTCATGGACTGTTTTGCAGAAAGCAATCCACTCATTTCAGCCGTTTTTTCATCGGCCAGTGCTTTTGAGGCTGTAAATTCGCCTTGCAACTCTGAGAGATCGCCAGTCAGCCGGTTTTTTTGCTCATCATTTTCCGACAGCTGTTCCCTTACCTCGGTCAATGTTTGGTTAAGAACAGTTGACTCACCCCGGATAAGGTTCAACTCTTGTTCGAGTGTAACTATAAGTTTTTGGAGTTCCTCTTGACTTTTTTGGATGGTGACCGGCTCGTATATCTTGGTGATAACAAGCAAAAGAATAACCGCACCAAAACCACAACATACCACATCAAGAAATGAGAGGTTAAAGGTCTCCATGTCCCGTCGCTTTCTCATTATGGCCAATCCTCAGATGGTGCCATAAAACTGCCGTTTGACTGAAATGCAAGTCTCCAATATGCCTCTGCCGCAAACGGATCGCCATCCATCGGAAACAACAGGACATTGACAGGTATAGGTGGTAATTCACGCAGTGCCTGAGCAAAATATTTTGCCCGTTGTTCCGGTTTCACCATGGTTTCCCGTGAAAGTATTCGTCTTCCTTGTGTGGGCAGACCGTCGGTGAGTAAAAAAATATTATCGGGTGCAGGGTCCAGCTGTTGGATGGCTTCAAATGCATTAATTAAGCTGGTTCCTTTTTGGGGAACACTGCCTCGCAAATTGTTGACAGCTGTTCGGATTGTAGAACCATCAGTGACTTCAAGCCAGGTGCCATCGGTTTCTTCAACAACACTTTGGGCTGTTTCATTAAAGGTATAAATTTGAAATTTTGTCCCTTCTGTCAATCGCGTCGTCAGCCAGTCAACACTGTTAACGGTGTGTCTCCACTTCGGAGCCTTGACTTTCTGTTCATCCTTCATATTTCTATAACGAATGACATTGACGTAGGTTCGCCCGAGCATGCTGGATGAAGCATCGACCAGTATCAGGACATGGCTGCCACCCAGTCTCAGTTCAGTTACATACTGTCTATTACCTTCGCCAACGTATTCTCTGAGTAATTCCCCCGGTTCTGTTTTTGCCAATTCGGACTGTGCCGTCATCCTTTTGTTGGCTGCCTCCAGTTGTTGCACGTCCGATTGGAGTTGTTCAATGCTACCGGTTGCTGCCAAAGTTTGATTCTTATGTTCGGCAACCTCTTCAATCAGTTTCTCTATGGTCTCAAGAAGGAGTTGCACGTTCCCCTTGATGACCACGTCTTCCTGTTCGGTCTTGTCAATCTCATTTTTGATCCTGACCATTCTTTTTTGTTTATCAAAAATTTCTTCCTCTAAGAATTCTGTTTCGTTTTGCAAGGTTTCGCTGGCTTGCAGACTTCTGACTTTCACTTGGGCGTTGATGATCATAAAGAACAAAATGACCGCCCCGAAGCCGCAGCAAATAACATCAAGAAAAGACAAATTAAAAACGTTGAACTGTCGTCTCCGTCTAGCCACGAGAATCTCCATTTATGAACATTCGTTGCTCAGAAAATTGTTTGACTGGATGGGTGATAATTTTTGGCAAATAAGTCATGGAATCGGTTGAAAACATGCAAATAAAACTCGACCCTACTCTCCTTTAAGGTGAGTAATTAGATTCTGGTCACAGTAATTTTCAGTCTCAAAAATCTGTCTCTCCTGCAACAGTTGCAATTGATGTACTAAAAACATGATCACAATGCTGATCAGTAGGGCGATGAATGTTGAATTAAAGGCAATACCTAGATTTTGGGTAACCCCGCTGATGTCGCCATCGGCAGCGCGATGGGCCAGAGACAATGCAGCGCCGATACCCCGAACTGTACCGATAAACCCAATTGAGGGAATCGCCCAAGCAATGTAACGGATCATGGAAAGCTCTGACTCCAGCCGGTCTGCTTCTGATTCAACCATTGTGTGGGCAGAAGTCGCTACATCTTGCACATTTCCAGTTGTTGCAAAACGATTCAAAGCGTTGATCAAGATCCTTGGTAGCAACAGGCTCTGTTTGCTTTCAGCTAAATTGTCCAATTGCCGCAAATACCCCGAGGTGTCTTCTGGAGTGATTCTCATACCCTGCTGCAGGGGAATAAGATCTTCTTGCAGCAGTTTCCTTTCATTGACTGCCACTCGTGCTTTCAGGGTCATGATTGCAAATGCCCACAACATCAAGATAAAGCAGGCTTCTTGTTCAAAATCCTTAATGATCACGTACAAAGATCGCTCCGGGACATAGTTGATGTCCTCAGCAATCATGGCTTGCTGTTCTTGGATAACAGCCTGTGCCTCTGGGCGAACAACCGAAACAAAAAATGCGTGCACCAAAATGATGGAGAGAAGCAATGCCAATCCTTGATAAATGAATTCCTTTGAAAGATTTTTACTATTCATATTAATTCTCTATAGGTATTTAAATATCCGATGGAAAACTGACGGCTATATCTGCAGAAAGCGGTTCTGAAGGAATAAATTCCTCCAGCACCTCATCCTCTTCAAATGCAGCCTGTATTCTAGCCAGTTCCTCCTCAATGTCCTGATCATTGAGGGCAGCAGTATCGACTTGGGATGAATTATTTTCCTGATCTTGCAGCCACAACTCTGAAGGGCTTTGGTCTGAGCTTGCAAAACCCGGCATCACGACCAATCCGATGATCATGAGAAATACTGTAAGCAGTGTTAGGCTGAATCTGATAGTCATGGCTTTATTCATCAATGTTACTGGTATCAGTATACCTCGCAATTCTAAATCCGACATCCAACCTGCCCAGAGTGCCATAATCACGGTAAGTGAATCGAAGTGAACTGATGCTGGAGTGTCTCCAACTCGACCCACGAATTACTCTAACAGTCCCTTCTCCGGGACCCAAGGGATCCAACTCAACTTGATTGAGATTGGTTGGGTAGACTGCGTAATAATCGTTTACCCACTCAGCCACATTACCGCCTAAATCATAAATGCCCAGTGGACTGGGGTTAAATTTCTCAGCCGGTGAAGTGACTGGATAACCGTCCCAATAATCGGTCAAAATATTTGCGATCAACCCCTCGCCTGACTCGTCTGCATAATTGCCTGACTCTGTTGCAACAGGCATGCTCTCTCCCCATGGATACCTCTGTTTGCCAGCCCCACCATTGAACCTAGCTAGCCACTCCCACTCAGCTTCTGTGAGGAGTCTGTAGCCATTGGTAACGGGCTGAATGAGTTGGTATTGGTCGTTGATTTTTTCATACGCAAGCTCTAAAGATTCCCTGTAACTGAGTTGTTGACAAAAATCCACAGCATCTTCCCATGTCAGCATAACTGCAGGATGGAGCCCATTTGATAATTCTCTAAAAGTTTCTGCTCCAGAGGTATGCCTGGGCTTGAATTGTCTGAATTCCTTGTTGATAATCTCGCGAACCCCGACATAAAACGGTCGGGTAATCTGGATCAAGCGTTCGGTTTCATTGGCACGTCGGCCCTGATCTTTTCTCGGGGCACCGATCACGAAAGTTCCTGGGGAAACCAGCCTCATCAGCAAACCTTGAGAAGTTTTAATGGTTGTTGGCATTGCAGCCAAAACTGCTTCCTCCGGTGTCAGCAAGCGTATTTTTAGATTTTGCTCATACCCAGGTGTTGGCTGGATACTTATTTCTTGGGTCACGTATCCTTCTTTTTGGACGCTCAAGGTTTGTGCCTTGGCCAACAATTCTATTGTTGATGGAATTTTTGCAACTTGTTTTCCATCGGAAAGGATGCTTGCACCCTCTGTCCCAGTCACCCTAATGAAACCCTTCAATGGCTTAAGGTTTGTTGCGAATTCCAGAAAATCCTTTGCTCCGGATACTTGCATCTCTTCTCTGGTTTGCAAAACGATTTCTTCAGTTAAGGATTGATAGCCTGGTTTGGAGACTTCGATAACATGCGGTTTGAGTGGCGGCAATTCCACCATCACTGGTGACAAGCCCTGATAGATTGAATTGATATTTACTGCCGCACCGTTTGGATTGGTAGTGACTTTTAATTTACTGTCCAATCTGTGCAATTCAATTGAATCCAGAGACTGCGATTGGCTTGCTTTGACAATTAATGATTGTTCAAATGGCTTGTAGCCAGATTTGTTCAGAATCATTGTATGCTCACCTTCTAGAACCTCGAAAGTGTTTGGACTGATGCCTGAAAGTTCCCCGTCAATCAGGATGTTCGCTCCGGTTGGAGAAGACTGAACTGAAATCTCTGCCCATGCCGGTGTCAGAACAACCTCGATCTCTTGAGTAAGCTCCATGCCTTCGATCTGGATGTCCTGCTCAACAGCGAAATATCTGTCCGAAGTAATTTTTACGGTGTGCTGGCCTGCAGCAATGATAAAACCCCCTGCCAAAGCTGGTTTCACCACATCACCATCCACCGAAACAATCGAATCGACCATAGGCAAAGTGTTGATAATCAATTCACCGGGAAGTTTTTTTAAGCCAAAAGCGACTTCCTGACTTGAATCTTCATTGACGGCAATGGTTGCAGACAATGGGTAATAACCCGGATATGAAACATCCAGTTGATAGTCGCCCTGTCGCAACAAATAGCGACCCCCTATTTTTAGGTGTGGAAAATAGCCGCCTCTGATACTGACTTCTGACTCAAATGGCTGAAGTTTTATAAGAACTGCATTTGCGGTAAAAAGGTAAAAAAGAAAGTATGCCAAACCGAGGATGAAAGTTGCACTGCTGAACTTGAAAATCTTGCTCCCAAAGATAGTTGATCCGGCAGTTTTTTGCTGAAACTGTGTGGGCTGCAATGAATCCTCATTCGAGGAGACAGTCAACGTCAGTTGATTAACCCTGTCAAGCTCAAAAGAAATTGATTTATCTGCGATATCAATCCGGTCATTGTTACTGATCCAATGGTTGCCTGTAAGCAACCGACCATTGATCAAAACCTCTGGCTTCTCGCTAACAACTTGGATGAAAGGACGCCCATCCAACGAGTCAAGGAGAACTACAACGCCGATTGATAACGGTCCCAGAATACGGATATCTGCATTTAGGTCTGTGCCTATCCTAACGGGAAGATCGCCAGACTCAAAAGATTGGAAGTCTTCCCCTTGGCGGATTGAAATCTGACTCATATCGGTTCCTTGCATTCCACTCGAATGACTTGGTTGGTTGCCCTCCCAGATACTTTAAACCTTAATTGAAAATCCCGATAGCCTGATCTTGAACCCGTAGCTATGTAAACCCCTGGCCGTAAGGAAACGACAGTTTGCTTGAATACGCCTAGATTCCCAATTTTATAAATAACCACTTCCGTCATCTCGTCTGAAAATATTGTGACAGGAACCTGGGTTGCAGCGATGGAAAGGATTTGCCTGAGATCAGCGATTTGTTTTTCCAAAGAGGGTCCTTTGTTAACAATGCTATCGGCTTTCGCCAGCAGCTGAACGGCTTGATTGAATAGTTTGTCGTCGTTTAATTTGTCAGTTACGTTGGTAAAATAAATGAGGTTGTTTTCAAGCTCACTCCTTTGATTCACTCTAATTAGATTCTCCTGAATTTCTGAGATATTTGGATCCAGTTTCAAGATGCTTGTGTACAATTCTTGGGCACTGGCCCACCTTTCGTTGACCTCTGCACTTAGTGCTTTGTATTTCAGTGTTTTAATTTTCGCCATACTCTCCCGAAGACCCAATTCCTCAATTGCCTGAGCGACTTGCTCTGAGCCAGGCTGTATTGCCGATGCTTGCTCAAAGGCAGTACGAGCCTCATCGAACTTACCTTCCTTGATAAGTTGATAGCCTGATGAGAGAAATCCCTGGTATTGTTCTGCGTCGAATGCCTTTGTGCTTCTTGCCAATCCACTGAGAGCTTCCAGCCATTCAGAATCGATAGCCAATGCATTCGCAAAGGATTGCATAGCTTCTTGCCATTTTCCTTCAGCTTCAAAATTTAGACCCAGAGTGGTGAGCTCCAAAACTTTATCGAGTTTGAAGGCACGTTCCAGCCCTTGCTTTGCTTCTTGGTTGGTACCATCGATAGCAAGAGCAATTTCAAAATTTGCAACGGCATCGTCTTTGTTTCCATCCAAAATTGCGTTCAGGCCTTGGTTGAGCGCTTCTTCCAAACGAACGGGTACACTGACTTCCATATCGACCAAGATCTGCATGGCTTCCCGGTACTTTGTTGCGGCTAAATCGTATTGAGCTGATTGATAGTCATCATCCCCATCTTGTTGCAAAAGAAGAACCTGTGACCACTGATCCCCTCCCCAAAATTGAATGCCATAGAGCTTTAATTCATCAACTTTAATTAATAGCTCTGAAAACAGGGCTTGTGCAATGGGTTTTTGTGTCAACACAGAGCGGTCAATTTGCGTTGTTACGGTGTTGTCTTCTTCAACAGTTGCAACTTTGTCCCGGGTTTCATCGACCATGGATGGAAGGACAAAGACGACAATTATCAAAATTGTCAATAGTATACCCAGCAATGAATAGGCGAGAGTCTTGCTGACTCGAGTTCTATTCCCTTTTTCGAGGTTTAGTTGTTGAATAGTTTTAACCAATGGCTCATCCGGATTGGATTTCAAATCCGGTTTGATTTCTGAGCCGTTTTCAGAGGTCTTGTGATCCATGGAAATTGATTTTAATCCTGCGGGTCAGAATTTTCAGAGATATTAAATCCGGTTTCTTCGGTGTAGATTTGTTTTAACAGTTTCCGCCATTCGAGAAATTTTTCTTGCGCTGTACCTGTCAGCCTCAACGTCTGGCCTTCAATTTCTATAATCAGGGGTTTTGCTTGGGTATCAAACGAAGTTCCTAATTCTTTCAAAGATTCTTTGTGAACTTTAGCTTCGGCTGACATGCCAAAACCACTTTTGATTACTTCAATTCCACCGTAAAGTGCAGCTTGTTTTGCATAACTGCTAGTCTGGCTGTTTCCCTCATAGGCAATAGCACCGAGTATTGCAGCAGCCCCCAAAAGTTGTCTTTTCAAAGCACTTCTTTTTAAGTCCTCATAGGTGAGCATCTCTTCGCGGGACAATTTTCGCCAATTTTCATATGGAACCGAAATATCCTGGTAAAGCTTTGCATAATATTCGTTTAAGGTGTCAACCAATACAAATTCACGCTCTTTGACATTCTGAATGCGACCCATCATCTCATCGTTTTCCGATGGCAGACGTTTGGCGCTAAATATATCTTTTTCGTCTTGCATAAGGTAATCGCTGTAAACACCGGGTACCAACTCGGCAGCAAACCGCAAATCACCAATCTCACTGATTCTCCTCAATTCGGGCGACGACAAAGAATTCCTAATGTTCAACAGGTCGTTGGCAATCTTGTTATAGAAACTTTGGTATGGGTCCTGGCTGTAATCCCTTTGTTGGCTGTAAGCGCTTCTTGAAACGGTTGTTTCATAAACTTTGTTCATCCACTCTCTACCAGTGATGTCCCACACTCCAATCCGCACGGCTACTTTGAGCCCGTTTGAAACTTCTATTCTGCCCCCAACAATTAAGTCCATGGCTTCAGATTTCTCAGGCAAAACCCAAACGCCGCCCCAGAAACCTGTGTCTTCTAATGTTGCTTTGAGATGATAGGGAATGTACCTTGCTTCAGCTTTTCTTATTTCAGGAAAAATAAACTCTTGGTCTTCTTCCGGAAGATTCGGATCGAAAATCAAAATGCCAACATCCAATAATTGTTCTTCGGTCAATTCAATTTGTGCCCGCTGAATAGGCACATTTTCATATTGAATGGTTTTTGATGATGTGCAGCTGACTGTTACCAACAAGAGTAGAGTCAACAAAGAAAAGGCTGGCTTTATTTTTGATAGATGCAACATAACTTTGAAATTCTACTTGATCCCCATATGTTTTCTATACTCATTCCACAGGGCTTCCCGAATTAACGGATCATCTTCCAGTATTGCCGCTTCCCTAATTTGTCTTGCAATAACATCTTCCCCTCGGATGCCTCCTGTACTTTCATCAACAGGCAGTTTATCAATATCATCAGGTATTCTGTCATCACACTCTTCTTCATCTTTGCAGTCAATCTCATTGACGCCATTTTTTTCAGATGTTGCCTCTTGTTGACCTTGTTCAGACGAACCCATCTCTGCACCATCGGCCATATCCCCAGATTGCATGCCTCCCTCCATGGCTCCAGATTGTACGGCTACCGCATCCGCCGATTCCTGTCCACTCATGCCCCCTGGACCTTCTCCGGAAGAGGCAATGACAATTCTTTCGCCTGCCATCTCTTTGTCAAATACTCCCAGAGACTCATTAAAGATACTGGATGCAGATTGACCTGATGACATTGAACCCATATTTGAGTTCTGTGTTCCTGTTTGGGAAGAGCCAGCTTGAGATGGGTCAGAAGATGCCATCCCTGATGTTGTGCCCGATTGGCTTTGTTCGGATCCAGACCCAGATTGTTCGCCACTGGGGCCACTTGATCCCTGAGTATTGGAATCACCTGACCCCTGAGTATTGGAATCACCTGACCCCTGGGCACTTTCTGAGCCCGAGGATTGCGATTGAGAAGATGGGGAAGATAAGCCACCAGAGGAACTCATGGATCCAGACGATTGCGAAGATGAAGACGATGAGGACGAGGATGATGAGGGCTGTGGCAACGGAGTTGCAGACTGGTTACCACCACCACCCATTTGTTGCATGGCACAACCGTTAACCATAAACAGGAATAAGCAAATTAAACACAATTTATATGCTGACATTTGACTAACCTCTAAGTTCACAACATCTCGTCGAATATTCTTGATTATAACAACAAATAATGAAGAAATAATGGATGCAAAACTTAATATCTGCTCGTCACATGACTCCGTAATTTGATACGATCTGACTCTAATATCAATTTTGTTTAAGGAGTCGTGATGAGCAAAGACAGTGTTTTAAATGAGCTACGGTGCCAAATAGGAACTCAAATCCATCAAAGCGACTGGGTAACGATCAGTCAAGAAATGATTAATGCATTTGCCGATGCCACGGATGATCATCAATGGATTCATATTGACCCAGAAAAAGCAGCCAAAGAATCGCCATTTCTGGCAACCGTTGCACACGGATACTTTACCCTTTCACTCTACCCAAAATTAAGAGGGCTTGTGGATCCATTAAATCCTCCTTTCCCGGATGCAAAAAACATCATCAACTACGGCATCAATAAATTGAGGTTCCCTGGACCGGTAATTTCTGGAAGCAAGATCCGGTCCAATTGCACTCTGCTTTCTGTGGAGGAAGTCAAGGGCACTATCGAATTAATAGAACAGTATTCGGTTGAAGTGGAAAATCAAGACAGACCCGCTTGTGTCGCTGAATGCATTATTCGGTTGTATTTCTAGTCATACGCAAGGTAAATAACCTAGATTTTTTTAGGAGCACCTTTTTCCGATACTTCAACATCATGATGTTTTTTCGCTTCAATTAGTTCTGGCATCAATTTATCGAGTTGTTCCACAGTCCAAAGTTTTTCAGTCGTGAACGACTTTATGACAGCGGGTTGTTGCATGATTCCCAGTATCCCTGCTTGGGAGTGAATGATCTGAGATGTAACAGTATCGGCAGCATCTGAACACAGCCAAGTAACCACTGGGGCTATTTGTTCAGGCCCTTGGGTCCAATCAGTTTCATCATACTTTCCGCCTGCAGCCTCGATTAGATCAAAAGTCATTCTCGTTGCTGCACCCGGAGAGATAGTGTTGACAGTGCATTTATACTTAGCTACTTCCAAAGCAAGTGATCGGGTAAATCCAGCTATGCCTGCTTTAGCAGCACCATAATTCGTTTGCCCAAAACTCCCATAAAGACCGGACACGGATGACATATTTATGATACGACAATTTAACCTGTTGCTGTCCCTGATGTACCTCACAAAAGGACGGCTACAGTTGTAGTGTCCTTTCAAGTGCACATCGATTACCCCGTCCCACTCGCTTTCTTCCATGTTGTAGAGAGTTCTATCTCTCAAGATCCCTGCATTGTTGACCAGAATATCCATTGCACCGAAAGCCTCTATGCAAGTTTGGAAAATATTATTGCCCCCTTCTACCGTAACTACCGAATCATAATTAGCCACAGCATCGCTGCCTAACTCTTGGATTTCTTTTACGACTTCATCGGCTACCTTGCCTTCACCGGTACCATCTCTATCTGCCCCTAGATCATTAACAACTATTTTTGCACCCTGTTTTGCAAAACTTAGACAGATTTCCCTACCAATGCCTCTGCCCGCTCCAGTGACTACCGCAATTTTTCCTTTCAATACACCCATAATCTTTCCCCTAATTAACTACTTGGGTATTTTTAACATTTACCGTAGCCACCACCAATCACTCAGATATAACTGAAGAGTTATTCTCTAAGCTCTCTCCTTAAAATTTTACCAACAGTGGTTTTTGGCAACTCGTTCATGAATTCAATCTGCTTCGGAACCTTATAGGCAGCTAAGTTTTGTCTGCAGTATTCTATGATTTCTTCTTTTGCAAGCTTTTGCTCTCCCCCAAGAACGACAAATAATTTCACAGCTTCCCCTGTCTTCTCGTCTGGGACCCCTATGCTGGCTGCTTCAACAATGTTTGGGTGCATGCAGACCACATCCTCGATTTCATTGGGGTAAACGTTGAAACCGGAAACGATAATCATGTCCTTTTTCCGGTCTGTAATAGAGAGAAATCCTTCATCATCCATGGTTCCGATATCGCCCGTTTTGAAAAATCCGTCCTCTCCGATGGCTTCAGCCGTTGCTTCTTCATTCCGCCAATATCCCTGCATCACCTGAGGTCCTTTAATACAGATTTCACCCGGTTGACCACGTTCAACTTCATTGCCGTCATCATCTCGAATTGAGATCTCTGTATTGGGAATGGGCAACCCGACTGTGCCTGAGAATTTCTCCGTGTAGGCCGGTGAAACTGTCACACCGGGTGATGTTTCTGATAAACCGTAACCTTCAAGCAAGACTTTACCGGTCAATTCATACCATCTCTCTGCAGTAGATT
>Ga0208881_1000743_pt1 | contig 11498 bp, 10 predicted proteins | sample Knorr_S23_td_AAI_FD_185610 | JGI IMG/M metagenome (GOLD analysis project Ga0208881, IMG submission 185610) | Marine microbial communities from Southern Atlantic Ocean transect - Knorr_S23_td_AAIW_ad_876m_LV_B (SPAdes) (version 2) | ecosystem: Environmental > Aquatic > Marine > Oceanic | place... | reverse complement strand
AATAAAAATGTTTTTTTGGTTGCTGAAGATGAAAATAGTTTTAAATTTGCAACCGCATAAGTCGTAAGGCTTGTGGATTTACCAGCGGATATGGTGGAATTGGTAGACACGCTAGATTTAGGATCTAGTGCCGTGAGGTGTGTGGGTTCGACTCCCTCTATCCGCACTAAGCTCGCTTTAACTAGTGAGCTTTTTTATGTGGACTATTTTTAATCAGATAGAATTACATTATCTGGAAATTTTTCAAGAATGAAAGTCTTTAAATTTGGTGGTGCCTCAGTAAAAGATGCTGCGGGTGTTAAGAATGTAGCGAAAATCCTTTCAAAGTATAAGGAGGATGAACCTTTGGTGGTAATTTCTGCCATGGGAAAGATGACAAATGCACTCGAAGAAGTTGCCCGGGCGTTCTATTTAAAACAAGACGATGTTTCTGACAAATTGAATTTTGTTAAAGAATTTCACAGTAAATTTCTTAAAGAATTATTTGAAGAGGGGCATCCGGTTTTTGATGCTGTATCCAATTTATTAGTTGAAATAGAGTGGGCTTTAGATAGCGAGCCTCGCCCAGATTATCCTTTTGAGTACGATCAAATTGTGTCTGTTGGAGAATTATTGTCCACCACTATTGTAAGTGCTTATTTAAAGGAAATTGGCATTGATAATGATTGGTTGGATGCTCGAGATGTAATAAAAACAGATAATAAGCATCAGTCAGCAGTTATAAATTGGGATCTTACAACGGCTTGTATTAAAGAAAAAGTTAACACAGATCGACTGACCATCACACAAGGATTTATTGGCTGTACATCAGAAAACTTTACTACGACATTAGGTAGAGAGGGGTCAGATTATAGTGCTGCCATCTTTGCAACAGTTTTAGGAGCTAAAAAATTAGTGATCTGGAAAGATGTTATTGGAGTGCTCCATGCAGATCCTCGCTATTTTGATGATGCAAAAAAGGTAGAGAAACTATCTTTTCAAGAAGCAATAGAGTTGGCTTTTTACGGAGCTTCAGTTATCCACCCTAAAACACTTCAACCTTTAAAACGTAATCGTATTCCTTTACAAGTACGTTCTTTTATTGATCTGGAGCAAAAAGGAACCTGGGTTGCAGAAGATGAAGTTACTTATCCGGATACTGCATTTTATATCTTGAAAAAGAATCAGACACTATTATCGATTTCTGCAAGAGATCTGGATTTTATTGTGGAGAATCACCTTTCATCCGCATTTTTAATATTGGCTAAATACAATGCCAAAGTAAATTTGGTTCAAAACTCCGCGGTATCTTGTTATTTCGCCTTAGATGTGGATGATTTACAAATTGATGCTTTAGTTGAAGAGTTGTCTAAGCACTTTAAAGTGAAATATAATAGTGGGCTAGACTTACTAACGGTTCGTCACTACCATGATGAAGATGTGGACCTGTTACTCAACGACAAAGAAGTGTTGCTGACTCAAAAAAATAGAACTACCATACAGGTATTGTATAAGTAAGCACGGATGTAATTCTTAGGCTTTTACCAGTGTAATTACCGAGCATTTGCAATCCACTTTATTTTGAATTGTTTTAATGCATGCTTCCAGAGTTGCCCCAGTGGTAAAGACATCGTCAACTAAGAGAATGTGTTTTCCTTTGAGTGCTTCGTTATTTATAACCTCAAAAGCTGTGTTTACATTATCCCAACGTTCCAATCGGTTTTTGTTCGTTTGACTTTCAGTAAATTCTACGCGTTGCAGACTGTTAGAATCAATAGGTATCGACCTTATATTTTGAAGGCCTTTAGCAATCAAATTACTTTGATTGAAACCACGAATTTTCAACCTTTTTGGATGTAAAGGCACTGGAATGATGCTATTAATTCCCTGAAAAAACCCATCACCTAATTTAATAGCCAATTGTTCAGCTAAGAACAGGGCCAATTTTTTTTGATTTTGGTATTTTATGGAATGAAGAATCTGTTGTATGCCTTCTTTTTTGGTAAAGTCAATAAAGAAAGCTGCTTTTTCTACTTTAACTCTACCACGTAATGCTTTTTGAATTTTACGGGTATTGGGATGAGATTCATAGATCAGGTGGATCTCACATTTTAAACACAACTCATCTTTGGGATTAATGACGGGCCTTGAACAAGCACCACAAATTTTAGGAAAAAACAGATTAAGGATATTATGTATTAGCATTATAGCAATTATTTCTTTCAACTAAAGGTAGTTTTTAATGACTAATTATTAATGATCAATTTCAGGTTTATTTTTACTGAAAGCTGACATCTGAGCGCTTATTTCCAATTATTAATTAGTCATCAGTCATTATTAATTAACTTATCTTTCGGCATTAAAAAATAGCTACAATGGCAACAATAATATCCTATAACGTAAACGGAATTCGGGCGGCTTTAAAAAAGGGTTGGGCAGAATGGGCAAGAGCTACAAATGCTGATGTGATCGGTTTACAGGAAACCAAAGCACAACCCGATCAATTGGATCTATCGGTTTTTGAAGATTTGGGTTATCACCATTATTGGTTTTCGGCTCAAAAGAAAGGTTACAGTGGTGTGGCTTTGTTGTGTAAGGAGAAACCTTTGCATGTAGAATATGGTTGTGGTATTGAAAAATACGATTTTGAAGGTCGGGTTATTCGAGCTGATTTTAAAGACTATTCAGTTATTTCGGCATATTTTCCTTCAGGGACTACCGGAGGTGTGCGACAAGATTTTAAAATGGAATTTTTAGCAGATTTTCAGCAATACATCAATGCGTTAAAAATGGAAATTCCAAATTTGGTTATTTCCGGGGATTACAATATTTGTCACGAAGCCATAGATATTCATAATCCGGTTGCGAACAAAAAAACTTCAGGTTTTTTGCCGGAGGAAAGAGCTTGGGTTACCGGTTTTCTTAAAAGTGGTTTTGTAGATAGTTTCAGGCATCTTAATAAAGATCCGTATCATTATTCCTGGTGGAGTTACAGAGCTGCTGCTAGAGAAAGAAATAAGGGCTGGAGAATAGATTATCATATGATTAGCGACACCCTTTTACCACGATTAAAAAGAGCGGCTATTTTACCCGAGGCGAAGCATTCAGACCATTGTCCGATATTGGTTAGCATAGATTAAAAAAAATGTCCCGATAAGGGACATTTTTTATGAAGCATATTTAATTTAATATACGACGATTTGTTTTGTTTCCCGGTAGTTACCAATGGTACAATTTAAGAAGTACAAGCCTGGTTTTAAATCGGGCATTAAAGTTTTTAAATCGATTTGATGTTGTCCGGATTTGTAATTTTCATTCATCGAACAAATTTGCTTTCCTAGTACATTTGTAAGGTTTAGTTCAACCTTGTGGGGATTGAGCAAATTAAACTGAATAATTGCATTTCCATCATTTGGGTTAGGGAACACTTCCAAATGGATATTAGAAGCTGTTAGCTCCTCTGTGCTAAGGCTAGGAACACCAAAGCGGATATTGTCTATGTATAGGTAGTTTCCGTTGCTTCCGGCAAATTCAAATACTGCCTGTACTTGTGGGTCTCCTACCCAGGGGTTTAAACTTATTCTTTGCTCTTCCCAAAGTGCATCTGTAGGATTAAAGTCAAAGAAATAATTTGTTGATACTGTAACTAAATTATCAGTACTCTTAGCAAGCCTATTAGACCAAGTCTGCCCACAGTTACTAGAGATTTTTACTTTAAGTTCGTCAGCACTTTCATGATTTTTACGAGCATAGGCATAGTCGTAATACATATAGCAAGGAGCCGGAACATTAGATAAGTCAAATACAGGAGTGTAAGCTTTTCGTGTTCCTTGTTCTATGAAATCCCAACTTCGAATGCGTATAGATCCATCGGAAGTAGTACTTCCCAAACTATTCCAGTGCCATGTTTCCCCTTCAAAATATTCTTCTACGTACCAGTTAGCGTATTGGTTTGAATTTGAAGGAAATTCATTTGAATCAAAGTTAATCGTATTTGGAGCAGTGAGTAATTCGGATTGATCTTGAATGTAAATTGCATTTTCTATGGTTTTACTGTTTGTCCCTCCCGAAGTAGTGATTGCCAGACTTACATCGTATATGCCTGCTTGGTTATAAGTAATAACCGGATTTTCCTCAGTAGATGTTGATGGCGTTCCACCGGTAAAAGTCCACTCATAACTTATAGCAGTGCTATAATTCCACGATAAATTTATCCATTCAACTTCTTGCATAGGGCAGCTTACCGATGATTCGTTTTTAAAGTCAATAGTAGCTAGACAGTCCGGAGCCACATAGTCTTCATGTACGCCGGTGAGCATTAGGTTTTCATCTGTCGGTAAGTTATTTCTGGCTGCATTAGACCATATGTATCCGGTTTCGAGTATGGTTCTCATTATAGTTTTTTGTCCGTTGGTGTACATTTTAGCACACGAAGAGTAGTCCATGTAGTTTTGTACATTGTCTAAATTTCCACAGCTGCTTTGTGTTAAATTACAATTACCAGTAGCAGATCCAATAGTGTTGGGCGTGTCTTCTATGTAGTCATCAGTGTCGCAATTTTCTTCCAGATAATTTTCATTGGAGCTTCCCCAGGTATGATGCAAGCCCAGGTAATGCCCTACTTCATGTGTTAAGGTGCGCGAAGAAAAATTGTTTCCGTTTGAGGCTCCAATACTTCCAAATTGTGATGCTAAAACAACGATTCCTGCATTGGCATCATTGTTAGGTGCTGAGCCGGGAAGGTAAGAATAACCACCTGCTTCAATTGTAAGTTTAGTAACAACCCAAATATTGAGGTACATTCTGGGATCCCATTTCACGAGTTCTTTTACATTTTCGCCCGCATCGTTTGTAAGCTCTGTATAGGTTCTAGTAATTCCTTGGGTACAGTTCCCATCAGGATCGAGTTTTGCTAATTTAAATTCAACACCAGTATTTGCTGAGATTTTTTTAAATTCATTTATGACTTCAGATGTGTCACTATTCATTTTGTTATAATCTTCATTGATAATGCGTATAGCATCGTGAATTTGTGCGTCAGAAATATTGCTGTTATCACCATCATGCATTACGTGTACTACGACGGGGATTACATGAATTTCATTTTCGGTTTTCCGAAATAGATTGTTTGCTATAATAGAGTCTGCCTGATGTTTCAGTAATTTTATGTTATTTAACAATTCAGGTTCGGTTTCCAGAGCTTTTTGTGCCATTTCATCTGTACCACAAAGCTTATAGTCTTGTGCAAATAGGAGTGTACTGAATAATAAACCAAGGAATAATAAATATAGTTTCATAGGGTAATCATTTTATTAATACGAATCTACTAAATTAAATTGATTAATAAATGAGCCTATGAAGTTATTGGAATTGTTTTATTTCAAGCGTGTTTCTTTTAAATTGATGCGTTCACCGAAAAAATATAGGGCACTTTGTTCAAAAGAGTCGGTGTAGTCCGACACATGGAATTCATGTGTTTGATTACTTTCAGAATCGTTTAATAAATTAGTGTCTGTAAGCTTTTTCTTAATGTGTTTCGAAACAATTCTTGCTGAGTTTACAATTTCTACAGCACCTTTATAGTACTGCTTTATTTCCTCCTCGATTAGTGGATAATGTGTGCAACCCAATATTAAATGGTCGATATTTAGTAACTCATCTTTTTCGAGATAGTTGGAAAGAATGGTATTTGATATTTTATTTTGGTAAAATCCTTCTTCGATCATTGGTACCAAAAGAGGTGTGGCTAATGATTTTGTTTCCAGTTCAGGATGATGTGTTTTTATTTTAGAGGCATAAACATCTGATAGGATGGTGTTTTTTGTACCAATTATTCCTACAGACCGAGCTGTAGACTTGCAAGTAAAATCTATTACCGGATCGATAACATTCACTGCAATAGCTTTGTCTTTACACAAGTCCTTTACTGCATTAAAAGCTAAAGCCGAAGCCGTATTACATGCAATAACAACCATTTTGCAATTTTGCTTGAGCAGAAAGTTGGTAATATTTTTACTAAAGTGAATAATGGCATCCTGCGATTTGTCACCATAGGGTAAGTGTTTGGTGTCACCAAAATAGATGATGCGCTCATTGGGCATCAATTTGGCGATTTGATGTCCAACGGTTAAGCCTCCGATGCCGGAGTCAAAAATGCCTATGGCGCTTGTTTTATTCATCCAAAAAAAACATCCCCGAAGGGATGTTAAATTTTATATAGATTGTTTATTCAATCCCTAATTTAGCCTTTACTAGTGGCATAATATTGCGTGATTCTTCTCCGTAAACAATAGATCCCAGACTAATGTCGAAGATGTAAGTATAGCCCTTTTCTTCAGCGACTGCATTAATTGCATTTTGCGCTTTTTCAAGAAGAGGCGCAAGAACTTCATTTCTTTTTTGCTGAACACCTTCCTGACTTGTTTGTTGGAATTGTTGAATGCGAAGTTCAAGATCCTGAATTTCTTTAATCTTAGCTTCTTTTACAATGTCAGTCATCAAAGCTTCGTTTGCCTGAAACTCTCCTGCCTTAGTTTGGTATTCGCCATACATGGCCTGAAGCTGAGATTCCAGCATTTGACTGTATTCTTGTATTTCTTTGTCAGCATCGGCAGTTTCAGGCATAATCATCAGTAGTTGTTCAGAATGAATATGACCAAATTTATCTTGTGCGAAGCTGTTGCTTGTTAAACAAGTAAGCGCTAACAATACAATGGATGTAATTTTTTTCATTTTGTTGTTGTTGTGATTAGTAGTTATATCCTAGTCGATCAAGAATTTTTTCACTTTTATCAAGGTTTTCATCGGCATAAAGCATCAATAAATCTCCGGACTTGTCGAAAATGACACCATACCGACCTTCTTTAGCATATTCTTGAACGGCGTTATAAATCAGGTTTTGAATAGGCCTGATAAGTTCTTCTTGTTTTTTGTACAGATCACCGTCCGTACCAAATCTTTGTTGTTGAAGTTCTTTAACTTCTTTTTCTTTTTGAATGATCTCGTCTTCGCGATCTTGACGCATTTTGTCGGTAAGCAAGACTTTATCTGTTTGATAGGCGCGGTAAAGTTTATCAATGCTTTGATAAGCATCCTCAATATCTTCCTGCCATTGGTAAGAAAGATTGTCTATTTCTTCTTTAGCCTGTTTGTATTCCGGAATGTGTTCTAAGATGAATTGCGAGTCCACATAGGCAAATTTTTGAGCCTGGCTACTTCCCGTAAAAATGAAAATACTTATTATTAATAGAATCCTTTTCATAGAGCGAATTTATATAAATTAAAATTGTTGACCAATGGTAAAATGTGTTTGCCAGCCACTCTTTTCAAGTGAACCCGGTAAGGGGTCGTAACCATATCCAAAATCAAAGCCTAGCAAACCAAACATAGGCATAAATATACGAATACCCATACCCATAGATCTTTTTACCTCAAGAGGATTGAAGTTTCTGAAGGACCCCCAAGCATTTCCTGCTTCTGCAAATGCCGTTGCGTATATGGTAGAGCTTGGGTTTAGCGATAGTGGGTAACGTAGCTCAAGGGTGTATTTGGCGTAAATGCTGGCACCACCTTCTGCATCAAGGTGATTTGAAATAGAGTGGTCAGTATAACCTCTTAAAGCAACCATTTCCTTCGCATTTAAACTGTATCCTGTTGTAAGACCACTACCACCCACATCAAAGCGTTCAAATGGAGGAACACCAACTTCAGAATTATAGGTACTTAAAAAGCCAAATTCACTATGAGCTTTAATGACCAGATCAGCAAAAGGATTGGCGTACCAGGTTCCATTAAATTTAATTTTAAAGTATTCCAGCCACTCATGTTTTTCGCCTGGTGACATGGTCGAATAATCTTTGTTATTTAACAGAGAGTAAGGTGGTGTAAATTGTCCTGTAAAGGTAAATTTAGAACCTGTTTTTGGGAATATAGGGTCGAATATTGAGCTTCTGGAAAGAACGGTTCTGTAGTTGATGTTTTTAAATATCCCATTGTTAAAACCAGCAATTGAACGACTAAAATTTTCTAAATGATATTGTTGGAAGCTGATGGACTGACTCGCTGAGAAGTAGTCATCCGGCCAACGTAACCTTTTTCCTAGCCCCAAATTAATTCCTGTAATATCCATTTTGTTATCAACTACATTTGTACTATAGTCTTGTATGGAGTGATTCGCAGAAAAGGTTAAAGAATTTGGTTTATTTCCTCCCAGCCAGGGTTCTGTAAAAGAGAAAGAGTAGCTTTGGTAGTAAGAACCATTGGAGCTGGCTCTAAGTGATATTCGCTGTCCGTCTCCGGAAGGTAAAGGGCTCCAGGTACTTTTATTAAATATGTTTTTTACAGAAAAGTTGTTAAATGTTAATCCAAGAGTTCCCATAACACGTCCGGCACCCCATCCCCCTTGCAGTTCAATCTGGTCAGATGGTTTTTCTTCTACACTGTATTCAATATCCACATTCCCGGTTTGAGGATCTGGCTTTGGCGTAACACCAAGTGTTTGAGGGTTAAAATAATTTAGTCGATTTAGTTCCTCCTGCGAACGAATGATATCTGAACGACGGAAAAGCTCTCCCGGCTTCGTTCTTATTTCGCGCATAATTACGTGTTCGTTGGTCTTGGTATTACCAACAACAGAAACCTTATTGATGGTGGCCTGCTTGCCCTCGTAAATTCTAATTTCAAAGTCAATAGAATCTTCTTCTACCAATATTTCTACTGGGTCAATATTAAAGAAAAGATAACCATCGTCCATGTACAAAGAGCTAATGTCTGTCCCAGACATACTCATTTGCAGGCGTTCATTCATCATCTTTTCATCATAAACGTCACCGGCTTTAATTCCCAGCAATTGGTCCAAATATTTTGAATTGTATTTTGTATTACCCAACCAATCAATATTTCTGAAATGGTATTGAATACCTTCTTCAATGATGAGATTGATGTCTATTAAATTTTCAGAAACACTTAAGATCTCTTCTTTGACGATGCGAGCATCTCTATAGCCCTTTTCATTGTAAAGACTGATAATTTGTTCCACATCGGCATCAAAAGCTTCATCTAAAAATTTAGAGGCTTTAAAAATTCGGTAGAATTTTTTCTCCTTTGTTTCTTTAAGTTGACGTTTTAATTTTTTTTCAGAAAATTGTTTGGCACCAAAGATGTTAATTTGATTGATCTTAACTTTTTCGCCTTTATTAACATTGATATTTAAGATAATACCTGACACACTATTGGTGTCAACAATTTGGTTAATTTCAATGTTCGTGTTTAAAAAACCTTTATCATTAAAATATTCATGAACGATGTGTTTGGTGTTGTTGATTAAGTTTTCGGTAACAATTTTACCTCGTGCCAATTCAATTTTATCTCTGAGGTTGTCTACTTCAGATTTTGAGACTCCATTAAAGCCAAACTTTGAAAGTTTGGGAAGTTCTTCAAGATGAATTTCCAGGAAAATTTTGTTTCCCATTACCTTGCTAACATCGATGTGGATATCGGCAAATAAATTTTGGGCCCATAATTTTGTTACGGCTTTTGAAAGGTCTTCGCCGGGTACCATAATTTTGTTTCCTACGTTTAATCCCGATAAGGTAATGATGGCATTTTTATCCAGATTTTGTATTCCCTCTACAGTAATTTGACCGATCTCATATTCTACCGGTCTTTCGTAAGATATGTTATTCAGATTGTTTCCTATATTGATTTGAGCACATAAAGAGCTCGAAATTAAGAGGAGTAAACAATTTATAAAGCGTGTTTTTTTCATTTTAATTTTTTATCTGTTCGGTAGTCTTACCAAATCTTCGTTCTCTGTTCTGATATTCAACGATAGCTTCTAAAAAATCAGCTTTCGTAAAATCAGGCCACAATTTAGGGCTAAAATACAACTCTGCATAGGCTATTTGCCACAATAAAAAGTTGCTGATCCTATATTCACCACTTGTTCTGATTAGTAAATCGGGATTTGGATAATCTGAAGTGTAAAGTTCATTAGCGAATAAAGATTCATTAATGTCTTCAGGCTTTATCGTTTTGTCTGAAATTTTTTGTGCGATACTTTTTATCGAATTTATAATTTCTAGTTTTGAACTATAACTTAGTGCAAGAACCAGCTTAAGCCCAGTATTTCCGGAAGTTTCATTTATAATCTCAGTCAATTTTTCACGGCAACCTTTTGGTAAAGCATTTGTTTCTCCAATGGTTTGAAGTTGAATGTTATTTTTTTGAAATGTTGGGAGCTCCTTATTTAGGGATTTCACTAACAATTCCATAAGTGCATTTACTTCAGCTTTAGGCCGATTCCAATTTTCTGTAGAAAAGGCAAATAGCGTAAGTACAGAAATGCCAAGTTCTACGGATGCTTCAACAACTTCTTGGACAGACTTTACGCCATTATTGTGGCCAATTGTTCTAAGAAGTCCATTTTTTTTTGCCCATCGTCCGTTTCCGTCCATAATAACGGCAACGTGTTCCGGAATATTATCCTTATTAATATTTTTTAACATATTATTCATTTAAGGTAGTAATGCCTTAGGGCATTTTTTTGGTTTATTTTTAATTTTATAAGTTATTGTAAATCCGGTAAAATTGTACCAATCATTATTGTTTGGGTTTCCTCTTGTTTTACCTGCTACTACATCAATAGTACCCGGATTAGCCATTGCTGCAGCTTTTTCCGACAGGTAGTTTTCATCTACATAATATCCACTTACATCATCTAAATAGTCTGTTTGTGCAGCACGCCAAATCCATTCAATACTGAGGGCGAGTTTTTTTCCAATATTAGCTTTGTAACCCAAGCCGAAAGGAATAGCCCAATTGACAAGACTGTATTTATCGATATTCGATGCATCTGTTCCTTGCCCTTCGGTTCCCAGAGTTTGGAGGTCTACCCACTTACCATTGTTATTTTGTGCTTGTGGATTGAAAGCTAAAAAAGAAATCCCTGCAAAAACATAGGGACTATAAACGGTTTTTCTTTTTCGAATCATAAACCTGTAAAAGTTAAATTCGAAGCCCATGTTTATATCGATAATTCGCGATCGGAAACTCAGATTACGCGCTTGTGTGTTTGGATGTTTAGACAGTGCATCGTCGGCTTTTATTTTGCCGAACTGAAGGCTTGATCGGAAGCTGAGGTAGTCGTGAAAATTAATTTTATGTACAAGCCCTATGGCGGGCGATTGATGGAGAAGAACTCCGCCGATTTGGTCGTGACCTATATCGCCATGGTAACCCGAACTACCCAAAAACACTCCAAACTCATTTTTTTGAGCCAGTGATACTCCGGAAATAAAGAGTATAAGAGTGATAAGGATGTTTTTAGTCATGATTTCTCCTCTTAAAAGGCTGCAAATATAGTGATTTACTTGTGTTTATGGGGCTTAATTGCGTTTGTCTAAGCCCCAAAGGAGTTTGTTGCGTAGTGTACTGGCAAAGTCCTGAGTATCAGTCTCTACCATGTTAATTTTAAAACTTTCTTTTTTGATGATTAATTCGACGCCTGCGTCAATTGTCTG
>Ga0208881_1000741_pt1 | contig 11516 bp, 11 predicted proteins | sample Knorr_S23_td_AAI_FD_185610 | JGI IMG/M metagenome (GOLD analysis project Ga0208881, IMG submission 185610) | Marine microbial communities from Southern Atlantic Ocean transect - Knorr_S23_td_AAIW_ad_876m_LV_B (SPAdes) (version 2) | ecosystem: Environmental > Aquatic > Marine > Oceanic | place... | reverse complement strand
CGTGTTCGGATACGTCGGCGGAAACTTCCCGTCGTCGGCCAGCGTCCACTCGGGAGCGGATTTTTGCCCGAAGTAAGTTTGCTGCAAATGCCGCACCCAGCTCAACGGCTCAAGCCACCGCTCGAGCGCACGGCCCAGCCGCGTGTCGGTGTCCGCCCGGTAGCACGGGATGCGCGGCGTGAACTGCGGCACCAGCGCCGGGTGGTTGAACACTTGCTCCTTCGCAAGTTGCATGTCGGCCTCCAGGTCGCTCATCCACAGCAGATTGCAATGTAGCAGCACGCGGCGGTTGGCCAACGCGCCGCCGTGGTGCTCGACCAAGCCCCACAACGCGAGCGGGTACAGCCCGTTGATGCCGGCGTTGGCGAACCGTTTCCCCGTCGCGTCGCCGAGAAACCGCGACAGCGTGCCGTCGTGCGCCGTGTACTCGCCCCACACCACCGAGTCGCCGACCACCGGGATGGCGTCCGGCGGGAGTTGATCGAGCCAGCGTTCGTACAGCCAGTAGTCGTTGCTCAACTCGTACGGCACACGGTAGTGCGGCACCGGCTCGAACGGCTCGAATGCCATCCAAGCCACCGGCAACAGCCAAGCGAGGCCAAACGACAGGCCAAGCGCACACAGCCACTGCCGCGCTGATAACCGGACGGTTGCGGAGTCGCTGATGGGGAGTTGCCCGGTTTCGTGCGTCATCAGAATTGGAAATAGATAAACGGCTCTCCGCCGCCCGGCGCGAACAGCAGCATCCAAAGAATCATCGCCACCGCCAGCCCGACCTTCACCACCGGCTTCTCAAGCCAACCACGCAACGGTGACTCGTAAACAAACTGGTAAACCCAAACCGAAACGACGAGCAACAACAGCAACAACGGCATCTGCGGGTCGGCCCAGCCGGTGGTGAAAATGCGCTGGAGTATTTCCACCGCTTGACCAAGCGACTCTGCCCGAAAAAACACCCACGCGAAACAAACGAACGCAAACACCGCCAAGCGCTTGGCCAAGCGCGGGCAGCGGTCGCGCCACCAGGCAGCCTGCTCGAGGCCGCGATTGGCAATCAGCCCCAAGCCGTGCAGCATACCCCAAATTAGAAACGTCCACGCAGCCCCGTGCCACAGCCCGGAGACGACGAACGTGATCAGCAGATTGCGCCAGAGCTTGATGCTGCCGACGCGACTGCCGCCAAGCGGGATGTAAACGTAATCGCGAAACCAGGTTGAGAGACTGATGTGCCAGCGCGACCAAAAATCGGCCAGGCTCACGGCGAGGTACGGGTTGCGAAAGTTGGGCATCAGGCGAAACCCCATGCAGCGTGCGGCACCGCGCGCCATGTCGGTGTAGCCGCTGAAGTCAAAATAAATCTGCCAACCAAAGGCGAACGTCGCCAGCGCCAGCGCCGCCCCGCCCTGTGTTGCGACGTCGCCATAAACGCGATCAACGTACGGGCCAAGGTAGTTGGCCAGTGCCACCTTCTTGAACAGCCCGACGAGGAACAGCGACGCGCCGTCGGAGACATCGGCAAGTGTCACGCGCGGAATTTTTGCGAACTGCGGAAGCAGGTTTTTTGCACGCTCAATGGGCCCAGCGACCAACTGGGGGAAAAACGTCACGAACGCCGCAAAGCGTACGAAGCTCGGCTCGCGCGCAATGATGCCCCGGTAAAAGTCGATCGTGTAGCTCATCGACTGAAACGTGTAAAACGAAATACCCACCGGCAGCACATACTCCCAACCGGGCGGCATCAGCGACTCGGCGGACGGCAGTTGACCCGCGCCGAGACGGGCCAGCAGAGTGTTCATGTTTTCAATCGCAAACCCGGCGTACTTGAAAAAGACCAGCACCGACAAATTGTTGATGATGCTTACCCACAGCCAGGCACGGCGGCTACGCAGCCAATGCCCCACCGCCAACACCACTGCGAAAAAACCAACCGCAGCTGCCAATCCGCCCCACCCACCGGGTGCCATCAGGCCAACGACAACCGCGCCAACGAGCACCACAACGCTTGCGCTCAAGCGCCACCCCGGCTTGGCCAGGCGCGGGCCACGCTCCATCCAGCCGACGATGAAGTAGTCGAGCGCCGTGGAATAAAAAACGAGCAGCAGATAGTACGGATGCCACCAACCGTAAAAGACCGCCGAGGCGAGAAGAATCCAGTGCAACCAAAACCGGGTCGGGCGCAGCGCCCAAAACCCGACAATCGTCACGATGAAAAAAATGAAAAACGTCCAGGTGTGGAAAAGCATGGTCTACTTTTCCGGGGGCGACTTGCCCAGAAGCGACTCAACTACGGCAGCCGTCACGCGGCGCACGCAGCGGAAGCCGCAGTAGTCGGTGAAGAAACAGGCGTCGGTGTCGCCTGTGCGCTGCCCCTTGCGAAACGAGGCGCGGCACATCGAGGCCGAGGCCTTCCACGAACCGCCTTTCATCACGCGTTTGGTGTCAGCGATGCCCTCCGCCGGGCCAAGCGGATCGTGGGCGGGACTGCTTTTGTAATAGTCCGGGTCGTAAACGTCCTGGCACCACTCGGAGACGTTGCCGTACAGGTCGTGCAGCCCCCACGCGTTGGGTCTGCGGGTGCCAACAACATGCGTGCGCTTTCCCGCGTTGTCGGCAAACCAGCCATTGGCCTTGAGCTTGCCCACGTCGCCGAAGCTGTACAACCGGCTCGAGCCGGCACGGGCGGCGTACTCCCACTCGGCCTCGGTGGGCAACCGATAGCCGTTGGCGGTGAAGTCGCAGGGCCAGCCCGGCTTGGCCTCGTCATAGCACGGCGTGAGTTCCTCCATCAGCGAGCGTTCGTTGCAGTAGAGCTTGGCTTCGCGCCAGCGCACACGCTCGACCGGCTTGCGGCTGTCATCCTGCCAGCGGGAAGGGTTCGGCAACTGCGCCTTGACGAACAAGTCATGAGTGACCTCGAACTGATCCATCAGGAATGTGCCCAGTCGCACCTCGTGGCGCGGACGTTCGTCGGCCTCGTGCTCGTCGGAGCCCATCTGGAATGAGCCGGCCGGGATGACGATCATCGACACGCCGCTGGCGGTGGTGACCGACTGCGGCTTGGCCGGTGATGACTGGGCCGGGCCACAGCCGTTGGCCAAGCCGAGCGCGAGCAGGCCAAGCGCGCTGGTGAACTGCCAATGGCTCATTTGCTCGGCGGCAGAAACCAGTCGGACTCCTTGTTGCTGTTGCCGTTGCGAGTGAGTGGCTGCCAGTCGTAAACCGGCTTGTGACCGATGGTGACCGAGCCGCCCCTGGCCACTTTCACTGCGAAAATGTCCCAACCCTTGGCGTGGACGCCGACGATCTCGCAGGCAGCCTCGTAGGTGCCGGGCTTGGTGATGTCACCCTTACCATTCGGGCCCCGACTAAATGAGAGGAACCGGCCGTCGGGCGACCAGTCCACGTGGTAAATCTTGTTTTGCTTGTCGAAGACTTGAAAAATCTTTTTGCCGAGCTTCGGGTTGTCGGACTCAATGTCGATTGGCACGACGGCCAACTCGTGATCGCCCGCGCCCCATGCGATGTGTTTGCCGTCCGGGCTGAAGGTCGGGCGGCAGCCGTCGATGCCGAGGTTGATGACTTTGCTGCCGTTGGCCTCGATCAACAGGTTGGTGTGGCGGTGCCCCATGCCGGCGTGAACGGTGGCGACGATCCATTTGCCGTTGGGCGCGTAGCTGATGTTGTAAAGGTGATGCAACGGCTTGGTGTTGACGTGCTCGCGTGTGTTGCCGCTCGGCAAATGATGAAAGCTAATGCCCTTGGTGTAATAATCTGTCACGTTGAACTTCGGATATTCCTGCGGCAGGAAGGCGATGGTCTCGCTGTCGGGCGCCCAGCATTGCTGGCGTGCGCGGTCGGCCACTTTTTTGCGGCCGGTGCCGTCGGAGTTCATCACCCAAAGGCTGCGAACCGTGGCGCGGCCCTTGCCGGAATCGACGAGGAAACAAATCTTCGCGCCGTCCGGCGACGCCTGTGGATACAACTCGTTGACGTCGGGCGTGTTTGTGAGGTTGGCCGACGACTTGCCGTCAGCCGACGTGACGAACAGCTCCCAATTGTTGTTCGCGTAAACCTCGTGGACGAGACTAAACTTGCTGCCGGCCAGTTCCTCTCGAACATTTCCGGCCTGCAGAGTGAGCGCCTGAAAAAGCACGACGCCGAAAAGGAGCGCTGATGTTTTTGGGTGTTGTGTTGCTTTCATGTAACAGTGTTTATTTTTTGCCGCTCTTCATAATTTTCGTGATGGCGGTGACTTTCCCGGCGGCTCCCGGCTCGCCCTGATTGTCGGCCTTCTTGACCCAGTCGAGCGCCTTGGCCAAGGCGGTTGGCCAAGGTCTCCGCGCTATTGGGATCGGTGGGTTGCGCCATGGCCGGGTGAACGCCCAGGAACAACCCGGCCAAGCCAAGCCCGATGCGGGCTGCATGGTTGCGAAGCGTTGCCACGCCGTGAGAGTATCCCTTGCCAAAAACGGCTCAAGTGAAAAACCCCGCTTGGCCAAGCGACAAAAAAAGGCCCGTCAACCAACGGGCCTTAAAAAAAGTTGAAAGATAAAGTTACTTTTCCTCTTTGGATTCGCCGGTATCGGCTGATTCCTCGGCAGGAGCTTCGGCTGATTCCTCGGCAGGAGCTTCGGCTGATTCCTCGGCGGGAGCTTCGGCTGATTCCTCGGCGGGAGCTTCGGCTGATTCCTCGGCAGGGGCTTCGGCCGGTTTCTCGGCGGAGGCTTCGGCGGGAGTTTCTCCGCTGGCTTCCTCGGCGGCGGGAGCCTCTTCCTCGGTTGCTGAAGCCTCGGGCGTTTCAGGCGAATCCCCGGCCTTTTCCTGCGCGGGTTTCGGCTTGGCGGCGGTCGAAGATTTTGCCTTGGCCTTCTCCTCAAGGGACTCATCGACCCACATCAGGATGGCCATCTGCGCGGCATCCCCCTTGCGGGCGCCGGCGATCTTGACGATGCGGGTGTATCCGCCCATGCGATCCTGAAACTTCGGGGCGATCTCATCGAACAAAATGCGAACCACGTCGTGCTCTTTTCTCCATGCTTCCCGGAGATCCTTGCCTTTAACCGCGTTGGCGCCGGAGCCTTTGCCTGGAGTCGTGTTGGTTCCGTGGAAAAACTTTCGCTGAGGCGCCCTCAACCGTGCGGCAGCCAGGCGACGATGGTGCAGGGTGCCTTTTTTGCCAAGGGTCACCATCTTTTCGGCAACGACACGTGCTGCCTTGGCCTTGGCCAGGGTGGTGGTGATTCTCGTTTTCTCGATGAGGCTGCACACCATGTTGGCGAGCATCGCGTTGCGGTGCTCCCCGGTGCGGCCCAACTTGGCGGTTCTTATTCTATGTCGCATGGCTTACGGCTTGGCGGGTTGTGGGTTATTCTTCCTCCTCCAACGGGGTATCCTCGAACGCTTCCGGCGGGGCTGCCGTGGGCAGGGTGTCGAGAAGGGACGGGTCAATCTTTTCGCCGAGGGCGAGCTCGTATTCCTTGAGCTTCTCCTTGATCTCGGTGAGCGATTTTTTGCCGAAGTTGCGGTACTTGAGCATCTCGGATTCGGACTTCATCGCAAGGTGGCCCAGGGTGGTGATGTTGGCGTTGTTGAGGCAGTTTGCCGCGCGGACGCTCAACTCGATCTCGTTGACGCTGGTGTTGAGCAGCTTGCGCGAGGCTTCGCGATCCTCGTCCTTGGCCTTGGCGTCCTGCTCAAACTCGAAAGTCTCATCGTTGATCCCGGTGAAGACGTTTAAATGGTGCGCCAAGATTTCGGAGCTCTGCTTCAAAGCCTCGTCCGGGGTCATGCGGCCGTCGGTGAAGACCTCGAGCACCAGTTTGTCGTAGTCGGTGCGCTGCCCGACACGGGCGGCCTCGATCGCGTACCGCACACGGGTGACCGGCGAGAAGATGGAATCGATCGGGATCACGCCGATGGCCTGATCCGGTTTCTTGTTGGCGTCGCCCGGAAAGAAGCCGCGGCCCACCATAACCTCCATCACCATGTCGACCTTCTTTTTCTTGTCGGTGGTGCAGATGATCTGTTTCTTGTTGACCACCTTCAGGCCCGGAGGCAGTTCCAGGTCGCCGGCGGTGACTTTGCCCTCGGCGGTGACGCTCAGGCGAACTTCCTGGGGTTCACGGCTGGTGTGGCGAAACTTGATTTTCTTGAGGTTCAGGACGATGTCGGTGACGTCCTCGACGACCCCCGGCACGGTGGTGAACTCGTGATCCGCCCCCTCTATCTTCACAGAGGTGATGGCCGCTCCCTCGAGCGAGGACAAAAGCACCCGCCGGAGGCAATTGCCTATGGTGTGGCCGTAGCCGGTTTCAAACGGCTCCGCCTCGTACTTGGCGAAGGTGCCGGTCGAATCGTCCGACTTCTTCAGCTTGTTTGGTTTCTCGAAATGACCCAGTCTTATTGGCATATGTTTTTTATTTTTAGAGCAATTTTAACCTGGCCCCGTCACGATTATTCCCGCTAATGCGGGGCCCATATAATTGCTTATCCAGCCTCGCAAGAGGCCGGAAGTTTAGCGGGAATAAAATTCTACAATGGTTTGTTCATCCGCGATGGGCTGTATCTCATCGCGTGTGGGCAACCGCAGCATGGTGCCCTTGAATGCGTCCTTCTCCAGTTGCAGCCACTCGGGCACCACCCGGCTCGTGGAGTACTCCAGGTTGCGCGTGGCCAACTGCCGTGAGCCACTCGTGTCCTTCACCTCGACCACATCGTTGATCTTGGCCGTGTAGGATGGAATGGTCATCTTGCCGCCGTTCACCATCACGTGACCGTGGGAAACCATTTGCCGCGCCTGGGCACGGGTGGCTCCGAAGCCGAGGCGGTAAATGACGTTGTCCAGGCGGGACTCAAGCAGTTGAAGCATGATCTCACCCGTGACACCCCGGTGCCGGTGGGCCTTGTCGTAGATGGAGCGGAACTGCTTTTCCATCAACCCGTAGTAGAAGCGGAGCTTCTGCTTCTCCATCAATGCCAACGCATAGTCGGTGTACTTGCGTCGCGCACGGGGCCCGTGGGTGCCCGGCGGATAATTCTTGCGCTCGAGGTACTTCGACGGCCCAAAAATGGGAACGCCGAATCGCCTGCTGATCTTTACGCGTGGACCTGTGTAACGTGCCATGCCTTAAATTCTTGGTTAAACTCTGCGCCGCTTCTTCGGGCGGCATCCATTGTGCGGTATCGGGGTGACGTCCCGGATAGACGTGATCTCCAATCCAACCGCCTGCAAGGCGCGGATGGCGGATTCACGACCCGAGCCGGGCCCCTTCACTCGAACCTCGATCTCTTTCAGTCCGTGAGCCATGGCCCGGCGAGCGGCGTCCTGCGCGACTTTTTGAGCAGCATAGGAGGTGCTCTTTCGAGAGCCCCGGAAGCCGTTTTTGCCGGCTGTGGACCAGGCAATCAGGTTGCCCTGCTTGTCGGTGAGTGAGACGTGTGTGTTGTTGAAAGTGGCCAGAATGGTGGCGATGCCCGAGTGAACGTTTTTCGACTTTTTAGCCTTGACGACCTTCTGCGGAGACGGGTCATCGCTGGTCAACAGTTCCTGGGCAGAAGGCGCAGCCACACTGGCGTCCTCTTCCTGTTCAGAATCTGAATCATCCTTTTTGCCCTTGGCCTTGGTTTTTTTCTTAGCCTTGGCTTCGTCCTTGGCTTCGTCTTTGGCCTCGGGCTTGGGTTTGTCCTTGTCTTCGGGCTTGGCCTTAGCCTCTGGTTTAGCTTCGTCCTTAGCCTCTGGTTTAGCTTCGTCCTTGGCCTCTGGTTTAGCTTCGTCCTTGGGCTTGGTTTTTTTCTTAGCCTTGGCTTCGTCTTTGGCCTCGTCTTTGGCCTCGGGCTTAGGTTCGGGCTTGGCCTTGGCCTTGGCCTCTGGTTTAGCTTCGTCCTTGGCCTCGGGCTTGGCTTTAGCCTTGGCCTTGGCCTTGGGCTTGGCCTTGGGCTTGGCCTTGGCTTTGGCTTTGGCCTTGGGTGCCGGGGTTTCCTCTGCCGGAGCGGCAGCAGGGGTTTCCTGCTTGGCTTCCGCCTCGGGCTGCTGGGCCTCGGGTTGTTGAGATTTGTTTTCTTCGTCAGCCATAATGGTCAGCTATAAAATCAATGAATGCCGGTCTTGGCATTTGGATTGCGTTGCGCACCCACGGTTTTCTTTTTGCCTTTGCGGGTGCGAGCGTTGGTTGAGGTGCGCTGGCCCCGAACCGGCAGGCCGCGCGCATGGCGCAGACCGCGGTAGGACTTGATGTTCTGCAATCGCTTGAGGTTCAGGCTGCGCTCGCGGCGCAGATCTCCTTCCACGAGGTAATCGCCCTCCTGAATGACGTGAACGATCTTGGACAGTTCTGTCTCGTCGAGGTCCTTGGCACGGGTGGCGGGCTTGATGCCGGTTTTCTCGACGATCTCCGTGGCGATCTTCGGCCCGATGCCGTAGACGTATCGCAACGCAATGTCGATGCGCTTGTTTGGGGGGATGTCGACTCCGATGATTCTTGGCATGGTCTGGTTCTTTCTATCAGCCCTGACGCTGCTTGTGCCGGGGGTTGGATGTGCAAATGACACGGACCACGCCCTTCCGGCGTATGATCCGGCAGTGCTCGCAAAGTCGCTTTACTGATGCGCGTACTTTCATTTTAAAAACTCGTTACTATTCTTTCTCAAAAACCACCACGCCGTTGCTGAAATCAGCAGGCGAGATTTCCAAATTCAACCTGTCGCCAAGCTTGACGCCTGACACTTGTTCCCGTTGTCCCGACAACACCCGGGCAAACACCCGATGGCCATTGGCCAACTCCACCACGAAGGTCGCCGGAGGGCGGTGTTCCCTCACGATTCCCTCGGCTCGGATGGCAGATTTTCCGGGCATGTCAAAATCTCCGGCTCACCGTCGGTCACGAGGATGGTGTGCTCATAATGAGCGGATGGCAACCCGTCCCGGGCAACCACCGTCCAGTCATCCTCCAGCACCTCGACGTGTCGTTGGCCAAGGTTGACCATCGGCTCGATGGCCAGGGTCATCCCCGGTTTCAAGACCGGGGAGCGACGACTGCCATCATCAAAATTTGCTATTTGCGGGTCCTCGTGGACTTTTTTGCCCACGCCGTGCCCGACAAATTCCCGCACGATGCTGTATCCGTTGGCCTCAACACAACTCTGGATCGCCCGTGAAATATCCACGACCTTATTGCCGGGTAGCGCTTGGCCAAGCCCTTCGTACAGCGATTTCTCGGTTACTTCCATCATCCGCTGAACTGCAGGGTCGCATCCGCCAACGGCCACCGTTGTGGCGTTGTCGCCAATGTAGCCATCGTAGCGCACCCCGACGTCGAGGCTGACGATGTCACCAAACTGCACGCACCGCCCGGAGGCCAAGCCGTGCACGACCTCCTCGTTGACGGAGATGCAGATTTGGCAGGGATAATTCCGGTAGCCAAGGAAGGCACTCTTGCCACCGTAGTGGCTGATGCGCTCCCCGGCATACTGGTCAATCTCCAGTGTGCTGATACCCGGCTGAACAAAGGCGGCCGCTTCGCGCAGAACGGTCGAGGAAACCCCGCCGGCCAAGCGCATGGCCGCTATCTCATGATCTTTCTTCAAGTGGATCATGTTGTCTCCGGGCACCTTCGCACCCGATCCAGAGCCAAGCCGCGGCTTGGCCGGTTTCTATCAAGGAACAAACCGCTGGGGGCTTGTTTCACCACCAGCGTCAGAAGCGACCACGCACGCGGCCCTTCCGTAAAAATCCATCGTAATGTCGCATCAAAAGATACGACTCCATCTGCCGCATGGTGTCGATCGTGACACCCACGGCAATTAAAATACTCGTCCCGCCAAAGAACTGGGTCACCTGGTACGGGATGCCTCGCCATTGGCCCAGCAGCATTGGGATGAGGGCGATGATAACCAGAAACGAGGCGCCGGCAAAGGTGATGCGGCTCATCGTCCTGTGCAAAAAGTCACTGGTCGCCTTGCCCGGCCGGATGCCGGGAATGTAGCCGCCGTTTTTCTTCAGGTTATCGGCGATCTCAATCTCGTTGAACGTGGTCGCCACCCAGAAATAGGCGAAAAACATGATCATCATCCCGTAGGTGAAATAATAGAACGGATGCCCGGGTTGAAACCAAGCCGCCGCCCGTACAAAGAAGTCGCCGTACTGGCTCAATGCGTTTAACACCATGCCGGGGAACATCAGGATGGCCTGGGCAAAAATCAGCGGCATCACGCCGGAATAGTTGACGCGCAGCGGCATGAAGGAACTCCCGCCGGCGTACACCTTGCGGCCCACCGCGCGTTGCGCGTGCTGGACCGGCACTTTGCGCTGGGCTTGAGTCACCGCGACCACGCCAGCGACAACCGCCAGCAAAAGGAGCACAAGGAAAACTCCCTCAAAAATGTTTCGTCCCTCAGCAGCGCCGCTCCAAGTAATATAGTCTGCGCCTTGACCAAGCCACCCTGCGACCACGTTTATGTAATTGATGACTTGCGCCCCAAACATGTCCCAAATCATCGGCAACGCCCGTGGCAAATCCGCCACGATGCCGATCATGATCACAAGCGACACGCCATTGCCAATGCCCCGCTCGGTGATCTGCTCGCCCAGCCACATCAGCAGCAGCGTCCCGCAGGTGAGCGCCATCATGGTCTGTAAATGGTACCAAAAACCGGGGTTAAGAACCAAAGCCCCACCGGTCCAGCCTCCCCCAAACACCGTCGCGGGACTCAGCCAGCCAAGCGACATGACATAGCCTTGGCCAAGGCAGAGAAACAGTGTCATCACCCGGCCAATCTGCATGATCTTCACCCGGCCACCCTCCTCGCGTGAGAGGCGGGAGAGCCTGGGGATGATCGGACTCATCAACTGCAAGATAATCGTGGCACTGATGTAGGGCATGATCCCGAGGCCACCAATGGAGCATCGCTCCCAGGCACCGCCGGTGAACATGCTGTACATGCCCATGAAACCGATCCCTTCCTGGCTTTGCTTCGTGCGCAGCTGGTCGAAGTAGCCCTGCAACTCCACTCCGTCCAATCCCGGGATGGGAACCCAGGCGATCAACCGGCAGACACCCAGCACCAGAAGCGTGAAGATAATCCGCTCACTCAGCTCCGGAATTTTGAAGCAGTTCCGGAAGCCGGCCATCATGCGGGTTATGTGGTTGTCACTGGCCATGTGTGTTTCTAGCGGGCAATAAAATCAAAACTATTTCCCGGAAGCCGCTGCGCTGGCCCTGGTGGCTACCTCGCAGGTACCCCCTTTTTCCTCAATGGCCGCCCTGGCACTTGCACTGAAGGCAGCCGCACAAACGGCCAATTTTTTTTCTAGCTTGCCGCGGGCGAGTATCTTGACCCCGTCGCCGCGACCGTTGACCAGGCCTACCTCGCGAAGCTGCGCCTCGTCCACCCGGGCGCCGTCCTCAAACTGGTTGAGGCTGTCGAGGTTGACCGGGATGTAAACGGTGGCAAAGCGCTTGTTGTTGAAGCCCCGCTTGGGCAGGCGGCGGGCCAGCGGCAGCTGGCCACCCTCAAAGCCC
>Ga0208881_1000732_pt1 | contig 11580 bp, 3 predicted proteins | sample Knorr_S23_td_AAI_FD_185610 | JGI IMG/M metagenome (GOLD analysis project Ga0208881, IMG submission 185610) | Marine microbial communities from Southern Atlantic Ocean transect - Knorr_S23_td_AAIW_ad_876m_LV_B (SPAdes) (version 2) | ecosystem: Environmental > Aquatic > Marine > Oceanic | place... | reverse complement strand
GCCCCGTACTACGCCAATAAGTACGGTACCTTCAGGGTTCGTGCTATTAGAACCGCTACCACGCTTCCTACCTCTGAAGGAGTGGGGGACGAGTATGAGGGTGGTATGATATTTTACAATGAAGGGGGTACTTGTTTGATAGCAGCACTTGAAGATTTAGGCTCTTTTGCGTGGGGTTGTTATGGAACAGATATATCAGGAGCAGATGGACAATCTATAGGAACAGGTTATCAGAACACTTTAGATATAGTATCAGGATGTAGTGATACAGATTCAGCAGCATATATGTGTAGTAACGCTACACTAGAAGGATACAGCGACTGGTACTTACCCTCAAAAGATGAACTAAAAGAAATGTATGAAAATATAGGCTTTGGTGGTACGTACTATACACCGAACCCGTTTAAAGTTATGGTAACTAATAGTGTGGATGATGTTCCAATTATTTTATCTAGAGATGAATATACGGAAACAAAACGGCTTTACGCTTTTGTAGCTACTTCGACATCAACGAAGATACGTTTACGTTGCGGAAACAACCCATCTCGCCTGACTGGGGCTGTGTTTTTTAGCGAGGTAAGCCTTAAGGCTGCTATACCCACGCGTAGACAGCCGGGGGGTTTTGAGAATTTTCAGTACATCCCTGAACCCACCCCCTACTTAAGCGCCGCAGGAATTGGTGTTGCAAGAGGTTTATCGGCGATTCACATATCTGCCAACCCTACACAGATGATTGATTACGGCTCATATAAAGGGTTTAATGATTTGCAAAATATAATAAGAGCAGGCGACCCTGATTTTTGGTCTAGAAAAATTAAGGTAGCAGGGACTGAGGGGGATAGCGGTAGGTATGTAGAGGTAATTACAGATGACACCATAATCTCTAGGTCTATATTGGCGGATACGATTAGCCATTACGACCCAATACTCGTAGGGAATCCCTCTTTCGTTGACGAGATTTCTTTATCCGAGCCATTATTTGGCTCTTTAGTAGAGGGTAGGTATGACGCATCAGTAATAACCCCTTTAGTTCCTGCAGTGCTTAGAGTTGAATGCCTTAATAGTTCGACAAGCGGAGCTTTTGGCGAGGATGATTATGTTACGCTTAAAACTAATTTTCAGTTCGATACAACCCAACCGATTGCAGGTGGTGAAGACGTATTACACAATGACTATGGGGCTTCTAACCCCTACATTGGGAATGTAGCTTGGGGATATATTGTTGATGCGGACACAGGGGCGGGAGTCCCATGGCTGGAAAAAGGAACTTGGTATCCTAAACAGCAACCCGTACCTTTAGCCACTACGGGTGGGTCTTTGGGTTCTTCCGCAAGCGGTATAATGAAGATTAAAGGTCACGCTCACGCAAATTCGATTACGTGGAGAACCAACTTCGACCTTGAGGTGGGACACCAGTATAGGATTTTCTTTGAGATTCCCTTTATCGAAGCAGACCTTGATATATCTATCCTAACTAACTCAGGACTTCTATTGATGCGTGATAGCGTGGAGAATCTTCAGCAGGCGGACACAGGGGTGAACCCCTCTAATGGGTTTGCGTTTGGTATAGACTTTTTGCCAGTCGGCTTTGTAGCGCCTAGCTCCTCAATGGAGTTTAATTCTTCAAGAGAGTTTTGTTTAGAGCTTACCTTCAAAGGGGATTCTTCTAAAGAGTTATGGATTAGCAAGGTGAGGTTTGAGAAGAACCATATAAAGCACGGCTTACACTCTCTAGCTAACACGTTAGGCGGGGCTTCGATACAGAAGAAAGACTTCATAATATCAACTTATCCTAGTGGGTTAACCTCAGGGCGTTCTTGGAAGAATATGACGTCAGTCAAGGAGAGTAATGGTGATTGTAAAATAATTCACTTCAACCCTGACAGCCCCCAAGAACAAGAGTACCCTGACGGTGATATTTTGAGTCAAAGGAGATACCTTAGTCGAGAGGATTTGTTCGATTCGTTAAATGCACCTGAGGCAAAAGGAACAACCTTTAGATTCTCTCCAACCGACTTAGCTCCAAAAGACGATGAAGGGTACTTTACAGGGGGAGCTTTTGACGTTGTCTGTACCCTTAAAAAACCTCCAGCTTCAAGCGCTGTAGATTACTACGCTGACAACACGGATACTAGGGGGTATGCTTTAAAGTCTCATTGTAAAATTAACTCTATAGATTTTTCAACTAACGAAAAGTCACATATAACTAAAGCGTCGTCAGGAGATGATAAGCTTAGTTTTGTTTATGACTCTGCGGCAACCCTTACCCCACCCCCTGAAGCTACGTCAACAGTTTCTTTATTTGACCAAGGGTTAGAGGGCGAGTTAGTAACGGTTTCTTGGGACTTTACATCTTTTACAGGCGCTCCCTTAATGATAGATTTTGGCTCAAACGGAACTAACGCTATAGAGGTTGACGGGATAACGGCGGGTAATCAAGATGTTGTTTGTAACGGAAATAACATTAGACTTAGAAGTAAATTCCTTACCGAAAATAAATCGTATGGTCCTGACTTGGTTGTAAATGGAGATTTCACCGCTAACGGCGGTGGTCTAGATGGTTGGAGTTATACTTTAGTTGCGAATGCGTATGTTGATTTTGTGCCTACAGGCGGAGGGTCGGGTTCCATGCTTATAGATGGGTTGGCTTACGAAACTTATAGGGGGGTTGTGTATCAAGATATACCTGACTTAGAAATAGGGGTTAGGTATAATATCCATTTTAACTTCGATTTAGACGTTGGTAGGTTGGTTATAGCCTTAGAAGACGCGACTAGCTCTTACGATATTCCGGATAGGCTGCTCCCGGGGGGTTTTTATGCTCCCTATAGTTACGAATTTATCGCCACTACTACTAATTTGAGGGTAAAGTTTTACGGTGCGGGGACTGTTCCTATTAAGGCTACGATTAATGTTGTTAATTTAAGGAAGGTTACTCTTAGCCCCCCTGATTCTACTACAGCCGTTTTAGATTTTATTAAAGTAAGCTCTATTGACGAATCATTTCTGTCTATATATACCCAGAGATGGGGAGACCCTAGCTCAGTAAATCTTAATATGTTATCTACCTCCCCGTATAAATCGGCAATTAGGATTAAGTCGGCGCCAAACACTTTTGGGGCTGAATTAATGGTAGCTTCAAACACCTTTGATAACGGAAGTCTTACGGGGTGGACTTTAGTTGAGGGTGTAGAAGCTCGATACAATTATGATTTTGCGGAGTTAGATGGCGCATTCGCAGCTCACAGTCATGGGGGGAGGTTAATGGCTTTAACGAATAGTATAAATGTACTCATCGGAGAAGAATATGAGGTTTCTTTTGAGTTAATCGACCCACCGGGAACAGGGGAAAGTGACCCTCTTATGCTCTATCTTACAGATGGGGTTGATGGAGATGTATTTTATGAATCTGGGTGGATGACTGAGGCAGGGGTATTTAAGGGTAGGTTTATAGCGAGCAGTTTATCTGTTGGGATTGGGTTTAAAACTCTTATAAATTCTAAGTGTTATTTTGACAATGTATCTTTAAGGCAATTACGCCCCTCAACCACCCCTATAGCCCTTGCTTATATCGGGGAATTTCCTGAGTGGTCTAAAGCAGTCCCTAGCCTTAAGGGAGCTTCAGAAATAAAGATTAGAGTTAATATTAATAGACTCCTGTATAAGAACAGGGTTGTTATAACGACTAATATTGGAACGTCGGGGAATCTTGTTTCTTACAACATACTCCCCGAAGATTTAACAGAGGTGGACGCTCCTGATGAGATTTCTACAGGAGATTGGTACGGGAATGTTTATTATAAAGGTACTTGGGAAGCGATTATTAGCGACCCCCAAATCACAGAAGGAGAGAGTCACAAAATAATAAAGTTTAGGGCGGAATCTGATATAATTATGTCCCCAAGCTTTCATCGCGAGCATCTAGATGTTGTAATCGACAGTATAGAGATTGAAAGCACGGGCGCATTAGATGAAGTTAAAATTACTTACATAGATTTGTATGATGATTTTGATTTACCTATAAACCTTTCCTCTAAAAACTTTAGTGATATAAGCAAGTCTAGTGGGGACTTCTCAAAAACTATAACAGTTCCTGCAACTAGCAACAATAAAGATGCGGTCTTATTTAACGGAGAGTTAAACTCCTTAATAAACGAATCTTATAGAGAAGGTATAGATTGTTTAATTAAAAATCAAGGAGTTGAGATTTTTCAAGGGCTTCTTTTCTTAAATGAAAGCTCTCTAGACGAACACGGGACTAAGGATTTAAGTTTCCATATAAAAGGAGGAAACTCCTCTTGGGCTGAGAAGCTTAAAAGAAAGAGGTTAAGAACTTTATCTAGCGATGATTACGAGATAAGTGTTAATAGTATTTTAGGGTTGTCGAACTATTATTTTGGAAACAACAATGAGGAGCAGTTTCCTGACTCAGGTGAGACTAACCTAAGTGTATCTTCCAACGCTATTGTTTTTCCTTTGGTTGATAATGGACAATGGACGGTTAACCTTGACGCAGAGGAGGTATCTGAGGTTTCGGTAGGATGGGATAATATAAAACCCGCTTATAGAATAGTAAAAGTTCTCGACCAATGCTTTAACTCTATTGGGTACAATTTAAAAAGTGATTTCTTCTTCAGCTCAAGTTGGGGTAACGATTTTAGTGGTGGGTTTTCAGGGTTTATTGATAATTTAGTTGGTATAGCTCCTTCGGCAAATATGAGTGATGACGAGGTAGAAGTTTCTGAACTAGAACTTAGCTACTCTCACCTCACAATAAGTAGTGGCTATAACGCTTACTACAATTTCAAAGAGAAGTCTACCTCGGCTATGTTAGGTGAGCAATATGTGAGACCAACACTCTCATCCCCTTTCCTTGATAATCAGGTTTACCACTGCGATTGGGCTTTCCTACATTTTAACGAGACAAATAAAGATGTTCTCGGGGCTCACTCATTATCTAGTTTGTCTGGAGATTTAAGCGAGAGGTTTGGGGCTTCTCCTAGTGGAACTCCGTACCCTAAAAAGGTAGGTTGGGGTTCGGATATAAAATCCCACATATCTATCTCTAAAAGTGGGTATTACAACTTAGAGTTTTCCGTTACCGCTGACTTTACTCACCAGTACCCCGTAATTCAAGGCTATGGCTTACCCCCCAACTACGGGAGTAATGATGCAGTTAATAATTTAAACAGCTACTATTTTGGGGGATGGGGTAATAGTAAGCATAAGTTTACGGTGGGGTTGGTGTCTAGCGAAACAGCTAACGATACTCTATATAAAGCCCACTCCTCTTTTGGGGCTGAATTTTTTGATTTATACGACGAGAATACTGAGCTATTAGCCTCTACGGCATATAATAATACTGGGTTAAAAATAAGTAGGATTCAATATTTGAAAGCGGGGACGGATTACAACGTAATGGCTTTGTCAGGGATAAGCCACAGCGGACAACAGAGCGGAGCGCTAGGCGAGTTCACTTTAGGAACAACCTTTACAATATCATCTGCTACGATGAAAATGTCTTTATGTAAAGATGTAGCTCCTATGAAGGGTAAAAACAATATTATATATACTAACGAAGGGAATCCTAAAGTTTCTTACGCAAACACTCTTCCTGATGTGTCTTGTTTGGAGTTCGTTTCTGATATATCTAAAATGTTTAACTTAATATTTACAACTAACGAAGCTTTAAAGGAGGTTACAGTAGAGCCTTACAAAGATTTTTATAACGACTTTAAAGGGGCGTACACTAGTGTTACTCCGGGGGTTAAAGTTCACGAAGCATTCTCCGCCTCGGGGGATGGAGATGATTGGACTACAGCCCACGGAACTCTTGATGTTGATTTAGGTAATCTTGTATTTACAACATCTATAACAACCTATACCCCCACCCTTACTCTTACAGACCCTGTAGCTTTAGTTGTCGGGGAGACGTATGAAATAACCTTTACTTATGGGTCTCTAGACGGGGATAGTATAAAAGTTCACTTAGGCATTGGAAATTACGGACCTGCCACGTACTCATCTCCTTGGTTAACCAGTGATGCTGGGGATTCCTACTATAGTGGTGGACAGGTTGTTCTTAGGCGTTCTCACGTCGCTAGATTTGTAGCTCGAACAACCTTAACTTACATCTCGTTTACCGTAGAGGATGGGGGGGTTTCAGCTAAAGAGGTTAGGATGGATAATATTTTAGTTAAAAAGGTAGAGGCGACTGCTAAAGATTGGACTGATAAATCTATTATAACAAACATAGAGGAAAATGCGGTTATAAAATCCGACTTAAAGTACTCTATGGCTAGCGATAGTAGTGATTATGAAGTTAATAAATTCAAGTCGGGAAGTAAAGGGTTAGGTTTAGGTGATAATTATATCGACACAGGAATAAAAATTGAGCCTGACGAGACTGAAATATCTTTAAAAATATATGCCGCTATGAAAATGGCTTGGTCTAAGTTCATATGTAGGGATGCTGAGGTCCTTGATGGCTCTAAGGTTTCCCCTATTTGGATTCCTAGGATTTGGGACACTCCCGACTCAAATATTGAGCCTGAAGCTAACGCTCAAGTCCCTTCACCAAACAATTCTCACGAACATAAGTTGGGGGTAATCTCTGACTTTATTAACGTAGGAGAGGGTAATGCTCAGGGGATGACTATAACTTATGAGTTAGAGAGGTTTTTGGATGAGGAGGGTAGAATGAAGGTTAAAAAAGAAAGAGTTAGAAATTACCTACCGGTAGGGTCTTACTCTCCTACTGATACAGACTTTCCTAACTTAACATTTTCATCAATATTAACGGGGGCGTCTGGGTTTAAAAGTTTATATAACGAATATCATAAACCTTTAATTGAGATGTTAAAAATGAGAGACAAGATGATTACAGCAGAGGTTATGTTGACTCCCGCTGATTTAGCAGGGATTGATTTTAGAGAGCAGATACATATAGATGGGAATATTTATATATTAAATAAAGTTAAAGATTTCAATTTCTCAGGAGAGCCTACAGAGGTTGAATTATTATTAGTAACCCCTAGAGGAATAAAAGAATAGAGTTATGGCAACAGATAAGTATTCAATAGCCTTTGATATAAAAGGCATAGAGAAGCTAGCAAAGTGGCAACAGAAGCTTAGAAAGGCTAAAATCGAGTCAGATAGGTTAGAAAAATCTTTAATTAAGTTGACTAAGGAAGGGAGGACTTCAGGGAAATCCTTTAGTAAGTTAAGTGAAGAGTCGGCTAAAGCCTCGGGGAGAGTTAAAGTTTTTACTGCTAATGTTAAGAATAGTAAAAACGCGCTAAAACAAACTACTAATAGCTTAAAGCACAACACTACCGCTACAACGAAAAATACCGCGGCTACTAAAAGAGCTTCAGCAGCAAAAAGAGCTTCAGCAAAAAGCTCTAAAGGTATGGGAATAGCTATGACGGCTATGGGATTAAGTGTTGTAGGCGCTGTAGCCTCCATTAGAAAGTTAACAAGATTCTTAATAAACAATGTTAAGGTTTTTGCTGAGTTTGAGAGGGGGGTTAAAAACGTTACAACCTTAATGAATAATGATGACACAGGGTTTTTTAGAGGGGACTTATTCAAAGGCTCACTTCAGTTGGCTAGGGATTATGGCTTTACTTTAGATGATGTAAATAAATCTATGTTTAACGCTGTCTCTGCGGGTGTATCAGGGGGTGAGGCTATTAAGTTCTTGAACGATGCTTCAAAGTTAGCGGTAGCGGGGGTTACAACTTTAAAGGCTGCGACGATGGGGTTGACTACAGTCTTAAATGCTTACGGCTTAAAAGCTTCAGAGGCGGAAAGAGTTTCAAACATTCTATTTACTACTCAAAAATTTGGGGTAACAACGGTAGAGGAATTATCTAAATCGTTAGGTGTTGTTGTTCCTTTTGCCGCCGCATCAGGGATTTCCTTAGAGGAGTTGGGTGCAGCTATCGCGGTGACCACTCGTTCAGGGTTAGATGCAGCAAAAACGGTTACAGCTTTACGTGCTGCTATATCTCAAATGCAAAAACCTGCAGCAGAATCAAGAGATTTATTTTTAGAGTACGGGATACCTATTGGTGCTGCGGAAATGAAAGCTGTAGGGTTCACGGAAACGCTTAAACGGCTAAATCAGGTTTACAAAGATAGTCCCGAAATTATAGAGAAGATGTTTGGTAATGTTCGTGGATTAACCGCTATATTCTCTTTAGCGGGAGATAACGCTGAATCATACAATGAGATATTAAAAGAAACTTCTGATGAGGGTTTAACTGCAGCTAACTCGTTAAAGGCGTTGGAAGAAAACTTTGACTCCACTCAAATGTCTATAGATAGAATGGCTGCATCTTGGAAAGAACTTAAAGTTCATTGGGGTGATAGTGATTTTTGGAAAAGAACTATAGATGATACAACCACATATCTACAAGTCTTTAGTAGTCAAAACCTTTCAGGTTGGCAAAAATTTCTAGCAGGGTTTAACGCTATGAAGCAGATTGTTAATCCATTCGACCAAGGGGATGGTTTTGAGGAAAGTTTATTGGACTTCTCAAAAACTGAAGATTTAAAGAAAGAAGCAAAAGAATTTGAGGACTTTTTGGAGGAACATAATACTCGGTTAAATGAATTAACAGGAAAGGACGCTATGAGTCTTACCGCTAAAGACTTATCGGATATAGACACTGTTATGGGTAAAGCTCATTTAGTCGAGTATAGTACAAACTTAAAAATTAGGGTAGACGCTTTTCAAAAGCATATTGATGACAGGAAAAGGATTATAGCCGATGATAAAGCCGCTCAAGACGCTTTAGACGCAGAGTCCTCAAAAACAAAGAGAATTTTTAATGAACTCGAACTCGCTTCAAGAAGAAAGTTAAGTAAAGATGTTGAAGAAATGAGTATAGAAGGATTAAAGAGGGGGGAGTACACTAGTGTAACAGAGTTGGAAATAGCGAAAGAAAAGTTCAATCACTTAAAGAGGCTGGAAACGCAGTATCTACTCTTTGGTGGAGCTACGGAAAAGCAAAAACTAGATATACAAAACAAGATGTCTAAGCTTAGGGTGGATATTCATAAAAAAGAATTACAGTTAAAGGGAGTTAATAGCAAGGGGTATAATGATGAGGTTATTGCATTAGATAGTGAGTTAGCTACAAAGCTGATGGAGATTTCCGCTAACAGCAGTTTAACAAAAAGTGAAATTAAATCTGAAGAACTTAAAGCGGAGGAGGATTATTATTTAAATCTTTTAGCTCTTAGTGAAAAATATTACGCTAGCGATGGACAATTATCTAAAAACGAATTAGGGTTAGCTAAAGTCCGCGCAAAGATAAGAATGGATGATTTAAGCCTTGAGGAAGATAACACTCAAGCGAAGTTGGAAATGGCTAAGAAAGCCTCAGCTCTTATGTCTAAAATTTTTACAGACTCTATTAACGCTAGGGCTGAGAGAGAAAAAGAATCGGCAGACACTAGGATTCAAGAGGTTGATAGAGAGTTAGAGGCGGGGCTGATAACTCAACGGGGGGCTGACGCCCAAAAGGAAGTTATTGAAAAGGACTCCTTTAATAGACAGAAAGAGTTTCAACTTAAAGCAGCTACTATCGGGTGGATTCAAGAATTAGTAAACATACGTATAGCTGCGGCAGCCAACCCTTTAAACCCTATTACATTTGGTGGTGCGGGTATCAGTCAAGCGCTTCTTTTGTCGGCTTTGGCTACGGCGGCATACGCTCACAGTAGAAGCCAAATAAAAGCGCAGAAATTCGCTAGAGGTGGTATGGTTCACGGAAATTCTCACGCACAAGGAGGAGAGAGGTTTAACGTAGGTGGTAAAGTAGCAGAATTAGAGGGTGGAGAAGCTGTTATAAATAAAAGAAGCACAGCTATGTTTGGAAGCACTTTAAGCGCTATGAACGTAGCGGGTGGAGGAAAATCCTTCATCTCCCCCAACCTTAGTGGTGGAGGTTTAATAGATTACGGTAGGCTTGGAGCTGTTATAGGTCAGAACACAAACGTAGTTCTTCCCGTTGAGTCTTTAAGTAAAGTCCAAAATAGAGTTAAAACCATAGAATCTTCTAGTAAATTTTAATGTATGAAAAGCGAGTTAATTAAGGAAATATCTAGTATATGCGGGGCGGATTCGGAGCGAGTCGTTAACACGCTGTATTTAGAAGGGCTGTTAAATAACAACTCAGTTAGAAACTATTTAATAAGGAAGGACTTTGATTCTGCGCTTATGAAAAATAATGCAGAGCTTATTAAACATATATTTATAGACCTATCAGATAAGTATAACATCTCAGTTAGGCAGACACAGAGAATTGTGTATGACTATATGAAGAACAAAGTGTCAGCGGGTGTCAACACTATTAAAAACTAAATTCTTATATTTGTATTTATATGGAAAATCTATTTGAAAACAAGTCTTGGTATGCTATGCCAACGATAGAGGCTAAGGGTAAGTCTACAGACATACATATCTATGATGAGATTGGTGTCCACGGAGTTACCGCTAAAAGCTTTTTAGAGGACTTGAAAGATTTAAAAGGAAAAGATATTACCGTACACATTAATAGTACAGGAGGTGACGTCTTTCAAGGTCAAGCAATCTATACAGCCCTTAAAAATTATTCAGGTAAGGTTACTGTAAAGATAGAAGGTTTGGCTGCGTCTATGGCTACCATAATCGCTTTAGCTGCTGATAAAGTCGAAATGACTTCTAACAGTTTATTTATGATACACTCTCCTATGAGTAATGTATTCGGAAACAAAGCTCAGATGCGTAAGCAGATTAATGCCTTAGAAAAAGTTGAAACTACAATGTTAAGTGTCTACAAAGCTAAGACAAACATCTCAGAAAACGAAATAGAGCAAATGATGGCTCGTGAGACTTGGCTGTCAGCACACGAAGCGTTAGAGTTAGGATTTGTAGATGAGGTCTTAGGCGCTGTTAAAGTTGTTGCAAGATATGACTTAAGCGGATACCAAAACAAGACCCCTGAGCAAATCTTGAATACTTTATATAGTAATAACCCTAAAGAAAAATCTACTATGTCAGAAGATTTAAAAACTTGGTTTGTAGGGCAGATTTCCGATTTAAAGAATATGATTACGGGAAATGCAGAAGAACCACAAGTAAAAACAGAAGAAACGGGGCAAGAGCCTACCGCAGAAACAGCTACAGAAGAAGTAAATGTAGATGATTTAAAGGCTCAACTAGAATCTTTAACGAATGAGAGAGATAACTTATCTCAAAAGTTAAGCGTTCAAAAAGAAAAATCAAACGAGTCAAAGGAAGAAATGAAAACTCAATTCGACCAAATGGCTCAGAGAATTGCGAAACTAGAAGCTACACCTTCAGTTACTTTAGCTGAAAATGAGCCTCAAGTTGTAGAAAAGAAACAAGAGTTAAATGGTTGGGATAAAATGTCTCAAGATATTTTTAAGTAAAAACAAGTAAATAAATAAAATTTAAAAAATTATGGCACACGCACAATTTGAATCAGGCGGCTCGGCATTTGTTGCCGCTGACGCAAAACAATACTTTGTTTCTCCTTTATTCTTAGGAGAAGACGTACTTGCGGG
>Ga0208881_1000729_pt1 | contig 11598 bp, 11 predicted proteins | sample Knorr_S23_td_AAI_FD_185610 | JGI IMG/M metagenome (GOLD analysis project Ga0208881, IMG submission 185610) | Marine microbial communities from Southern Atlantic Ocean transect - Knorr_S23_td_AAIW_ad_876m_LV_B (SPAdes) (version 2) | ecosystem: Environmental > Aquatic > Marine > Oceanic | place... | reverse complement strand
TCTGGGAAGTGATGCGGGACTACCAAGACAGGAGGGAAACTTATGAGTGATAATTCGATGAATTTGATACTGGCAAACTGGGTTCATTCCAGAGTATGCAAGCGATGTCGAGAGGCAGCTGCGGGCCATGGTTCTCCAGAGCATGAAGATTGCAATGACCATCTGGCTGTTATCAGTTGGTTGCTGGGCAGACGAGTCGGGGACAGCGAGCTTCGGAGGTTGCGCCATTGGGTTCGGTTCAGAAAAGGCGGGAACGGTCAGTGGAGAGCCATAGCGGAGAAGATGCAGCGAGAGATAGCCAGAAGAGGGGCGGTGCCGAGCATTAAGTGGCAAGAGATTGGAATGGACAACATAGACTACTGGGAGAGTTGGCAGGAGGGGAATGAATGAGTTACGACCCCGAATGGGTCCTAATCGAGGAGCTTGCGAAGTCCCCACGTCCGGGGTATCCAGAGAGGGCAGGTATTAGCCGGGAAGTGGTTGATGAGTGGATTGAGGAAGTCAAGAGAATGGGGGTCAGGTCCATCATCTGCTTCCTTTCTGACGACCAGTTGCCATTCTACTCGAGGCTGCCATCTGGACTGATTCAATACTACAGGGATGCCGGGTTCGATGTCGCGCACATCCCAGAGGAAGACTACCAGAGTCCGCCTTTGAGTAAGGATAAGGCAGCGCTCGCCGCATCCGCCTTCGAGAGCCTGGAGAAGCCGGTTCTGGTGCACTGCAGCGCTGGAATCGCTAGGACTGGGGTGGCTATCGGGGCCATTTTGGCCAGTCGGCGCATTGATTTGGACCCGTAGGGTCCGAATCACCATGGTTAGTGGTGCTGAGGAGGGTGTTTCGGGGGACGTCGCCCGTGCCTCGGGCGGTCGCATGCCCCTGCGTGTGGTCACAGCCGCGGCCATCTTCGATGGCCATGACGTGGCGATCGGCATTTTCCGCAGGATTCTGCAGAGCCAAGGCTGCGAGGTCATCCACCTCGGTCACGACCGAGGGGGCGACGAGGTCGCCCGCGCTGCCATCCAGGAGGACGCCCACGCCGTGGCAATCACCTCCTACCAAGGCGGTGCGGTCGAGATGTTCACACACACCAAGGAGATCCTAGACGAGGCGGGCTTCGGCCACGTCTTCCTGTTCGGTGGAGGAGGAGGGACCATCCTGCCTCATGAGATTGGCCATCTGAGCGAGAGCGGGATAGCCCGCATCTACTCGCCAGACGACGGCCGCGAGATGGGGCTGGTCGGCATGGTCCAGGACGCCATGCAGGCGGCTCTCCGAGTAGATCTGCTCGACGAGGCCCGCTTCGACTCGCTTTCCGGTCCCGTGGCGGCTGATGACCATGGAGCCGTCTCGAGGCTTCTCACTCTCGCTGAGAACGGGGATGAGGGCGCCTTCTACGCGGCTCTGGAGCGAGTGCGCTCGCGCACGGAGGATGATGCCTGCCCGGTTGTCGGTCTGACCGGCACCGGCGGGGCGGGCAAGTCCAGCCTGACCGACGAGATCATGCTCAGGATCCAGCGCGACAACCCCGGCAGGAAAATCGCTCTCCTAGCCACTGATCCGACACGAAAGAGGACCGGTGGCGCGCTCCTGGGTGACAGGATCCGGATGAACTCCCTGTCCGACGACAACCTGTTCATGCGCTCGTTCGCAAGCAGGGACAGCGGCAAGGAGATCGCCGGATGTATAGGCAGGGCCGTCGAGGCTTGCCAGGCCGTCGGATTCGATCTAGTTCTTGTCGAGACCAGCGGCATCGGCCAGGGGGACGACGCCATCACCGAGGTCGCTGACGTCTCGTTGTATGTCACGACCCGTGAGTACGGGGCCCCGAGTCAGCTCGAGAAGCTCGAGATGCTTGATGCAGCTGATATCATCGTCCTCAACAAGTTCGACAGAAGGGGTTCGGAGGACGCCCTCTCAGAAATCAGGAAGCAGTTCAAGCGCAACCACGAGATGTGGGACGCCGAGGACAGCACCCTGCCGGTCATCCCGACGATCGCCAGCCAGTTCGCCAATGCGGGTGTGGATCTGCTGTGGCAGAGACTTGCGACGATACTCAACGACAGGCAGGGCACGGAGTTCGTTGCAGCTGAGGCTAGGATGGACGCCGACGGGCTCCCTCACAGGCCTAATCCCATCCCCCCAGAGAGGCAGGGCTACCTGGCTGAGGTCACCGCCGCAGTTCGAGGCTATCACGAGAGGACTGCAGAGGCGGCATCCCAAGTCAGGCTGGTACAACAGCTCGAGGCTTCGGCGTCCCAAATGCGCAACTCCGGCAAGGACGATGCTGCAACCGACCTCGATGAGGAGGCGGCAAGCGTCCGGGCAGCGGTTCCCGACGAGGCCTGGCAGGCGCTGGAGGAGTTCGGTGCGCGTGCGGAGGCATACCGCTCCGGCCAAGCGAGCTACATGGTCCGCGGCAAGGAGATCTCGGTCGACACCACGAAGACCACCCTCTCGGGGCTCGACCTCCCTAGGGTCGCGCTCCCCGACACCGAGGACTGGGGCGAGCGCTTAGAGTGGATCCACAAGGAGAACGCGCCCGGTGCATTCCCGTACACGGGTGGCGTGTTCCCGTTCAGACGCGAGGACGAGTTGCCCGTCAGGATGTTTGCCGGTGAAGGCAGCGCTGAGCGCACCAACAAGCGCTACCACTTCCTCTCCGAGGGCCAGCCGTTCAACCGGCTCTCGGTCGCGTTCGACTCTCCCAGCCTGTACGGCCACGACCCTGTCGAGAGGCTCGACATCTTCGGCAAGGTCTGCGAATCAGGCGTCAGCATCAGCACGGTGGACGAGATGGAGAAGCTGTTCGAGGGTTTCGACCTGTGCTCTGCGAATACCTCGGTCTCCAAGACCATCAACGGCAACTACTGGTGGCATCTTGCCGCCTTCTTCACCGTGGCCATACGACAGCAGGTGGTGAAGTTCGAGGAGGAGAACGGCAGACAGCCCACCAACGATGAGCGAGCCGAGATCAGGGCGCGGACGCTGAGCACCGTAAGGGGCACTGTCCAGGCTGACCAACTCAAGGAGGCTATGGGTCAGAACACTCTGGTCTTCAACCTCGACACCGCCCTTCGGATGATGGGCGACGTCGCGGAGTTCTACGTCAAGAACGAGGTCAGGAACCACTACTTCGTCAGTATCAGCGGCTACCACATCGACGAGGCGGGCGCCAATCCGATATCACAGGCGGCGCTCACGCTCTCGAACGGTCTGACCTACGTCGAATTATTCAACACGCGCGGGCTCGACACTGACAAGTTCCTACGCAACTTCAGCTGGTTCTTCTCCAACGGGATGGACCCTGAGTACGCAGTGATTGGGCGCGTCTGTAGGCGAATCTGGGCGATTGCTATGCGCGATCTCTACGGGGTCGACGAACGCGGTCAGAAGCTCAAGTACCACATTCAGGGAAGCGGGCGCAGTCTGCACTCTCAGGAGTTCACCTGGAACGACTACCGCACCACTCTGCAGGCACTCTACGCCCTTGCCGACAACGCCAACAGCCTGCACACCAACAGCCGTGACGAGGCTTTCGGAACGCCCACCGAGGACACGGTCCGGGATGCTGTGGCGATACAGCTCATCCTCTCGAAGGAGTACGGCTGGCTGCAGAACGAGAACCCGCTGCAGGGCTCATACATCGCAGAGTGGCTCACTGACAACGTCGAGGAACAGGTTCTGAAGATCTTCGAGGAGATGCACGGCCGCGGAGGCGTGCTGGGCTCGCTGGAGGTCAACTACCAGCGCAACCGCATCCAGGACGAGTCGATGGTCTACGAGCATCGCAAGCACTCGGGCGAGCTGCCCATCGTGGGAGTCAACACCTACGTCGACGAGGGCTCGGCTGTGATGTCATCGGATGACTTCGATGTCGACGTCACGCGCTCGGACGAGGCGGAGCGACGGATGGTCATCGACCGCAACAAGGAGTTCAAGGAGGCCCACGCGGCCGAGGCCGATGCTGGCCTATCTAGGCTGAAGCAGGTCGCTCGCGATGGCGGTAACCTGTTCGAGGTCATGATGGACATAGTCGAGCACTGCACAGTCGGACAAGTCACCCAGGCGCTGTTCGAGACGGGCGGCAAGTTCCGACGCAACATGTGAATGCTACATGAACTCGTAGGGCGAGTTCGGGGGCCCGGGCAGGGCGAGCGGTTCGCCCGGCGGTGGAGGTGACAGGTCGCCGAGGTCGGAGAAATCACTCAATCTCGTCTGGTTCGAGTCCCCCCTCAAGGACGACGACAGGAGCCAAGCCAGTGTCTTCTCCGGAAGTGTAGAGATCCTTATCCAGATCACCTTAGGCAACTCCTTGGGCGGGCAACAACTGATGTTCACCACCTCCATCGAGTTGGCGGTCTCGGCGCATACGTACACGCCGCGGGGCCGGAATCTGCTTCTCCTAGAGCTGTGCATCACGCATTGAAATGGGAACCATCCTCCGTCCTTCTGCTTGCGAAGAGATGACATCTCTATCACGACGCCGGACTCGAGAGCGTTTCCCTCGAGATCGGACTCCTTAATCACGTGAAGGATGCCGGAGGGTAGCGATTTGGCATCCAGTCCCCAGGGGCTCTCGATCTCATCATTGGTCCTACCGGTGTGGAAGGAAGCATGGTCTATGCGGTCTAGGGCTGGGGCGTCGGCCTCCACGATTGCTGTCAGTGTCCAGGTCAGTGTTGTGGTTGTTTTTCTGCTCATTTTTTCATCTCCTTTTTGTGCGTATTGGCAGAGGGACTGGAGTTTCTTGCTGTACCCGTTCAAGTCTCTAGGTAGCGTCTTGCTCAGATTCCTCGCGTGGATTGCCAAGAGGTCGGAACCTCGGTTATAATCAATCCTGAAAAATTATCAAGGTGTGAATAAAAATTAATCAAGACATTGTTGGCTTCTATAGTTGCAAGTTAGAACCATTATCGCAAGCAGCAATTGGCCGAGGAGGCGCGCATGAACAGTGAGCAGAGGATGCACATGAACCGCGACTTCGACGGGGATTTCCAGCAAGAGAGACGCTGGTTCAGCGTGGCAGTTCGGGCAGTCGGGCCACTTGCACGCCAGACTCCTTCATCGCCAGACTTGCGATATCCAGCGCCGGCTCGCTGATGTCGTAGGTGTCACAGGACCGCCCATCACCGATATTGAATGTCGCAATAGCAGTCGTCCCGTTCCCGCAGAAGGGGTCCAGCACTCTTCCACCCGGCGGGCATGACGTGCGGACGATGCGCTCGAGCATCTTCTGTGGCTTCTGAGTGGGGTAGTTCCGCTTGTTTCGCTCGGTGCGCGTGAGGTTGTAGATGTCCGTCCAGATGTTCTGGACAGGAGGGCCCTTGGACTCGTGCAGGTAGATCTTCTTGTACGGCTTGTTATCGCCGAAGTGGATTAGGCCCTGCTCGTCCAGCTCCCTAGTCCTCTCCTCCGCGTAACGCCAACCGAAGGTCGGTGAGTACCCCTTGTACTCGTACTGGTGGCCCGGTCTCGACTTCTCCCCAGTGACAGGGGCGAGAGCGTAGTTCCCACGCTCGTCCTCATGGCCGAACGAGTTCGCAGCATAGGTGGGGTCTAGGGGTGCGTGCTCTACCTCGAAGTACGGCTCACCCTTCCTGATGGCCATAATCGAATCGACGATGTTTCCCCAGCCGATGCTGATGTTGTTCTTCGGATGGGACCGGACCCAAGAGATGTTCGTGTAGTACGACCTTCTGACCTTGTTGTCTACCTTTCCGAGAGCTAGAAAGTTCCCCTCGACCTGATTGTGCGAATACAGCCAACCGTCCTTCTTCAGGAGTCCGTACAGGCCATCAATCACACCGGCCAGCCACTCGATGTACTCGTCGTAATTCGACCAGGAATCCTGGAATGATTTCCTAGTGCCGTCCGCCTCGGTCATGTGGAGTTCTCGCTGCAGGCCGAACGGGGGGTCGATGTAGATCAAATCGTAGCCACCGGGGCTGGAGTCTATCAGATCCTCCACACGCGAGAGGCCCAAACGGAAGGAACCGTCACCGGACATGCCCAGTGATTGTCACGTCTGTTCATCAATGCTATTGCTGGCATTTAGGGCAGTAGAAGGTCGAGCGACCCGACTGCACGATGCGCCTGATGGTGGCATCGCACTGCATGCAGGGCTCCCCCTCCCTGCCATAGACCTGGTGACTACGAGTGAAGTAACCCAGGGCGCCAACGACATTGGCAAAGTCGCTGATGCTACTTCCACCCGCATCAATCGCCTCGACGATCACATCGTGGGTGGCTCCTGTCAAACGCTCCACTCGCTTACTGACTCCCGACTTGCCGGCCACACTGGCCGCCGTCCTGCGTGGCGATACCCCAGCACGGAAGAGAATCTCGCAGACGTAGATGTTGCCGAGGCCCGCGACGGTCCTCTGGTCGAGGAGGGCGGCCTTCATCGGGGTCCTGCGGCCCCTCAGGTTCTCGGCCAGATCCATCGGCGTCAGGTGGTCCGGAGTGGGCTCGGGGCCGAGTTTGGCGAGGAACCTGTTCTCGTCCTGTTCGGCGGTCTCGAAGAGGTCCATGAACCCGAAGCGCCGGTGGTCCGAGAACACCGCCCTCCCGCCGTTATCGAGGTGCACGACGACCCAGTCATGAGGTCCATTGTCACCTTGGCTGCTGTCCATCCCCAGCAGAGTCCAGCGCCCGGTCATTCCGAGGTGGGACATCCAAGTGGTGTTGTTTTCTAGTCGGATGAGTAGATACTTCGCGCGCCTGTCTACGCTCTCGACCAGCCTGCCGCGCAACATCGCCTCGAATCCTTCCGGGAACGGGAATCGGAGGTCAGGTCGGCGTAGCTCGACCTGCTCGATGCGTCGGCCCATGAGATGATTCTCGAGTCCCCTCCTGACAGTCTCAACCTCCGGTAACTCGGGCATGGCCCGCTGAGACCGTTCGACTCCATGATACTGACGACAGGATAGATTCAATTGCACTATCAATATCGTGGGCCGTGGAAGATTCTCCCGAGACAGTGGTGCTCTCCGGCACGCCGAGTGCCGAATCCGACAATTCGCAGGATTTCAACCCATACGCGGGTGCCTCGGCGGGGGCCGGACCCTACGTCCAGCCTCTGATTCCGGTTCTCCAAAAGAACGACGAGGCGACTTGGAGCATGGTGCTCGGCATAGTGACATGGTTTTGCAACTTAACAGCCGGGTTCCTTTGCTTCACCGGATGCCTCGCCCCCTTCACCACCATAGGCGGAATCGTGCTTGGACACATGGGCTTGAAGAAAGCCAACGAGATGAATTCTCTGGGCAAGAATGAGGCAATTGCCGGGCTCGTCATGTCATACCTCTCACTTGCATTATATGCAGTAGGATTGTTGTTCGGAGCTGCACTGCTCGGCGGCGTCGGATTTGGGCTATCCTGATTCAGCCGTCTTCTTCCGTACGTGGAATACGACATGTCGATCCTCGAAGCCTGTGAGTTCTATCCGCTCTAAGGTTTCAAGTTCTGACTCCCTCAGGATTCCCTCCGCCTTAGCGAACCTGGAATCGTCATCCCCATCAGACGACCTCTCGCTGGCAGCCTTCAGGCTCAACAGCCCTGTGCCTCCCGGCTTGAGGAAGATTCCGGCCATCTTGACGAAGGTCACGGCTTGGTTGGCACAGGAGATATCCTGGTGCATCCAGTCCGCCTTGCCTCGGATGTAGGGAGAGACCGTATGAGAGAGGCGGGCATCGCCCAGCACAGGGACAAGGCCGCTCCTTCGTTCGGCCAAGGTCACTAGGTCCCTCATCATCCTAGGCGAAATCTCGACCGCGACAACCTGCCCGCCGTGGTGGTTGTCCGCTCCGCAGACGATGTCGTGGATGTGACTGCAAGTTCCCCCGCTCGACGCTCCGAGGTAGAGGGAGGTAGAGCTCGGCTCGGGAAGGATATCAGCGGGGTTGTTATTTGTCCTTAGTAGCGCTGCTGCGACCTTGGACTTGGAGGGGATCCACTGCCTCCACTCGACCCTTCCGTCCTTCTTCCTGCGCTCGCCTCTGACAGAGACACCGCGGACCGCGTTGCGGGTCCACAGCGAGCGGCCCTCACGCCTGACCCCCCATCCGAGTTTCACGGGTCTGGCCATTCGCTCACCCTCTCTTGGGCGGCTTAGGGAATCTCGCCTTGATGGCATCGACCTCTCTGTTGATCTCGGCTATCTGCTCCTCGTCCCACGGCTCCCCAGCGAAGTGGTCAATCCTGACCGCAATCGAGCACTTGCCGGCGATGAATCGGGCTATCTTGCCCCTGACCCAGCGGGGTGACTTCGAGACCTGAGGGAGGGAGAACAGCACGGGGGAGTGCTTGGGCGGTGGTGCCCCTCTGCGGTGCGCTGCCATGGCCCCACTGGCTCCGAGGACCTGCAGGCTTCCGCTGGGCATCCGGGCCAGCCTCTCGCGGCCTCTCGCGAGAACCACCAGTTTCGCAGCGCCCAACGGGCCTAAGAGAAGGCTGAGAGAAGGGACATATCCTCTAGCGAGTTCGCGAGTGGCGACTTCAGCAGCATCCAGTCTTCCTGTGAGTTCGACCACCCCTGTGGCATGACTTCGCAGAGCATCCCATTCTGAGGGAGAAGGCTGATGATCGGGAGAGGAGATTCCCAATGCCGCAGCCGCTCCGTCTATCGAATCGGCCTCTGCCACAGCTGTGGGGATGTCCCTGCGTTGAGCGTCCAAGTCAGCCTCGGAGAGGAACAGCCCGGCCCACTCCACGCATCGAGCCTCGCTGGTCGTCCATGACGCCCGCAACTCGCTAGCAGCAGACGAGAGCATGTCGAGGCGCCTGTCGAGGTCGCCTGCGGCGTCAGCAACGCCCCTCCGAGCCAGCCTATCGGTGGCCTCGGCGAGAAGCGCCTGCTCATCGCCGTCTGGCACTGGCCAGTCCGAATCGGACATCGCCCCCAGATGATTTGGCTCGCCCTCGGAGAACCTCTCGGCCAGAACTCTGGCTTCGGGGCTCAGCCGGCCTGATTGGAGTTCAGCCAGCCTGTCAGCCAGAGCGCCGACGGACCTCTTGCCGGACCAAACCAGCTCATCGATTACGTTGCCGTCTGAATCGATGACTCGCGCCAGCCTCCAATCGAAATGGATTCTCACGAATTCTCGATGGTGTCATCTCGCTTAACGGTGCGGTTGACTCGCAGTGCGCTTATTGGAAACGCGATTGCAGGCTGAGGAACGGGCCGAGCCAACCAATAGTTCAATAGACGGTTTGATTGTCCCTGTTCGGCGTGGTGGAAAGCCGGCTAGGTTTTGGGAGTTTATGTTCTGCCCTGAATGCGGTGCTCTGTCGTTCCCTGATTCTTCGGGGAACATCAAATGCACGAATTATCGGTGTGCGTACGAAGGGCCCCTTAGTGGAAAGGACGGTCTGGGCGGCACCTTCACCGATCCGATGACCGGTGAAACCGTCGATTTGTCAAACGCCACCGCCTCGGGAACCGAGAAGTCACTCAAGCACCTGACTGAGGTCGTTGAGGAGGAAGTAGCCCGGGGCACCCTGCGCGTTGGTGACATTCGATGTCCTAAATGTGACCTCAACGAGATTTTTGTGGTTCTGATGCAAACCAGAAGTTCTGACGAGCCGGAGACAAAAATATGCACCTGTAAGAACTGTGGAAAGAAGTTCAGAGAATACCAGTAATCGGCCCGGAAGGCCGCCACGAAGAATGAAAAGCCGTCAAGTATCAGCGGTGGAGTACCGAGGTGGAACGATGCTCAGAGTAACAGCCAATACTGGGTTGCTCAAGGAAATCACCGATTGCCTCTCGATTCTCACGGAGGAGGTGAAATTATCGTGGGGCGAGAAAGGGCTGAGCGTCAGCGTAGTCGACGGTTCGCACGTCGCCCTCCTCTCGGCCGTCGTCTCCGATGTATGCTTCGAGACCTATGAGGTCGAACCGGTTGAGATCGGGCTCGAACTCGGCAAGCTTCGAGATCTGCTGAATCTCCCCGGCCTTGAATCCAACCTCGTCGAGATCGACTACGACGAGAACGTGGGCGCACTGAACGTTCGAATCGGCGAAGTGCACAGAATCCTACGCGGCCTCGATACAGGATCGATGCAGGACCCCAAGTTGCCGGTTTTGGAGTTCGACAGCAGCGCCACTATCAGCTCGGAGAAGCTCTCTCGGGCGCTTCGAGCGGCCAAGCTCGTCGGCGAGTTGGCCGACCTCAGCATTGACTCGAAGGAGCTTCGTATTTCCGTGACCGTTGAGGCCGGTGAGGGAGTCAATGTCCGCTTCGAGGCGGGTGAACTCAGCGAACTGGTCTGCGCTGCTCCAACCCAGTCGACTTACTCACTGCAATACCTAGAGGTTCTGACTCGCAAATTGGCCGCTGGGCTCGCTCAGGATGTCCAGGTCCAGTTCCAGGACCGGTACCCGCTCTGCTTGCAGTGGAACAGCAACGATGGCGGTGCTGAGTGGAAGTTTTACCTGGCCCCTCGTGTCTCCAACGAGTGACAAGCGACCCGTGGTTAAATGAGTGCGAACTAGGGCCGGCAGGCCGTGAGCCGATCTGTGTGCGTCATTGTTCCCAGTGTCGGGAACCAGGTCGAACTGGGTATCACCCTCGACGGTTTGCTCGCTCAGAGCTACTACGGGCCCTGTGAGATTGTCGTGGTAGGCCCGGGTGCTGACCCGGGTCGCGAGCAGGCTGAGTCGAGGGCGGTGCGCTTCATCGACGATGCAGGCTCGCGAACCCGCGCAGACGCCTGCAATGTCGCTCTGGACGCGACAGAATCCGAGCTGGTCTTCTTCACCGACGATGACGTGATTGTTGCCCGAACTTGGGTTGAGCAGTTGGCACGCTGGTTCGAGAGGCCCGAGGTGGCAGGAGTCGGCGGGCCCAACTTCGCCCCGCCGGAGCACTCCACCCTACAGCAGCAGATTATCGATGTCAGCTTCTGCAGCAGGATCTTCACCGTGGGAACGAACTACGGCAGGAAAGGGGCGGGGGAACTCGATGAGGTCGAGCAGCTGCCCGGGGTCAACTCCGCATATCGGCGCTCTGTACTGCAGGAGGTCGGAGGCTTCCCGCCCGGTTGCATAGGTGCCGAAGACGTCATCCTCGACCACATGATTCGGCAAGCCGGCCACAGGCTGTGGACCGACAGGACAGCTGTGATGTGGCACCGTCGCAGGGACCTCTCAAGGGTGAAGAGGCAGATTCGCAACTACGGTCTGGTCAGGACTCTAGCGAGTCACGAGCACCGCGAGTTGCGCGCCTGGAGCCACACTATTGTGGCGATGTTTCCCCCGATAGTCCTGAGTGCCTTCACCTTCTTCTTCTGGGGGCTCGCCAACGGCGGCCTGAACTGGCCCGAGTTCTGGGACATCTCGTACGAGACCGTTCCGATGGGGTGGCCTCGCGCAGGAGTCCATACTCTGGTCAGCCTGATCGTTCTGTACAACCTCATTGCCTGGTACGGGGCTGCCAAGGGAAATTCCCCTTGTCGAACTCCTAAAACCGTCTTCCTTTCCTCTATTGCGACTTTCGCGTTGCACTGGAACTATGGAATGGGTGTGCTACAAGGTTGGTGGCGCATCTTCACCGGCAATTCCGGACTGCAGATTGACGATAGGTCCAGAGACTA
>Ga0208881_1000727_pt1 | contig 11614 bp, 10 predicted proteins | sample Knorr_S23_td_AAI_FD_185610 | JGI IMG/M metagenome (GOLD analysis project Ga0208881, IMG submission 185610) | Marine microbial communities from Southern Atlantic Ocean transect - Knorr_S23_td_AAIW_ad_876m_LV_B (SPAdes) (version 2) | ecosystem: Environmental > Aquatic > Marine > Oceanic | place... | reverse complement strand
CTTCATCGTCGCCATGCCCGCAATTGGATTCTTAGGGTCAAAGCCGGGGGGACTATCTGTCAGTGGGCAGGGTTCGGTGTCAGGGCGGTCGCTAGTTGTTGAAGAGATTGGAGTCCAATTGTACACGCTCCGTGCTCTGCTTTCCGAAGATGTTGACGGAACGCTGGCCCAGGTTGCAGAGATCGGCTACCGAACTGTGGAGTTCGCAGGGCTTTATGGGCTTAGCCCTAGAGAAATGCGTAGAATCTTGGATGCCGTTGGGTTGCGGGCAGTATCAAGCCATGCAGGAGTGAGCGACATTCGTGGTGACTGGGCTTCTTTTCTCGAAGGAGCGCAGCAATTAGGTCAAGATTTCATTTTTGTTCCCTCAATTCCGGAATCCGAGCGTACCCCTGAAGGACTTCGTAAACTGGCTGAGGACTTCAATCAGGCCGGTGAAATAGCTGGCTCGGGCGGGCTCCATTTCGGCTACCATAATCATGCCTGGGAGTTTGCGGCACTGCCAGACGGTACAGTCCCGATGGACCTGCTTTTGGAACGCACCGAGCCACGACTTGTTGATTGGCAGATGGATATATTCTGGGTAGTGGATGGAGGCGGTGACCCGATGGCTTATCTCGAGAGTCAAGCTGGTCGAGTTACAAGCGTTCATGTGAAGGACCGGACACTGGACGGACGGATGGTGGATGTTGGCAAAGGAGTGATTGATTTTGCAACGATCCTGCCGCGTGCTGAGGAGTTAGGTATGCTACACGCGTTTGTAGAGCACGATACACCGGATGCTCCAATCGAGAGTGTTCGCTACAGCTTCAATGCACTTAGTGCCCTAAAGGTTTAAGCACGCCTAGGGACGTCCGAAGGCTTCCAGTTACCCTGATCGCTCCGCGTGACGGAATCGAAGGTGGCGCCTAGGTTGTTCATCCCGAAGAGCCAATAGGTCAAGTTCCGGAGACTATATTATGTCGGTCAGCAATAAGGTCACACATGTAGTGATCACCCTTATCTTCGTTGCCTTTCTCTGGCCTATGGCCATAGATGCACAGGGGCGTGGTGGTGGCCGTCCGAGTCCTGCGGATAGTAGAAATCTTAGAGGCGTGCTCGGGGGTGTCCCGATGACTGAAGCTGACAGCGTAATCAAGGAAGTTGTCGACCTCCTCGATTTCGAAAGCTACAAGTCACTCATTCGCGGCCTGACGGAGTTCGGCGACCGTGAGCAAGGTACACCGCGAAATGCTGCAGCGGTCGACTGGATTGAGCAGACACTGCAGGGTTGGGGTTACCAGACCGCTCGTATCCACTACGACTACATGCCGCGGGGCTCTGATGTCACCGAACCACGTGAAGAGGTCTATGCGACACTCGTAGGTGCTAGCTCTCCTGGTGAGATGTACATCTTGGGGGGGCATATGGATGGGCGAGGCGGTGGTCAGGCTGCGAATGATGACGCTTCCGGAACAGCACTTGTCATGGAGATTGCTCGAGCGCTGGCTTCCTCGGGAGTGACTAGTGCTCGTTCGATTCGGTTTGCGTTGTGGAACAATGAGGAGACCGGGTTAAACGGAGCCCGTGCATATGTTGAGCAGCGGCAAGCGCTGCAGGGAATCGAGGAGCCTCAGGGATCGGGCAATTACCCAGAACCCAGGTGGTTGGGCATGGTTCAACACGACATGATGCTTTGGGATCATGGGAATCCCGTAACGCACAATCAGGCGCTCGATGCTGATGTTGATATCGAATTCCAGCTGAACTCGGAGATGGCTGATGCCTCGGCGCAACTGGCTCTCGCACTTCTCAACGCGAACCGGATGTTTGCTACGCACTATCCGGCAGTCATGAGTAATGCCATGAGTAACACAGACTCTGGCCCATTCCAGGATATCGTTGCTGCTGTGAGTCTGCGCGAGAACCGTCGGCTCTATGAGACTGGGAACCGTGCCAACCCACACTGGCATCAGCCGACAGACTTATTCGTAACTTTCTCAGATGATGATTTTCGACTGGGTTTCAACGCAGCTCAGACGACGCTAGGTGCGGTTGCAAGACTCGTGGAGGCGAGGGTACGACGCTAGCAAGATTACTTTGCGGTCAACCGGGCAGTGACGGGGTGACCTGAACCTTAGACCGAGAAGGTTGAGTAGCCAGCCAGCCTGATGGAGGGCAAGTGACGCTGAAGGCGCAAGACGATTACGACGCCATAATAGTCGGTTCGGGTGCGGCAGGTGGCATGTGTGCATATGTGCTAGCCTGTTCTGGGGTCAAGGTGCTTATGCTTGAGGCAGGGCGTGATTACGACCCGGTTTCTGAGACCCCGATGTTTCAGCTTCCCTTTGATGCACCGCTGCGAGCAGCAGGGACACCTGAAAAACCATTTGGATTTTATGATGCGACAGTTGATGGTGGCTGGCGTGTACCGGGAGAGCCCTACTCGAGTGCTGAAGGAACAGACTTCTTATGGTGGCGTGCGCGGATGCTAGGAGGCCGCACGAACCATTGGGGGCGCATCTCACTTCGCATGGGTGAGTACGATTTCAAGCCACGCTCCCGTGACGGACTCGGTTTTGATTGGCCGATGTCTTATGAGGACATTGCTCCATACTATGATAAGACGGAGGCCTTGATCGGCGTTTATGGGTCAAACGAAGGGCTTGAAAATACGCCGAACTCTTCTCCCGGTGTGCTACTACCTCCTCCAGCGCCAAGAGCGGAAGAGTTGCTTACCCAGAAGGTTTGTCGTGAGAGGCTAGATATTCCTGTGGTCCCAGCCCATCTGGCCATCTTAACCCAGCCACTTGAAGCCGACCGAATTGCGCGTATGCTCTGGCCGAACAATGAAATGGCTCGGCGCGTGACCGCAGAGTCGATGCGGGCTAGAGCTGCGTGCTATTACGCGACCCCATGCGGTCGCGGCTGCTCAATTAAGGCGAACTTTCAATCACCGACAGTTCTGTTGCCACCAGCAGCAGCGACAGGCAACCTTGATGTCATCACAAATGCGATGGTGCGTGAGGTCACAGTCGACACGAATGGGCGAGCGACCGGAGTCCATTACATCGACAAGGATACAGGACTTGAGGAGCACGTGCGTGCCCGTGTTGTAATCCTCACAGCAAGTGCATGCGAGTCGGCACGCATTCTTCTCAACTCGAAGAGTTCTCTTTTCCCGGACGGACTCGGTAACGAAAATGGACTTGTTGGTAAGTATCTGATGGATACTGTAGGTGCTGGTGTGCAGGGTCAGATTCCAGCGCTTGAGAGTATGCCCCCGCATAACGCTGATGGTGCCTCAGCGATGCACCTCTATATGCCCTGGTGGCTCTATCAAGATCAAGCTGGTGGTCGACTAGACTTTGCTCGTGGCTACCATATCGAGTTTGGTGGCGGTCGGAAGATGCCCGGTTTTGGCTCCTTCGGAGGCATCGAACCCCTTACCATGGGCTCTTATGGCCAGCGCTTCAAGGAAGATTGTCGTCGTTACTATGGGTCTTTCCTTGGCTTTGCCGGTCGTGGTGAGATGATCCCGAACGACGACTGTTACTGTGAGATCGATTCCGAGCAAGTCGATGAATGGGGAATTCCTACGCTGCGCTTTCATTGGACATGGTCGGACCATGAGCTTAACCAAGCCCGGCACATGCAGCAGACATTCGAGGAGATCGTTGAGACGATGGGTGGACACGTGCTTAGCACCATACATGAGGACGGAGTAGATGCCATCGCGAAGCCAGGAGAGATCATTCATGAAGTGGGTGGCGTAATAATGGGAAGCGATCCGTCTCGCTCTGTGCTCAATGAATTTTGCCAGTCATGGGAAGTCGACAATCTCTTTGTTACCGATGGGGGTTGCTTCGTGTCGAATGCCGATAAGAATCCGACGCTTTCAATCATGGCAATCGCATGGCGTGCGTCCGACTACATTGTTGGCCAGATGAGCCAGAGGAATCTCTGATGGCTAAAGAATCACGGAATAGCGATCGGGATAGGCGCCCGGAAGATATTTCTAAGCATGGACTTGAGTTGCCAGTGTTGGGTGCCGTGAGCATGGATCGGCGTCAGGCATTGAAGGTTATGGCAATCGCAGCTGCAACTCCGGCTCTGGTTTCATGCAAGCCTGGCGAGGAGGCTTCTGAAATCTTGATGACCCCCGCTTCTGCATCGAACCCGAAGGCAAGAGGAGATGCGTGGGATCCAGACCTCCTCACACCGACGGTGCCCTGGGAGCGATCATTGACGTCAGATGAGCTGCAGTCCTTGGCGGTGCTCTGCGACGTGATCATTCCGGCGGACGAGCGCTCACAATCGGCCAGTCAACTCGGCGCACATGATTTCATAGACGAGTGGGTGAGCGCTCCCTATGAAGCAAACCAATCAGATAAAATTGTCCTGCGTGAAGGGCTTGTTTGGCTCGATAGTGAAGCCGCCCGGAGGTTTGGTGAAGGAACACGTTTCAGACAGCTCACCCCGGATCAGCACATCGAGATTTGCGACGAAATTTGCTATCTGCCGAATACGGACTCTGGACTAGAGGCCGCAGCTCTATTTTTTGATAAAGTCCGAGATCTGACTTCCACAGCATTCTGGACTACGCCCGAGGGTATGGAGGATCTGCAGTATGTGGGCAATGTCCCCCTTCCTCGCTGGGAGCCTCCACCTCCGGAAGTTCTTCGACACATAGGGTTGGAATAAGATGACCGCTCGGTACCCAACGCCCGTATCATTCACACCGGATCACTATGCCTGAGAACAGAACCACGGAATCAGGAGCCGGCATCGATTCTTCAAGGCTCTTTATTGGTAGCTGCATCGCCTTGATCGCTACGTCGGTCGCATTCGCCACTGTAGGTGCGATCATGCTTTCGCTGAAGCGTGAGTTCGTGCTAACGAATGAAGAAGTAGGATGGATCGGAGGTGCTGCACTATGGGGTTTCGCCGTATCGCAACTCTTGTTTGCTCCATTCGCTGATACGCTCGGTATGCGTTTCTTGTTGAGGATCTCGTTTGTCGGGCACCTTGTGGGGGTGCTCACGATGATCATCGCCGGGGTCGCCGGGGGCGGTTTCTGGACTCTCTTCGTTGGCGCCCTAGTGATCGCAATGGCCAACGGTCTGGTCGAAGCAGCTTGTAATCCGCTTGTCGCTGCGCTCTATCCAGATAACAAAACGGTAAAGCTCAATCAGTTCCATGTATGGTTCCCCGGTGGAGCTGTGCTTGGTGGGCTGGCCGCGTACGGACTCGATAAGGGTGGAGTGACAAGCTGGGAGTGCCAAATCGGACTCGTTTTGATTCCGACCCTGATTTATGGGATGCTCCTGCTACGGGAACCATTCCCAGAAACGGAAGGCGTCCAAGCGGGCGTAGGTATGGGTGAAATGTTCCGAGCTGCCCTCGCTACACCGTTTATGTGGGTGATGCTCCTCGCGATGGCAATGACAGCGTCGATTGAACTCGGTCCAAACCGTTGGGTACCGGCGGTGGTAGAGGCTGGCGGGATGCCCGGGATCTTGGTTCTCGTGTGGATTAGCGGTTTGATGGCCGTACTGCGTTATAAAGCGGGCCCTGTGGTACATAGCCTTTCACCGACTGGGATCTTGGTTTTATCGGCACTCGTCTCCGGTATTGGTCTTTTTTGGCTGAGCTACGCAAGTGGGGTAATGACCTTCGCAGCCGCTACGGTGTTCGCGATTGGGGTTTGTTACTTCTGGCCCACTATGCTAGGGGTGGTGTCGGAACGCGTTCCGCGGAGTGGCGCTCTTGGGTTGGGACTCATGGGTACAGTTGGAATGGCCACAGTTGGCCTCGTGACAGCACCACAGATGGGAAAGATTGCAGACGGGTATGCACATAATCAAATCCCGGTCGAGCAGGTTGTGGAATTACTCCAGCAGACCGAGACTGGGCTTACCGGTGGAGCTGAAAATGACGTTCAGTCTGCCAGATTGGCAGCGGGCGAGGTTCTGGAGACATTCAGTGCGAGTGGTGCACTACCGTATCCTGGCACTGCAAACGCTCTTCGGGCGCTCATTTCTTCTGATGCCAATGAGAGCCTTGTAGCAGAGGCTCAGGCGATCCTCAATCCAGCAGACAACTACGGCGGTAAGATCTCGTTCCGTTTCATGGTGCCCCTTTGCGGTATACTCCTGCTGCTTTTCGGCTTTATGTATGCTCAGGATCGTCGAGTTGGGGGTTACCGGGTCAAGAGCATCGAGGGATCCGCGTGACCGTTCGTTATGGGATGGTTGGAGGAGGCCCCGGCGCTTTTATCGGGCAGGTGCACCGAATGGCGGCCGCACTCGATGGCGGCTATGAACTCGTAGCGGGAGCTTTCTCATCTGATCCTGCTAAATCGAAAGCGGCTGGGATGGAGTTGGGTCTCGATCCCGGTCGAGCATATGACTCATATCAGGAGATGGCTGAGTCAGAGAATGCTCTGAAAGAAAAGGACCGAATTGAACTTGTGGCCATTGTTACACCGAACCACCTGCACCATGCCGTGGCGAGTACTTTTCTGCGACAAGGTGTTCACGTAATCTGCGACAAGCCGCTGACCACTACGGTGAAGGATGCTGAAGATCTGTGCGATCTAGCCGAAAAGCATAGCTGCCTATTCGCGTTGACCCATAGTTACACTGGATACCCGATCGTGAAGGAAGCCCGTGAGCGGGTTCGCGGAGGAGAACTTGGAGAGATCCGAAAGGTTGTGGTCGAGTACAGCCAGGGGTGGCTGTCCACGCCTTTGGAAACCGAAGGGCATAAACAGGCAGAGTGGCGGACAGATCCTGATCGAGCGGGTATTTCCTCAGCCTTGGGCGACATTGGATCGCATGCTCATAATCTGGTCCGGTATGTCACTGGATTAGAGGTACAGCGTCTTTTCGCGGATCTAGGCACGGTGGTCGATGGTCGTAAGCTTGAGGATGATGCGACTGTGCTCCTGGAACTCGAAGGGGGTGTAAGGGGCCTGCTTTCGGTTTCACAGATCTCTACTGGGGAGCGCAATAACCTTCGACTCCGGATCTACGGTACCAGCGGTGGGATGGATTGGTCTCAGGAAGACCCGAATAGGTTGCGCCTAATTGAATCAGATGGGTCTGAGAGGATTCTTCACAGGGCCGCGGGTGCTACGTCAGAACGGGCGCGAGCACATACCAGGCTCCCGGGCGGCCATCCGGAAGGCTTGATAGAGGCTTTCGCGAACATCTATAAGAATGTCGCCCACAGCTTGAGCAGTGATGGCGCGGCGGTCCCGTTCGCGGACGACTTTCCAACGGTCCAGGACGGTGCGCACGGAGTCTACTTCATCCATAAAGCACTGGAGAGCTACCGTCTAGGCGGTTGGGTCGATGCATCGTATTCACCTCCGGGAGTGTAGTATGGGTAAAACTTACTTCTGTGACTCCTATACCAGAGAAGATTCATGAGTCGACCGGTTACTCTATTCACTGGTCAATGGGCTGACCTTCCGCTTACAGAACTTGCAGAGAAAGCAGCCACTTGGGGTTACGATGGTCTCGAACTCGCCTGCTGGGGAGACCATTTGGACGTTTTACGTGCGGCGGAAGATCCGGACTATTGCGTGGCCCAAAGAGAGATGCTTCAGTCTCATGGACTTGATGTTTGGGCAATCAGTAATCATTTGGTAGGACAGGCTGTTTGCGACCGAATTGACGAACGCCATCAATCAATCTTGCCTTCACGGGTATGGGGTGATGGGAATCCTGAGGGTGTCCGCGCGCGCGCGGCAGAAGAGATGAAACTTACGGCTAGGGCTGCTGCGAACCTTGGGGTAACGGTGGTCAACGGGTTCACCGGTAGTTCCATCTGGCACCTGCTTTACTCGTTTCCTCCTGTCTCGGATGAGATGATCGACGCGGGATTCTTTGATTTTGCTGAACGATGGAACCCGATTTTGGATGTTTTTGACGAAGTGGAAGTTTACTTTGGTCTGGAAGTACACCCTACCGAGATAGCATTCGATATCGTGACTGCTGAGAGAGCACTGGACGCGTTAGGAAATCGCTCGGCGTTCGGGTTCAATTATGATCCGAGTCATCTTGCATACCAGGGGGTCGACTGTGTCGACTTCATCCTTCGTTTCGGCTCACGGATTTATCATACTCATATGAAGGACGTCTGGTGGTCTGACCACCCGAAGCCTTCAGGAGTTTTTGGTGGCCATCTTCCTTTTGGTCACGCTGACAGGTACTGGGATTTCCGTTCTTTAGGGAGGGGCTACGTTCCCTTCGAAGAGGTTGTTAGAGCTCTGAACCGCGTCGGCTATGAAGGCCCGCTTTCAGTGGAATGGGAAGATGCTGGCATGGAACGTGAGCATGGTGCAGCCGAAGCGTGTGACTTTGTACGGGCGCTGGAATTCCCGAGATCTGACACAGCTTTTGATTCTGCCTTCTCTGATAGTTCTTAGTCCACACCAAGCTCTGAAAAGAGTGATTGCAGAGAATCACTCATTGCATTGTGTTCTAGGATGACGGTCCGGCAGGAAGCTTCAGCTACGCGCAGTTGGCGCTCCCGTTCCTCCCACGTGCTTGCAGTATCGTTATACATATTGAAGGTGCCCAGGTAGGTCTCATAACGATCCTGGGGCACACCTCGTTCATCGAGTGCCTCAAAGCTGTCGACGCGAGCTCGGAGCAAATCGAGTCGGGCTCTTAGTTCCACAAGCTCAGTTTCGCCAGAAACGATTGATTTCTGACACCGTTCGGCCGTTGCACGCGCCCGGTATAACCCTTCGCGAAGGCGGTCCACTTCCTGAGCCATACGTTCCTGTTCGATAATGCGTCTGCCTCCGACCAAGAGAACGGCACCAACACTCAAGATCAGCACCGCACCGATCACAGATTTGATGATGGTTCTCAAGAAGTCACTGTCCCTGCACGGTGAAGCTGAACATCATGCCTGCACTCAAGTGTTCAGCGATGTGACAGTGAAGCATCCACTCACCGGGATTCGACATCTCAACGAGCAGGTCCATCGAGGACCCTACTGGCACGATTGCAGTGTCTTTCCAGACAAGGTTCTGATTTTCGGCACCATCCATCGAGGTGACGAGAAAGCGCTGGCCATGGATATGGATTGGATGATTCATCGGATGGAACGAATCAGGTGAATTGAAAATTCGTATCTTGACTAGGTCCCCTACCTTAAAGTTCCAGTCAATATCATTGTTTTCAGCGCCTGTATCCCGATCTTTGAGAATCCAGGTCACCTGATCTCCGGTAGAAAGCCAGTTCATGACTGGCATCGCATCATTCCATTCCATTGGAGGGAAGAAAAGCGTGTCTGCTTCCATGGCAAGCACGATGGGTGTGGGAAGATCTTGAACACGGACGGTTGCTTCGAGCTCGTAGTCTGGTTCACGATTCAAATGAGGACGGTACGGCTCGAGCTCAGCGGCTATTTCATCGTGCACCCTTAGAGAGTAGAAGCTGTCCGAGATACCCGGCGCAGCTGTCTCTGTGGAAACAGTCACAATCGACAAGGTGTCAACATGTGGGTAAAACTCACCCCGGAAGTGGTTGATGGCCTGAATACTGTTGGCAATCAAGGTAGTTCCCGGCTCTTCGAACCTAACGTCAACCACGTATCGTTCTGCAGGCGCTATCACAACTGATTCGACCCAAGCTTCACGCTCAAAACGTCCAACATCAGACGCGATGAGTTTCACCTGCGCTCCACCGAATGTGACATTAAATGTTCTGGAATTTGCCACATTGGTGAGAAAGAAACGTACGACCTCTCCCTGCTTGGCTGACAGCTGATGATTGGTCTCACCATTAACCATCATCACATTCCCGAAACGCCCCATCAGAGCGTGTGTGGGTGCGCTCTCACCCCAGGGTAGTACGCCCTGCTCATCCATAAGAATATCATCTAGGACCAGAATCTCTTCTCTGTGAGCCGGGCCGTAGTAGCTAGGATTCGGCGAGGTCACCAAAAGATTTCCGAAAAGTCCTAGGTCCTGCTGCACATCCTCTCGTGCGTGTGGATGATACCAAAACATCCCGGCGTCAGGGACATGGACTTCATAAACAAAACTCTCTCCCCGCTGGATCGCTTCCTGCGTTACTCCAGGGACACCGTCAAATTCATTGTCTAGACGCACACCATGCCAATGGATTGTCGTCGGTAATTCGATCTCATTCCTGACGCGCACAACGAGCGTAGCGCCCTTTGGAGCTCGAATTAATGGACCTGGGTACTGTCGATTGTATCCGAACATCACCATCTCATGGCCATTGAGACTGCGACGCACAATTGACACCTCGATATCTAGCGTATCTCCATCGATCATCTCAACAACCTGGGATGGCTCTGCTTCTGGGAAACTCGCGGGATTTATGCCTGCGGCAGGCAGGAAGGCCCCTACGACGGGCACAACCCCGGTTAGGCCCGGAAGCATGATCATGTTCGGGTCCATTGGTACCATTCTCCACCCACCTGACATACCCATGCCTGGCATTTCTGACTGGGCGTGTAGTGGGCTAGCTAAAACCGCAGCCGTCACTACTGTCAGACAATACCTAGCGACTCTCATGATCGGGGTTGGGGGCGGCGGCATCATGGTCTCTTACCTTGGTACGGACGGCGACTACAAGGCCTTGGGTTTTCGAAGCGCCAGTGGCGCTAGTTTGCGTAGCCGTACGCGGCACAATTTTCTTGCTGGAGTGCGCCATGGCCTACCATGGTGTGCATCATTCCACTGCGGGACATTCCGCGGAATACAATTGGCCCAGCCCACATTGATTGTTCCGGCTTGTTATCCGCTTCGAGTGTTATGACAACCAAAAACTTGTTCCACTTGACCTTCCCTGATGCCCTAAGGTTTTGGTCGAGCGGCCCCAGGCGTTCAATTCTGTCTAATTCTCTCGTTGTGACCCAGGCCACGAGCCGGCCTTCTGTCGGGAGTTTCATGCGCTCCAGCGAGACACGAACCAAGTACTCGTAGCTCCCATCCGGTGAGATGGCCACAGAAAATGGTGAGCTTGCGGGGACAGATAGATCAGCCCTGCCTGTTGCTAGCCCAGTTCCAGGAATGTTCTTTGTCGTTACTAACTCAACCGTATAGTACTCTGCCCCCTCTAAGGGGCAGTATCCTGCCTCTCCTGCTCCAATAGGGGAGGTAGTTGCTAGGGGTAGTGTAAAGGAAATCAGAACGGCTAGCCCCAACGTCTGTCTGTAGAGCATCACGTATACCTGCTTGACCCCTGAGCGTTAGTTAGTGGTCACTAATCGGACGTGTGACTACCGGCCGGTCCCAATCTTGAGCTGAGGAGATATTTGGATAGCCCCAGTTCTCCCCATTCCAGCCCTGAAACCCGTCCATGCTGAACGTCCAAAAACCGGTTGACATGTCACTGATTACTATTAGCCCGTCTTCATTGCGCACGTCCACACCAAATGCGCCGTTAAACATCGCGGGACGGTCAGCGCTTGGTGCTCCGATGTATGTGTCATAATAGCCAACGGTAGCAGGATTCTCAGGATCTTGGAGGTTGAAAATCTGAAGGCCATCCAAGTATCCAGAAACGAATACGTACGGCCACCGAACCTCATGGTTGTGCACGAGATGGCGCCAATCAGCTGTGAAGGCCGAGATCGGCGA
>Ga0208881_1000723_pt1 | contig 11636 bp, 23 predicted proteins | sample Knorr_S23_td_AAI_FD_185610 | JGI IMG/M metagenome (GOLD analysis project Ga0208881, IMG submission 185610) | Marine microbial communities from Southern Atlantic Ocean transect - Knorr_S23_td_AAIW_ad_876m_LV_B (SPAdes) (version 2) | ecosystem: Environmental > Aquatic > Marine > Oceanic | place... | reverse complement strand
ATTGCGATGGAAGAGGGACTGCGCTTTGCGATTCGGGAAGGTGGCCGCACCGTAGGTGCTGGTGTTGTTGCCAAGATTATCGAGTAAGTTTTAAGCAGTGTAAAAAAAGAGGGTTTTTGTACCCTCTTTTTTTATCTCTGGGCTTTTTATGGGGCTGTTGCCGCCAAAGAAAGTAAAAAAAACATATCTGGGCATTAATTCGCTTGACAGCATTGGGCCGCAGCTCTAGAATTCGCGCTCCTTTTTAGGGCCTGGCTGGTGACAACGGAATCAAAACAGTTGTGTGCCAGGAAAACTAAACGTACTGATAGCGGAGTTTCGCTTCTATGCAAAACCAAAGCATTAGGATTCGTCTTAAAGCGTTCGATCACAAGTTGATCGACACCTCAACTCAAGAGATTGTTGAGACTGCGAGACGCACAGGCGCACAGATTCGTGGCCCCATACCCTTGCCGACGCGCAAGGAGAGATTTACAGTGTTGATTTCTCCTCACGTTAATAAGGATGCGCGAGATCAGTACGAAATTCGTACCCATAAGCGCTTGATCGACATTGTTGAGCCAACAGAAAAAACTGTTGATGCGCTAATGAAATTGAATCTTGCTGCAGGGGTTGATGTTCAGATCAGTCTGAGCTGATAGTTGCTGTAGCTGCTCAGTGTAAGCTGGGCTAAATTTAAAAGTGTAATGCCTTGAAATAGGCAGCCGTAGCGGGTAAGAGCCCCGTACGCTTGAGAGGTTAAAAAATGAGTATAGGTATTGTCGGCCGCAAATGCGGCATGACTCGTGTGTTTACCGAGGATGGTGCGTCTATTCCAGTCACTGTGATAGAGGCAGCGCCAAACCATATTACCCAGATTAAATCTGTGGAGACTGACGGCTACTCGGCCATTCAGATCACCACCGGTTCCCGCAAAGCTTCCCGAGTTCCCAAATCCCAAGCCGGACATTTTGCCAAAGCTGGTGTCGAAGCGGGTCGTGGGCAGTGGGAATTCCGTTCCGATACTCCAGATGAAGCATTTGAAGTTGGTGGGGCGCTAACCGTAGAGCGCTTTGAGCAGGGACAGAAAGTTGATGTGACCGGAACATCCAAAGGTAAAGGATTCCAAGGTGGCGTAAAGCGCTGGAATTTCGCCATGCAAGATGCCACTCACGGCAACTCAATTTCTCACCGAGCCCCGGGTTCGATTGGTCAAAACCAGACGCCTGGCCGTGTTTTTAAAGGCAAAAAGATGGCGGGTCATATGGGTGCAGAGCAAGTCACCACCCAGAATTTAGAAATCATCCGTGTTGATGCGGAACGCAATTTGTTGCTTGTTAAAGGTGCCGTCCCCGGCGCGCCAGGCGGTGATGTTGTTGTTCGACCAGCAGTCAAGGCTTAAGGGGAGTGTCCATGGAATTAGCAATAGCGACACCTAAGGGCAACAAGGGAACCGTCGAGGTTTCAGAAGCTGCCTTTGGCATAGAATTTAATCAAGATCTTATTCATCAGACCGTCGTGGCTTTTCTAGCCGGCGCCCGTCAGGGTACCAGAGCTCAGAAGAATCGTTCGGCAGTTTCAGGCGGTGGCCGCAAGCCATTCCGTCAGAAGGGTACAGGCCGAGCGCGCGCCGGTACCATCCGCAGCCCTTTGTGGCGTTCGGGTGGTGTGACCTTTGCGGCTCAGCCTCAAGATCATAGTCAAAAGCTCAACCGTAAAATGTATCGTTCGGCGATGCGCTCGATCGTCTCAGAGCTGGCTCGTCAAGAGCGGCTTATTGTGGTTGAAGACTTCAATTTGGACGCGCCTAAGACCAAGGGGCTGGTTGCCAAGTTGTCTGACTTTGGTCTAGCGGAAGCGCTGATCGTTACTGAAGAGGTGAGTGAAAATCTCTACCTTGCAGCACGCAACCTACACAAAGTTGAGGTCTGTGATGCAGCGGCAGTAGATCCGGTCAGTCTAATTAATTTTGATAAGGTGGTAGTGACAGTCGCCGCCCTTAAAAAACTTGAGGAGATTTTGGTATGAACCAAGAAAGACTCTTCAAAGTGTTGTTAGGACCGCATATTACTGAGAAAGCTTCTACGGCTTCTGGAGCTGCTACTCAGGTGGCGTTTAAAGTAGCTACCGATGCCAGCAAACTTGAAGTTAAGAAGGCGGTGGAGAAGCTCTTTGAGGTTAAAGTTGATGGGGTGCGTGTGGTAAATATGAAAGGCAAGACGCGTCGTACGAAAACTGGAATGGGCAAGCGCAGTGACTGGAAGAAAGCGTATGTCCGACTTGCTGAAGGTCAAGATATTGACTTTTCGGTAGTGGAGTGAGGGTTTAGATATGGCGGTTATTAAAAGAAAACCAACTTCTCCAGGCAGGCGTTTTGTTGTCAGCGTTGTTACCCCTGATCTGCATAAAGGGGCTCCCTATGCACCGCTTTTGGCGACTAAAAAGAAGTCTGGCGGGCGCAATAGTAGTGGTCGTATCACCGTGCGTCATGTGGGCGGTGGACACAAACAGCATTACAGAATTATAGATTTCAAGCGCAATAAAGATGGTATCCCAGCAAAGGTAGAGCGATTGGAGTACGATCCAAATCGCAGTGCTCATATTGCCTTGCTATGCTACGCCGATGGAGAGCGAAGATATATTATTGCGCCTAAAGGTGTCGCGGCTGGCGATACTCTAGTGTCCGGTATTGACGCGCCTATTAAGGCGGGTAACAGCCTTCCACTTCGCAATATACCAATGGGCTCGGTGATTCATTGTATTGAGATGAAGCCGGGTAAGGGTGCTCAGTTGGCGCGCAGTGCGGCAGCCTCTGCACAGCTAGTTGCTCGAGAGGGAGCCTATGCAACCCTGCGCTTGCGCAGTGGTGAAATGCGTAAGATCTCGGTCGACTGCCGAGCTACTTTGGGCGAGGTTTGCAACGGCGAACACAGCTTGCGCTCTTTGGGCAAGGCGGGGGCCTCTCGATGGAGAGGTGTTCGACCCACGGTTCGCGGTGTTGCTATGAATCCGGTAGATCACCCGCATGGTGGTGGTGAGGGGAAAACCTCTGGTGGCCGTCACCCAGTTTCACCTTGGGGTATGCCTACTAAAGGTTATAAAACGCGCAAGAATAAGCGCACTGACAAATACATTGTTCGTCGTCGCAAATAAGCGAAGACTGATTATTAAAAGAGGAAAGCAAACGTGCCACGCTCTCTAAAAAAAGGACCATTCGTCGACCTTCACCTGATTAAAAAGGTAGAGGCAGCGGTTGCAGTTAACGAACGTCGCCCGATTAAAACTTGGTCGCGTCGTTCTATGATTCTGCCCGATATGGTTGGCCTTACTATTGCCATACACAATGGCCGTCAACATATTCCTGTTTTGATCAATGAAGAAATGGTTGGTCATAAGCTGGGTGAATTTTCTCCGACGCGGACCTATCGTGGTCATTCGGCAGATAAGAAAGCCAAGGGTTAAGGGAGTCGATTGTGGAAGTAGTAGCCAAACTAAAAGGCGCCAGATTGTCAGCGCAAAAGGCGCGATTGGTCGCTGATCAAATTCGTGGAAAGTCGGTTGAATCTGCATTGGAGATTTTGCAGTTCAGCGGCAAGAAGGGCGCAGATATCATTAAAAAGGTGCTTGAGTCGGCTATTGCCAACGCAGAGCACAATGATGGTGCTGATGTAGATGAGCTCAAAGTGTCAACTATTTTTGTTGATGAGGGCACGACCATGAAGCGTATCAAGCCGAGAGCAAAAGGTCGTGCAGATAGAATTCTTAAGCGCAGTTGTCATATCACTGTGAAAGTTGCTGAAAAGTAGAATTTAGGTTCGGGAGTCCATTAAATGGGTCAAAAAGTACATCCAACTGGTATCCGTCTAGGCATTGTTAAAAAGCATGCCTCAACTTGGTATGCCGGCAACAAGGATTATGCGGACAAGCTCCATCAGGATCTTACCGTGCGCGAGTATATTCAGAAGCGCCTTGGGCATGCGTCGGTAAGTCGCATTGAGATAGAGCGTCCATCTGACAGTGCGCGCATTACCATCCACACCGCTCGCCCAGGTATTGTGATCGGCAAGAAAGGCGAAGACGTTGAGAAATTGCGCAACGAAGTTTCCAAGCAGATGGGCTGTCCGGTTCACATCAATATAGAAGAGATTCGCAAGCCCGATTTAGATGCGTCTCTGGTGGCTCAGAATGTAGCTCAGCAACTTGAGCGTCGCGTTATGTTTCGCCGCGCTATGAAGCGTGCAGTGCAAAACGCTATGCGTGGCGGTGCACAGGGAGTCAAGATACAGGTCGGAGGTCGTTTGAACGGCGCCGAGATAGCAAGATCTGAATGGTACAGAGAAGGTCGAGTGCCATTGCACACACTGCGTGCGGATATTGACTATGCCGCGGCAGAGGGAAACACCACCTACGGGATCATTGGTGTCAAGGTGTGGATATTTAAAGGTGAAATTCTGGGCGGTGTAGAAGCTGAAGTAGTCTCTTCACACAGTAAGACTAACAAGAATTAAGCGATTAAGAGTAGAGCGAAATGCTACAACCTAAACGTACAAAGTTCCGCAAAATGCACAAGGGTCGCAACCGAGGTTTGGCCCATCGTGGCAGCAAGGTTAGCTTTGGAGAATTTGGCCTCAAAGCAACGGGTCGAGGTCGTTTGACCGCCAGGCAGATTGAGGCAGCACGACGTGCAATGACTCGTCATATTAAGCGGGGCGGTAAGATTTGGATCCGAGTTTTTCCAGACAAGCCAATTACCAAAAAGCCACTCGAAGTGCGAATGGGTAAAGGTAAGGGTAATGTTGAATACTGGGTGGCATTGGTCCAGCCCGGTAGTATGCTTTATGAAATGGAAGGTGTTAGTGAGCAGTTGGCTCGCGAGGCATTTGCACTTGCGGCAGCTAAGCTGTCTGTGGCAACCACCTTTGTAAAACGCACGGTGATGTAAATATGAAAGCTAAAGATTTACGCGAAAAGTCGGCTGAGGAGTTACAGGCGGCCCTAGGCGAAGAGCAAAAAGCCCAGTTTAAGTTGCGTATGCAGCAGACCACTGGTCAGCTTAATGAAAGCCACAAGGTCAAGCAGACGCGTCGCAATATTGCGCGCATCAAGACAATTTTAACTCAGAAGGCAGGTGAATAGGTATGTCTGATATCCAAACGTCCACACGTACTCTGAGTGGTAAGATTGTCAGCGACAAGATGGATAAAACCATCACAGTGAAAGTCGAGCGTCGGGTTAAGCACCCTGTTTATGGCAAAATTTTGACCAAGTCGTCAACAATCAAGGCTCACGATGAGTCAAACGATGCACGACTGGGTGATATGGTAACAATTGCTGAGTGTCGACCTATTTCCAAATATAAGGCTTGGAAGTTGGTTAACATTGACGAGCGAGCTTCAGCAGAATAAGTCTGCAAGTAGTTATAGTTTCGGGGAACGAAAATGATTCAAACAGAAAGTTATCTTGATGTAGCAGACAACAGCGGTGCACGTCGCGTTATGTGCATCAAAGTGTTGGGCGGCTCTCATCGACGCTATGCTCGAGTTGGCGACGTTATTAAAGTAACCGTCAAGGAAGCTATTCCTCGTGGCAAGGTGAAAAAAGGCCAGGTAATGAGTGCGGTAGTAGTGCGCACCAAAAAGGGATTGCGTCGCCAAGATGGCAGCTCGATCAAGTTTGATGATAATGCTGCAGTGTTGCTAAATGCGAACCTTGCACCTATAGGAACGCGTATTTTTGGGCCGGTAACACGCGAACTTCGCTCTGAGAAGTTTATGCGTATTATCTCGCTGGCTCCCGAAGTACTTTAATCGAGGTTTTACACATGGCAATGTTAAAAATTAAACGTGATGATGAAGTCGTGGTTATCGCTGGAAAGGATAAGGGCAAGCGAGGCAAGGTACTGAAAGTGCTAGCTGACAGTCGCTTGTTGGTGTCCGGTGTGCAAATAGTTAAAAAGCACCAGAAGCCAAACCCTCAGGCGGGTATTCCTGGCGGCATCATAGAAAAAGAATCGCCTATTCAGGTTTCCAATGTGGCGATTTTTAACAGTGCAACAAACAAAGCGGACCGAGTTGGATTGAAAGTCCAGAAAGATAACACAAAGATTCGTGTCTTTAAGTCAAGCGGCGAAGCCGTCGACGCTTAAGTATAGGTAGACCAAATGGCAAGGCTGAAAGAAGTTTACAACAAAGAAATAGCGCCAAAGCTGAAAAAAGAGCTTGGGCTAGCGAATGTAATGGAAGTGCCACGCATTCTCAAAGTCACTCTCAATATGGGTGTTGGAGAGGCTATCGGGGACAAAAAAGCACTGGAACATGCTGTTGCAGATCTCACATTGATATCGGGTCAGAAGCCGGTTATTAATAATGCGAGAAAATCTATTGCTGCGTTTAAGGTTCGTCAGGGCTGGCCAATTGGCACCAAGGTAACTTTGCGTCGCGAGCGCATGTATGAGTTTTTAGAGCGATTAATTGGTGTTGCGATTCCGAGGATTCGAGATTTCCGAGGTATTAGCCCAAAGCAGTTCGATGGCAGAGGCAATTTCTCAATGGGTGTTAGTGAGCAGATTATCTTTCCAGAGATTGACTATGAAAAAATTGATAAGTTGCGAGGTCTGGATATCACTATCACCACTTCAGCCCGCACTGATGATGAAGGTCGCGCACTACTGCGTGCCTTTAACTTCCCGCTGAAAGGTTGAGGTAGCAGATTAATGGCAAAAGTATCTATGGTTGAGCGCGAAAAGCGTCGCACCAAAACAGTTGCGAAGTACGCCGCTAAGCGTGCCGAAATAAAGGCTACGATTAGCAATATTAACGCTTCCGATGAAGAGCGCTGGGAAGCGCAACAGAAGTTACAAAAGTTGCCCCGTGACGCGAGTCCGGTTCGTCAGCGCAATCGCTGCCGAGTCACCGGTCGTCCTCACGGAGTGTACAGAAAATTTGGTTTGTGCCGAAACAAGTTGCGCGAAGAAGCAATGCGCGGTTTTGTTCCCGGACTGCGTAAAGCCAGCTGGTAGTTTGAGGAGCAAAAATAGATGAGTATGCAAGATCCAGTAGCAGATATGTTGACGTGCATTCGCAATGCACATCACCGCAGCAAGCCGCAGGTGGCTATGCCGTCGTCGAAGCTCAAGGCCTCTCTGGCGCGAGTTTTACAAGACGAAGGATATATTGGCGGATACAGTGTGAGTGAAGAGGTGAAGCCAACATTGACTGTGGAATTGAAGTATTTTGAAGGCAAGCCGGTTATCGAAGAGATTGTGAGAATAAGCAAGCCGAGTCTTCGTCAGTACAAGGGCAGTAATGATTTGCCCAAAGTGAGAAGTGGTCTCGGTATTGCGATAGTCTCCACCAGTAAGGGTGTGATGACAGATCGAGCTGCAAGAGCTGCCGGTATTGGCGGCGAAATTCTTTGCACCGTATTCTGATAGGAAACAATAATGTCTAGAATTGCAAATAGTCCAGTAGAGTTACCCAAAGGTGTGGAAGTCACCCTTGGCGGTTCAGAGATTTCTGTAAAGGGCTCTAAAGGAACCTTGGCGATGGCAATTAATCCTCAGGTGGAGATTGCAAAGGATGAGAATATTTTGACCTTTGCCGCCCGATCTGGAGATACTTTTGCGCGCGCCATGTCCGGCACTACAAGGGCACTGGTAAACAATATGGTAACCGGTGTTTCCCAGGGGTTTGAGACCAAGCTTAATTTAGTCGGCGTGGGTTACAGAGCCCAGGTGCAGGGGAAAAAACTTAATTTGACACTTGGATTTTCTCACCCTGTGGTGTACGCATTGCCAGAGGGTGTTAGCGCCGAGACGCCCAGTCAGACCGAAGTGTTGTTGAAATCCCCAGACAAACAGAAGTTGGGTCAGGCAGTTGCTGAAATCAGAGCCTTCCGCCCACCAGAGCCCTATAAAGGTAAAGGTGTGCAGATTGCTGGTGAACATATTAGACGTAAAGAAGCCAAGAAGAAGTAATAGGTTAAAATCATGAGCGATAAGAAACTATCACGTCAACGTCGAGCCCGACGTGCACGAATGAAGATCCGTGAACAGGGCGCCACGCGTCTCTGTATTAACCGTACACCGCGGCATATCTATGCGCAGGTTATTGCAGCTGGTGGCGATAAAGTGCTCGCCAGCGCCTCAACACTAGATAAAGATTTAAGGTCTGGTAGTACTGGTAACGTCGATGCAGCGGCAGCGGTTGGTAAATTGGTTGCGCAGCGTGCAGTTGCCGCGGGCGTGACTGCTGTAGCTTTTGACCGCAGCGGTTTTAAATATCATGGCCGTGTGAAAGCATTGGCAGACGCCGCGCGTGAAGCCGGCCTCGAATTTTAATAGGTAGAAGATATGGCTCTTACAGATCAGAAAGATTCTTCAGCTGAAGGAATGCTGGAAAAGCTGGTTCAGGTGAACCGCGTCGCAAAAACGGTTAAAGGTGGGCGTATCTTCGCTTTTACTGCCCTGACTGTAGTAGGTGATGGCAATGGCAAGGTTGGTTTTGGTCGCGGCAAGGCTCGTGAGGTGCCAGCTGCAATCCAAAAAGCCTATGAATCAGCGCGCAGAAATATGATCGATGTGGCGCTCGATGGCTCGACCATTCAGTACGCCACCAAAGGCATCCACGCTGCTTCTGAGATATATATGCAGCCGGCGTCCGAAGGTACGGGTGTTATTGCCGGAGGTGCAATGCGCTCTGTATTGGAGCTTGCCGGCGTTCAAAACGTACTGGCTAAATGTTACGGATCAACTAACCCAGTGAATGTTGTGCGTGCTACGTTTAACGCTCTGAGAGATATGAAGTCTCCTGACGATGTTGCTGCCAAGCGCGGCAAATCAATTGAAGAAATTCTGAACTAGTTGGCGTTTTGAAAGCGTCTCAGTGATTGGAAATAGATCATGGCAAAAGCAAAAGTAAAAAAGGTTAAAGTCACTCAAACTAAGAGTGCAATCGGGCGATTAAAGAACCATAAAGCCTGTCTAACAGGTCTGGGGTTGCGACGCATCCGCCACACAGTTGTTGTGGAAGATACGGCGTCTAATCGCGGCATGATCAATAAAGTTAACTATATGTTGCAGGTTGAGGAAGCTTAAGATGCGTCTGAATACCCTAAGCCCGGCCCCGGGTAGAATTAAAGAGGGCAAGCGTTGTGGCCGAGGTATCGGCAGTGGCATTGGAAAAACCAGCGGTCGTGGCCATAAAGGCCAGAAAGCTCGGTCTGGTGGTACGATTCGTCCAGGCTTTGAGGGTGGTCAAATGCCACTGCAAAAACGCCTGCCTAAATACGGTTTCACGTCGCGTTTGGCAGCGGTAACTGCTGAAATTCGTTTGTCAGAGTTAAATCTGATTGAAGGTGATACAGTGGATATTGAGGCGTTGCGCAAGGCGAGACTAATCAATAACAGCATTACGCGTGCCAAAGTTTTTGCGTCCGGCGAAGTGACCAAGCCCGTTACCTTAAAAGGGATTGGTGCGACAAAGGGTGCCGCTACAGCGATTGTTGCAGCCGGCGGCAAGGTAGAAGAGTAAGTCTTATGGCCAGAGCAGATACAGCATCTATGGGTAATTCGAAAGGTTTAGGAGAGCTGTGGGCTCGCCTGCGCTTTTTGCTTCTGGCCATCATTATTTACCGAATAGGTACGCATATTCCAGTTCCGGGGTTCGATCCGGATCGTCTAGCAGATCTGTTTAATCAGAACCAAGGTACCTTTTTGGGGCTGTTTAATATGTTCTCCGGTGGCGCTCTTGAGAGAATGAGTATATTGGCGTTGGGTGTGATGCCTTATATTTCTGCGTCAATTATTATGCAGTTGCTGTCGGCGACAGTACCTGCTCTAGAACAGTTGAAGAAAGAGGGCGATAGCGGTCGTCGTCAGATTAATCAGTACACGCGTTACGGCACGGTTATACTGGCTTTAATTCAGGGAACCGCGATGGCTGTCGGATTTGCCTCGCAGGGCCTGGCCTATGAAGTCAACTCACTGTTCTATATGGTGGCTATTTCGTCGCTGGTAGCGGGCGCTGTGTTCTTAATGTGGCTTGGCGAACAGATTACCGAGCGCGGCATAGGTAACGGGATTTCAATGCTGATTTTTGCCGGTATTGTGGCAGGCATACCTGGCGCCATAGGACAGGCACTTGAGTCAGCGCGACAGGGGGACCTCAGCTCACTAATGCTGTTGGTGGTTCTGTTTATCGCAGTGGCAGTGGTTTACTTTGTGGTGTTTATAGAGCGCGGGCAGAGAAAACTTACGGTTAACTATGCACAGCGTCAGGGGCGCAAGGCTTATAATGCGCAAACTTCGCACCTACCTCTCAAGGTGAATATGGCGGGCGTAATCCCAGCCATCTTTGCCAGTAGTTTACTGCTGTTCCCGACTTCGATTAGTCAGTGGTTTGGACAGGGGGTTAACGCGCCGGCATGGCTTCAGGATGTTGCGCTGTTGATAGGTCCCGGCCAGCCGCTATATATTTTATTGTTTTCTGGCTTAATTATATTTTTCAGTTTCTTCTACACGGCGTTGATGTATGACCCTAAAGAAGTTGCTGATAATTTGAAAAGGGGCGGTGCTTATTTGCCGGGGATTCGACCCGGCGACCACACCGCTAAATATATTGACAGTGTGACTACACGTTTGACATTGATTGGTGGTGTTTATATTACCTTGATCTGTCTTATGCCTCAGTTCTTAAACGTCTACTTTAATGTACCGTTTTACCTGGGCGGTACCTCGCTGTTGATTGCGGTTGTTGTGACAATGGATTTTATGGCTCAGGTGCAGTCTCATCTAATGTCTCGGCAGTATGATTCGCTAATGAAAAAGGCCAACCTTAAAAACGTTGGTCGCAAGTAAAGAGGTGATGCTGTGAAAGTACGCGCATCTGTGAAAAAGATTTGTCGTAATTGCAAGGTTGTCCGTCGCAAGGGCGTGGTTCGCATTATTTGTAATGTGGAGCCTCGTCATAAGCAACGTCAGGGATAATCTGGTTGATTTTTGAGACGCCAATCGGTATCCTAGCGCGCCGTTTTAGTGGGTCATTAAACCTGCTATCGGTATGTGTGAACCGATTAAACCCATAGTAAAAGTGGAGTAATGTGAATGGCCCGTATTGCCGGTGTCAACATTCCTGATAACAAACATGCAGTCATTTCTTTGACTTACGTGTTCGGTATTGGGCGCCCAACCGCCAAGAAGATCTGTGTGGATGTGGGTATTGCAGAAGACACAAAGATTTCTGAGCTCGACGAGGCACAACTCGACCAACTGCGTACTGCCGTAGGGCAAGGCGAAGTTGAGGGTGACCTGCGTAGAGAGAATAGTATGAATATTAAGCGTCTAATGGATCTGGGTTGTTATCGCGGCCTGAGACATCGACGCAGTTTACCTGTGCGTGGACAGCGCACTAAGACGAACGCGCGTACTCGTAAAGGTCCGCGTCGTCCCATCAAAAGATAATTAGGATCGGTTTCTAATGGCAAAAGCAGCAACCAAAACCACCCGTAAAAAGGTTAAGAAGATCGTTGTAGACGGCATAGCTCATGTTAATGCATCCTTCAACAACACGATTATCACCATTACTGATCGTCAGGGAAATACCCTTTCTTGGGCCACGGCTGGTGGGTCAGGTTTTCGTGGTTCTCGCAAGAGTACTCCT
>Ga0208881_1000722_pt1 | contig 11639 bp, 8 predicted proteins | sample Knorr_S23_td_AAI_FD_185610 | JGI IMG/M metagenome (GOLD analysis project Ga0208881, IMG submission 185610) | Marine microbial communities from Southern Atlantic Ocean transect - Knorr_S23_td_AAIW_ad_876m_LV_B (SPAdes) (version 2) | ecosystem: Environmental > Aquatic > Marine > Oceanic | place... | reverse complement strand
AAGTACCGTCAGAATATAGCCGATTCAATATATAAAGCGATTGTAAAGTTCCGATATTCTCGTGAACAATATCTCACAGAGAGTTAGTTGAAAATCTACACTTAGGACACTGTGTCCGTTTTTGAATCGCATTTAGATTATTTATATAACTTAAAACGCCTGGGGATAAAAGTAGGGCTAAGTCATACTATTGAGTTGTTAAAGCGTTGCGGGGACCCCCAGAATAATTTTAAATCGGTCCATATTGCGGGGACAAATGGGAAAGGATCAACCTGTGCAATTATTTCATCAATACTGAAGACAGCTGGTCTAAAGGTGGGTTTGTATACTTCGCCGCATTTAATTCGGTTTAATGAAAGAATAAGAGTAAATAACAATCCAATTGAAAATGCTCAAATTGTACAATTTATTAAACAGTATAAATCTGATATTAATGAAATAAAGTCTACTTTTTTTGAAACGACAACTGCATTGGCCTTCAAGCATTTTTCGAACCAAAATATAGATATAGCTATTATTGAGACTGGATTGGGAGGCCGCTTGGATTCAACAAATGTGCTTAAGCCTAATGTGACAGTAATAACACCAGTTTCACTAGACCATTGCGATATTTTGGGTAATGATATTTTATCAATAGCTGGGGAAAAAGAGGGTATAATTAAGAAAAATATCCCATTGGTCTTAGCTCCTCAGGTACTCGCTGTTCAGAACCAATTATTAAAAAAAGCTGAAAAAGTTGGTGCTTCAGTAATTAATGTGGAAATTCCATCAAAGGTTCAAATAACTGAATGGGGGACTAAATTCAAAAGGAAAGATCAATTATTTAACATTCCTTTGATCGGTACCCACCAGGCAATCAATGCATCGGTAGGAATAGAATTAATCCAATCATTTATGCCTGAGATAAAAAAAGAAATTATTGATACTGGTTTAAATAAGGTAAAATGGCCTGGTCGTCTACAAAGGATGAAAAAAGAATATCCCATTTATTATGATGTAGCACACAATTTGCATGGGCTGCAATCAATTTTAGAAACCATGAGTCAAATTTTCAATAAAAAACCGTATGGATTATTTGTTATGAAAAAAAACAAAGAACCAGATTTGGTCGTAAAGGCTTTAGAAAATAAATTTGATCAATTGGTCATCAGCGGTGCTCCGGAACTGGGACTAATGTCGGGGTATGAATTATCACAGAAATTATCAAATTTTGGATTAAAAGATTTTGTTGTGATTGATCGATTTCAAAGCGCTTTGGATCATATGGTAGAAATAACACAAAAAACGGGCCGACCGACCCTCGTTTTAGGCAGTCATTATATTGCAAGGTTAGTTTTCAATAAATTTGGTTTTTTATTTTAAATTGATGTAATATCCAATCAGTTACTTTTGCTTTGTATTTCATGATTTTATATCGTCTGCACAAGGCAATTCCCCAAAATTATCAATCAATCACAAAGATTTTTTAAAAAATATTACTAAGGTTATTTCTATATGAATGTTAATGAATTACAAAAACTGAAGATCCAGGAATTATCAGAACACGCAGAAAAACTGAATATCGAAAGTCATTCAGGGATGAATAAACAGCAGCTTATTGTTAAAATTTTAGAAAGCCAAAATGAAAAGGAAGGTGGTGTCACTTCTGAGGGCGTTTTGGAGGTACTAAAAGAAGGATATGGATTTTTACGCAGTCCTGATTTCAATTATCTCCCAGGGCCAGATGATATTTATGTAAGCCCTTCACAAATAAAACGGTTTGGGTTACGGACAGGCCACAAGGTTTCTGGACAGATTCGTCCACCAAAATCAAAGGAAAGATTTTATGCCTTATTAAAAGTAGACACGGTCAATGGCAAAGATCCTGCTGAGCTTCGACGAGCAATTTTATTTGATAATCTTACACCCCTTTATCCCGAAGAAAAATTTAATTTGGAAGTTAATCCAAAAGATTTATCCACCCGCGTTATGGATATGATTTCCCCAATTGGAAAAGGGCAGCGAGGTCTCATTGTAGCACAACCAAAGACGGGGAAAACAGTATTGCTGCAGAAAATTGCTAATGCTATAACAAAAAATCACCCCAATGTTAAAATGATTATTCTACTCATTGATGAGAGACCTGAAGAAGTAACAGATATGAAGCGGAATGTTGAAGCAGAAGTGATTAGCTCTACTTTTGACGAACCGCCAGAACGCCATGTTGCTGTAGCAGATATGGTTATACAAAAAGCACGTAGAATGGTCGAATTCGGGGATGATGTAGTGATTCTTTTAGATAGTATTACCCGTTTAGGCCGCGCACATAATGCCGTTATTCCACATAGCGGTAAAATTTTGTCTGGTGGCGTTGATTCCAATGCTCTTAAAAAACCAAAACAATTTTTTGGTGCTGCTAGAAATACAGAAGAAAGCGGGAGCTTAACTATTATTGCTACAGCTTTGATTGATACAGGTAGTCGCATGGATGAAGTTATTTTTGAAGAATTTAAAGGAACGGGTAATATGGAGTTGGTACTGGATCGTAAACTCAGCGATAGGCGAATTTATCCTTCTTTTGATTTGGTTCGATCTGGCACAAGAAAAGAAGAACTTTTATTAGATAAAAAAGTTTTAGCTCGTATGTGGATACTTAGAAAATTGCTCAATGACATGAATGTCATTGAAGCCATGGAGTTTATTCAAGATAGGATGCGTCGAACGAAAACAAATGAAGAATTCATGGAAACAATGAGTCAATAAATCTAAATTAACATGTAAAATTTACTATTTACTCTTGGTGTAGAAGCTAAGGAGAATATATATGAGTTCTAAATACCCAGAAATACGGACAGTTGCTGTCCGAATCTTCACAGATAAACCTGTACGAAAAACACCCTATCAAGTAAAAGGTGTTATGATGAACCAATTCCCCGATGAGGAAATTGTACCAATGCTTGATGGATCATATCGTCAAAAGTTTCTTTATCCTCGTGTTCAAGTAAAGATTTTGAATGAACAGATTTATATTGTCGGAATCAATGAAGGAGTTGATTCCATTAAAGCAATTGCCAAAAAGATGGATTTTTTGGATTTTGGTAATATTACGTTTCAAATTTTGGATAATGAAATTGAAGAGCATCAGAATAGATTTCAACCAGTTTCTAAATTGATTCGATATCGGTTTGTGACACCTTGGGTAGCATTGAATCAGACTACAGGATACCGTTATCGGAATTTAAATAATGCTGATCGCGTGAATTTTCTTAATCGCCTTCTTGGACAGAATATCGTATTTATGGCTAGAGAAATGGGGATGGAATTAGAAGAAAATATCTTTACAAAAGTTACACTTTCATCACTGTTTCCTCGACAAGTAGATGAAAATAACTGGGGTGCTTTTGATGGAGAATTCCGTGCTAATTTTGTATTACCAAATTATTTAGGAATTGGGAATGGCATCACTCGAGGTTATGGGACACTTTTTGGTTTATTCAATCCTGAATTATTTTCTTTTAATGAAGGAGATTTACAAGAGCTAGAAGCAAAGGCAACTAAGGAAAGTAATAATGAACAAACAACAATAGCTGAATCTGATTTACAAGAAATTGATGTAGAAAAAGTACCTCGTCCAAAGAAAGTCCCTGGCAAAGATTTAGTGCCAACAAAAAGAAGCAAAAAAGTGCTTTCTGAAGAATTCGAAATTGAGGAAGATGAAACAATAGCTTATCAGACTAATGTTGCTAGAAAAAAGAAAGCAAGATACATACCAAAAAAACGGGGTAAAAAGATAAAAAAAGATTCTTCCAATATTAATTACAATTCAGAAGAATATCATAAAAAACAACATACCTTGTAATTGAAAAATAAATATGACAGTTTTTGCTGAGCGTGTTCAGCGCGTAAAACCATCCTTTACTCTTGAAATGACATCTAGGGCGGAAGAATTACGTGCCCAAGGAATAGATGTCATGAACTTTAGTGCAGGGCAGCCAGATTTCAATACGCCGGAAAATATCCGAAATGCCGCCAAGGCAGCATTAGATAGAGGTCAAACAAAGTATACAGCAGGTTCCGGTACAATTGAATTACGGGAAGCAGTTTGTACAAAACTGAAACGCGAGAATCAATTAGATATTTTTCCAGATCAAGTGCTTATTTCCAACGGGGAAAAACAGAGCCTTTATCTGGTTTGCCAGTCACTCTTTGAAAAAGGTGATGAAGTATTAATCTTCAAGCCCTATTGGGTTTCTTTCCCAGAGTTTGTAACACTTGCTGATGCTACGCCAGTAATAGTTGAAACAGATGCCAAACAAAACTTTGAACCGAATATGGAAGATTTGAAATCAAAAATAACTGATAGAGTAAAAGGAATCATTATCAATTCGCCATCTAATCCGACCGGTAGCGTTTGGTCCAATGAAGTTATTATCAATTTACTTGGTATTGCCAAAGATAATGGTTGGGTTGTTATTTCAGATGAATGTTATGAAAGACTTGTTTTTAATGGCGAATTCACTAGTTCTCAAAAACTAAATATTGATCAAGGTATCGATGCCAATGTTCTTACTTGTATGAGCTTATCTAAAACTTATGCGATGACAGGATGGAGAATTGGGTATGCATTTGGTGAAAGATCAATTATAAAGGCAATGGAAAAAATACAGGGACAAGCCACATCTTGTGCCAATTCGATTGGACAAGCAGCTGCCGTAGAGGCACTTGTTGGTGATCAATCTGCCGTTGATTTTATGCGTAAAAAATTTAGGGACAGGCGGGATTTAATGGTATCGTTACTTAATACATTACCAAGTGTTAATTGTGATATACCAGGTGGCGCTTTTTATGCCTTTCCCGATTTTTCGAAATATATCGGCAAATTTTTTAAAGAAAAAAAAATAAAAGATTCTTTTGACCTTTGCGATGTGATTTTGAATGTAGCAAAAGTTGTTACTGTTCCAGGGGATGGATTTGGCGCACCGGGACATATACGTTTTTCTTACACTTTAGGAGAAGAAGTGATTCGTGAAGGGATTAAACGAGTAAAGAAAGTTTTAGAGCAATTAAATTGAATAAGATAGGGAGTAACCTATGAAAGCAAATACACATCCAGAATACAAATTGGGCAATGTTGTTTGTTCCTGTGGTCATTCATTTCAAGTATATAGTGTAATAGGTGACCAACGCATAGAGATTTGTTCAGAATGTCACCCATTTTATACAGGGAAACAAAAACTGGTTGACACAGCCGGACGTATTGAACAGTTTAAAAAGAAATACGGCAAAGCAAACCAATAAAACAAAAAATAGGAATGGTTTCACGAATAGTGTGTCTATTTTGAGACCATTTTTTATGATTAAGAAAATCATACTATTAATAATGAAACCTACCATTTTGGTTGGAGGACAAGCTGTCATTGAAGGCGTAATGATGCGCGTTCCTGGTGCTTATGCCACTGCTGTCCGAGATCCAGATGGCAAAGTGCATGTAGATCGTCATAGCTTCAAATCTATTACAGAACGATCAACCTTATGGAAAAAACCTATTTTCAGAGGTATGGCCGGCTTATTTGAAGCCATGAAAATGGGGATGGCAACATTGCAGTGGTCTGCTGATATTGCGATGCCGGAAGAAAAAGATAAAAAGCCCAACAAATTGCTGGATTCTTTATCATCGGTATTTGCAATATTTTTTGCTGTAACACTTTTTATGATTGCTCCCATGTGGATTACAACGAAACTATTGGATGTGGAAAAAGATGCAGTGGCATTCAATATGATTTCAGGTATGTTTCGAATTACATTTTTTGTGCTTTATCTTTTTTTGATTTCTTTGATGAAAGATGTAAGACGCCTATTTCAATATCACGGAGCAGAACACCGGGTTGTCTATAATTTTGAATCTGGGAAAAGTATTGATATTAATAATGCTCAATCCTTTCCGACTCAGCACCCTCGCTGTGGAACCAGTTTTATGTTTATTGTTTTACTATCAGCGATTATTGTTTTCTCAATTATAGATACCATCGTTATGACTCTCACCGGTTTTATTAGCTTACCTATCCGCTTGATGGTTCATCTACCCTTAATACCGCTTGTAGCTGGTGTTTCTTATGAAGTTATAAAAGTGACAGCAAGAACAAGTAACAGTCTTTTTTTAAGAGTATTAAGAGCACCGGGATTATGGCTTCAAAATATTACTACTCAGCAACCAGAAGATGATATGGTTGAGGTTGCCATTACAGCATTGAAAGAAGCTTTTGGTGATGATTATGAAAAAATGATCGGGAAAGAATATGTGGCAGAAGCAATTGGATGATCGATAAACTAAAAGAAATTATCACTCATTTTGAATCGTTGGAAAAGCAAATGGCTGATCCTGTTCTTACCAATAATCAAAATCGTTATGTTGAAGTGACGAAAGAGCATCGTTACCTTAGCCCAATTATAGAGAAAGCACGCGAATTTATTAAAACACAAGAAAACATAGATGATGATTTAGAAATATTAAATAGTGAAGATGTGGAATTAATAGAAATTGCCCAAGCTGAAATTGAAGAGTTGCAGGGTGATTTAACTAAATTGGAAAAAGAGTTAAAAGTACTCCTCCTCCCACATGATCCTACCGATGATAAAAATACTATTATTGAAGTTCGTGCCGGTACAGGAGGAGATGAGGCCGCATTATTTGCTGCTGATTTGTACCGCATGTATTCTCGATTTGCTGAACGTAATGGGTGGGAATATGAAGTATTGGAATCCAGTGCAATTGGTATAGGCGGTTATAAAGAAATTATTTTTTCCGTAACTGGAAACAGTGTTTATGGTATAATGAAATTTGAAAGCGGCGTTCATCGTGTCCAACGTGTTCCTAAAACAGAAACAAGCGGACGGGTACACACGTCGGCTGCAACAGTGGCAGTACTACCCGAAGCCGAAGAAGCGGATATTGAAATGGCTGATAGTGATTTAAAAATTGATACATATCGTGCCAGTGGTGCCGGCGGTCAACATGTGAATAAAACAGAATCTGCTATTCGAATTACACATCTTCCCACTGGATTAGTGGTAACCTGTCAGGATGAAACATCTCAACATAAAAATAAAGCTGCTGCCCTAAAAGTATTACGATCGAGATTATTAGCCGCGGAACAAGAAAAACTAGCAAAAGAACGAGCGGCTGCCCGTAAAAATATGGTTTCCACTGGAGATCGTTCGGCTAAAATTCGTACCTATAATTTTCCACAGGGTCGCATTACAGATCACCGGATTAATTTTACGGCATTTAATTTAGAAGGTGTAATGGATGGTGATATTGGTACTATTATAGAAAACCTGAAACTAGCTGATCAGCAAGAGCAAATAGCCTTGGTTGGAGACTAGTGTGAGCCTAACCGCTGAAAAACAGAAAAAAATTTGGCGGATCATTGATATTATCAATTGGGGGGAGAAGTATTTTAGGTCCAAGGGGTTTGAAAATCCCAAACAGGAAATTGAATGGCTTCTCTGTGATTTATTGAATTATAAGCGGATAGATCTTTACATTGAGTTTGAAAAGACTATTCCCGGTTCTGAACTTAATCAATTAAAAGGATGGGTAAATCGTCGTAGAACTAGAGAACCACTCCAGTATATTACTGGTCGAACTCAATTTTACGGTTATCCCTTTAAAGTATCGCCAGATGTTCTTATTCCCCGCCCTGAGACGGAACGAGTAGTGGATGTGGTCCTCGATACCATTGGAAATATAACAAAACCCAAGATACTAGAAGTGGGATCGGGGTCAGGATGTATTGCTGTATCTATCGGTGCTGAAAAACGAGATGCATACATTCTTTCTGTTGATGTTTCTGAGCCTGCGATTAATCAAGCCCGAAAAAATGCAGATTTGAATGCCACAACAAATGTTGATTTCATTGTATTGGATTTTCTCAATGAATTACCTGAAGGACAATTTGATTTACTAGTTTCCAACCCACCTTATATTCCTTTGAATGAAATCGGTACAACTATGCCCGAAATTCACAAGCATGAACCAAAAATGGCCTTGACAGATAATCGAGACGGCCTGATTTTTTACCAGCGGTTTGCTGAAGTAGTAAAAGAGTTGATTAAACCGGGCGGGTGGGTGATAATGGAAGTAGGTTTGGGAGATCACCCTACTAAGGCTATGGAAATTTTTCAATCAAGGAAATATAAAAATTTGGAATTAATTACTGATTTTAACGGTGATGAAAGAGTACTAAAAATTCAAATTTGATTTGTTGTAGAAACGCAATTTATTGCGACTCTACAACACGTACTGTATCTTTGACTGCTTAAACCAACAAATCAATTACATATTAAATGGCATCAGAATTCGTCCACTTACATAATCATTCCGATTACAGTCTTTTAGATGGGGCACAAACGGTTCAAACATTGGTAGATACCATTGATGATCTTGGTATGGATTCCGTTGCCCTTACCGAACATGGAAATATGTTTAGTGTTGTACCCTATTACAAATCAGCAAAAAAAGCTGGCGTAAAACCAATTATAGGTTGTGAAACTTATGTGGCCATTGGTAGTCGTTTTGATAAAAAACCTCGTTCTGATGGTGGTTGGGGAAATAACCATTTAGTATTACTAGCACAAAATTACCAGGGCTATAAAAATTTAATGAAATTGGTTACATATGGATACCTTGAAGGTTTTTATTACCGCCCGAGGGTTGATATTGATTTATTAAAAAAACACAATGAAGGAATTATTTGTCTATCAGGGTGTCTCAAAGGTGAAATCACTGAAAAAATGCTGAAAGACGACTGGGATGGGGCAAAAGAAGCAGCATTGAGGTTTGCTGAAATATTTGAGAATCGTTTTTATTTAGAAGTACAGAATCATGGTATCCCGGATGAGATTCAGAATATTGAGAATATGAAAAAACTTTCCGGTGAATTAGGATTACCACTAGTATGTACCAATGATGCCCATTACGCAAAACATGAACACTGGGAAGCTCATGATGTTCATATTTGTCTTGGTACGGGAAAAAATCGGGATGATCCTAATCGCCTGAAATACGCCACACCGGAGTTCTATTTCAAAACGCAAGATCAAATGTATGATATGTTTAAGGATGTACCCAATGCCATTGAAAATACACGCCGTATTGCAGATAGTATTGAAATAGAGCTACCAATAGGAGATTACCATTTACCGGCTTTTCCCTTACCTCAAGATGCATTACACCAGAATTCAGATGACTATCTTCAGAGTCTTTGTGAGAAAGGAATTAAAGAACGATATGGTGATTTAACTCCTGAATTGGAATCCAGGTTAACACATGAATTAAAAGTTATTAAAAAAATGGGGTTCGCTGGTTATTTTTTAATAACTGCTGATTTTGTAAAGTATGCCAAGGATAATGCCATCCCCGTCGGCCCAGGCCGAGGATCGGCTGCCGGAAGTCTTGTTTCCTATTCATTAGATATTACCACAATTGATCCCCTGCGCCATCAACTGTTGTTTGAGCGTTTTCTTAATCCGGATCGTATTAGTCTGCCTGATATTGATATAGATTTTTGTATTGAGCGCCGAAGTGAAGTCATCGATTACATTAAAAAACAATATGGCGAAAATTCTGTCACACAGATCATCACATTTGGTAAAATGAAAGCGCGCCAAGTGATTCGTGATGTCGGTCGTGTTCTTGGATACTCTTTTGGTGAAATTGATAAATTGGCAAAAATGATTCCTAATACTATAAATATCACTTTAAAAGAAGCCTTAAAACAAAATCCAAATCTTAGGAGTGCAGCTGAGGGTCAATATAAAGAAGTAATAGAACACTCAAAAGTACTGGAAGGGATGAATCGCCATGCCTCCATTCATGCTGCCGGAGTAGTAATTGCCCCAGGTGATTTAACAGATTTTGTCCCCTTATACCGTTCCCCGCAGGGTGATGTTACTTCTCAATATGATATGAAGGGTTTAGAAGAATTAGGTCTCCTTAAACTCGATTTTCTTGGTTTGCGCAACCTAACCGTAATTGATAATACTCTAAAGCTTTTGAAAGAACGTGAAAAAGAAATTGAAATTGAGAAAATTCCGCTCGATGACTCCAAAGTATATAAACTTTTTTCAAAAGGACTGACAATTGGGGTATTTCAATTTGAATCATCAGGTATGCGGGAGTTTCTTAAAAAATTGAAACCCACGGCCATTGAAGACCTAATTGCAATGAATGCTCTATATCGACCTGGTCCCATGGATAATATTGACAATTTTATTTCGAGAAAACACGGCAAGAAAAAGATTGTATATGCCCATCCATCTATGGAACCGATACTGGAAGAAACCTATGGTATTATTGTTTACCAAGAACAAGTAATGCAGATCGCACATGAAGTGGCAGGGTTCACACTGGCTGAAGCGGATATCATGCGCCGTGCTATGGGAAAAAAGATTAAAAAGCTCATGGATGAACTAAAAATAAAGTTTATTGAAGGAGCAGGGGAAAAACATAATATTTCAAAAACGAAGAGCAAAGAAATCTTTGAAATGATCGAAAAATTTGCTCAATACGGATTTAATAAAAGTCATTCCACGGCCTATGCTTATGTTGCATACCAAACAGCCTGGCTCAAGACCTATTATCCAGCAGAATTCATGAGTGCAAATCTCACCAGTGAAATGTCGAATATCGATCGTATAGTTATTCTTATCAACGAATGCCGAAAACTAAAAATAGATGTGAATCCCCCTGATGTTAATATATCGGATATCAATTTTCGTCCCGTGAATAAAAAAACTATTTCATTTGGTTTAAATGCGATTAAGAACGTTGGAACAAAATCATTGGAACAAATCATTGAAACAAGAAACAAGCATGGAGAATTTGATTCCCTTTTTGATTTTTGCGCTAATGTGAATTTACAAGCAGTGAACAAACGAGTATTGGAAAGCCTGAATATGTCAGGGGCTATGGATGGACTTGAGGGTAACAGGGCCCAAAAATATGCGGCTATTGAAATAGCGTTGAAATACGGACAAACCATCCAGGAAAATAAAGCCAAGAATCAGGTGGATTTGTTTGGGGCATCCAGTAACAATGGACAGGATATTTCCATTGTCCCAACATTATCAATGGCCGAAGAGTGGCCTGAAAGTCAATTGTTGGAAAACGAAAAAGAAGTATTAGGAATGTACCTCTCTGGTCATCCATTGCTGAAATTTGCTGAGGATTTAGAAGAGTTTTCTAATTTTGATTTCAGTGAAAATATTTCAAATAAAAATATTGAAAAAATCCGCGTAGGGGGTACTATTGCCGATGTGAAAATGCACTTTGACCGAAAAAATAATCAAATGGCATTTTTCAATTTGGATTGTTTGGGTGGACAGGCTGAAATACTTGCTTTTAGTGATACGTTTGCAAAATATAAAGATTTAATTCTAAATGATAATGTTGTTTTTATCACTGGAAGACCAACTGATGAAACAGATTTTTCCGATTTAAAACTTATTGCTGAGGAAATTGTGACTGTAACAAAAGCCAGAGAGATTTATTCTAAAAATGTAAATATCCATATTGAACCAAGTGAAATGTCGCCAACCGATATAGATGCCCTTTTAGAAATGACCAAAAATCATAAAGGAAGTTGTGGATTGATGTTTCA
>Ga0208881_1000721_pt1 | contig 11641 bp, 14 predicted proteins | sample Knorr_S23_td_AAI_FD_185610 | JGI IMG/M metagenome (GOLD analysis project Ga0208881, IMG submission 185610) | Marine microbial communities from Southern Atlantic Ocean transect - Knorr_S23_td_AAIW_ad_876m_LV_B (SPAdes) (version 2) | ecosystem: Environmental > Aquatic > Marine > Oceanic | place... | reverse complement strand
AAGCGCTAATGGACAATTTGTATTCAGTAACGATGCCCAAACACTCACCGGAACAACTGTTCCTGAAAAGTTCTATCGCCTTTATTATTTAGAAAAAACACCAGAACTCACTGGTGGGGTCGTGGATAAAGCTCGCGCTGATCTCGGTACAATTGGTAGCGGATCTGCAGGTCAAGCCATTGTATCTCTTTCTATGAATAGTGATGGTTCTAAAACATGGGCTCGCGTTACAGGTGCAAATGTAGGTCAGCGAATTGCTATCGTTCTGGACAAAAAAGTCCACATGGCGCCATCTATCCGTGAAAAAATAGCTGGCGGGCGAACCCAGATTGAAGGTTTTGGGAGTATGAACGAAGCAAAGGATCTTGCCATTATTTTACGTGCCGGCGCACTTCCTGCTCCAGTGAATATCATTGAAGAAAGAATTGTTGGGCCGAGCCTTGGAGCTGATTCTATTGCACAAGGGACACAGGCTATAATTTTAGGATTGGTATTAGTACTCGTCTTTATGCTTGTTTACTACAAGATGGCAGGAATTGTGGCTGATTTTGCACTGATTTGGAATATTCTTCTTGTGCTAGCTGTACTGGCTTCTCTTCAGGCAACTTTAACTCTACCAGGCATAGCTGGGCTCATCCTTACTGTTGGAATGTCAATTGATTCAAACGTCATTATTTTCGAACGTATTCGTGAAGAACTGCGTAAAGGTAAAACACCAAAAGCTGCCATTGATGCTGGCTATGACCGAGCGTTGACAACCATCATTGATGCAAATGTTACAACCCTAATCGCATCTCTGGTTCTTTATCAGTTTGGTACAGGTCCCATTAAAGGATTTGCCACAGTACTATTCTGGGGAATTTTGATCTCCATGTTCACCGCAGTGTTTGTTACACGAACTATTTTTAATGCATATACATCCCGTAAAGGGCTCACAACATTGAGTATTTAACATGAGAATTATTAAAGAGACACATATTGATTTTATGAGTAAAACCGTTTTGGGCGTACTTTTATCTGCCTTGTTGATTGTAATAGGAGTCGCCTCCATTATCATGAAAGGTGGACCCAAATTAAGTATCGATTTCAAAGGCGGAACCATGATTGCGGTGAATTACACTGAGCCGGTGGATATCAATGAAGTCCGTTCTGCCTTAAATCAGGTCAATATCGATGGACAAACATTCGATTTCAGCAAAGCTGAGATCAAACATTTTGGTGATGAATCTAATGTGGCAGTTCGTCTCCCAAGTATGGATGATGAGCCCGAACAATTTGCACATAAATTTGTAGCAAAAATGATGGAAGCATTTCCGTCACTGATTCCTGATGATAGATCAAAATTTATTCTTTCCATTGATAAAGTTGGGCCTAAGATCGGTGCTGAATTGAGCGGTGATGCGGTCATGGCTATCTTTAGTACCTTGGCATTGATCCTGATCTATATTTCCATCCGATTCGAATTCAAATATGCTGTGGGTGCCATTGCAGCACTAACCCATGATATATTGATCACATTGGGCATTTTCTCTTTATTGGATTTTGAAGTATCTCTTGCAGTAATAGCAGCATTTCTAACTATCGTGGGTTATTCTTTAAACGATACAATTGTTATCTTTGATAGAGTTCGTGAAAATGTAAAAGGAATGAAAAATGCGACTCTTACATCCGTAATCAATGAAAGTATCAATCAATCAATGAGCCGAACCATCATTACATCTCTCACCACATTATTCGTTGTCTTGGTTTTATTTATAGTAGGGGGCGAAGTGATTCATACTTTTGCCTTTGCCATGATTGTTGGCGTGATTATTGGCACCTATTCCAGTATTTTTGTTGCCAGCCCTGTGGTTATCAAAATGGGATCCGACAATTAAGGCAAAATAATTAACATTAAACAATTTTTACATCGCCTCGTATCCTGAGTTTTTAATAGGACGAGGCTTTTTTTTAAAATGAAACCAAAAGTATTAATCAATTATGCGATCCTGTGCTTAATTTGGGGTACCACTTGGATCATATTAAAAAAAAGTCTGATAGGTGGAACGCCACCATTCTTTGGCTCTGGTTTTCGATTTTTCTTCGGTGGTATAATTCTCTGGAGTGTTATTCTATATAAAAGAGATTTTCCATCTTTCAGGGCTTTACCATTGCAACTTTATGTACAATTTGGGCTTTTGAATCTGACAATCTGTTATGGTCTGACTTATTGGGCAACCCAATTTATTTACTCAAGTTTATCAGCTCTTATTTGGGCAGGATTTCCGCTTTGCGTTGCTGTTTTTTCATATTTCATGCTCCCTGATGAAGTTGTCACCAAAAAGAAAATTATTAGCCTTTTCCTTGGAACGATCGGCGCATTGTTAATTTTAAGGGAAGGCCTGAATTTTAAGGGAGATCAGGTTGTTATTGGTATTTTTATGGTCGTAATAGCCGTGATAATAGCGGGTTATCCAAACGTTTACCTAAAAAGGTATTCAAATGCGGTTACATCCCTCCATCTCAATGCAGTGAGCCAGCTCATAGCTGGAATAACATTACTAATTATTTCTTTCGTATTCGAGTCAGACCAGAAAATGGTCTGGAACAATTTCAATATTTTTGCTTTGGCCTATCTAACTATTTTTGGCTCTCTCATTGCCTGGTATATTTATTTTTGGCTTTTTCCTCATATTTCCATGTCCCAGATTTCATATATTGCCTTTTTTCCACCGGTTATGGCTTCCATTCTAGGGTGGATTTTCCTGGATGAAAAGTTGTCCATTCTCGCTATATTTGGAGGTGGACTTGTTATTTTCGGAGCAGTACTTGTAAATCTCAATGAATGAATTTGCTACCATAAAAACACCCATCGGTACTCTCGGAGTCCGAACAAATTCTAAAGGTGTCTATCGCCTCCATCTTGCCAATGATGTAGATCATGAAGAGACGGAAACATCCAATAATAATCAATCTCCTATTCTTAAAAATGCCCTGAAACAACTTCGTGAATATTTTGATGAAAACCGAACAACATTCTCGGTTCCCCTTGATTTACAGATGCCGCCCTTTTATAAAAAAGCATTGCTGGAAGTAGCAAAAATCCCTTATGGAAAAACAGTTTCATATCAAGAAATTGCCCGCCGAGCAGGAAATGCAAAAGCATCCCGAGCTGCTGGATCGGCCAATGCCAACAATCCAATTGCAATATTTATACCCTGTCATAGAATTCTGGCTTCTGATGGGACATTAGGAGGCTATGGTGGTGGACTGGATAAAAAAATGATCCTCCTAGAGCTCGAAGGTTTGGATGTCAGGCTCTAGAAAAAATTACAATCGCATTATTTGTGGGTCTTTTTGTTAAATAATCAAACGCTTCTCTCCCTTTTTTTACCTGTAAAGACGAATTAACTTCGTTGCCTTATGAACTCCATCACACAAAACTTTAGATCAAAACTCTTTGCCGGGATTGCTGCTGCACTGCCATTATTCCTGACTTATGTTTTATTGGAATTTTTATTTATCACTTTGGATGAAATGTCCGCTCCCATCCTTGATAAAATGGGATGGGAAATTCCCGGACTTGGAATTGTCCTCACATTACTCCTAATATTTTTTCTTGGAGTTCTGGTAACCAACTTTTTAGGTCACAAGATTTTCAGTATTGGCGAACGTATCGTTAAAAAAGTCCCTGTTGTAAATACGATTTATTCAACTCTGAAGCAAATAACAGAAACATTTACAAAAGGAACTTCAGATACATTCAAGGCTGCTGTTTATATCCAATATCCACGAAAAGGACTATGGACCATGGCCTTAATTAGTGGTGAATCAAAAAGCAAAGATGGGATTCCTTATTACCATTTATTTATTCCTACGACACCAAATCCTACCTCGGGCTTTTTTATCATGATTCCCCAAGCGGATGCTGTCCCTACGGGAATGTCAGTAGAAGAAGGACTTAAAACGATCATTTCCGGTGGGTTGCTTGCTCCGGAGGAGAATCCACTTCCTTAGGAATTGTTACGAAATAACGTATGCAGATCAAATACATTGATGGTCCACGGCTCCTCAGGGCAATCCAAGCCGGGATTAATCACGTTATCACCCGGAAGGATTACCTGAATAAAATTAATGTGTTTCCTGTCCCTGACGGTGATACTGGAACTAATATGGCCTTTACACTGGCTACTATTTCTGAAGAAACAAAATCAAATAATAATAAACAAGTTTCGAAGGTAGCTGATGCAGTTGCAGATGCATCTCTAAATGGCGCAAGAGGGAATTCCGGGTCTATCCTCGCTCAATTCTTTGTAGGGTTTGCTGATGGAATTGGATCCTTTCGAAGACTTACGCCAGAGCAATTTTCTGAAGCCACTAATACAGCAAAAAATTATTCTTACGATGCATTATCTGAACCAATAGAGGGCACCATTCTTTCCGTCATTTCAGATTGGGCAGATTCGATTAAAAACATTTATAAGAAGCATGATGATTTTGTCATGATCCTGGATTTTGCTTTTGAACAAGCGAAAGAATCCTTACGGAAAACACCGGAAAAATTGGCAATCTTAAAAAAAGCCGGTGTGGTAGATGCAGGAGCTCAGGGATTTGTTGATTTCCTGGAGGGAATCAATCATTTTATCAAGCAAGGCGAAAAAGATGATGTAGACACCTCCACAATTGCCGAACCGGTGGATAATTTTGAAGTGGAAATGACCGATGAATTTCGCTATTGCACTGAATGTCTTGTGGCAGGAGATGATATCGACCGAATCAAGCTCAAAGAACAATTGATGAACCTGGGCAGCAGTATCGTTCTTGCCGGTTCCAAAAAGAAAGCAAAGATCCACATTCATACGAATGACCCACAGGCGGTTTTCACCTTGGGGCACGAATATGGAACTCTTAGTGGCGAAAAAGCTGACGACATGCTGAAACAGCAAAAAGATGCTCATGGGAGCCATGAAGAAATCGCAATTGTGGTAGATTCCGGCTGTGACCTTCCTGAAGATCTCATTGATGAATTCAATATCCACATGGTGCCCGTTCGTCTGAATTTTGGAGATGAACACCATGTGGACAAGGTTACCATCACATCAGAAGAATTCTGGCACCAACTCCAAACCAACTCTATCCATCCGCAAACATCTCAGCCAACACAGGGTGATTTTCGACGGCAATATCAGTTTTTGACTGGACATTATAATAATGTCATATCGATCCATTTACCTGCATCTGTGAGTGGGACCATGCAATCTGCGACGCTGGCTGCGAGAGATGCAGAAGATTTACCCATTGAGTTAATCGATTCCCAAAACGGTTCAATAGGTATCGGGTTGATTGCTCTTAGGGCAGCCGAAGCAGTTAAATCAGGAAAGGCTAAAGAAGATATCTTGAAAATTATTCATCAGGCAGTTCAGAACACCACCATTTATATCGGATTGGAGACACTAGATTATGTGGTGAAAGGAGGTCGATTGTCTGCCAATAAAAAGAAAATCGCCAATTTGCTTCAAATTAACCCAATTCTCTCTTTTGCCATGAATGGAATCAATTCAATAGGAAAAACTTTCGGATCCAAAAATAAGGCAGAAAAACTAGTAAAATTTGTTTCATCAAAATTACCGGACGGTCCTTATCGAGTGGGTTTAGCCCACGGAAATGCCTTGGAACTCGCTGAAAATGCCGAACATCATTTTGAATCTTTGGGAGCAGAAAAAGTAATCTCTACCGAGATCGGGCCAGCACTAGGCGTACATGCAGGTCCACAAGCACTGGTGATTGCCGTCCAATCGTTAAAGGATGATCTTTATGAATAATCCGAACCTTATTTTAATCTTGATCCTGTTTGCCAGTTATATCATTGGCTCTTTTCCCACCAGTATTATTATGGGACGAATTACAAAAGGCATTGATATTCGTGAGCATGGAAGTGGAAATGCTGGTGGTACAAATGTGTACCGTGTATTGGGCTGGAAACCGGCATTGGTTGTGGTTGTATTTGATATATTCAAGGGATGGCTCCCTGCAGCGTATTTAGCCAAAATGTTCTTTGATGCAACCCCACTTCCTGATTTGGGACTTTTTCAAATATTATGTGGGTTTTGCGCTGTTTTAGGCCATACCTATACAATCTTTGCAGGATTTAAGGGTGGTAAAGGTGTGGGCACCTTGGCCGGAATGCTTATTGCTATGTTCCCTCTTGCTGTGCCACTTTGTATACTGGTTTTTGCAGTTACTTTAATGCTGACAGGTTATGTGTCTGTGGGATCCATTATCGCCAGTACTTCCCTCCCGGTATTGTTACTGACGCTGCCAATTATTGGGATTGAACCTGCAGAACTATCACTTTTGATTTTTAGTTTGATGGTTCCATTTTTCATTATCTATACCCATCGCTCCAATATTTCCCGACTGCGAAACGGAGAAGAAAACCGCTTTGAGAAAGCAATGATCTTTAAAAAGAAATCCTAAAATTTTTGCTGAATACCCCAATGGAGAGTTGGGGAATTCCATTTTCCATCTCGATAACCCCAACCTAGATCGATTCTAATAGCATCTACCATTGGAATAGGAATCCTGATCCCGAATCCAGTTCCAGTCATGGGCTTCATATTTTGGAGATTAATCCAATCTTCAGCGATCATCCCAACATCGTAAAAAGCCACGAGACTCAATCCAAATTCAGTGCCATATTTTGTAGCATATTTTGGAATAATATCTTTTCTTAATTCTACAGAGGCATAAGCAGATTCATGGCCAAAACGAAATGATTCATCTCGTGAATTATATAATTTCTGATTGGGTAAAGCCCAGCCACGAACTGTATAAGAATCACCAAAATAATTAAGCCAAACTTCCTCTTTTATTTGTCGTTTCTGGTTCTTCATCATCCATTTTCTCTTAACCGTCCCATTCAAGGCTAAAACTAATTTTTTCTCAGATTGATTCAGTTTAATAAATAAGGAATAGGATTGACGCCAAATCAAAAAAGAATAATCGGAAGGTTCAATCCCATTCATGAAATAAAAATAATGAGATACCAATACACCTTTCCCGGGATTCCAATAAACATTTCGGGTGTCATAATTAATAGATACCTGAGGAGAAAAGTAATAATAATCTAATACTGTATTATCATTGGAAAAGGACTTTTCTTCTAACTCAAAGCCTAGTGATGATTTTATTGATTCTCCAAACCATCGTCCAAAAGTCATTTGAAATGAGCCAACATCCAATTCCCTATCTAAGAAATTGTGGCGAAAAAGAGATCTTCCTATCCCTAAGGATAGGGAAACATGATTCCCAAACATCCATGGATCAGCAAAATTGATACCGTAAGTATCATTCCCACCAATACTCCCACCAAGCTGTAAAGTTTGATTTCTCCCACGGAAATTTTGAATGATCCATCCACCCGTAAGAGACCATCCCGTTTTTTCATCATAGGCCGGTAGAGCACCCGGCGGTGTTTTTTGGATGGATTCAGTAATGATAAATGATAGAATACTGGTGCCATCTTCCAAAGGGACAACCCTCCAACTTACTTCACTGAAAATACCTAGGTTATCCAGTCTGTCTCTATCTGCCTCCGCAATAATACTATCCAAAGGGACATTCAATGAATGTTGGATTTCACGCAAGATAACAAAGTCCATGGTTTTGGTATTTCCATAGAATTCAATGGAAGAAATTATAGGATAATATGCCCCACCATTTAGTAACGAACATAAAATAATTGGTAATAAAAAAAGGCCTTTATAAGGCCTTTTTTTAAGTTTGATCTCTAACACGGATTAAATATCGATTCCCTGTACCATCAAGCGTTTTTTGTATTCTATACCTTGTTTTGAATAGGTATCATCAATGGCTTTTTCAAGTTTATCATTTACCTTTAAGCTCATTATTTCCACTTTGATATTCCGTTCATCTAATTGACGAACCTTATATGTGGATTTATTATCTTCATAAATATGCCAGACACCATCGAATTCACGGGGAGTCCCATACTCCATCAATACCTTGTGCTTAATAATATCATCGGCAGTTAATTGCGGAAAGCCTGTATCCTTCAATTTCACTTTTTTGGTGATCCCTTCTAGGATAAAGTGAGAATCATTGTTATTCGTGGTGCTGTAGATAAAATCAACATTTACGAACTCAAGGCGGATTTGCTCATGCGTCAGGCGTGACGTATACTGAAATTCCACGGATGACCGTTTGATGGGTAAAATAAAACCTTCCTTAGTTGTACGATTATCATCATGGTACACTACTTCAACGGTGGTGTCCGGGATAATAGAAAGTACTGCTGGGAGATTTGATTCCCACGGTGCCAACAATTCATCACGAAAAACCCAACCATCAGGAATTCGTTTTACGGGAATCACTGATTCAATATTTTTTCTGCTAGTGATTCTCGTAGATGACTTATCTACAACCGGTTCTTCTTGTTTATCCTTACTTTCATTTTTGTCGGAAGTGTTTTTACCGCCAAACAATTGTAACCCTTTGCCTTGTATAGGGACAAGGATTAGCATAGCAAGTATGTATATAATTACCTTTTTCATAATTTTTTTCTCTTTAAAGGAGGAATGTCACCTCGAATTATTGGCACAATCAACCATTGGAATTTAGCAAACTTAACACAATGTTTAATAAAAAAAAAGGCTCTCTGTAAAAGAGAGCCTTTTTCAGTTAATATGGTAAAAAGGACTATTTGCGGCCTCTTGCCATGGGTGAACGTGCAACATCGCCGTTCTTATCAATGAAATAGAGAAAGCCTGATGCACGAGTCACACCCGCATCAGCAACTTTTTCCGCATTTCCTCCGCCTTTCCCTGCACGAGCCATCTGTGAACGCCAAACGTTCCCATCTTTACCCAGATAATACAAATATCCTTTTTCTTTTGATACGCCTGTAGAGGCTACTGTTTCAGCCATTTAAGACCTCCATTGTTAGTTTTGGTTTGTTTTTGGTAGTGGATAGAGAGAAAATCTCTATGCCTCTCGACGGAGAGTGTACAACTTCTCGTTGGTAAGTGTCAAGAATTTTCTCGTCGGGTGCTCGACGAGAAAATTTCCGGGTTTTTTCAGTGTTTTTTTTGAATGATGAAAACCCTCTGCTTGGTAACTTCTTATCCATAATTTTCTATTAAATTTAAATTAATATCCCGGTGGGTCCCACCAGCAGATGGGTAGGCAACTTTCGCATAGCTTCCGGGGGTCTTACTTGGAAAATTTTATTGCCCCGGTAGCTCAACTGGATAGAGCATCGCCCTTCTAAGGCGAATGTTACAGGTTCGAGTCCTGTCCGGGGTACAAATTAAAAAAGGGGCATTTCTGCCCCTTTTTTAATTTCATCTTTTCTAAATGTTTATTTGTCAGCAATAATTTCTAGTAATTCTACTTCAAATATCAGAAGACTGTTTGGCGGAATATTTTGTTTTGGACGAGCTCCATACCCTAAACTGGGGTGAATATAAAATTCAAACTTGGAACCAACTCTCATGAGTTGCAACCCTTCAGTCCACCCTTTGATGACCTGATTCAGTCCAAAGGAAGAAGGCACACCCTTTTTGATTGAACTGTCAAATTCTGACCCATCAATAAGGCGACCGGCATAATGAACTTTTACCTTATCTGTTTTTCCGGGTGATTCGCCATCACCTTCCTGAACGACTTTATATTGTAGCCCTGTGGGTGTTTCTTTTACATCTGAATTTTCAGCTTTATTTTTTTCTAAAAATTCATCTGCCGCCTTCAGATTATTTCTTCCTGCTTCATTCGCTTTTTCACGAACAAACTTCTGGAGCGCTACCATCATCTCCCTGCGTTCGTTTTTGTTCAAAAGAACCACATCCGTTTCCATTCCATCTAATAGTCCTGCCATAAAAAAGTCAAAGTCAATTTCAACTTTTTGTTGTTTCAGGTTAGTACCAAGATCTGCACCCAAAGCGTAACTGGTTGAATCTTTAAAAGTTGATAATGTCGTGACATTTGGACGTTTAGTGTCCGTTCCGCATCCGATTGAGATAAAGATGATTAATGGAAATATTCCATGTTTCATAGTGTTGTATCCTTTGATGATTAAATAGCTAAATAAGAAAATAAGAATTGGCTTATCATGAATCTTGCGATTCAAAAACCAATAGAAATGCACCTGCACCAATGGCAATTAAAGCTAATCCCAAAAGAGGATGATTTCCGATGAATGATAATATTGTGGTGACAAATGACAATAAAATAATCGCCAATCCACCAAAAATGAGATACCATGCTAATTGTCTTTTTTGCATGTTTGAAGTCCCCTTTAAAACTGATCAATAGATTTATGACTCAATAGTGTTATGTTCGATACCTAAAAATTACAAAATTTTAACATATCATTATGCAATAATTCATGATTCCAACGACCGATTTTTCAATTCGTTCCCTTTTGGGTGGATTTGATAAAAATTTTACTTACGTGGTTACGTGTAGCAGAACTGGCGCTCAATTGATCGTGGATGCTGCAATAAAATTTAATCGAATTTCTCCATTGATTCATAATCAACCTTGGGCCATGCTCCTGACTCACACCCATGGCGACCATATCGCTTATTTGGATCAGATTGTGGAAGCTTATCCAAAAATGATCGTTTTGGGTCATCCGGAAACAGAAAAATATCCGGGAAGTATTAATTTTCAGCCTTTAAAACATAACCAGACTTTTAAGGTTGGTGAAATGTCCTTCATTGCGCTTCATACACCGGGCCATTATTTTGATTCAATCTGCTACCACTTGGATTCGATTTTATTTACCGGTGACACATTGTTCGTTGGCCGGACAGGACGGGTCATTTCGGCGAAAAGTGATATTGCCGCCCTCTATGATTCTGTGTATAATAAGATCCTGACGATGGATGGAAATACACGAATCTATCCTGGCCACGATTATGGGGAGAGACCAACCGTTACGTTGAAAGAAAACATTAAAATAAGCCATCTGTTGCAAGCCAGGAACCTGAAAAATTTTCAACAAAGAATGGATGAATTTGAGCGCACCCGGAAACTAGGCTTATGACACTAACCGAGGAGTAAATATGAACCGACTTTTAATATCAATTTTTTTGTTAATCTTTCTAATTAATTGTGGTGGTAATAATTCCGATTCCAGTTGCACTGAATGTGGCGGTGGATTATTGGATGGTTACCTTTATAAAGAAGTCACGTTCGCTGATATTGCAGGGCTTGCAGAAATTGATGTTGCTGTTGATGTTGGTAAATGCATTCGATTTAAAATGGATGGAACGGATTTTTCCGAAGCAGCACTTGTAGATGATTGTTGCTGCGTTGAATACCAATAAGTGATTTTAAATACTTTTTCAACATCTGACTCACCCCGAAAAGTAGTCATTGCTATCCATGGATGGACTGGAGATGTCTCCTCCATGGAACCAGTAGCTAAATCTTTACGGTTACCTGATACGAAATGGGTATTCCCCCAAGCGCCTTATAAATCAGATAAAAGCGGATTTACTGGTTTGATGGAAATGATGAAACTGGTTGGAAATATAAAGATTCCTTTAAAATTATTAATTCTTTAATTCAGGATTTGGTTGATCAAGGATTTAAGTATGATGAGATCTTTCTATTAGGATTTTCCCAAGGTGCCTGT
>Ga0208881_1000716_pt1 | contig 11668 bp, 11 predicted proteins | sample Knorr_S23_td_AAI_FD_185610 | JGI IMG/M metagenome (GOLD analysis project Ga0208881, IMG submission 185610) | Marine microbial communities from Southern Atlantic Ocean transect - Knorr_S23_td_AAIW_ad_876m_LV_B (SPAdes) (version 2) | ecosystem: Environmental > Aquatic > Marine > Oceanic | place... | reverse complement strand
TTAATCCAAAGTGGTTTAAAAAAGAATGATAAAATCTCTCTAATCTTTCACAATTCTCCTGAATTCCTGGTATTATATTTTGCAGGACTTTCGTGTGGTCTAACAATTGTTCCTATCAATCCTGATCTATCACCAAGGGAAATAAAGTATATTATTGAAGATAGTGACTCTAAATACGTTTTTTATAATCATACATTAGAATCAAAAATTGATTCTATAGAAAATAATCTTACAAATATAACACTAAGAAAAACCGGAACAATTAAAGAATTAATATCTTCCATTGATAATGAAATAAATTTTAAACAAAACAAAATATCCCTTTCTGATACTGCAGTTATAATTTATACATCTGGTACAACAGGTAATCCAAAAGGAGTAATTCTAACTCATTTGAACCTGTTATCTGATGCAATGAGCATTTCTAATTGGTTTAAATTTAATAATGAAACAAGATGTCTTTGTATTCTTCCTTTATTTCATAATAATGGCCAAATTACAACACTATTAGCACCGCTTTATGCTGGAGGTTCTACTGTTATTGTTAAAGGGAAAATCAGCCTTTACGCATTTTGGGATTTAGTAAACGAGTACAAGGCAACATGGACAAGTGTAATGGCTTCAATACTATCAATACTTCTTAGTCTACCAAACGAACGTAAAGATAATAGTTTACATGCAATACTTTGTGGCGGTCAAATTTTGACTCGTTCTGTACAAGATCAATTTGAATCTAGATTTAATGTTCCAATTTTTGAAGGCTATGGATTAACAGAAACAACATCATTTTCTTGCATAAATAATTATCCTGCTGAAAAAAGAAAGATAGGCTCTATTGGAAAATCACTGATAACTAATGAAATAGCAATTTTAAATGAAAATGATGAAGAAGTTGAAGGAAATACTGAAGGAGAAATCTGTATTCGTGGTTATAATGTTGCAAATGGATACTTGGGTGATTTAGAAAAAAATCATGCATTTAGAAATGGTTGGTTTCACAGTGGTGATTATGGTAAAAAAGATAGTAAAGGAAATTTCTATTTTCATGGAAGACAGGATTCACTAATAATCAAGGGTGGTGAAAACATCTATCCTGCTGAGATTGAAAATGTTTTGTATAGTCATCCAGACATTGAAGAATGTGCTGTTATAGGTATGCCACATAAATTACTAGGTGAAGATATTTGTGTCTTTATAAAAATTAAAAATGAATCACAATTAACTGAAAATGGATTAAAAGAATTCTATAAAAATAAAATTGCTGATTATAAGCAACCACAAAAAATTATACTGATTAACGATTTGGATGATTTAACTGAAATTCCAAAAGGACCAACAAAGAAGATTCTTTATAGAAAACTCAAAGAGTATTATGGGAAAAAATTTTAGGTTTATTTTTGATTGACACAGATAAAATATTGAATTAACTTTTTCTAAATGTTACACGAGCTTTTCCATAAATGAGTTTTTTGTTTTCCTGATTAGTAATTATAGTATTTAGAGTAATCATTTTTGTTGCATTATTTTTTTCAATTACTTCTCCTTCAACTGTAATTGTATCACCAATATAACATATATTTACAAAATTTAATGATTGAGAATATACTAGGGCATATTTACCTGGTAAATACATACCTGTCAATCGAGAAAGAAATGAGGCTGTAAACATTCCTGGACATATTCTTTTTTTATAATCAGTCGTCGCTGCATACTCTTGATTACTAGCTAATGGATTATAATTGCCCGTAATCTCTGCAAAATTATTTTCCATTGCTTCGGTAATAGTTACTTGAAATGTTTCCTTCATACCTATTTTAATTTCATCAAAAATATATTCATTAAATTTTTTACTCATCTCAATTACTACGTATTTTCCTATTTACTATTGCCATATAAAATACACATAGAAATTATTGTTAAATATATAACAAATTCGTATAATATTGCGTATCGATTTCATTTTTCAAAAAATTTAATAGAATTTCCTAATCACAATTTTATAGGATGCCGATTATTCAATTTTAATAGATTGAATTTATTAGGAATTGATTTTGAAGAATGGTATCATCCAGAGCTTATTCAGCCTTACATAAAGAATCAAAAAACTACACCGAAGATTATTGCTGGTATTGACAAAATTTTAAATTTATTACGAAAAAATGATACTTTGGCTACTTTTTTTGTAGTGGGGGAATTACTTGAGCATACGCCAGAATTATTAGATAAAATTATAGACAATGGACATGAAATTGGATTTCATACAATGCATCATACTAATTTGAATCATAATGGATTCAAAGATGATTTTGATTTTGAGGTTAAGAAATTTGCTGAGTTAACTGGAAAAAAATCTAAGGGATTTCGAGCACCAACATTTTCTATGAATTCTTCTAGCTCATGGGCAATAGATATTTTGGAAAAAAACAACTATCTGTATGACAGCAGTATAGTTCCAGCTAAAACTATGTTGTATGGAAATCCTGATGCTGAACAAGGACCTTATAACATTACCAGTAAATCTTTAGAAAAGAATGATTCCAATGGAAAATTAAAGGAATTTCCACTACTAACTACAAAATTTCTAGGTAAAAAAATTCCAGCAGCCGGTGGATTTTATCTGCGAACTTTACCACTCACCATTTCTATAAATGCAATAAAAAATGCTGAAAAACATGAATATCCAGCATGTATCTACATTCATTCTTGGGAATTAACTCCGGAATTCATGCCTAGGATCAAAATGTCATTCAAAGATGATTTTGTAACTTATCATAATATAGAAAAATCATATTCTCGAATTGAGAAAATTTTAAAAAGTTTTAAATTTACTTCGTATACAAATTTTAGTTTTTAAAATTAAATTTAAAAAACTTTACCCATGTTCATTCTCGAATTTTTCATAGTTAATCTTAAAAATTTTTACATGATATTTGAATTCTTTTTCATCTGAATCAAATACCTTTTCTAAATATGGATAATCACTTTCATTATTAAAAACTTGATTAAAAAATTTTTTTCTATTCTCAGCACCATCTAAAATCAGATGAGACAACCCATCTTCTTTATGAACTTGAATGTATTCCTCTATAGTTGAAGATTCATCATATACAATAAATTTTGGCAGGTTATGCCTATAATTATCACTCAGAGTTGGGAAATCACCATAGTGAATGATATTAGATGGTGAAATGTATCGAGTTTCTGGATGATAGTCATTAAATCCCCCAATATTTTCTAACACATACAATGCAATTTTTTCGGCTTCTTTTTCGTGAGCAACATCAACTTTTTTGTATTCAAGAAATACGAATGATGTAATTAAAATTCCAATTATAAAAATTAATACAAAAATATTTTTTTTGTTAATTTTATTATCAATTTTTTCAATAAAATAGATAGAAACCAGACAAAATAATGGAAATAACATAAAAACATATCTTATATCTTGAGTGTCAATAGCGTATATGTAAAATAATGGTAATGATAGCAGGATTAAAGAAAAAATAATTGTTAATTTTTTGTAATCTAAACTTCTAAACATCAGAATAAAACCAATCGGCACAAAACAAATTAAGATTGGAACTAAACTCCAACCAACATACATTGGAAAATTTTTCATACCATTGATAATAAACGGTAAACCTGATTCACCACCTGTCTCTTCTGGTGGTTTAGTATGATAAGAAAAGGTAGTAGTTGTCTTAATAAAAATATTATCCGTGCCACTAACTTCAATTCTTTCATTCATCACTGGAAGTAATATTAACACAAAAATTAGTAGTGCTGGGATATATTTTGGAATAAAAAAATGAACTTTTCTATATCTTATGAAATAGATTATTGATAAAGCCACAAAAAGGAACAAACCTTCACTTCTAACCATTGTCATTAAGCTCAAAACGGCAAAAGAGCTGTACATGATTTTTTTATTCTGATGTAAAAATAGGCATATTGCGATAGTTCCTAACAGAACATACAAATGATCTGTACCACCCAACAAAGAACTCTCTATCAATCGAGGTTGAAATGCAAATAGAGATACTGCAATTAAACAAAAACGAGGTTGAAAAAACCGTTTAGATATAAAATATAGTGGAATAATGGTAGCTGTTGAAAGGAAAACTGTCGTTAATTTTTGAATTTGCATGTAGTAAAATGGGTTATTAGAATCAACTAATGAAAAAATTAGTGACAAAAATGTGGGCCAGCCATTATTTGCTAATATCCAATCTGGCAGATGCCCAAGCGTAACTATATCTCCTGCATACATAAAATACTGGATTGCATCTTCGGAAATTGGTAAATCCCACTGAAAATAATATAACCGGATTAAAAAAGCGACAATTCCAATTATAGTTAAAGGAATAAAAATATTTTTTGAAAGAAACTTCACTTTTCCATCGCTCATATTTGAACTAAGATTTTTTTTCATTATTACGAATCAAATTATATTGAAATATTTAGCATTCACTAATCTTAGTTCTGTTTTTTTGTCAATAATCTTTCTATTTTCTTAACCAGTCTCATATGCTTACAATTACATGAAACTAGTAATATTTTTCATATAAATTATAACATGGATTTTTAACTTACATATTTGAAATCAAAAATAATGAAAATTCTCATAACTGGCGGATTAGGATTTGTTGGAAGTCATTTAGTTGATTTGCTTTTAGAAGAAAAACATAAAATTATAATTCTCACAAAAAGCTATTCTAAGAAACAGAATGTATCTCATAAATTAAAGAAGATCAAGGTAGAAAAAGTTGACATTACAAATTTTAAGAAATTATCAGAGAGTATAGAAAACAACATGCCAGATGTCATAATTCATCTTGCTGGAATAACTTCTCATTCGGAATCCTTTGAAAAACCAATGCTAGATGTTGATTCTAACGCGAAATCCACACTGTTTATCCTTGAAGAAATTCGGAAAAATATTCCTAAATGTAAATTTATTCTTGGTAGCACTTTTATTGTTATTGGGAGACCAAAAAAACTCCCAGTTGATGAGCTAACTTCATGTCAACCTACGACAATCTATGGAGCTAATAGACTTGCTAGTGAATACTATTGTAAAATTTATCATGAAATGTATGGATTGAATACTAATGTTTTCAGAATAACAAACTCGTTTGGTCCCAGAGAACAAATAATACCAAAAAAGAATGCAGTAAACTTTTTACTTTATAATGCCTACAAGGGAAAGGAAGTTCGTATATTTAATCATGGAAAATTTTTCCGAGATTTAATTTATGTCTCAGATGTTGTTTCCGGAATAAATACAATTTTGAAAAAAGGAAAGCCTGGACATTTATACTGGATCTCTTCTGGTAAGAAGACTTGGTTTTATAATTTTGCAAAATTGTTAAGAAAACATGCAGATTGTAAAATTAAATATGTTCCAAGTCCCAATTATACAAAAAAAGTAGATGTTGGTAATTTTGTTGTTGATAACTCTAAGTTAAAATCACTTGGATGGAAACCCTCAGTATCTTTAGAAAATGGTGTACAAGAAACATTTGCTTTTTTCAATGCAAATAATTTGTAAGACTGAAATTAGCATATAATTATAAAATAATTTTATGAAGATAACAAATTTTTTGATAGTATTATTGAAATAAGGTGGATTTAGGAACATTAACAATTGAAAAAAACCCTTCCTTTTCGTGCATGGTTTTATTTTAGAATGGGATGGTCAGCTTATTTTGCATTCATTATGGCTGCAATCAACGTGTTAACAGTTACCTATTTTCTTGCTATAGAGAACTATCCTAGTTTACAAGTAATATTCCCAACATTTGTGCATTACATAGCTACTGCAGTTGGTGTAGGAGTACCCTTATTGGTTTTTGTTGGCTATACTCATTATAAAAGAAGTGTAGCATTTAGAGCAGAAGCAGAAATCGAGATTGAAGCAAATCCATATTGGTATAAAGCTCCACCTGGTTGGAATAAAGAAGTTGTTTTTCCATTATATCTTAATATGATAAACCTGATGATAAAGATGTCAAAAAACGAAAAACTTACTCCTGACGAAATTAAAAAAATGTCTGACATTCAGAAATCTCTGTCAACTTTGATTGATGGTGGATATGTTGGAAAACCACCTAGGATGATAGAGTAATAAAATATGATTCAATTGGACTAGGACAAAACATATGAAAATTCTTGTAACAGGTGGAACGGGTTTTGTCGGAAGTCATATTGTAGAATATCTAGTTCAACGTGGTGATAATGTTACAATTTTGGATAATCTCAATACTGGAAAAATAGAAAACCTGTCAAAAGTTAAAACCAACGTAAATTTCGTAAATGGTGATATTAGAGACTACAAACTTCTTGAAAGTTTAGTTAACGATTGTGATGGAGTTTTCCATGAAGCTGCACTCACATCCGTTCAGCAGTCTTTTAAAATACAAGATGAATATTTTGATGTCAATGCTTATGGAACGGAAAATATACTAAAACTTGCAAAAGAATATGACTTCAAAGTTGTTTATGGAAGCTCCGCTGGCGTTTATGGAAATCCTAATCACATACCAATCAAAGAAAGTGATGATAGAAATCCAGCAAATCCATATGCACAAACAAAACTAGAAGCTGAGTTACTCGCAGAAAAATATTCTGAAATTGGAGTGCGTGTAATTGGCCTTCGATACTTTAATGTTTTTGGAAGGAGGCAATCAAAAGAGTATGCCGGGGTAATCAAATTATTTTTGGAAAAAATTCAACAAAATAAGGCTCCTAAAATTAATGGTGATGGGTTACAAACTAGAGATTTTGTGTATATTGAGGATGTTGTGAATGCGAATATTTTGGCAATGGATAGTAATGTTAAACATGAATTTCTTAATGTGGGAACAGGTTACTCCATATCTATCAAAGATTTAGCTAATGTGATTGTTGAGGCGTCTGACTTATCTTTAAAACCTTTTCATGGTCCTGAATTACCTGGAGATATTAGAATCAGTCAAGCTGATATTATGCTGATTAAAAAACTGCTTAGGTGGGAACCAAAAACAAAATTAGAGGATTGGTTAGTTGAAGTTATTTCAGCTAAAAATTTCAAAGATATTTAGTATGTTTTATCAGATTCCTCTTATGATTGAGAAAAATCCAATAATAATAAAGGGAAAAATTAGGATATTAGTGCAAATACTACACTAAATTAATTTAGAACTTACAAGCCAAAAAAACAAACAATGAAAAAAGATCTAGTAGTTGGCATTGGCGAAATAGGAAAATCAATTTTAAAACTATTATCCAAAGACAGTATTGTTGTCGGATTTGATTTAAACCCTGACTTGATGGATAAAAGAAAAATTGAAAGATACAAAAATCTTAAAACCTCGTTTATGCATATTGCGATTCCTGTGACAGGAAAATTCATTAATAATGTTTTGAAACTTTACAAAAAATTCCAACCAGAATGTATTGTTATTCATAGTACAATAAGACCTGGAACTACGGAAATATTACAAGGAAAATTACCTATTCCTGTAATCTATAGCGCGACAAGAGGTGTTCATAAGAGGATGATTTATGATCTTAAACGATACACCAAATTTTTTGTAATCTCACCAAATGCTCCAAGAGGTAAATGGGCCTCCTCCAGATATGTAAAAATGATGAAACGTTACGGTATTAAAACAAAAAAAATGACCAAGCCAGAAACTTTGGAATTGGCAAAAATTATTTGTGATACGTCATATCTGGGTTGGTTGGTAAACTATGCTCAATTGAGTAATATGATTGCGAATGAATATGGAGTTAACTACGATGAGATGTGGAGTTTTACTGAAGAGATTCAGAAATTTTTAGGTAACAGACCTAAGATGTATCCAGGAATAATAGGCGGGCATTGCGTCTTACCAAATCTAGATCTAATAAATAATGAAAAACTTGACCAAATAAAAAAAATTAATAGTTATTATAAAAAAAAATCTAAGAATATCCAATAATATGAAAACTTAGTAATTTTGTTTTTATATGATAATCTGATTTTGGTTGTACTGTTTTATTAATTTAGAAGAGATTCATAGAAATTAAGATAAAGTTTTCCAACTATTTTCCAATCATATTTTTTAACTATTTCAAGTCCCTCATTAGCCATCCTTAATCTTTTTTCCTTTTTTGGCAGCAGATATAGAATTTTGTTTAACAGTTCATCACTGTTATTAGGCTCTACAAGCAAACCATTTTTATTATTTTCAACTATCTCACTAATTCCTTCTATATTACTACCTAAAATACACGTACCACAAGCCATTGCTTCTAGAAGCGTAGAGCTCATTCCTTCTTCCAAAGATGGTTGGATGAGTAGATCTGATCCCCGCATAAGAGAAAGCACATTTTGTTTTGGTTGATATCCTAAATAATGTACATTTGTTTTTTCATCTGCCAGATTTCTAACTTTCTTTTCCAGCGGACCAGATCCAGCAATAAGAAGATGATAGTTGTCAGGTAGTTGTGCTGCAGTTTCAAGCAGAATTTCAATTCCTTTCTCTTTAGATAAACGCCCCGCAAAAATTAGTTGATTTTTAAACTGTTTGGTAGATTTTTTTGGAATAAGATGAAGATTTATGGCATTTGGAATTTGGACAACATTAAATCCCATTTTAGTGTAATAATTATATGCCTCTTTGTGATCAACAGTAATACCATCTACCGAATTTAACGCTATCTTTTCATATTTTTTTGATATGTTTGCGGTTGTTTTACCATATAGCTGGTCTATATTTTGTGAATAAACACCATACATGGATAATATTTTTTTACAAGAAAAATTTTTCAAAGCTAAGGCACCAGCAATATGGTGCGCATGAACAATATCACTGTCCTTTTTGAATTTAGTTTTTAAAAATGATGAAAACATAAAACTTGGATTTTTTAGACGTTTAATTGGTATGGTAAAGGTATTTTCAGATGATATAATATCAACTTCATGACCTACTCCGGTTAAAAACTGTGATAATCCATCTACAAGTTGTGCTATTCCGCCAATGCCACCACCTGATGTTGGTGAAATAAACGCTATTTTCATTGTGAAAAAATTGAATTAATTGCATAAAAGCTATTGTATTCATTAATCAACCTTCACTAAAATTATTTTTCTCTTACGAGCCTTAACTCCATTTTCGACAGATAGTAGAATTGATTGATAATAATCTATATATCAAATTATCAACATCAAAAAAGATTGAAAGCGATTAGGTTACGACGTCCATACTTTCCTGAAAATTCAATTAAAAAAATTCAGCGTGATATTGGAAATGCGATGAGAGGTGGAAGGCTAACTTTAGGGGAGAATGTCTCTAAATTTGAGAAAAAATTTGCAAAATTTAATGGTAGTAAATTTGGATGCGGAGTGTCTTCGGCAACTGCTGGATTACACATAGCATTACTAAGTTTAGGTATTAAACAAAATGATGAAGTCATTATTCCCTCAAAAACTTTCATTTCTACTGCGAATGCTGCAATATACTGTAATGCAAAACCAATTTTTTGTGATGTACAAGAGGATACATTTCAAATTGATCCAAATCACGTAAAAAAATTGATTACAAAAAAGACAAAAGCCATAATTCCAGTTCACATTGCGGGAAACATTTGTGATATGAAAGAACTAGTAGAAATTTCTAATCAAAATAATATTCCGATTGTAGAAGATGCCGCACACGCTCATGGCGCAACATATTATGGAAAAAAAGCGGGTTCATTTGGACGTATAGGAGTATTTTCCTTCTATCCAGATAAAGTTATGGCCAGTGCAGATGGAGGTATGATAGTTACCAATGATTCAGAAATATACAAAAAAACTTTTGAATTTAGAAATGTTGGCAGAAAATATTTGGGCCAATATGATTACAATGTAATTGGGTATAATTACAGAATGAATGAACTTCAAGCCATATTACTCAATGAGCAACTTAAACTTCTACCATCAATGTTAAAACGACGAAGAGAAATTGCCAAGATCTACGATGAACAACTAAATATTAAAAATTTAGTAAGACAAAAAATTCAAAAGTTTGTTAAATCATCTTATTATGCATATGTTTTACGACTAACAAAAGGAGACTTTAAGATATTACGGATGAAATTGTCTAAAAAAAGAATCGAAACTAGTCACATGTTTACCTCAGTTTACAAAATAAAAGCATATAGAGACATTTTAGGTGATACGCCAGCATGTAAGGTTACAGAAAAATTAGATGACCAAACATTTACAATTCCATTGCATCCAGGATTAACAGATAATGAGATAAACATTGTAATAAATGAAATTAAGAAAAATGAAAAATAATCTATTGTTAATAAAATTGAAAGATGTTTTAGATTACGAACTTAAATGGGATTTAACAAAAGGATTAAAGGAAACAATTCCATATTATGAACAGGCATTCAAGAATTCTAGTTAATAATTGGAAGCATGGTTTATCTAACTGAAGTTTCGGCAACAAGTATACAAAATGAAGAAAACAAGTTTGAATTTACCAAGAGAGTTTAAAGGAAAAAACATTCTGATTACAGGAGGTACTGGTTCTATTGGTCTAGGTCTTGCTAAACAACTAATAAAATATAATCCTAAAGAGATTCGAATTTTTTCAAACGATGAAAATTCTATATTTGAGGCTAAAGAAAATCTAGGTGCAAATCACATTTACAAATTTATGGTAGGTGATGTAAGGGATAGAGACAGACTGAATTTAGCTATAAGAAATGTTGACATAGTTTATCATACTGCTGCAATGAAGCACATTGAGATTTGTGAAGATAATCCTTTTGATGCAGTAAAAACTAATGTAGTTGGAACAAGTAACATACTTGAAGCTTCAATTATTGAGGGAGTTGAAAAATTTGTATTCATAAGTACAGATAAAGCAACAAATCCTACATCCACATTAGGCGGAAGTAAACTATTGGCGGAAAGACTAACTCTTGCTGCCGGTACATATTCTGGAAAGGGTAAAACAAAATTTGCTATTGTTAGATTTGGTAACGTTTTAGGCTCACGTGGTTCAGTATTTCAAATATTTCAAAAACAGATCAGAATGAAAAAACCTCTGACTGTTACGGATAGAAACATGACACGTTTCATCATGTCAATCTCTGACGCAGCATCCATGATACTTAATGTAACAAAGATTTTGACCGACGGTGAAATCTACATACTTAAAATGCCATCTGTTATGATAGAAAATTTAGCTATTGGTATGTTACATGTGTATGGAACAAGATTTCCAGATTATAGGAATACTTCTTCTATTAACATTACCAAACCACGCGGAGAAAGGTTCCATGAGTTATTAATTTCGAAAGAAGAGATGCCATACTGTCATGATATAGGTGATATGTATAAAATATCTAAAACTCCGAGCAAGAAACAATTATCCAGTAAAGAATTTAGTTCAGAAACTGCCTCTAGGATTTCCCAATCCAAATTACATAAAACAATCAATGAACTAATAGACGAATATATTTAGTTCTAAAATTAAATTCTACAAGGAATTACTAAAAGTGGAGAATTAAGATAAATCCAAATGTTTCCTAATTTTATCTTGAAAATCCTTTGCAATTATTTCCCAACTAAAGGTATTTGAGATAAACTTCTTACCAGCGTTTCCCATTTCTTGTGACATTTTTTTATCGTTTATTAGAATTT